>Ga0209811_10000198_pt1 | contig 28397 bp, 26 predicted proteins | sample Coa_R1_6_FD_187161 | JGI IMG/M metagenome (GOLD analysis project Ga0209811, IMG submission 187161) | Surface soil microbial communities from Centralia Pennsylvania, which are recovering from an underground coalmine fire. - Coalmine... | ecosystem: Environmental > Terrestrial > Soil >... | reverse complement strand
AGAACCAGGTCAACACGGTCATCAAGGAGATCAAGCTCCGCCCGAAGATCGACCCGCACGACTACGGCACCAAGAAGGGCCACGTCGAGCGGTTCCTCACCGGCGGGGACAAGGTCAAGGTCACCATCATGTTCCGCGGCCGCGAGCAGAGTCGCCCCGAGCTGGGCTACCGGCTGCTCCAGCGCCTCGCGGAGGATGTCGTGACCCTGGGCACCGTGGAGTCCTCGCCCAAGGTCGACGGCCGCAACATGATCATGGTGCTGGCCCCACTCCGCAAGAAGTCCGAGGCCAAGGCCGAGCAGCGCCGACGCCGCGACGAGCAGGACCACAGCCGCGACCTGGCCATCGAGTCGACTCACGTCGAGGAGGTGCTGCTCGACGACGTCCTCGCCGAGCAGATCGAGGAGGCAACCGCGGCGCAGGCCACGGCCGCCGAAGAGGTTGTCCCCGTCCTCGCCGAGGTCACCGTGACCGAGGAAGCAACGGCCGAGCCGGTCGCGGAGCCCGCCCCGGAGCCGGCACCGGTCGTCCCCGCGGCCCCGGCTGCTCCGGCACCTCGGCCCACCCCGCGTCCGGCCGCCGCCAGGCCGAGCCCGGCCAAGGCGGTACCCGCCAAGCCGGCGCCGTCGGCGGCCTCCTCGGCCTCTTCGGCCTCGGTTGCCTCCTCGGCCCGGCCCACGCCCCGCGCACCCCGCAAGAGCGCGGCCAAGCCCCCGGCCTGACCGTCCCCACACGTCCCGTCCCACCCACGCACATCCCGCAACAAGAAGGAGATCGGCCGCCATGCCGAAGAACAAGACCCACAGCGGCGCAAAGAAGCGCTTCCGCGTCACCGGGAGCGGCAAGCTCATGCGCGAGCAGGCCGGCCACGTCCACAAGTTCCACGAGAAGTCCCCGCAGAAGGCTCGCCGCCTCTCGCGCGACCTGATCGTGTCCGCGGCCGACACCAAGGCCGTCAAGAAGCTGCTCGGCAAGTAGCCGTTCCCCCACCCACGAACCACGCTGGCCGGTGACGGCAGCGGACAAGAGCAAGGAGTACTCACGTGGCACGCGTGAAGCGGGCGGTCAACGCCCAGAAGAAGCGCCGGGTCGTTCTCGAGCGCGCGAGCGGCTACCGCGGTCAGCGGTCGCGGCTCTACCGCAAGGCCAAGGAGCAGGTCCAGCACTCGCTCGGCTATGCCTACCGGGACCGCCGCGCCAAGAAGGGTGACTTCCGTCGCCTGTGGATCCAGCGGATCAACGCCGGGGCCCGCGCCAACGGCATGACCTACAACCGCTTCATCCAGGGCCTCAAGGCCGCCGAGGTCGAGGTCGACCGTCGGATGCTGGCCGAGCTCGCCGTCAACGACGAGGCCGCGTTCGCCGCGCTCGTCGAGATCGCCCGCGCCAACGTCCCGGCCCAGGCCGACGCCAAGGCCGACGCCTGACCGGGCTCGCACCGCACCACGGAGCGCCCGTGCTGTCCAACCCCCGAGCCGATCGGGTCAGGGCAGTGCGGGCGCTCGCGCGTCGGCAGGGGCGGGAGAAGGCCGGCCGGTTCGTCGCCGAGGGGCCGCAGTCGGTCCGGGAGGCGATCCGCCACGCAGCCGCCGAGGTCGTCGACATCTATGCGACGGCCGAGGCCGCGGACCGGTATGCCGCGGAGCTCGCCGACGCCCACGAGCGCCGGCTGCACGTCCACGCGGTGACTCCCGAGGTGCTGGCCGCCATGGTCGAGACCGACACACCCCAGGGACTGCTCGCCGTGTGCCGGCTGCCCCAGCCCGGTACCGACCCCCTCGGTGCCCTCCTGGCGCAGGCCCCGCGGCTCCTCGTCCTGCTCACCCATGTGCGGGATCCCGGCAACGCCGGGACGGTCATCCGGGCCGCGGATGCGTTCGGGGCCGACGGGGTGCTGGTGAGCGAGGGGTCGGTCGACGTCCACTCGCCCAAGGTGGTCCGTTCGACCGCCGGTTCCCTGTTCCACCTGCCGGTGGTCACCGGGCTGCCCGTCGAGGCCACCATCGAGCGGCTCCGGGCGCACGGCATACGGACTCTTGCTGCCGACGGGTCCGGGCAGACCGGGCTGCCCGCAGCCGACCTCGGACCTCCGCACGCCTGGGTGATGGGCAACGAGGCCTGGGGCCTCCCGGCGGAGCTGCGGGCCCTGTGCGACGACGTCGTGCGCGTGCCCATCCATGAGCGGGTCGAGTCGCTCAACCTCGCGATGTGCGCCACGGTGTGCCTTTGGGCCTCGGCTGGTTCGCACGGGACTCCCCGGTGACTAGTCTTCGGTGTTGAGATGGCTAGACACCTGCCGCAGGGAGACCGGGAGCGACACTTCGCCAACGAAGTGTCCGAGTGGCTTCCCGATGGGCTGGTGTCGATCGACCACCGGGGGATCGTCGTCCACGTCAACCTCCGGGCCGAGCAGATCACCGGGCTGAACCGGGTCGACCTGATCGGCCGACCGGTCCGTGAGGCGTTGCGGCTGCAGGACCGGGACGGCCAGATGTGGTGGGACCTCACCGACCCGTGGAGTGGCCTGCGGATCCGCACCGGGCACCGCGAGAAGCTGCTCACCATCGGCGGACGAGAGGTGCTCGCGACCGCCCGCTACATCCGGCAGGGTCGCCTGGGCCCGATCGCGGTCGTCCTCATGGGGCTTCGAGACGCCGTCGCCCGTCAGCGCGCCGAGCTCGACCACGCGGCACTCATCTCGACCGTGGCGCACGAGCTGCGCTCACCCCTCACCGGCGTGAAGGGGTTCTCCTCGACCCTGCTGCACTCCTGGGACAAGTTCACCGACGACCAGAAGCGGTTCATGGTCGAGACCATCGAGGCCGACGCGGACCGGCTCGCGCGACTGATCACCGACCTCCTCGACGTCTCCCGCCTCGACTCCGGCCGGATGGGCCTGCACCCCCAACCCCTCAAGCCGCGGCAGGTGGTGACCCGGCACGTCCAGCGGACCGTCGCCTCCGGACAGGACGCCTCGCGGTTCGTCATCGACGTCCCCGAGGAGGTGACCGAGCTGTGGGCCGACCCGGACCGGTTCGACCAGATCGTGGCCAACCTGATCGAGAACGCCGTCCGGCACGGGGCCGGGACGATCACGATCAGTGCGTATCCCGTTGCTGCAGCCGGAGGAAACGGCGACGGGCCTGCCGGCGACGCGGCGGTCGACCTGCTCGTCTCCGACGAGGGCGACGGCATCGAGCCGCACCTGCGCAACGTGGTCTTCAGCCGGTTCTGGCAGGGCGGCCAGCCGGGCAGCACCGGCCTCGGCCTCTACCTGGTCAAAGCCCTGGCCGAGGCGCACGGCGGGACGGCCATGGTCGAGGATGCCCCGGGCGGCGGCGCCCGGATCCGGGTCCGCTTCCCCTCGGTGGTCCCCGACTACCTCCTCCAGTAGCCACCCCTGGCCGGTGACCTGAGCCGGTCGGGACCCTTGCGCCCGGCTCGGACCTGTGCCACTGTCTGTCATGACGAATCGATTCGCCAAATCGATTCGTCACACGGATCGCACGGCAACGAGGCTGGAGGGTCGACATGGGACATCCGCGCATACGCGACGTCGCGACCCTCGCCGGCGTCGCCCCGTCGACGGTGAGCGTCGTCCTCAACGAGGTCGAGGGCGCCCGGGTGGGGGACGAGACCCGTCGCCGGATCCACGCGGCAGCAGAGACCCTTGGCTACACCCCGAACGCACACGCCCGGAGCCTGCGCACGTCGAGCCAGCGGACCATCGCCCTGGTCAACGACGAGATCGCCGTGCTCCCGTATGCCGTGGGGCTGGTCCAGGGGATGCAGGAGGCCTGCTGGCGCGAAGGGGTCCGCCTCGTCATCCTCACGACGGGCGTCGACCGCGACCGTGAGCGGGAGGCGTTAGAGTACGCGGCCGGCCAGCGGCATACGGGCATCGTTCTGGCCAGCACCTACCACTATGCGTGGGACATCCCCACGGTCCCCGGCCTCGTCCTGCTCAACACCGAGCCGGCAACTGCCGGGTCGACGGTGCCCCACGTGGTCCCGGACGACGTGGGCTCGGGTCGGCTGGCTGCCGAGGAGCTGGTCGATCTCGGACACCGCCGGATCGGGCTCCTCGCCGTCGAGGCCACCCTGGAGGGCGAACTGCGTCGACGCGGCTTCATCGAGGCACTGAGTTCTGCCGGCGTCGAGCTGGACGACGACCTCATCGACACCTCCGTCGGCCACGATGCGACGGCCGACGGCGGCCTGCTGGCTGCCCGGCGCCTGCTCGACGTGTACCCACGGCCCACCGCCATCTCGTGCTTCAACGACCGGATGGCGATGGGTGTCTACCAGGCGGCCGCCGAACGTGGCCTGCGGATCCCGGAGGACCTGTCGGTCGTCGGCCATGACAATCTCGAGCCGATCGCCGACTCACTCCATCCCTCCCTCACCACGGTCGACCAGTCGCACGTCGAGATGGGGGAGACGGCGGTCGACATCGCCCTCGACCCGAACCATCCCGCGTGGTCCGCCCCGGACCATCGGGTGGAGATCCCGGCCGAGCTGGTTCGCCGCTTCTCGGCGACCCCGGTCGACACCGGAGCTCGCATGCAGACCTAGCACCCCGCACCCGTCGCCGCGGTGCGCCAACACCGCGGCGACGAGCTCACGAAGCCTCGCCGTCGGCGAGGTCTGATCCCGCCCGTTGGGCGGTCCCTTTGTCAAGGAGTCTCGATGGTAACAACGTCCCCGACGACCGCGGACGCGCTCATCCACCTGCGAGCCGCCGGTGTCTCGCTGCTGCTGGACGCACGGTCAGGGCAGCTGCCGACCGTCATCCACTGGGGCGCCGACCTGGGGGCCCAGCAGGAGTGGCTGGCAGCGAACCTCGCCGATGCGGCCGTCCCGCTGATCGGCCCGAACACCGTGGACGTGCCGGTCCGGGTGGCCCTGCTCCCCGAGCACCACACCGGCTTCGTCGGGCGGCCCGGCCTGTCCGGCTCACGCTCCGGGCAGGACTGGTCGACCCGATTCGTCACCCGGGAGGTGACGATCGACGGTGCCGGCGTCACCGGCTGGCACGAGGGGGGCGCCGGGACCGTCCGGTTCGTGGCCGCGGACGAGGAGACCGAGCTGAGCCTCGTCATGACCGTGGAGCTGCTGCCCTCCGGCCTGGTCCGGTGCCGCGCAGAGGTCACCAACGAGGGCGAGCCGTATGCCGTCGACGGCCTCTCCCTGGCCCTCCCGGTGCCGGTCCGGGCGGCCGAGCTGCTCGACTTCGCCGGCCGTTGGGGCCGTGAGCGCACGCCCCAACGATCACCCTTCGGCGTCGGAACCCACCTGCGCGAGGGCCGCAAGGGCCGCACCGGAGCCGACGCAGCCACCGTCCTGCACGCCGGCACGACCGGCTTCGGCTTCGCAGCGGGCGAGGTCTGGGGAGTCCACACCGCGTGGAGCGGAAACCATGTCCACTACGCCGAGCTGACCTTCGACGGACACCGGTTGCTCGGTGGCGGTGAGCTCCTGCTGCCCCAAGAAGTCGTCCTGGCGCGCGGAGACTCATATGCCTCGCCGTGGCTCTACGCGGCATACGGCATCGGCCTGGATGCGATCGCCGGTCGCTTCCACGACTACCTCCGGAGCCGGCCGCGCCACCCCTCCACCCCTCGGCCGGTCACCCTCAACGTGTGGGAGGCCGTGTACTTCGACCACGACGAGCCCCGGCTCATCGACCTCGCCGAGCGGGCCGCGGCTCTCGGCGTGGAGCGGTACGTACTCGACGACGGGTGGTTCGGCTCCCGGCGCGACGACCTGCGCGGCCTTGGCGACTGGGTGGTCTCCGAGGAGGCGTGGCCTGGCGGTCTGCACGCGCTCGTCGACCGGGTGCGCGAGCTCGGAATGCAGTTCGGGCTGTGGTTCGAGCCGGAGATGGTCAACGAGGACTCCGACGTCGCGCGCGCCCACCCCGAGTGGATCATGGCTGCCCGTCGGGACAGCCTGCCGGTCGAGTCCCGGCACCAGCAGGTCATGAACCTCGCCGTGCCCGCGGCATACGCCCACGTCCGGGACCAGATCCTCGCGATCCTCGACGAGTACGACATCTCCTACCTCAAGTGGGACCACAACCGTGACCTCATCGAGGCGGGGAACCGGCTCGACGGCGGTCGACCCGGCGTCCACGCCCAGACCGCCGCCCTCTACCACCTGCTCGCCGAGATCCGCGCGGCTCACCCCGACCTGGAGATCGAGTCGTGCTCCAGCGGCGGGGCCCGGGTGGACCTCGGGATCATCGAGCACACCGACCGGGTGTGGGTCTCGGACATCATCGACCCGCTCGAGCGCCAGGCGATGATGCGCTGGACCCAGCAGCTCCTGCCGCCGGAGCTCCTGGGGTCGCACGTCGCCTCGGGCCGCTCGCACACGACGGGGCGGTCCCACGACCTCAGCTTTCGCGCCGCCACCGCGGTCTTCGGTCACCTCGGCATCGAGTGGGACCTGGCCGCGGCGGACGGTCGCGTGCTCGAGGAGCTCGCGGCCTGGATCGGCTTCTACAAGGCCGAACGCGGCCTGTTGCACGGCGGCACACTCGTGCGGATCGACGACCCCGGCGATGGCGTCCTCGTCCACGGCGTCGTGGCACCGGACCGGTCCCGGGCACTGTTCGCCTTCGTCCTCGTGGCCAACCCGCTGCAGGACCCGGCGCCACGCGTCCGCTTCCCCGGCCTCGACCCGAGCCGGGCCTACCGGGTCGCTCCGGTGCTCGTCGGGTCCTCACCCGCGGGACTGATCGCCCCGGCCTGGTGGGGTGGCCCGGCCTCTACCTCCGCCGACATCAACCCCTCCCAGCCCCACCTGGGCCTCCAGCCCCCCGCGGACTACCCCGGCACGGTGGTCAACGGCGCCGCCCTCATGGCCGTCGGCCTCCAGCCCCCACGACTGCACCCCGACCAGGCGGTGCTCTTCCGCGTCGACACCCACACCGAGCCGACGTCCCTGTGAAACCGGCGCCACGGCGCCCCAGCGAAAGGTGAGGCCATGGCCTCAGACACGGCAGTACCGGTCGCCTCGACGGCGACCGGGCACCCAACGGGCAAAGGCGCCCGTCGCCGACCTCACGACGACACCCGCCTGGCCCTGATGTTCATCGCCCCTGCATTCCTCGGCTACTGCGTCTTCCTGCTCTGGCCGACCCTCCGGGGCATCTACCTGTCGTTCACCAGGTTCAACTTGCTCACGCCACCGAAGTGGGTCGGCCTGGACAACTACGTCCGGATGGTCCACGACCCGATCTTCTGGAACTCGATGAAAGTGACGTTGGAGTACGTCGTCCTCAACATCGCCTTCCAGACGGCCCTCGCCCTCGTCATCGCCGTCATGATGCAACGTCTGACGAAGAAGACATGGCTGCGCGGAATCGTCCTCACGCCGTACCTGGTGTCGAACGTCGTCGCCGCCATGGTCTTCATCTGGATCCTGGACTACCAGCTCGGCTTCGGGAACTACATCCTGCAACACCTGGGACTGGGCCGCATCGCGTTCCTGTCCTCCGACCACTGGGTCATTCCCACCATCGCGTTCATCAACGTCTGGCGGCACGTCGGCTACACGGCACTGCTCATCTTCGCCGGCCTGCAGACCATCCCGGAGTCGGTCTACGAGGCCGGACGGCTCGATGGAGCGAGCGAGAACCGGATGTTCAGGCATCTCACCGTCCCGCTGCTCCGCCCGATCCTCGCGCTCGTGCTCATCATCACCGTCGTCGGCTCGTTCCAGGTCTTCGACACCGTGGCGGTGGCCACCCAAGGCGGCCCGGTGAACTCCTCCAGGGTGCTCCAGTTCTACATCTACGACCTCGCCTTCGGCCGGTTCCAGTTCGGCTACGCCTCGGCCCTGTCGGTCGCCCTCCTGCTCGTTCTCCTCATCGTCTCGATCGTCCAGTACCGGCTCAGCCGGGCTGACGAGTCGGACCTGGACTGAAAGGAGGGACGCCATGACATCGGCAACCCTCGAGGCTCCCACCCTCCGCGAGGCTCCCAGCGAGAAGAAGCCGTTCAGTGTGGGCCGCGCCGTCGCGTGGACCTTCATGATCGTCGTCGTCCTCGTATCGCTGTTCCCGTTCTACTGGATGCTGCGCACCGCCCTCTCGAGCAACAACGCCCTGTATGCCGGGTCGCACAGCATCCTGCCCGTCCGGTTCTCCTGGGGCGGGTTCGAGCGGGTCTTCGGGCTCCAGTCGGGTCAGAAGGCACTGGACGCCGGCGGTGCCGGACAGCCGATCAACTTCTGGCGCTACCTGCTCAACTCCGTCGTCGTCTCCACGCTGGTGACCGCCGGCCAGGTGTTCTTCTCGGCGCTCGCGGCATACGCCTTCGCCCGGCTGCGCTGGCGCCACCGCAACCGGGTCTTCCTGTTCTTCCTCGGCGGCCTGATGATCCCCGCGATCTTCACGTTCCTGCCGAACTTCGTGCTCATCAAGCAGCTCGGGCTGATCGACACCGTGTTCGGGATCGCCCTGCCGACGATGCTCATGAGCCCGTTCGCGGTGTTCTTCCTCCGCCAGTTCTTCATGGGCATCTCGCGTGAGGTGGAGGAGGCGGCGCTCATCGACGGCGCGTCCAAGGTACGCGTCTTCTTCCAGCTCATCGTCCCGATGTCGGCGGCGCCCATCACGACGCTGGCGATCCTCACCTACATCGCCTCGTGGAACGACTACTTCTGGCCGCTCATGGTGTCCTACACGGACAAGTCCCGGGTGCTCACCGTGGCTCTCGGTGTCTTCAAGTCCCAGACCCCTCAGACCGGCCCGGACTGGTCCGGACTCATGGCGGCGACCCTCGTCGCCGCGCTGCCGATGCTCCTGCTGTTCTCCCTCGCAGCCAAGCGCATCGTCAACTCCATCGGATTCAGTGGAATCAAGTGAGAAGGTCAACCATGTTTCGCACCAAGCGAATCCGGCGCCGTGGAGTCGGCGTTGCGCTCGCCGCGGCGACCGTTGCCAGCACTCTCGCCGCGTGCGGCGGCGGTGCCACCGGCAGCACTGCGTCCGGCACGATCCAGTACTGGCTGTGGGACTCCGGGCAGCAGCCCGGCTACCAGAAGTGTGCCGATGCCTTCCACCAGGCCAACCCGACCATCACGGTGCACATCAGCCAGTACGGCTGGGGTGACTACTGGTCCAAGCTCACGGCCGGCTTCATCGCCGGGACGGCCCCGGACGTCTTCACCGACCACCTCTCCAAGTTCGCCCAGTTCGCCGACCTGAAGGTGCTGCGACCCCTCGACGAGCTGGCCCCGACCAAGGACATCCAGGACTCGGACTACCAGAGCGGACTGGCCGAGCTGTGGAAGGGACAGGACGGCCACCGCTACGGCACCCCGAAGGACTGGGACACGATCTCGATCTTCTACAGTGCCACCGCCCTCAAGGCCGCCGGGATCACTCCCGAGCAGCTGTCCACGGCGACGTGGAACCCGACCGACGGCGGCACCTTTGAGAAGATCGTCGCGCACCTGACGGTGGACAAGAACGGCAAGCGGGGCGACGAGCCCGGCTTCGACAAGAACAACGTGGTCCAGCACGGGATCTCCTCCGAGGGCTCCGGTGGCGGCGGCTGGGGGCAGACCCAGTGGTCCGCGTTCACCGGCAGCACCGGGTGGCAGGCGACGGACAAGAACCCGTGGGGCACCACGTTCGAGATGAGCGACCCGCGGTTCCTCTCCACCATCTCGTGGTACTTCGGCCTGGTCCGCAAGGGCTACATGCCGACCTACCAGGAGATCGGCGGGTCGTCGGCCATCGGGACGGACAAGGAGATCCAGACCGGCATGGCCGCCATGGGGCTGTCCGGGTCGTGGATGATCTCCACGTTCAGCAACCTCACCGACGCCAAGGGCAAGAAGCTCGACATCGGGATCGCCCCGTCACCGATCGGGCCGTCCGGCCACCGCGCCTCGATGTTCAACGGTCTGGCCGACTCGATCACCACCCAGTCCAAGCAACCGGAGACTTCCGCCAAGTGGGTCGCCTTCCTCGCCGGTGAGCAGTGTCAGGACATCATCGGTCAGTCGGGTGTCGTCTTCCCGGCCCGCCCGAAGGCTACCCAGCTGGCCATCGAGTACAACAAGAGCAAGCGCAACCTGGATGTCACTCCGTTCACCGACCAGGTCAAGGACAAGACGACGTTCCTCTTCCCGGTGACGAGCAACGCGGCCGACATCACCGCACTCATGCAGCCGGCGATGGACTCGGTCTACATCGGCTCCCAGCCGGTGTCGTCCCTCTCCAAGGTCAACGCCCAGCTCAACCAGCTGTTCAAGGTGGTCGGCTGAAGCCCTTTGCTGGCCATGGAGCGACCGGGTCGCCGGAGTGGGGATGTCACTCCACTCCGGCGATCTCGGTTGCGGCTGGGCGCCGTCCTCGGCCACCATGGGGGCATGTCCGGTCGATCGACAGCTAGCCGCGGTGGTTGCCGATTTATCGCGCCCTCGGGCGCGGCCGTCCGCGCGCGCTGAGCGCGCCGCCACACGGCATACGGCAGACGCCTCCCGGCGCCCGGGGGCAGCAGCCCGCCTCGCGCGACCGCCCACCTAGACTCTGGCGCGGCGCGCCCGCCCCCGAAGCGAAGTGGAAACGATGTCCGGACCCAACACGAACTACGACCCCGTCGAGGTGGCCGCCCTCGACCCCACCCAGGTCGAAGCGGCCGTGGCTGACGCGCTGGCCGCCGCCGCGGCCGCCGACTCCCTCGACGTACTCAAGGCGGCGCGCACCGCGCACCAGGGCGACAGGAGCCCGCTCGCGCTGGCCAACCGCGAGATCGGGGCACTGCCGCCGAGCGCCAAGGCCGAGGCCGGCAAGCGGGTCGGCCAGGCACGGGTGCGGGTGGCCCAGGCGTATGCCGTGCGGGAGGTCGAGCTCAAGGCCGAGCGTGACGCGAGCCTCCTCGTCGACGAGGCCGTCGACGTCACCCTGCCGACCGACCGGCGGCCGATGGGCCACCGGCACCCGACCGAGCTGATGAGCCAGCGGATCGCCGACCTGTTCGTCGGGATGGGCTGGGAGATCGCCGAGGGTCCCGAGGTCGAGGCCGAGTGGTTCAACTTCGACGCCCTCAACTTCGACGCCGACCACCCCGCTCGGCAGATGCAGGACACCTTCTACGTCGACCCACCCGAGGGCGGGCTGGTGCTACGCACCCACACCTCCCCGGTCCAGGCCCGGGCGCTCCTCGAGCGTGGGGTGCCGGTCTATATCGCCTGCATCGGGCGGGTGTTCCGGACCGACGAGCTGGACGCGACGCACATGCCGGCGTTCCACCAGGTCGAGGGGCTCGCCGTCGACGTGGGGCTGACCATGGCCAACCTCAAGGGCACGCTGGACCGGATGGCCACCGAGCTGTTCGGCGACGGGATCACGACCCGGCTGCGGCCCTCGTACTTCCCGTTCACCGAGCCGAGCGCCGAGATGGACCTGCGCTGCTTCGTCTGCCGCGGTGCGGACCCCCAGTGCCGGACCTGCAAGGGCACCGGCTGGATCGAGTGGGGCGGCTGCGGGATGGTCAACCGCAACGTGCTGACCGCCTGCGGGGTCGACCCCGACGTCTACACCGGCTTCGCGTTCGGGATGGGCATCGACCGGGCCCTCATGTTCCGGACGGGGGTCTCGGACATGCGGGAGATGATCGAGGGTGACGTGCGCTTCGACGCGCCGTTCGGGATGGAGATCTGATGCGGGTTCCCGTCGACTGGCTGCGCGACTATGTCGCCGTCCCGGCCGGAGCACGTGGGGTGGACATCGCGGCGTCCCTCGTCCGGGTCGGTCTGGAGGAGGAGGGTCTGCACGGCGCCGACATCACCGGTCCGCTCGTCGTCGGCCGGGTTCTCACCAAGGAGCCGGAGCCGCAGAAGAACGGCAGGACCATCAACTGGTGCACGGTCGACGTGGGGTCGGCCAACGGCACCGGCGAACCCCAGGGCATCGTGTGTGGCGCCCACAACTTCGCCCCCGGCGACCTCGTCGCGGTCATCCTGCCCGGCGGGGTGCTCCCCGGCGGGTTCGAGATCTCGGCGCGCAAGACCTATGGCCACCTGTCGGCCGGGATGATCTGCTCGGTCCGCGAGCTCGGGATCGGTGAGGACCACGACGGCATCCTCGTCCTGTCCGGTCGCCCCGACGCCGCCAGCCTCGTCCCCGGGCAGGACGCGATCGCGTTGCTCGGTCTGGACCGGGAGACCGTCGAGGTCAACGTCACGCCGGACCGCGGCTACTGCTTCTCGATCCGCGGCATCGCCCGCGAGTACTCGCACGCGACCGGCGCGGCATACGTCGATCCCGCCCTGGCCCTCGCGGCCGCCGCTCCCGCGGCCAACGACTCCGGGTATGCCGTGGACCTGGCCGACGCCGACCCGATCCGAGGACGCGCCGGTTGCGACCGCTACGTCGCCCGGATCGTCCGCGGGATCGACGTCGCGGCTCCGACGCCGCTGTGGCTGGCGACCCGGCTCACCGAGGCGGGGATGCGGCCGATCTCACTGCCCGTCGACGTGACCAACTACGTCATGCTCGCCCTCGGGCAGCCGCTGCACGCCTTCGACGTCTCCCAGCTGTCCGGCCCGATCGTGGTGCGCCGGGCGAGGGCCGGGGAGACCCTGAAGACGCTCGATGGCCAGACCCGCACGCTGGTTGCCGAGGACCTGCTCATCACCGACTCCGGGGATCGGCCGGTCGCCATCGCCGGCGTCATGGGTGGCGAGGACACCGAGGTCACCGACTCCACGACCGACGTCCTCATCGAGGCGGCGCACTTCGACCCGGTGTCGATCGCCCGGTCGGCCCGTCGGCACAAGCTGCCGTCGGAGGCGTCCAAGCGCTTCGAGCGCGGGGTCGACCCGCAGGTCGCCGCCGCGGCAGCCCAGCTCGCCGTCGACCTGCTCGTCGAGTACGGCGGGGGAGTGGCCGACGCCGGCGTCACCGACGTCGGCGAGATCGCCGCTCCGACCGTCATCGACCTCGACCCGGCGCTGCCCGGGCGGCTGGTCGGTGTCGACTACTCGGCGACGACGGTGGGCGAGGTGCTCCGCGAGATCGGTTGCGACGTCGAGGAGTCCGGTGACTCCTGGACGGTGACGGCGCCATCCTGGCGGCCCGACCTGACGACGGGACCCGACCTCGTGGAGGAGGTTGCCCGGATCAGCGGCTATGAGCAGATCCCGTCGATCCTGCCGACGCCGCCCGGGGGCCGGGGCCTCACCCATGGCCAGCGGGTCCGGCGGATCATCGCCGATGTCCTTGCGGCGCAGGGGCTCTCGGAGGTCTGGAGCGCACCGTTCGTCAGTGACGAGCGGCACGCGGCGCTCGGCTGTCCGGTGGAGGCCGCGCGGGCGCGCACCGTGACGATCGCCAACCCGCTCTCCGACGAGGCGCCGCTCATGCGGATCTCGATCCTGTCCACCCTTGTCGACGCGTTGCGGCGCAACGTCGCTCGTGGCGCCAAGGACGTCGCGCTCTTCGAGCTGGGCCTCGTCGTGGCTCTCGAGGGTGCCCAGCGGGCTGCCCCGACCGAGGATGTGGGCGTCCACCCGCCCGAGGAGGTGCTGGCCGCCATCCGAGCGGCGGTCCCGCCGCAACCGCGTCACCTGGGCTTCGTCCTGAGCGGCGACCGGGACCGTGCCGGCTGGTGGGGCCCGGGTCGCGCCGCCGACCTCACCGACGCCCTGGCGCTCGCTCGGGCCGTGACGACTGCGCTGGCCGTGGCCGTCGAGGTAGCCGCCGACGACCCCATGCCGTTCCACCCCGGGCGGTGCGCCCGGCTGTCCCTGCCCGGTGGCACCCTCGTCGGCCACGTGGGAGAGCTGCACCCGAAGGTCACGGCCGCGCTCGGCATACCGGCTCGGACCGTTGCCGGAGAGCTCGACGTCGACGTCCTCATCGCCGCGAGCGACCAGCCGGTGCGGTCCATGCCGATCTCGGTCGCCCCGGTGGCCCATCAGGACGTGGCCCTCGTCGTCGATGCCGATGTTCCGGCCCGGTCGGTCGAGCTGGCGCTCCGCGAGGGTGCGGGCGAGCTGCTCGAGTCGATCGACCTCTTCGACGTCTACGTCGGTGAGCAGGTCGGGCCGGGCAAGAAGTCGCTCGCCTACCGTCTCGTCGTGCGAGCGGCCGACCGGACCCTGCGGACCGAGGAGGTCAGTGCCGTGCGTGACGCCGCGGTCGCCGCGGCCGCCACAGCCGTCGGGGCCAGCCAGCGCTGACCGCTGCGTCTGCGGATCTGAGGGTTCGCGGCGCCTGGCGACGCAGACGGAAGAGCTCATTGGTGCATGAATCTACGGACTCCTGTATAGTCATGCAGCATGGTCAGGGTTGCGGTCGCCGGGGCGAGCGGATACGCCGGCGGTGAGATCGTCCGTCTCCTGCTCGGGCACCCGGAGGTCCAGATCGGTGCCCTCACGGCGTCGAGCAACGCGGGGGAGCGGCTCGGGGCGATCCACCCGAACCTGACGCCGCTCGCCGACCGCGTCCTCGACGACACCACGGTCGATGTGCTGGCCGGCCACGACGCCGTCTTCCTCGCGCTGCCGCACGGCCACTCCGCTGCCCTGGCGTCGCAGCTGCCCGAGGACGTCGTCGTCATCGACTGCGGTGCCGACTTCCGGCTCACCGACGCCGCGGCCTGGGCAGCGTTCTACGACACCCCGTATGCCGGTCACTGGCCCTACGGGCTCCCTGAGCTCTCCACCGCGGAAGGTCGGCAGCGGGCCGAGCTCACCGGAGCGCGGCGGATCGCAGTCCCCGGGTGCTACCCGACGGCCGTCAGCCTCGCCCTGGCTCCGGGTCTCGCGGCCGGGGTCCTCGCGCCCGACGACATCACGGTGGTCGCCGCCTCTGGCACGTCCGGGGCGGGCCGGTCGCTCAAGCCGCACCTGCTCGGCAGCGAGGTGATGGGGTCGATGTCGCCCTACGGGGTCGGTGGCGTCCACCGGCACACACCCGAGATCGAGCAGAACCTCGCGGCCGCCGCCGGAACCTCAGTCACCGTCTCGTTCACGCCCACCCTCGCGCCGATGTCGCGGGGCATCTTGGCCACCTGCACGGCCAAGGTGGTGCCGGGGACGACTGCCGAGGTGGTGCGCGAGGCCTGGCGCACGGCATACGCCGACGAGCCTTTCGTGCACCTGCTGCCCGACGGGCAGTGGCCGACCACTGCGGCCGTGCTCGGCTCCAACGCGGTGCAGCTCCAGGTCGCGCTCGACGGGCGCGTCGGTCGGGTCATCGTCGTCGCGGCTGTCGACAATCTCACCAAGGGCACGGCCGGGGCTGCCGTCCAGTGCCTCAACCTCGCCCTCGGGTTCCCCGAGACGACCGGACTTCCCATCGCAGGAGTAGCTCCATGAGTGTCACTGCAGCACAAGGCTTTCGGGCCGCCGGAGTCACGGCGGGGATCAAGGCGTCCGGGACGCCCGACCTCGCCCTGGTCGTCAACGACGGCCCGGACCGCACCGCTGCCGCCGTGTTCACCAGCAACCGCGTCGAGGCTGCTCCGGTGACGTGGTCACGCCAGGTCGTCTCCGACGGGCGCGTCGATGCCGTGGTACTCAACTCCGGTGGCGCCAACGCCTGCACCGGTGCTGAGGGCTTCGCTGACACCCATCGGACGGCCGAGCACGTCGCCATCGTCCTCGAGGTCTCCGCGAGCGACGTGGTCGTCTGCTCGACCGGGCTGATCGGCGAGCTCCTGCCCATGGACAAGATCCTGGCCGGCGTCGATGCTGCCGCCGCCGAGCTCGACCCCGAGGGTGGGGCTGCCGCGGCGATCGCCATCAAGACGACCGACAGCGTGCACAAGCAGGCGACGTATGCCGTGGACGGCTGGACCGTCGGCGGGATGGCCAAGGGCGCCGGGATGCTCGCGCCGGCCCTGGCCACCATGCTCGTCGTCGTCACGACCGACGCCGTGGCGACCGGCGCGGACCTCGAGAACGCGTTGCGCGCGGCCGCTGCCCTCACCTTCGACCGGATCGACTCCGACGGGTGCCAGTCGACCAACGACACCGTGCTCCTCATGGCCTCCGGTGCCTCGGGGGTCGCGCCGGATCTGGCCGCGCTCACCGTCGGCGTCACGGCGGTCTGTGCCGACCTGGCCCGGCAGCTGATCGCCGATGCCGAAGGCGCGCACCACGACATCGCCATCGAGATCCGTTCAGCAGCAACCGAGTCCGACGCCCTCGAGGTGGCTCGGGCGGTCGCCCGCAACAACCTGTTCAAGTGCGCTGTCTTCGGCAACGACCCGAACTGGGGTCGGGTGCTGGCTGCGGTCGGCACCACCCGGGCCGCCTTCGACCCGGCCGCGCTCGACGTCGAGATGAACGGCATACCGGTGTGCGCGGGCGGCGGAGTCGGTGCCGACCGGTCACTGGTCGACCTGTCCGGCCGTGAGGTCCACGTCGTCGTGGACCTGCACGCCGGCGATGCCACTGCCACGGTCTGGACCAACGACCTCACCCACGACTACGTCCACGAGAACTCGGCCTACAGCACATGACCGCCGTGAACCCGGTCCGGGGTCATCTCGACGCGGCCGCGCTTCGGGTGGCCCAGTCCAAGGCCCAGACGCTCGTCGAGGCGCTGCCCTGGCTGGAGCGCTTCCGCGACGCCCTCGTCGTCGTCAAGTACGGCGGCAACGCGATGGTCGACGACAGCCTCAAAGCCGCCTTCGCCCAGGACATCGCCTTCCTCCGGTATGCCGGGCTGCGGCCGGTCGTCGTGCACGGCGGGGGTCCGCAGATCGCCGCCATGTTGACCCGGCTCGGGCTGACCAGCGAGTTCCGCGGCGGCCTACGGGTCACGACCCCGGAGGTCATGGACGTCGTACGCATGGTGCTCACCGGCCAGGTGGGCCGCGAGCTCGTCGGGATGCTCAACGGCCACGGACCGATCGCCGTCGGCATGTCGGGGGAGGACGCCGGCCTGTTCGGTGCCCGCCGCCGCGGCCTCGTCGTCGACGGTGAGGCTGTCGACCTCGGGCTGGTCGGAGACGTGGAGACGGTTGACCCGTCGGCCGTCCAGGACATCCTCGACGCGGGCCGGGTTCCGGTCGTCTCGACCGTCGCGCCGGATCTCGACGTCGACGGCCAGGTGCTCAACGTCAACGCCGACACCGCGGCGGCAGCCCTCGCGGTCGCGCTCCGCGCCCACAAGCTCGTGGTCCTCACCGACGTCGAGGGCGTCTATGCCAACTGGCCCGACCGGGACTCGCTGCTGTCCCGGTTGTCCGTCGCCGATGCCCGTGAGCTGTTGACGCGGGTGGACGAGGGCATGATCCCCAAGCTCGAGGCGTGCATCCGCGCCGTCGAGGAGGGCGTGCCACAGGCCCACGTCATCGACGGCCGACAGCCGCACTCGCTGCTCCTCGAGGTGTTCACCTCCGAGGGCATCGGCACCCTCATCGAGAAGGACTCCCCATGACGACGACCACGACCTCCGCGGCATACCTCGACCGCTACCAGGATGCGGTCCTCGGCGTCTTCGGCCGCCCTGCCATCGTCATCGACCACGGCCAGGGCTGCCACGTCTGGGACGTCGACGGTCGGCGCTACCTCGACCTGCTCGGCGGCATCGCCGTCAATGCGCTGGGGCACGGCCACCCGGCTCTCGTCGCGGCTGTGTCCAAGCAGGTCGCCGAGGTCGTGCACGTCTCCAACTTCTTCACCACGCCGGCCCAGATCGCCCTCGCCGAGCGGCTGCTCGACATCTCCGGGGCACCGGCGGGCTCCAAGGTCTTCTTCGCCAACAGCGGCACCGAGGCGATCGAGGCAGCGATCAAGCTCGCCCGGCGCACCGGGCGAACCGGCATCGTGGCAGCGGAGGGTGCCTTCCACGGGCGGACGACCGGCGCACTGGCGCTCACCCACAAACCCGCGTACCGGGAGCCGTTCGAACCGCTCCTTCCCGGCGTCACCCACATCCCGTATGCCGATGCCGAGGCTCTTCGCGCGGCGGTCACCCCTGACACCGCGGCCGTCGTCCTCGAACCGATCCAGGGCGAGGGCGGCGTGGTGGCCGCCGACCCGGCATACCTGCAGGCCGCCCGCGAGATCGCGACGGCGGCGGGGGCCCTGCTGGTCATCGACGAGATCCAGACCGGCATCGGGCGGACCGGGCAGTGGTTCGCGTTCCAGCAGTCCGGGATCCTCCCCGACGCCATCACCGTGGCCAAGGGTCTCGGTGGGGGAGTGCCGATCGGCGCGCTCATCACGATGGGCTCCGAGGTCTCTGCGCTGCTCCAGCCCGGTCAGCACGGGACGACGTTCGGCGGGAACCCGCTCGCCGCTGCGGCGGCCCTCGCCGTCCTGGACACCATCGACGAGCAGGGACTGATGGCTCATGCGGTGGCGACGGGCGACCACCTCGCCGACGGTGTGACAGCCCTCGCGCATCCGCTCGTGAGCACCGTTCGAGGACGTGGCCTGCTGCGAGCCATCGTGCTCACCGAGCCGATCGCGCCCCTCCTTGCCGGCTTGGCGCGCGGAGCGGGCTTCATTATCAACCCCGTTGCGCCGCAGGCGATTCGACTCGCACCTCCACTCGTCATCACGACGGAAGAGGTCGACTCCTTCGTGTCGGCCCTCCCCGAGCTCCTCGACGCCGCCCACGCCGCATACGCGGCCCCGAACCCGCCGGAGTCCTCATGACCCTGCGCCATCTCCTGGCCGACGACGACCTGAGCCCGGCCGAGCAGGGGGCAGTCCTCGACCGCGCACTCGCGCTCAAGGCCGACCCGTTCAGCGACCGGTGCCTGGCCGGCCCGCAGGTGGTGGCCGTCCTCTTCGACAAGCCCACCCTGCGGACCCAGCTGGCGTTCGCCACCGGCATCGCGCAGCTGGGCGGTCATCCCCTCGTCGTCGACGGCAACCTGGCCCAGGTCGGGGTGCGGGAGTCCATCGCCGACGTCACACGGGTGCTCACCCGTCAGGTCGCGGCCATCGTGTGGCGCACCTTCGGCCAGGACCGGATCGTCGAGATGTCCCGGTACGCAACGGTTCCCGTCGTCAACGCGCTGACCGACGACTACCACCCCTGCCAGATCCTTGCCGACCTGATGACGATCCGGGAGCACCGCGGCGACCTTGCCGGGCTGACCCTCGCCTATGTCGGGGACGGCGCCAACAACATGGCGCACTCCTACCTGCTCGGCGCGGCGCTCGCGGGGATGCACGTGCGGGTCGGAACGCCCTCGGCATACCAGCCCAAGCCCGAGATCCTCGCCCGCGCGAGGGCGATCGCCGCGACCACCGGCGGGTCGGTCCTCATCACCGACGACCCGGTCGCAGCCGTCACCGGCGCCGACGCCGTGGCCACCGACACGTGGGTCTCGATGGGACAGGAGGCCGAGAGCGGCGACCGCAAGGGCGAGGCGGGTCCCTTTGCCCCGTATGCCGTGTCCCCCGAGCTGATGGCCCACGCGGCGGCCGACGCTGTGTTCCTCCACTGCCTGCCGGCCTACCGCGGGTGCGAGGTCGACGCGGCGGTCATCGACGGTCCGCAGTCGGTCGTCTGGGACGAAGCCGAGAACCGCCTGCACGCCCAGAAGGCGGTGCTCTCCTTCCTCCTCGAGCAGTCCCGGGCTGACTCATGAGCGTGGCGCCGACGCGGGGCGCGCGCCAGCAGCGGATCGCCGAGATCCTCGGGCAGCGCGCGGTCCGCTCCCAGACCGAGCTGTTGGACCTGCTCGCCGCCGATGGCATCGAGGTCACCCAGGCAACGTTGTCCCGCGACCTCGTCGAGGTGGGTGCGGAGAAGGTGCGGGTCGGCAAGAACCTCGTGTATGCCGTGCCCGGAGAGGGTGGCGACCGCACCGTTCGGGTCGCTCCCGACGGCGCATCGGTCTCCAGCCGCCTGGCGCAGCGCTGCCACGAGCTGCTCGTCTCGGCAAACCACAGCAACAACCTCGTGGTGCTGCGCACCCCGCCGGGCGCGGCCAGCTTCCTCGCCTCGGCCATCGACCACAGCGACCTGGACGGCGTCCTCGGGACGATCGCCGGGGACGACACGATCATGGTCATCACCTCGGGTGCCGCGGCCAGCCGCGCCACCGTCGACCGCCTCATGAACCTGGCCCGGAGGGACACCGCGTGACCGACTCGACCGCATCGACAGCACCCGACACGGGGGAGCGGGTGAGCCTCTGGGGCGGGCGCTTCGCGGGCGGCCCGGCCGATGCCCTGGCCGCGCTGTCCAAGTCGACCCACTTCGACTGGCGGCTCGCGGCATACGACATTGCGGGGTCCCGCGCCCACGCCCGGGTCCTGCACGCCGCCGGGCTGCTCGACGATACGACCCTGGTCGCCATGCTCGATGCGCTCGACCGGCTCGCCGCGGACGTCAGCTCCGGGGCGTTCGGCCCGGCGGAGGACGACGAGGACGTCCACACCGCGCTCGAGCGTGGTCTCATCGAGCGGGCCGGTGCCGAGGTCGGCGGCCGGCTGCGTGCCGGGCGCTCACGCAACGACCAGGTCGCCACGCTCTTCCGGATGTACCTGCGCGACCACGCCCGCTCGGTCGCCGACCTCGTCCTCGACGTCGTGGACTCCTTGGTCGGGCAAGCCGACCGGCACCTCGGCGTGCCCATGCCCGGTCGGACCCACCTCCAGCACGCCCAGCCGGTGCTGCTCTCGCACCACCTGTTGGCCCACGGGTGGGCGCTCCTGCGCGACGTCGACCGGCTCCGGGACTGGGACGCTCGCGCCGCCCTGTCGCCCTATGGGTCGGGTGCTCTCGCCGGCTCGTCGCTGGGCCTGGACCCCGAGGCTGTCGCGGACGACCTGGGGTTCGCGGGTGCGGTCGAGAACTCGATCGACGGGACCGCCTCCCGGGACTTCGTCGCCGAGTTCGCCTTCGTGGCGGCCATGACGGCCGTCGACGTGTCGAGACTGGCGGAGGAGGTCATCCTCTGGGCCACCAAGGAGTTCGGCTTCGTCACCCTCGACGACGCGTACTCCACGGGGTCGAGCATCATGCCGCAGAAGAAGAACCCCGATGTCGCCGAGCTGGCTCGCGGCAAGGCCGGCCGTCTGGTCGGCGACCTCACCGGTCTGCTCACGACACTCAAGGGTCTCCCGCTGGCCTACAACCGGGACCTCCAGGAGGACAAGGAGCCGGTGTTCGACGCCGTGGACACCCTGGAGGTGCTGCTCCCGGCGTTCTCCGGAATGGTCGCCACGCTGGTCTTCGACACCGAACGGCTCGCCTCGCTCGCCCCGCAAGGCTTCTCCCTCGCGACCGACATCGCCGAGTGGCTGGTCCGGGAGGGCGTGCCGTTCCGGGTCGCCCACGAGGTGGCCGGCGCCTGCGTCCGGGCGTGCGAGCCGCGGGGGATCGAGCTGTGGGACCTCACCGACCAGGAGCTGGTCGCGATCAGCCCGCACCTGACGCCGGGCGTCCGGTCGGTGCTGTCGGTGGAGGGCTCGCTCGCCTCGCGGGACGCCAAGGGCGGGACTGCTCCGGTCCGGGTGACCGAGCAGCTCGGCCGGGTCCGTGACGCTGCCGTCTCGGCACGCAACTGGGCCGCCGTCCGCCCCACCGTCCGCTAACCCGCACCTGCGGCGAAGTTATCGGGTCCTCGGGGTAGTTCCCTCCTCACCCGAGTTTCGTTGTCGGGTCCTCACGGGACTTGTCGGGTGCGGAGCAGTCGCCGCCACCGGTGAGAGTGCCGTCCGCCTCAACGCCGTCGGTGTCGAGGTCGGCCGCGGCGATGGCAGCCCGGACGCGAGCGAGCAGCACGGCTTCCCGGTCGAGCTCGACCCAGATCACGCGCTCCGCGCCGTGGTTGGTCCGCCGTATGCCGTCTTCGCGCTTCTTCTCCTTCCACAACACCTCGCCGCCAGCACCGGCATACTTGACCTTGCCGTCGAACTCGAGAACGAGCCGGACGCCCTTGACCTTCAGGTCACAACAGGCGATCACGGTGCCGCCGGCCTTGATGATGTACTGAGGCTCGACGGGGATCCCACCCAGGACGAGGATCACCCGCAGGCGGGACTCGCCCACCGACTCCGATCGCCCGTCGGCAAACGCCAGCATGGTCTGGGCGCGGCTGCCTCTCGACCAGTGAGCCAGCACGCCAACCGCTCGGGCCAGGTCCTCCCTGGTGGTCCAGCCGTCGTGCATCGCGTCATCTGCCGAGCAGACACCGGCCAGGAAGCCGTGGTCCATCGCGAGCTGGACGACCGCTCCGGCAATGGCCTCGGCCACACCTTCGGCCCGGGGCGACGGGTCCTTGGGGAGGCCCGGACGGATGACTGCGTGTCGCGGCCGGATCCGGCACAGCTGGGTGAGCACCTCTTGGCGGACGTCGCGGACCAGCTCGACCCGCCGCAGGTCGGCGCCGTAGATGTCGACGCCGGCGACCGCCAGGAGGGATACGCCACACAGGTGCGCATCGGGGTAGACGAGCAAGGCCGCCCTGGCTCTGAGCGCATGGAAGGCCACGTCGTAGCCGGGCTGAGCGCGATCCGGAACGGCCGATGCCACGGCGTAGGCCGATCGGCCCAGTGTGATGACCTCCTTGCCTCGGGTCAGGCCCAACAGCGCCATGTCCGAGACTCCACAGGTCAGGGCCTGCTGTCGGGTGAACACGCCCCCGTGCATCGCGGCCACGGCCGCCAGTGCTGCATCCATGGCGGCAGGTTCCCGCAGCCCGGGTGGTCGGCGCATCCCGGGCCTCGGGGCCTGTGGACACGGCATACGGAGTCATGGGCCTGTGGACAGAGCCTCTCCGCACCCGACAAGTCCCGTGAGCACCCGACAACGAAACTCGGGTGCGGAGAGAACTACCCCGAGAGCCCGATAACTTTGGGAACTGAACGCGTTCAAACAGTGTGCTAGCCTCGAACCACCAAGTTGAACGCGTTCAAAGGAGGGGGTCATGGACCTCAAGGTGGTCGCCTACCTGCTGTATCTGCTCATCACCGTGCCCATCACCATCTGGGTCGGTCTCACCCTGTCGCGCAACGGCAAGCTGTTCCTCATCGACGTCTTCGACGGCAACGAGGGCCTCGCCGGTGCGGTCAACCATCTGCTCGTCGTCGGGTTCTACCTGCTCAACCTCGGCTTCGTCGCCCTGCACCTGACCAACGGCCACGACATCAGCTCCGGCCAGCTCGTCGTCGAGCAGCTGAGCTTCAAGGTCGGCACCGCCCTGTTCGTGCTCGGCATCGTCCACCTGCTCAACGTCCTCGTCTTCAGCCGGATGCGCCGGCGGGCCCGGTCCGAGCACCTGCGGATCCCGCCGGTCGCCCCGCAGGCGATCTACCCGCCCGACCCGGGGACACCGGCATACGCCTTCCCGGCACCTCCCGCCGGCTGAGCCGATGCAGTCGCTCACCGTCCTCTACGACGCGGGCTGTCCCGTGTGCACCCGCTTCCGGGACTGGCTCCTCGCCCAACCGGCACATCTCACCCTGTATGCCGTGCCGGCCGGGTCCGAGCAGGCCCGCCGCCGCTGGCCCGAGCTGGACCGCTCGGCCACTCTCAGGGAGGTCACGGTCCTCGCCGACACCGGGGAGATCTGGACTGGTCCCCAGGCCTGGGTCGTCCTGCTCTGGGCGACCCGTCAGCACCGCCTCCTGGCCGAGCGGCTGGCCACTCCGGGCGGCCTGCCGGTCGCCCGGGCCATGGCGTATGCCGCGGCCGGACTGCGTTCGGCCGTCGCCGGGGCAGGAGGTGCCGATGGCTACGCTGACGACTGTGACCGTTCCTGTGCCCCGCTCGGACAAGGGTGAGGCCACTCGGGCAGCCATCGCGACCGCCGCCCAGGCACTGTTCCTCGAGCGTGGCTACGACAAGACGACCATGCGTGCGGTGGCCGAGCGGGCCGGGGTGTCCCTCGGCAACGCCTACTACTACTTCGGCTCCAAGGAGCACCTGATCCAGGCGTTCTACGACCGGATCCAGGTCGAGCACACGGCTGCTGCCGAGGCAGCACTCGCCCACGAGACGACGTTCGCCGGCCGGCTCCGGGGCACGCTCACGGCCTGGGTCGACGTCGCCGAGCCGTACCACCACTTCGCCGGCAAGTTCTTCAAGGTCGCGGCCGAGCCGGCGAGCCCGCTCTCACCGTTCAGTCCGGAGTCGGCGCCGGCCCGGGAGGCCAGCGTGGCGCTCATGGCGCGGGTCGTCGACGGCGCCGACCTCAAGGTCCCGGCGACGGTCAGGGGTGAGCTGCCCGAGCTGCTGTGGCTGGCCCAGATGGGCGTAGTGCTCTTCTGGGTCCACGACAGCAGCGAGGGGCGGCGGCGGACCCGCCAGCTGGTCGACCGGGCGGTTCCGCTCGTCGACCGCCTCGTACGCCTCACCCGGCTCCCGGGAGTCAGGGGAGCTGCCGACGACATCGTCGCCCTGGTCCGGAGCCTGCGCGCGTGACCGGCTCGCCCGGGCCGCGGCCGTCCCGCCTGCCGCGGTCGTTCTTCGCGCGGAGCTCGCTCGAGGTCGCCCCCGACCTGCTCGGCTGCACGGTCGAGCACGCCGGGGTGACCGTGCGGATCACCGAGACCGAGGCGTATGCCGGCCGCGACGACCCCGGATCCCACGCCTTCCGGGGTGAGACCCCACGGACCCGGGTCATGTTCGGGCCCGCAGGCTTCCTCTACGTCTACTTCACCTACGGGATGCATTTCTGCGCAAATGTGGTCTGCGGCCAAGAAGGTCGCGCCAGTGCGGTGCTGTTGCGGGCCGGAGAGGTCGTCCACGGATTCGACCTCGCCGCGCGTGGCCGGGACCACCTCATGCTTCGGGACCGTGCGCGCGGCCCGGCCCGGCTGGCCACGGCGCTGGGCCTGGACGGCTCGCACACCGACCGCGACTTCTGTCGCCCAGCGCTGCGCCGACCCACGCCGCGGGCACCCCTCGACCTCGTCGTCCGGGCCCCGGCTGCGCCGGTCGACCCCGAGCGGATCCGGACCGGCCCGCGGGTCGGCGTGAGCGGCGCAGGAGGTGACGGCGTGGCATACGCCTGGCGGTTCTGGGTCGCGGGAGACCCCACCGTCTCGGCGTATCGCCCGGGCAGAGTCAGGTCAGCCCCGAGCTGAGAGCCTCGGTCAAGGCGTGTCGCCGGCGAGCGCGTCCTGGCTGGTCACCGCGAGCGAGTAGCCGTCGGCGGACCGGGTGAAGACGAGCACCGAGTCGAAGTCGTCGTCCGGCCAGGACCGGCCGATGGCCGGGATGGCGCTCACCCCCAGCGCGGTGCCGAGGCCGGCCACGATGGCCGGGATGTGGTGGTGCTCCCAGCAGACCAGGACGTGGCCGGCAGCGGACACCAGATGGTCGAGGACCAGCTGCTCCTCGGCCCCCTTGGCGACCGGCTTCTGGATCTGCAGCCCGAGCCGGTCCCCGAGCGGCGTCACCGTCTCGGTCGTGCGATGGCTGGTGGTCTCGGCGCTGTAGTCCGGGGCGAAGATGGCGGTCGGCTGGACAAGAGGTGCCGGTGGTGTGGCCGCCCCGAGGACCTTGGCGAGCGCGCCGGCCCGCTGCCAGCCGCGCGGAACGAGCGAGTGCTCACTCTGCTTGCCCTCGGCGTCGACGCCGTAGGGCGGTGGGGTCGCCGGCGGGTCCGCCGGCTTCTCGCCGTGCCGGATGATCATCAGGGTGTCGGGGCCAGCCATGGTCACTGCCCCCAGCACAGGCAGAAGGGGTGGCCGGCCGGGTCGGCGTAGACCTGGAACCCCCGGGGCGCCGACAGGTTCGGCCCTGCTGCCGGGTGCAGCACCTCCGCGCCCGCTGCCATCGCGCGCTCGTGCGCGGTAGCGATGTCCAGGACGTCGAAGTCGAGATGCACCTGCTGCGGAGGGCCGTCGGGCCACCCCGGGCGGGTGTGGTTTGGCGCGAGCTGGATGGCGATGGCCGGGCCGGCGTCGTGCCGGATCGTGTGCCAGTCGCCGTCCTCCTCGACGGTCCCGCCGAGGAGTGCAGCCCAGAAGGTGCTCTCGGTGGACAGGTCGGCTGCGTCGAGGACGATGGCCCCGAGCGAGATCTGCGGATCGGTCATGTGCACAGACGCTACGCGGCCCGGCCGACGGCCCGGATCCTGAACTCGGTGGTGGACGGCCGCCCGCGTGCGGCAGGCTTGCGGGCGGCATACCGACTCGTATGCCGGACGCGCACCGGAAGGGGAGCACCCATCGTGACCGACATCTTCGACGAGCTGCAGTGGCGAGGGCTGGTGGCGCAGACCACCGACGAGTCCGCGCTGCGCGAGGCACTCGCCGACGGGCCGATCACGGCGTACTGCGGGTTCGACCCGACCGCGCCATCACTCCACTTCGGCAACCTCGTCCAGCTCATCGTGCTGCGGCACCTGCAACGGGCGGGCCACAAGGTGATCTGCCTCGTCGGCGGGTCGACCGGACTGATCGGCGACCCGCGGCCCAGCGCCGAACGGGTGCTGAAGACCAAGGACCAGACCGCGCAGTGGGTGGCCCGGATCCAGGAGCTCGTCCAGCCCTTCCTGGACTTCGACGGCTCCGACCCCGAGGTCGCCCACCCGGCCGTGATGGTCAACAACCTGGACTGGACGGCCCCGCTGTCCGCACTGGACTTCCTGCGCGACGTGGGCAAGCACTTCCGGGTCAACCAGATGGTCAAGAAGGACGCAGTCGCCGCACGGCTCAACAGCGACGAAGGCATCTCCTACACCGAGTTCAGCTACCAGCTGCTGCAGGGCCTGGACTACCTCGAGCTGTTCCGTTCCTACGGCTGCACCCTGCAGACCGGCGGCAACGACCAGTGGGGCAATCTCACGGCCGGGTCGGACCTCATCCACCGGGTCGAGGGGGCGTCGGTCCACCTGCTCACCACTCCGCTCATCACCGACTCGGCCGGCGTGAAGTTCGGCAAGAGCGAGGGGAACGCGGTCTGGCTCTCGGCCGATATGACGAGCCCCTATGCCTTCTACCAGTACTTCCTCAACACCGAGGATGCCTCGGTGGTCGCCCTGCTCAAGGTGTTCACCGATCGTCCGCGTGAGGAGATCGGCGACCTGGCGCGCCAGGTCGCCGAGGAGCCCTTCCGGCGGACGGCACAGCGGACCCTCGCCCTGGACATCACGACGCTGGTCCACGGTGCCGCGGCCGCCGCCGCGGTGCAGGCGGCGTCGGAGGCCCTGTTCGGCAAGGGCGACCTGGCTGCGCTGGACGAGGGGACCCTGCGCGACGCGACCGCCGAGCTGCCCGGGGGACCGGTCACCATCGGCACGTCGGTGACCGACGCACTCGTGGCAGTGGGGCTGGTGGATTCACGCAACGCCGCCCGGCGCGCCATCGGGGATGGCGGCGCCTCGGTCAACGGCACGAAGATCACCGATCCCGAGCAGCTGCTCGCCCCTGAGGACTTCCTGCACGGCGCCGTCGCCGTGCTCCGTCGCGGTCGCAAGTCGATGGCAGCCGCGCGCCTTGACCGCTCCTGAGCCGTCGTATGCCGGGCCGCCGGTCCATCGCGTCCGGTCCAGTTCCGTTGTGTCCCAGTCGAACTGGACCGTCCGGAGGCAGCGACACGCCCGGGATGCGCGCACCGATTTGGTGATGGCCGAAGACGTCGTCTAATGTTCTCGACGTCAGCCCGACAGGGAGGAACGGACGCCAAGCGGCGAGGGTCACCTCGCACCAAGCAGGCCGGTCCCGGAAGGCAGACACCACCGAAAAGCAGGCCTTGAAGGTCTGGTACAGTGGAACACAACGCAGCAAGAAGGCCAAGCGCGATCGAGCCGGCCGCTCCAAGAGCGGGTCACGGATTTGACGCCCAAGAATGAGCCGCGTACAGTAGAACGGTTGCCCCGACGAGACAGTCACAGACTGCCGAGATGGTGCGCGTCCGAACCTTGAGAACTCAACAGCGTGTCAAAAATCGATGCCAATTAACCTCGTCTGAGGTGGCGCGAAACTGGGCCATACGGTCCGGTGAAGTCCGCCTCAACGAACAATCCTTTGGTTGACAACGATCATCTAGCAATTGCTAGTTGTTCTTGCTCAGCCAGGCAAACAACCCTTTGGGGTAACGATTTCTCTGGGCTTCGGCGCAGAGAGTCAAACATCAACGGAGAGTTTGATCCTGGCTCAGGACGAACGCTGGCGGCGTGCTTAACACATGCAAGTCGAACGGTGACGAGGGGAGCTTGCTCCCCTCTGATCAGTGGCGAACGGGTGAGTAACACGTGAGTAACCTGCCCCAGACTCTGGAATAACCCCGGGAAACCGGAGCTAATACCGGATACGAGACGGAGCCGCATGGCTACCGTCTGGAAAGTTTTTCGGTCTGGGATGGACTCGCGGCCTATCAGCTTGTTGGTGAGGTAGTGGCTCACCAAGGCGACGACGGGTAGCCGGCCTGAGAGGGCGACCGGCCACACTGGGACTGAGACACGGCCCAGACTCCTACGGGAGGCAGCAGTGGGGAATAT
>Ga0209811_10000197_pt1 | contig 28403 bp, 25 predicted proteins | sample Coa_R1_6_FD_187161 | JGI IMG/M metagenome (GOLD analysis project Ga0209811, IMG submission 187161) | Surface soil microbial communities from Centralia Pennsylvania, which are recovering from an underground coalmine fire. - Coalmine... | ecosystem: Environmental > Terrestrial > Soil >... | reverse complement strand
GCCGCAGGTGGCGGCGCCGCGCTCGCCTGGCCACATCGGAAGCTACGCCGGATATTTCGTCGATGGCATCCATGCCAATATTAACTCCGCGAATTATTCGCCGGTCCGGCGCCTTTGCGCTACGAAAGCGAAGCGGGAGAGACGGACTTCGCGTGCCAGCCTCGCTGTCACCGAGAGAAATTCCTGTTCTGTTTCAAACGGCTGGTCTCCCTCGATTTCGCGCAGGGCTTCGGCTCGAGCGGCGCGGGCGCGATGGCGGCCTTCTGCCACCTGCGCCATGTTCGCAGTGACATCTTGCGCCAGCAACAACTGAAGTCCACTCTCGGCAATTACGAGTTCGTCATAGCCTCTGGGGACGACGAGATAGAAGCCGGCGGAAGTTCGCACGGCTATTTCAGAATTGGACAGCGGCCCCGTCACAATAATGGGATCGGTGAACAAAGCGCGTCCGCCGGGCTTCAGCAGGCGAGCCCACTCGGCCAACATCTTCGGGCGATCTGGGAAGTGATTGATAGCATCGATGCAGGTGATGGCGTCGAAACCGGCGTCGGCGAATGGGAGTCCGAGATTGGCGTCGGCCGCCTGAAATTCGGCACGCGATTCCAGGCCACGATCTTTCGCGATCGCTCGTGCCGTCTCGACGGCTTTTTCGTGAACGTCCACTCCGGCCACAGCGCAGCCAGAGGCCGCAGCAATGCGCAGCGCAGGACCTCCTGCACCACAGGCGACATCGAGAAGATTCTTCCCTGCCGACAGATCGAGCCACGTGAGGAATCGATCCTGTTCGTCGGCCGTGTGCCAGCTGTTCTGTCCGATGTCTTCGCCGAAGGCCTCACGACGGATCTCCGCATACAACTCACCCCGGAAGTCTCCGTAGATCAGGTTGTAATGCGCTTGGCGCGAAGCCGGATTGGTTTTCATTTCGACCTCAACGGCTCGATTTCCTGGCTCGCGACACGATTCGCAAAATTCGACAGGGTTGCTTCTTTGAGGGCATCCATGTGAATCCGTCGGATGTGATTACGCTTTTAACGGCCAGCGTTACCGGCTTTGCTTTTCCATCTGGATACGGATATCGCACGGTGTACTGCATCCCCGCATAAAAGAGAGCATTGGCTTCGCGGCATGCGTTCGAATCGCGTTGACACGGCTGCGATTTGCAGCTGAATTCCAGTTGCCGGATAGGAAGTTTGCGGGAGTTGCGAAAGGTAAGGACGATTGCATCGGATTCACCGACACCGCTGACGATCATGACCGAGCACACTGCGAGGGTGTGTGTCGAAACGAAAACCAGGATGCCGATAATCGACATGGTCGCCCGCGGCATGCATCGAGCAAGCTAGCAGATTGAGGACAGGTGTCGCCAACGAATTCGATAGCAGGCTGGTGCTGAGAATTTCAGATGCCGGCGCCGGGCGGACGAATGAGTTGGTGGTGGAGAATCCTTGTGAGCCGCTGGCGCTGTCGGTTTGCATGCGTCCTAGGGCTGCGCTCAGGATGACAGGGCGTGATGACAAGGGAGTGAGTTGAAAGACGCTTAAGAAATCTTAAGGGGCGGGCTGGCCCAATGAAGCCACACGCATCGTTTGCGCTAAAGAAAAAGCCCCCGTCGCGGGGGCTTATCCATGCTTGTTGCGGACCGTCTTACGATGCTGACTTTATGTCCTGCACCTTAATGGTCTGGCTGCTCGAATCCAGGCTGCCGGTCACTTGGACTTGCTTGCCCTCGAACTGCTTGGCGCGAGCCTGGTCGTCGAGCTGGTACGTCATGTTGTCGGCGGTCTTCAGAACATAGTTGTCGCCTGACTTCATGATGGTACCGGTGAACGCCTGAGCGGCCGCCGGCTGCTTGTGAGCATCGTCTGCCTGGCCGGTAGGGGTGCTCGGCGTCTGTGTGTTGGGTTGCTGCTGGGGCGGAGTGGTGGTCTGGGAAGGCATCGGCTCCGTCTTCTGATCTTGTGTCCAAGCTACCAGTTCCGTCCCCGGCTTCAGGTTCGGTGTCTGATGCTTCGTCTCACTTTGCGCCAGCGACATGGGAGCCAGCGACATCGCCGCGAGGGTCAGGGCAGCCAGTGAAATACTTTTCTTCATTTTCGTCCTCCACAACAACCAAAGGAACTGCTTCTTATTAGTGACGAAGGGGTGCGTACTAAAGTAATGCACGGGACGTGCCAAAATTTGTATCGTCCCTTTTCTGTGAGTTGCGATTGACCTGCCACTTATCGGCCTTTTTTGACTGGAACAAAAGACTCGATCAACACCCAAAAATACCCGTTGGTGCGTTACAGCGATCACTGTATGGACTGACTGCTCTCTTCCCCCCACACTCGTTTTGCGATCACTTTTGATCTTCAGATTTAAGGATGGACGTGCGCTGTCCATCGCAGCGCGCACGACGCCCACGGCCTCCAAGCGTGGGCGTTTCTCTTTTCGATTCATCCACCTACAGGTGGAAACTTATGGTAGTCACTGGTGTTTGTACGAAAGTGAGATCAGACTCCACCAAGGAGCGTAACCCCATGAAGACTCACAGATTTTTGTGGCTGGCTTTGGTTTTTACATTTGCTTTACGAGTTCTGCTGGGCAGTGCAGCTTGCGCGCAAGATCAGGATGATGAGCAGGATCCTCCCGCCCGGGTGGCGCGACTGAACTATTCCTCCGGATCGGTTTCTTTTCAGCCGGGCGGAGAAGGCGAGTGGGTGACTGCGGTTAATAACCGTCCCTTGACGACCGGAGACAATCTCTGGACCGACCAGAATTCCCGAGCAGAGTTTCACGTGGGCTCTCTGGCCATCCGAATGAACTCCGAAACCAGCGTGACTTTTCTCGATCTCGATGACCGCACGACGCAACTGCGTCTTTCCATGGGCTCGACAATTCTGCGCGTGCGCCACCTGGACGATGGCGATTTGTTGGAAGTCGATACGCCGAATGTCGCCTTCACGATTCAACGAACGGGCGAGTATCGCGTCGACGTGAATCAGGATGGCACGCAAACCATCGCCACGGTGTGGCACGGTCGCGCAGAAGCTACGGGAGGCGGCTATTCCTACACGGTGGTCGCTGGACAGGAAGCGACGTTCTCAGGAACCGATCAACTCGATCACGAAATTGCGCAGATTCATCCTTCGGACGATTTCGACAACTTCGCATTCCAGCGTGATAGCCGCGACGATCATGATGAATCGTCGAATTACATTTCTTCCGAGATGACCGGGTACGAAGACCTGGACGACTACGGACGTTGGCACTACGCTGCCGACTACGGACCAGTATGGTCACCCAACGGCATCAGCGGTGACTGGGCTCCATATCGTAATGGCCACTGGGTGTGGGTCGCCCCATGGGGATGGACCTGGGTAGAAGACGAGCCCTGGGGCTTCGCTCCGTTCCATTATGGACGCTGGGCATTCCTTGAGAACAGCTGGTGCTGGGTGCCGGGACCCGTGGTGGTGCGCCCGGTGTACGCGCCTGCACTGGTTGCGTTCGTGGGCGGCGGTGGATTCCATCTTGCTGTTGGAGTAGGCGAAGGCGTCGCCTGGTTCCCGCTCGGACCGCGGGAAGTATACATGCCACCATACCGCGTAAGCCGAGGTTACGTGAACAACGTGAACGTGACGAACACGCGCGTGAACGTCACGCAGGTCACGAATGTCTACAACACATACATCACCAACAACAACACGAACGTGAATCGCATTACGTACGTCAACCGGCAAGTGCCGAGGGCGGTAACGGCGGTCTCGCGGGAAACTTTCGTGAACGCGCGGCCAGTCAATCGCAACCTCGCGCAAGTGAATGCGCGCGAGTTGGAGCAGGCGCCCGTGACGCACGAAGTTTCAGCGCAACCTGCGCGCGCGAGCGTGATTGGCGGCGGAGGACCGGCGCGTGTGAAGCCTCCGGCTGCTGTTGAGAACCGAAGGGTGATCGCCACCAGGAATCCCACTCCTCCGCGGGCGCCCCTTGAGCAACGCCAGCAACGGGCCGCGGCCGTTAAAACCGAACCCATGCGTCCCAATGCTCCGGCAGAACCGACCGGCACAAATACAGCGGGACGCGCTGGCCAGCCCGCCAATGCTGCTCGCGGAAATGAACCCGCGCGGGCAAATGAACCGGCACGTCCAAACGAGCCGCCAAGGCCGAATGAGCCGGCGCGGGCGAACGAACCGCCGCGTCCGAATGAACCGAACCGGTCGAACGACGCGAACAAGCCGAATCAGCCGCCAAGGCCAAACGAACCTGCGCGTGCCGATGAACCCAACAACGTGCCTCGTCCGAATGCTCCGGCACGTCCGAACGAACCCACGCGTCCGAACGAGCCGTCCAACGTGCCACGTCCAAATGCTCCGGCAGCGCGTCCGGATCAACCGGAACGTCAGGCACAACCTGGACGTCCAGAGGCCCCAAGACCTGAGCCGCAAAATGCTCCGCGTCCGAACGCGCCCGAGCAGCGGCCACAGGAACAGGCGCAACCCAGCCGTCAGGACGTGCCGAGACCGCAGCATCCGCTGGTCCGGCAGGCTCCGCCGGCGGAGTCGCGTCCGCAGGTAGATCAAAACGAGGCGAACAAGTTCCGGACGTGGCAGCAGTCGCGTCCTCAACCACGACCTCAGCCGCAGGAGCGACCTCAGCAGCAAGAACGTCAGGCGCAACCCCAGCGGCAACAACAGCAACAACGGCAACAACAACAACAGCAGCGACAGAATGCTCCGCGGCCCCCGGAGAAAGGGCAGGACAACAAGAAGCCACAGTAACGTTGGAGGGTTTGAGAATTCAGCAGCCCGGCACTAAGGTGCCGGGCATTTTCATTTCTGCCGGACATCGCGAGGGCAGGCGCAGTCTCGCGGCTCAAGCGCAGTGCTCGTTCCGCCGATGATGCATTGGAGGCATATTGCGCCCGAGCAACGATGTTGAAGTTATCTATCCCGGTTGTGGTGCTGGCTGTGAGTTGATCGACGGCGTGAAAACCTGCCTACGGGATACGCGCGTGGTGCCAAACGCCCTAGCATTGGAGATCGCCGATCCGATCGCGTTGATGAATCCGGATCATACCGCCGCCGTGCTGGCGCAGATGCGGCGCCTGGGCGTGACAACTGCACTGGACGATTTCGGAAACAGTAGCATCTCGCTGGCATCTTTGCGCCGCTGCTCTTACGACTTTCTTAAAATCGACCGCTCGCTCATCTCCAGCATGCAGGCCGATCGCACCAGCCAGGAAGTGGTCGATGGGATCCTGACGCTGGCTAGGAAGTAAACTGTGAAGTCATCGCCGAGGGGGTGGAAAAACCCGCCCAAGTCGAGACCTTGCGTACCATGGGTTGCAGCCTGGCGCAGGGATATTTCTTCTCGCCGCCTCTGGATGCATCTGCGGCCGTGCAACTTCTGCAGAAACTTCAAACATTCGCAGCAGCGCCTTTCGCAAGATAGACGTCCAGACTCATCGCTTCACCCTGCCTCAGCGCTATGTCCTCATGATGCGAATGCATGATTCGCGATAACATATTCGCTTCCTGCAAGGAGCGTTCATGGCGTCCCGTTTCCCTTTGCTCGTCTTGCTGCTCGCATCGCTGGCACCGGCTCAGCAGTGGCATCCGCCGACCCAGACCAAAAAGCTCTCCAATGGGCTGGTAGTCGTGGTTTCGGAGGATCACTCGGCTCCGACCATCGGCATCTGCGTCACCTACGGCATCGGCTTCCGGCTGGAACCCGAGGGCCGCACCGGCTTCGCGCATCTTTTCGAACACATGATGTTTGAAGGCACGCCGGTTTCGCCCAAGGGCGTCTTCGATCAAGTAGCCGAATCGGGCGGAGGCTTCATTAACGGCGACACCCGCTACGACTACACCGAGTACATTGAGAGCGCATCGTCAGCGGCGCTTGACCCACTGCTCTGGCTCGAAGCGGATCGCATGAAGACGCTCGATTTCTCGGAGAAGAATCTCGGGAACCAGCGGAACGTGGTGGAAGAAGAAGTACGCGTCAACGTGATGAACCAGCCCTATGGCCTCTTCTACGCGATCGACCTACCTGGCAAGGCGTGGGATACATATCCCAATGCGCACAACTTCTACGGCGATTTCAAGGACCTGGACGCCGCCAACATCAAAGACGTTCAGGCCTTCTATGAGCAATACTACGCTCCCAATAACGCGGTGCTGGCGGTGGTCGGCGACGTGAAGCCGGAGAACGTCTTCGAGAAGGCGGAGAAATATTTTGGCGCGTTGCCTCAACGCAAAGTTCCACCGAAACCCAACCTGATCGAGAAGCCCCAGGCCAGCGAGCGGCGGTCGACGCAAGAAGACAAACTTGCCACGCTACCAGCGCTGGGGATCGGGTATCGCATGCCGCCCAAGACACCGCATGAATCAGTCGTCGCAGCCGTCACGGGGGAACTGCTCCACAACGGCGAGGCATCGCGGCTCTATCAGGCGCTCGTGAAAGAAAAGCAAGTCGCCACCGAGGTTGCGGGCGGCGTCAACTGGCCATTGGGAACCTTCCTCGAATACTCCGGACCGACGCTGTTGACGTCGTTCATCATCTATCCGTCGAATCTCAAGGGCAGCGACGTGATGGTGGCCTACGACTCGGTGATCGAATCGCTTGCCAAGACCGGGCCCAAGGCTGAGGAACTGGATCGGGTGCGCTCGAAGATGCGCGCGGACTGGTACGACCAGCTCGAAATTCCCGTGAGCCGTGCCAGTGCGCTCGCGCACGCCGCACTCCTCGATGGCGATCCGATGCGAGTCTATTCGGTGCCGGACGAACTGAATAAGGTCACGGCGGATGAAGTCCGGGCATTTGCTGCCAAATATCTGGTGAAGAACAACCGCACCATCATTGATCGGGTGCCGGCCGCGAAATCTGCGACGCCCGATTCCAAGGAAGGTAAACAATGAAGATCCTCCGCGCATTGATCGCATCTTCTCTCCTCTTTGTTACTCTCGCCCACGCGCAAAAAGAGCATTCGTTGCCGAAAGATCTCCCGCCTTACGGGCCAGTGGCGCCCCTGAAAGCTCCGACCGTGAAGACGCTTCAGCTCGACAATGGGCTGACAATCTGGCTGGTGGCCCGGGAGGGGTTCCCTAAAGTAGCCCTCACGGTGGCGGCGCGCGGTGGGCTGGCGGCGGACCCCAAGGATCGTCCCGGCCTCGCAGAAGTGTTGGCGAAAACGCTGACGCAAGGGACGAAGACTCGCACCGCACGCCAGGTCGCGGAACAATTCCAGTTCGCGGGTGGAGATCTTTCTGCGCGCGCCGGGCAGGACGCGATTTCCGTGAGCACGAGCGTCCTGGCGGAAAAGTTCACTCAGGTTCTCCCGCTGCTGGCTGACGTTGTAATGAACGCGAACTTTCCCGATGCCGAAGTCAAGATCGCCAAGAGCAACGTGGCAAATTCGCTGCGCTCACGCGAATCCCAGCCCGGATTTCTGGCGAACCGCGCACTAGCTAAGGTGATGTTTGGCGATCATCCCTACAGCGTGATCGCGCCGACCCAAGTGTCGATTGAGCAAACGACGCCAGAAGACCTTCGCCGCGAATTCGTGCGCCGGTTCCAGCCGAAGCAAGCCGTGTTGGTGGTTGTCGGATCATTCGATGCCGCCAAGGCGGAGGCGTCGCTGCGTGAGGCTTTCCAAGCGTGGAAGGCCGCGGGCTCGGAAACTGTACCGGAGACCCCGAAACCCAACATCCGGCCGGCTCGGGCGGTGTTCCTGGTTCCGCGTGTGGGATCGGTGCAGACCACTTTGCGAGTCGGCGCGGCCGGGCCCGAGCGCCAAGCTGGGGACTACGAAGCCTCCGAAGTCGCGAACGCGATTTATGGGGGAATGTTCGGCTCGCGGTTGGTTCTTAACATCCGCGAGGATAAGGGATATACCTACAGTCCCTTTTCAGCGCTGCGCACTTACCGGGAAGCGGGCTACTTTGCCACGCAGGCCGATGTTCGCAACGCAGTTACGGGCGCTACGTTGAATGAGATCGATTATGAATTAAACCGCATGTGCACCACCGGGGCGAACGAAACTGAGATGACGCAGGCCAAGCGTTACCTGGTGGGCAATGAAGCGATCGGATTGCAGTCGGGCGGCGGCCTGGCCGGAGAACTCGCCAGCCTTTGGGTCGATGGATTGCCGCCCGACAACATCGCGAAGGAAAGCGATAAAATCGACAAGACAACAGCAGCCGACGTCGCCGCGGTAGCGAAGAAATACTTCCCCGCCGGGAGCTCCACGGTCATCGCAGTCGGAGAGGAGAAAGTGGTGCACGAGGAACTGCAGCCGTTTGGACTTGAGATTAAGCCTGTTCCCTAACGCGAAATTGGCGGAGTTCATTTGTCGGGATTACTCTTGGAATCCTCCAGCATCTGATCTCTAAGTTTGGTGCCGGTGGCGAGCGGGAACGTAAGAACATGCTGCGTTGCGGGTAGCATCTCCAAATCCGTGTCCTGCCCCGGCGGATTGCTGACCGTGTAAACGCCAACCACATCGAGATCGGTCGAAATCCCCTTGGCGGCTACAGCGATGAGCACAACAAATCCTTCAACGAATGACGCTCCGGACTGCGGCGGAGCGAGCATCGAGCGAATGATCTTGCAGTCCACGTGCTCGGCGAAGTCGGCCTTGAGTTCGTCACGCCGAAATCTGGAAGGACGGACAGGATCTTCCCCTTCGCGAGGCGCGAAAACCACCTTCTTGAAGAATGTCATACTCGAAACAATCTGCGGGTTATGAATGTTGATCGAGGTGTCGTACAACCCCGGTCGCACGGAAGCGGCACCCTCCTCTTTCACCAATCCGCACAGGAACTTGGCCGAGTATTCGGCGAACTGAATGCGCTCCTGGGCTTGAACTGCAGTCGACACGGTTGCCAGGGCGAGAACGATCGCGGCTGTATTTCGAGACTTCATCGGCGCACCTCACGGGACCTGTATCGGGCCCCAATGCGTAGTGAAGGTGCAGCAACGAACGTTTCGAGATTTCGATTGGGCCTGGGCGTTACACCACGAAGTACTTCGCCGCCGGATGATGCACGACAATCGCAGAAGTCGACTGCTCCGGCTCTAGCAGGAATCCGGAAGTCAGGCGCACGCCGACGTTTTCTTCCGGATGCAGCAACGCGAAGAGCTTGGTCTGATCCTCCAGGTTCGGGCAGGCCGGATAGCCGAACGAATACCTTGAACCGCGATATTTCTGATGGAAGAGGTCGCGGATGTGCGGCGCGTCTTCACCGGCGATCCCCAGTTCCTGGCGCATGAGCCGGTGATGAAACTCGGCGAGGGCCTCGGCCGTTTCAACGCTCAGGCCGTGCAGGTAGAGATACTTGGTATACTCCCCACCCTCAAACAGACGCTGCGTCTCAACCGACGCTTGGGCCCCAATGGTCACGAGCGAAAGCCCCAGCACATCCATCTTCCCGGAAGCCTTCGGCGCAAAGAAATCTGAAATACAAAGCCGCCGCCCCTCACGCTGACGTGGAAAAGTGAACCGCAACAACTCTTGTGGCGCGGATACTCCTGTCCGCGTAGCCTCCTCAGGCGCGTAAACCACCACATCATTCCCATCCCCCTGCGCCGGAAAATATCCGTATACGACGCGAGGCGCAAACAATCCGGAGGCGAGGACCTCTTCCTCCAGCGACTTTTTGATGGGCCGGTATTTTTCTTCCACCAGCCGCAGATAATCTTCCTGCGAAGCAGTCTTCAACTGCCATTGATTCTTGAATAGCGCGGTCTCGTTGATGTAGGTGAAGAGCTCACGCAGGTCGTAGTCCTTTTTGACGCGCACCCCCCAGAACGGCGGCTGAGGAATATTCGGGGCGTCAGTCACGACCGCGCTGCGCTCAGCGAATACCGGTCCGGTCTCTTCATCGATGGCCGCGGCTTTCGCGTACTCCTTCACTGTCCGGCCTTCGGTCAGGCGGGCTGACCGTTGCCCATCCTCGGCGATCAGGTCTTCCATGATGTGCAGACCACTAAAGGCATCATCCGCATAGAACACGGCATTCGAATATTCGCGCCGTAGATCGTCTTCGACATACTTGCGCGTCAGGGCAGCGCCCCCGCAGATCACCGGATACTCCAACTTCTGGCGCTCCAGATCCTGAATGACGTACTTCATTTCCAGCGTCGATTTCACCAGCAGCCCGCTCAGTCCGATCGCGTCGGCACTGTGTTCGTCGGCGGCTTTGATGATCGAGTCGCCTGGTTGCTTGATGCCGAGATTGACGACCTTGAATCCGTTGTTTGACAGGATGATGTCGACCAGATTCTTGCCGATGTCGTGCACATCGCCCTTCACGGTCGCGAGCACAATCGTGCCCTTCTGCTGCGAGCCGGATTTCTTCTCCATCTTCGGCTCGAGGTAGGCGACGGCCTGCTTCATCACGCCGGCAGAGTCGAGCACGGAAGGTAGCTGCATTTTGCGCGCGCCGAACAACTCGCCCACCGTGCGCATGCCATCGAGCAGAACGGTGTTGATGACGTCGAGCGGCGAATACTGTTCGAGTGCGACATCGAGAAGTTGCTCAAGCGACTGCTTGTGCGCACCTTCGCCCACCGCCTTCTCGCCGTTGATGATCGCAAACTTGAGTTTGTCTTCAGTCGACAGCGTTTCGACATGCGCCGTGGTGGAAGCCTGCGGCTTGCCTTTCAAGCCGGCGAAGTGGTTCATGTAAACCTGGAGCGGGTCTCCGTTCGCCGTGTCGCGGAAGATGAGCTTGCGCGCGAAATCAACTTCCTCTTGAGGAATCTTGTACAACGGATAGATTTTGGTGTAGTTAACGATGGCCATATCTAGGCCAGTGTTCACAGCCTCGTGCATGAAAACGCTGTTCAACACGCGCCGCGGGTAGGCATCGAGACCAAACGAAATATTGCTGACGCCCAAAATCGTCTTCACGTCGGGCAGTTCGTGCTTGATACGCTTCACGGCCTCAAGCGTTTCCATTCCGGCCGAGCGGTATTCCTCCTGGCCGGTGGAGATCGGCAGCGTCAGAGCGTCGAAGATGATGTCGACGCCGCGAATCCCGTACTTTTTCGTGGCCAGTTCGTAGATGCGTTTGGCAATGGCGACTTTCTTGTCGGCCGTCAGGGCCATGCCATCTTCGTCGATGGTGAGAGCGATGACGGCTGCGCCATACCGCTTCGCCATGGGCAGCACTAGTGACGTGCGCTTCTCGCCGTCTTCGAGATTGATGGAGTTGATAATGGCCTTGCCGGGAATTCTCTTTAAAGCTTCTTCAACAACATCGGCTTCGGTGGAATCAACGAGAATCGGCGCCGGCACGCGCGTCGCCACCCGCTCCAGGATCGAGGTGATGTACCCTTTCTCATCCTCGCCCACGATCGCGCAGCAGAGATCGAGCATGTGCGATCCGTCATTCACCAGCTTTTTTGCGAGCGCGAGGATGTCGTCGTACTTCTTGCCGCGCACGAGATTGCGAAAGTGTTCGACGCGCGTCGTCGTGTTCATTTCTTCCGCGACGATCAGCGGTTTGGGTTCGAGATCGAGCGGGACGGAAGTGTAGGCGCTGGAAGCCGCACCAGTCGGTTTCACCTCGCGCTGGGCTGGTTCCACGCCCGAGACGGCTTCCACGACGGCTTTCAGGTGATCGGGAGTGGTGCCGCAGCATCCTCCGACGATGCGAACGCCGTAGTCGACCACGAAATGCTTGTGATACTTGGCGAGCTCCTGCGGTTCGAGCTTGTAGACGGCGTGTCCGCCTTCGTTGTGCGGCAGGCCGGCATTGGGCAGAACCGAAATCTCTTTGGTGGAATTCAACCCGAGATAGCGGACTGCGTCGTTCATTTCCTTCGGACCGGTGGCGCAGTTGATTCCGATGATGTCGACATCAAATGGCTCGAGTGCGGTGAGGGCAGCGCCGATTTCCGTGCCCAGCAGCATGGTGCCGGATTCCTGCAACGTCACCTGGACAGTTAGAGGGAGGCGCTTCCCTGCCTTGCGCATCGCTTCGAGCGAGCCATGGGCACCGATCTTGGCCTGCAGCAGATCTTGAGCAGTCTCGACCAGCAGCAAGTCGACGCCGCCTTCGATCAATGCTGCGGCTTGCTCTTCATAGGCAGCAGCCATTTCGTCGAATGAGATATGGCCGAGAGACGGCAACTTGGTGGTCGGCCCCATCGAACCGGCAACAAATCGCGGGCGCTCTTTGGTAGAGAATTGCGCCGCTACTTCTTTCGCCAGCTTCGCGGCGGCGATGTTGATCTCGGCTACGCGATCTCTCAGGTCAAACTCGCCGAGGACGACGCTGGTTCCTCCGAAGGTGTTGGTCTCCACCACGTCGCAACCGACGGCAAAGAATGCAGCGTGAATGTCCTTGATGATGTCGGGCCGGCTAAGCACCAGGACTTCGCTGCAGTTCTCTTTGCCCCAATAATCATCGAGAGAAGGATTGCGGACCTGGATGTTGGTCCCCATGGCGCCGTCGTAGACTACGACGCGTTCCTTCACGGTTTTTAGAAAATCGGCCATTGAAATTCAGCTGTTAGCTCGTAGCCGCTAGCCAGTAGCGAAAACCACTTTCATTGCGACATCGTCTCGCCTACGACCAAGTGCCGACGACCAACGACCGCTCTGATGCACAAACGCCGGCCCGCTTGGGACCGGCGTTGACTCTGTGCAGAAACTTGAAAGCCTTCAGCTCCCCTGCACCGGCAACGCCGGTGCGCCTCCGGCGACCTCGGCGCTGTTGAAGACCGCGTTGGCCCCCATATGCGCCGGCGCTGCTGACAACATCTGTTCCTTGCGATAAATCAGGTTGCTGGCATTGAACGTCGCCAGTTCGAATCCGTGACCGTGCGTGATGGCGTCAGTCGGGCAGGCCTCGACGCAATACCCGCAGAAGATGCAGCGGTTATAGTCGATGTTGTAAACCTTGGCGTAGCGCTCGGCTCCGCTGACGCGATTCGTTTCTGTGTTTTCCGCTGCCTCGATATAAATACAATTCGAAGGGCAGGCCGCCGCACACAGAAAGCAAGCCACACATTTTTCGAGACCGTTTTCGTCGCGCTGCAGCACGTGCATTCCGCGAAAGCGCTCCTGGAAGCGGGCGCCCCGCAGGGGGCCCGGGCCATCGGGATAGTTCTCGACCTGGGTCGGCTGGAACATCTCCATGAAAGTAATGCTCATGCCCTTGGCTATCGCGGCAATGTTCTTCAATACCGGCATCGACAACCAGTATACCGAAAATTTGTCGTGTCCCGCAGGTGGCCCGAGCGACAGACCCGCCTTATCTGCGACTTAGAGCCTACGGAGTGCGCATTTCAAACGGCATCCTTCCTGGGATGCTCATCATCTAAGCAAGCGACCATCCCCCATTCAACCCTATGGCCCAGCTACTGGACTCTATAAATTCCCCACTCGATGTAAAAAAACTCAACATCCCACAACTGGAAGTTCTTGGCGAGGAGATCCGTGAAGAGCTGATTTCCGTGCTCTCGAAAACCGGAGGACACCTCGGTCCGAACCTCGGGGTGGTCGAGCTCACGCTGGCGATGCATTACGTTTTTGACACGCCCAAGGATCACTTTGTTTTCGACGTCAGCCACCAGGCTTACGTCCACAAACTGCTCACTGGGCGCCGCGAAGAATTTCACACCATCCGCACCCCCGGCGGCTTGAACGGATTCATGCTGCGCAGCGAAAGTCCACACGACTGCTACGGCGCAGGACATGCGGGAACCGCGCTTTCCGCCGCGCTGGGGATGGCGGTCGCGCGTGATCGCGGGGGGGGAAATGAACACGTGGTCGCGCTGGCTGGAGATGCGGCGTTCACCTGCGGCATCACCTACGAAGCGCTGAACAATATCGCGCACCAGACGCGCCGTCTGATTGTGGTCCTGAATGACAACGAGTGGTCGATCGACAAGAACGTGGGCGCGATCGCCAGCTACCTGAACACGATCGTGACCAATCCGCGGTTCGACTACCTGCACGAGCAAGCCGGCCGCTTCGTTGAAAAGCTAGGAGGCAAGACTGCCCTGAACATGGCGCGCAAGGCGGAGGAAGCGGCCAAGAGCATCCTGTGGCCGAGCGTGATTTTTGAAGAGCTGGGATTGAAGTACTACGGTCCCATCGATGGCCACGACATCGCGACACTGATCAAGACTTTTGAATTCCTCAAGACCCAACGACGCCCCGTACTCCTTCATGTGCTGACGCAAAAAGGAAAAGGCTTCGAGCCCGCCCTACAAAAGCAAAAGAAATTTCACGGCCTTGGTCCATACGATCCGGAAACCGGAGAAACCAAGTCACCAGCACAGCGCACCTACTCGGAAGTCTTCGCGGACACCCTGGTCAAGCTGGCCGACATGAACAGCAAGGTCGTGGCCATCACCGCCGCGATGCCCAACGGGACTGCCCTCGACCGCTTCCAACCGCGTCATCCTGATCGATACTTTGACGTTGGCATCGCCGAAGAACATGCAGTGATCTTCGCCGCGGGACTGGCGACCAAAGGATTCAAGCCGTTCGTCGCCATCTACTCGACGTTCCTGCAGCGTTCACTCGATCCGATCATTCACGACGTCTGCCTGCAAAATCTTCCGGTGGTGTTCTGCATGGACCGCGGCAGCCTCTCGGGCGACGACGGGCCGACCCATCACGGCCTTTTCGACATCAGTTATCTGCGGGGCATTCCGAATCTCGTCCACATGGTTGCCAAGGATGAAGACGAACTGGCCGACATGCTGTTTACTGCCATGCAGCATAACGGACCCATTGCCATTCGCTACCCACGCGGCATCGGTCCCGGTACGCCTGTGAAAGATGTTCCCCGAGCAATTCCGATCGGCCCATCGGAGTTGTTACAGCACGGCGAGCACGACCGTGTCGCGATCTTCGCGTTGGGAGCCCTGGTTCCGATGGCGCAGGAAATTGCCGCCAAACTTGAGGGCGAGGGCATCAGCGCAGCCGTCATCAACGCACGGTTTGCCAAGCCCGTTGATGCAAGTATGGTTGAGTTCTATGGCCGCTGCGTCGACGCGATCGTCACCCTGGAAGATCATGTTCTGGAAGGCGGATTCGGAAGCGCCGTCCTCGAGCGACTCAGCGACTTAGGGCTCAGCACGCCGGTGGTTCGGATCGGCTGGCCCGATCAGTTCATCGAGCACGGCAAGCCGGAGGCGCTGCGCGCGAAGTACGGGATCAGCGTGCAGAGTACGTTGGAAAAGCTGCATCGAGTGTTGGATCAGCATGTCGCAAAGAAGATCGCGCCAAGCATTGCGAAAGCATAACCGGCCCGAACCGTAGCGCGGGCGTCCCGCTGGCAGTTACGAGGGCGTCTTGCCCTCGCGTTTATTTTGCGCTCGCCAGCGGCGGGCGAGGACGCCCGCCGGACTGCCGGCAAGATGCCGGCGCTACAAAATCCTAACAACTGAGAACTGATTCTCGTGACCTGCAACATCTGTCAAGCCCTCCGGCCCTCTCCGGCCGTACTCTGCGTTCTCTGGGTCCGTTCTCTGCGTCCTCTGCATTTTAGGATTTTCTGCACATCCTTCACCGGCCTAAACACGTTATTTCCATCCCATGCCGCGTGATACGACAGGTTTTGTGGCAAACTTCCGTGGGCCCCCATAGCCGCGATTCGCATTCATCTCATTCCCGCGAGGAACAATGCATCCCCAAATTCCGAAAGATCGCTTGCACGACGTTCTACGGGTAGTGCTGTTGGCAAGTCTGGGATCGCTGACCAACGCTGCGTTGTCCCAGGTGCAACCGCAATTGCATGTCATGCCCATGCCGGCCTCGGTGCAGATGGGGTCCGAGCAACTCACCATCGATCGCACCTTCACTGTGGCGGTGCAGGGCCCGCACGACGACATGGTGGATCGCGCCGTCGATCGATTCAAGGATCAGCTGAACCGCCGCACGGCCATTCTTCTGCAGAAACCGGTCGACCCGGCGCACACGACGCTCACCATTCACGCCGACCACGGCAGTCAGAAGGTCCAGAAGGTTGGCGACGACGAGTCCTACGAATTGGTCGTTACCAAATCCGGCGCCAAGCTCAACGCACCCAATCCGCTCGGGGTTCTGCACGGACTCGAGACGTTTCTGCAGCTCGTCACCGTTACGCCGAGCGGCTTTTCTGTTCCGGCGCTCAGCATCCACGATCAGCCTCGCTTCGTGTGGCGGGGCACGCTGATCGACGTTGGCCGGCACTTCATTCCCATCGATGTCCTCAAGCGCAATATCGATGGCATGGCGGCGGTCAAGCTGAACGTGCTGCATTGGCACCTCTACGACAGCGAGGGGTTCCGCATCGAGAGCAAGCGTTTCCCCAAGTTGCAGGAAGATGGGTCCGACGGCCGCTACTACACGCAGGAAGAGATACGCGAATTCATCGCCTACGCACACGATCGCGGCGTGCGCATTATGCCCGAGTTTGAAATGCCGGGACACAGCCGCTCGATGTACGTCGGCTATCCCGAACTCGCCAGCGGCCCGGGCCCATACAAGATGGAGCCGGGCGCGCCCGACGCGGAGATGGACCCGACGCGCGAGGAAACCTACAAGTTCCTCGACAAGTTTCTGGAAGAGATGGCGGGACTTTTTCCTGACGAATACTTCCATATCGGCGGAGACGAAGTTGCCGGCAAGGAGTGGGAAGTCAATCCGAAGATTCAGGCCTTCATGCGCGAACATGGCATGAAGAACAAGCAGGATCTGCAGGCCTACTTCAACCAGCGCCTGCAAAAGATCGTCGCCAAGCACCACAAGATCATGGTGGGTTGGGATGAGGTTCTGCATCCCGACCTCCCGAAAAGTGTGGTGGTGCAGTCCTGGCGCGGGCAGGAGTCACTGGCGACGGCCGCAAAGCAGGGCTATCGCGGGATGCTGTCGTTCGGCTACTACCTCGATCTGATGTGGCCCGCCTCGCGGCACTATGCGGTCGAACCGCTGAGCGGCGAGGGCGCGTCGCTGAATGCGGAAGAGAAGGCGCGCATCCTGGGTGGCGAGTCGTGCATGTGGTCTGAGTTCATCACGCCAGAAAACATCGACTCGAGAATCTGGCCACGCAATGCCGCGATTGCCGAGCGCCTCTGGTCTCCGGCCAGCGTGCAGGATCCAGCCTCGATGTACGAACGACTTGCGGAGGTGAGTGAACGTCTCGAAATGCTTGGCCTGACTCATCGCACTTCCCTGTTGCTGGCGCTCGATCGTATCGCGGGGCCAGGCGACGTCACTCCGTTGCGCACGCTGGCGGATGTCGTCGAACCGGTGAAGGACTACACCCGCATGGACAACATGAAGGGCCCGCTCGACTTCCGTGCACCGTTGAACCGTCTGGTGGACACGGCACGCCCGGAGAGCGATCAGGCACGACGCTTCCATGACGCGGTGCAAACCTACATCGCAAGCGGCTACAAGGATCGCGCCGCCGAAGCTGCGATTCAAGGACAGCTGACTGCCTGGCGCGACAACGACCCGCGGCTGCACTCCATGCTCGACACGTCTTTTCTGATGGGAGAGTTGGCGCCGCTGTCCGCGGATCTTTCGAGCGTGGCCTTCGCCGGCCTGTTCGCGCTCGACTACCTCGAAAAGGGGGCGCCCTCGCCAACTGCGTGGAGAACGCAGCAACTAACTGCTCTCGATGCCGCAGCAGCACCGCGCGGCGATCTGCTGCTGATGGTTGTGCCCTCGGTAAAGCAACTAGTCGAGGCTAGTGGGCAAGCATCGCAGAGCAAAAACTAAGCGAAGCTCGAACCGCAAAGCTCGCAAAGAGAAAGCCGCCAAGTGCGCAAAGAGAGGCACGCGTTTATCCATTATAAGATGCTGATTACATTACCCTTATATGTTATTCGAACGCCTCTGGAAGCAGCTACAATAGTTATCCACTACTGAATAATATCCATTGACAGTGATCCATTTATGGATCAAGCTAGGGGCTGTGATGCCCCGCGGCAGGAGGACCCGTGCCAGCGGATGGCAGCATGTACAAAACGATCCCACAGCCGCGTTACGCGGAGGAACTGGCGCGGCTGGAAGATTCGTCGGCCGCGGAGGAAATCCAGGCGGCCGAAGAAGCCATCGCCCGCTCGCCATATCAGCCCGAGCCGAAGGCGGGGTACAAGCTGTTGTCGCCTCCGGAGGCGAGTGACGAACCGGAGCCTCTGCAGTTGATGGTGACCGTCCTCCGGCTGCAGATTCTGAAGAACGGGTTCGTGGTGAGCTACACGATTCGCGAATACGGTCAGCTGGTGTACTTGGAGGATCTGGATCTTCCCTTCAAGTACAAGCTGCCCAAGTTTCAACCATGAGGAGCCGATGAAATTCGACCTGACCGAGAAGGACGTAAGGTTGGTGGACGGAAAGTTTGTGCAGTTGCCGATGAAGCGCTTCGTGGCGCTGACCGAGTATGTTGAAAATCTGGAGTCGCGCTTGCTGTCGGCGGAAGTCAATTTGCGCGAATCCGCGCGCGTGGGCCGGGAAATGGAGACCATGCCTGCCTCCTCGGCAAAGCAGGGGCTTCCCCAGGACGAGGCCCGGCAGGTGGAAAGCGTTTTGCGCCGCCTGGAGCCCGCTCAATTGAAGAAGGCGATGGAAGAGAAAAGCATTTCCGTGAGGCGGCTCGCGATCCTCACCGGAATTCCCTACGCCACGCTCTACCGCTACGTGCACGGCGCGTCTATACCCACGCACGCTGCCAAAAATATCTGGCTGACGCTGAGCAAGCTTAAGAAACGGCACTGGCAACAGAATGCTGCCGCTGGCGCGTCCAAGGAACGGCGGTAAGCCATGTCGGATGAGCTTGCGCGCGGATCCGACGCCAGCAACATTGCGGCTGCTGAAAAGCTGAAGTTCTTCTCGGAGCATGTGCGCGGCGTGCTCACACTTTCGAGCGCCGCGGTGCCTGCGATTGTCGGCGTGTTTGGGCTGTTGTTCCGAAAGGACGCGACCGGAGCCGAAACGCTGCCACCCTTCGCCCGGACGTGGTTGATCCTGCCCGCTCTTGCTGTGCTGTCGTTTCTGATTTCGATTCTCGCCGGCGTGATCTACAGCTACGACCTATGCAAGAAAACCGATCACATGGAAGTGCGCATGCCGAGACTCGACCTTGCTTCCATGGCGTTGCATGTCTTCTTCGCCATCGGAGTGCTGCTCTTTTCGGCGTGGGCTTTCCTGATGATCTTCGAGCTGCGCTGAATGCAGAGTTCGACCGACACTGCTCCCGCAGGATTTTCTTCGCGGATACTTTAGGGGGGAAAGGGGGAAGCGGGGGGAAGTGCCGCTCTAATTGCTGGCTACGTGATCCACTACGAAGGCGCGTAGGTCGCGCAGCATCGATTCCACATCATTTTTCGAAACTTCCGACCACAAGCCCGTCATCGCTTTTTCGTGGAGCGTTGTGCACTCCGCAAGCTGCTGTTCGACCAGGCTGTCATAGACGCCTTTGCGCGCCAGCTCCGAGATCATTTCATCTACTGTCGATATCTCCATGCTGTGGTCGGAGCACAAACGACGCAACGCTTCTTCCAACGCATCGCCCGCCATAATGGCTGCACTCTGATGACGTCCCATATTCAGATAAGCCTGCGCTTCGGCCAGAAATTCTCCAGTAAGCTCACTGCCGGCAATCTCCGCCACCGGTGTGGTTTCAACCGCGACCTCCGCGGAATTAAAGCTCCATGCGGCTTTCAGTACGGCCATGCCGCGAGTAATGTCCATCCACATCTGAATTTCCTTTCTTCGTAGGGCAGATTTGGTTTTTTGCCCTTCGTTACTGGAGTATTCGCAGGTAATGTTCCATCGGTTCCAAACCGGGACTTACCTTCGATTACTTTTGGATAGGTGGTTGGTTTTGTGAGGCTTACCGGCGATCAGCTCTAGCCCGATGCAACGCCCGTGGGCAGGCGCCAGGGCCCGGGATGAGCTCCGATTCGCCGCGTTGCGTCACTTGTAAAGCGATTATTTGGCAGATGGCACGAAAGTGCTATGGGGAGCTGGTGGTTGGAGACAATTTCGACTCAGGGCTATCTCTTTTGCCTGTCGCTTTACAGTTTCTCGAGGACTTTTCCAATCATGGACCCAGGAGTGTCGACTTTGTCGCAGTGCATCGCATTCTCGGGTCTGCGATGAAAACTATGTTCACAACGCATTTGCACACCCGCATCAAACCAACAGATGTTGTAGTACGTGGCGTACTCATTCGACTCGAGAACGTCGTACGGGATCATCAGCAGCGGTTTGTCTTCGTGAACATAAGGCGCATTTGGATTTTGGTAGACCTCCATTTGGCCGTTTCTAGTGAGAACCACGTACACCTCGTTACCTGTGAACAATCTCGTCGCGAATTTTCTGGCCAGCGGAACTCCTCCCCCCAGGAGTGCCAGACCGATGCCAAGCACAAATGCGATGATCACTTTCATGCATCGATACCTATACTGAAGATCAGGATCTCCATCGTAGCCCGGTCCCGGGCTTATCCTCGAAGCCCCCTCGATCGAAACCATCATTTGCACAATGCAGTCGTGAGTATCTCGCGGCGACGACCGGCTAAACGATCGACGCGCGTGAGCACGAAGAAATAAACTCCAAAAGCCAATGTTGCCAACATAAAGAACGCAGCCACGGCCAGCCATTGACGCTGATAGTGTCGTGCGGTTAACAAAGTGACTGCCGCCACTACGAATACCAACCCCTGGATCGCGAAGCTCGCCAACACGGTGGTTTGCGACGCGCGCTGCCGCCCGAATGTTCCGAACTCGGTTTTCTTCGGAGAATAAAGTGACAGCAGATTTCCAGCGGCCAGATTGACCGGCGCCGCGAAGAGCAGGCCGCTCAGCGTGATCAACACTGCGGTGGCGGTCGGCGGGCGGAACAGCAGGCTCACGCCGATCCATAAAGACACTAACTCCACAGCCAGTACACCCATGTGCGCTACGTTCTTGCCGAGCATCACGCTTCGAAAACTGGCGGGCGATACCAGAAAGAACTGAATTCCACCCGCGTCCGGTCCGAAGTTGTTGTAAATCAGATTCGTCAGCAGCAACAACGCATATGCCGCGCCTACCGGCAAGCCCAGTTCCGGCCAGTTTTGGAGAAATCCTGCGCCGCTGCCGGTGCGGCCTCCCAAGCCGAATACAAAAAGCATGACGATGGGCGTCACGAAGGTCAGCAGCACCGGACCGCTGCGCGAGAGATACCGGAATTCTTTCTCGACGACCGCTGCGGCTTCTTGCGACAGACCCGGCATTTTCCAGGCTAAGCGAACACCCGGGCGCGATACTTCGTCCTTCCCTCGACCGACGACCTCACTCAGGTTCTCTCCGCGAAATTGAGCATGCAGTCGAACACTCAGGATGCGCAAGATCACGGCCGCATAAAGGACGAGCGCACCGAGCAGTCCAAAGGCGAGTGCCGTGTGCGAAACCGCTTTGCTGGCGACTGCGCCAGCCGCAATGCCTGGCGGCAAGATCGCTTGTATCGGATTCGCGAATCGTCCAGCCCAGTGGAAAGCGGCGTTGGACCGGTCGCCGTAGCGACTCAGCATCGGCCCGATGAGCTGCAAACTGATCATCGCCAGGAAAAACAGTACGGCGAAGATTTCCCGAGTGCGTCGTTGCCCCAGCCAACGCTCGACCCAGGCAAAAATCATCTGCGTGAGCATCATGTTGACGGCCGCAAAGACCACCAGGACAACGAAGGACCAGGGCATCAGGCCGGGGCGGGCCCATCCGATCCCAATCGTGATGCCGACCAACCAAAACGTACCGAGGACCGTGGCGGGGTCGAGCGCTCCGTACACAAGCCGCACCATCACGTAGGTGCGGTAGCTCAGAGGAAAGCGCAGCAGGTTGGTCGAATCGATGGACTCACTGAGCGCGGTAGCCATCAAGGGAAACATCTGCCAGAACAAAAAGACGGGCCAAAGCACCAGAGCGAGTGCTTCCGGATTGCCTTGTGAAACGAAATACCACGCGAGTCCACCGAGCAGGATGGCACCGCCAAGTCCGCCACCGGTGATGACGGCGCCAATGACAATGCGGGAGAAAAGTTCCACGGCGCCGCGCTTGGAGCGCAGTGAATGAAGAAAAATCTGCCAGCGCACGCTCGCGATAGCGGCTAGCTGTGCGCGAGAATAGTTTGATGCAGTTACCCCAACCAAGACAGCTCCAGTTCCGTTGAGCGCACACCACCCACGGTGTGAAGAAAAATTTCTTCGAGCGTTAATTTTCTGCCGGGCTCGGCTTCCAGAGTGCCAGGCGCTTGCGCCTCAACACCCGCCCGCAATTCTTCCAGCGAGCCCTGGGCGACCAGGACACCGCGATCGATGATGGCCACGTGACTGCAAAGCCGCTCGACGATTTCGAGAACGTGGGACGTCAGAAAGATGGTGGCGCCGCGCGCGATCATGCGCTGCAACATCGACTTGAGCGTCCCCGCGGCGATGGCGTCCACGCCTTCGAAGGGTTCGTCGAGAAACAGAATCTTAGGACCGTGGATCACGGCCGCTGCCAGCGCCAGCTTTTTCTGCATCCCGTGCGAGTAGTCGGTCACCAGTTTGCCGGGTTCGTTCGCGAGTTGCATAAACTCGAGCAACTCTGCGGACCGTTTGGCAGTCGTTTCGCGATCGAGGCCGTACATGCGGCCGACGAACGTCAGGTACTCTGCTCCGGTCAGCCGGCCGAACAAGGCGAGACCTTCGGGGACGACTCCGATCTGGCGCTTCACTTCGCTGGTACGCTCGGCAAAGTCGAGCCCAAGAATCTCAATGCGACCCGACGTCGGCGCCAGAAGTCCCGTAAGCATCTTGATGGTGGTGGACTTCCCTGCGCCGTTGGGACCGAGAAAGCCGAAGAACTGTCCGGGGGCGACACGCAGATTCACATCGTTGACCGCGACCAACTCTCCGAAGCGGCGCGTCAGATTTGCGGTGGAGATCGCCGGAACACTGGTAAGCGTCGGGCTTCCGGACGGCTGAGCATTCTGCTGCATTGGATTTCGAATCTAGCATATGGCCCGGTCGCTACGGTACCGACCCTACACCATTTAAACGTTTAACAATGACGCATAAGTCATTGAATACACATCTTCCAGTTGCCGATGCTCCGGAGGGGTCGCAGGGCGAGCGCTCAATCGCTCAACCAAAGCCAGGATGTTTCTGCTCACGCAGGTGCAATGTCGTCGGTCCAAACACCGACGAACCACGCGAATCTGAAATGCGTATAAGCCAGTGTGTCAGTGTGGGGTCCAAGGATGGAAAGCAGCGATTCGAATTCTGTGGTTTCCTTCGGTCCGTTTGAAGTCAATTTTCGAACACAGGAGATTCGCCGCCATGGGACAGTCGTGCGACTCTCGGGACAGCCGTTTCAGATTTTGGAAATGTTGCTGGCGCGTCGCGGCGAACTTGTGACGCGTGAAGAATTACAGCAACTCCTCTGGCCAGGCGCTTCCCTAGTCGACTGCACCCACGGTTTGAATGCAGCGATCAACAAGCTACGCGAGTCGCTGGGTGACTCGGCCATTACTCCGCAGTACGTTGAGACCCTGCCGCGGCGCGGATACCGCTTCATCGGAGAAGTTCATGAGCCGTCCAATGAGGAATCCGCTTCCATCGTTGCTGCTCCGATGGTCTCCGAGGATTTTCTTGCCTCGTTGCATCAACCGGAAGTGCCCCAGCCCGTCTACGCCCCAACGCGTCGCTGGCCGATCGCTCTTGTCGCTTGTGCCGCGTTGTTAACCGGAATTCTCGGGGGCGTGGGATTGAATTCGCATTTCCAAAAGCCTTCCGGCCCGCAGGCCGTTGTCGCACCTATAGGTCCGGTCGAAGTTGCGAAATCGGAATCCAAAGAGCGGACCGCTCAAGATGCGGCGGTATCGAAATCGCCCACTGCGCGGTCGATCCGAGTTGGCGGAGCAAGTGCCCGTCCCACTGTTTTGAGAAGTTCTTCTTCCAGGGTTCCCCGTATCTACCCAACTCTGCGAACGGTCGTCTCGGGCAGCGGCAGCGCCGCTCCGCAATTTTCTCCCGACGGGAAACACATCGCCTTCATGTCGAACCGGAGCGGACCGTGGCAGATCTGGGTCAGTTCAGTCGACGGATCGCACCCCGTGCAGATCAGTTCCACCGACAGCGCGGGAACTCCTCGCTGGTCGCCGGACGGCAAGGAAATCGTTTTTGATGCGCCGTGTGATCAAGGAACTTGCGTCTTTATCGCATCGATTGACCGCTCCGGGCCCTCGCGTCAACTCGACGAAGGGCGTGTGCCCAGCTTCTCGCGCGACGGCAAATGGATCTACTTTGCCTCTGACCGTCACAATGACTGGCAGGTCTGGAAGATTCGAAGAGACGGTGGCAGTGCAGTGCAGGTCACAAAGAAAGGCGGCTTCGCAGCTCTGGAATCATCCGACGGTTTTCTCTATTACGCGAAGTCGGGATGGGAACCTGAAATCTGGCGAACCCCGATTGGGGGCGGCGAAGAGTCGCTCGTGTCGAGCAAGGTCAGGCCTGATACGTGGTCCAGTTGGACGGTGACTCAGAAAGGAATTCTCTTCGGCTCTGAAGCAGACGGCAAGCGTCCGCAATTAAGCCTGTACGATCCATCGACGGGAAAGCTCCACGAACTGCTAACCCTGCCCAGTTCGCCTCGTTGGATGGGTGCGACCGCCGACGGGCGCCGCGTCGCGGTCAACAACGCCAACGAAAGCGAGATTACGCTGGTGGAAAATCTGCGCTGATCGCGCTAGTGAATCACATCCATCACTGAAAGCGCGCGCGTTTCGGCCTCCACCAGATCGGGTGTAAGACGTATCTCATACGTGCCCTTAGCGACTTCCGCGGGACGCCTGCCTGCGCCCAGCGCGCGCAACAGCGGCAGCGGATCCGCGCCGAACGGAACGCATCGCTCTTCTCCGTCGAGTGCTACTGCCAGCACTGCACAGTCGTATGCCAGAACCTCCGGCAGAAAAGGCACGTAGGGTTTGTGCTCCCGAAGAAAGCTGGCGAACGCGCTGGCTTCATCGAAGGCGAACGGCTGAGGTGGATGAGTCTTCCAGAACTCCGCCAGCAACTGCTCGAGATAGGCGGGGCCGCGCTCCAACATGATCAGCCGCGAGGATAGACGCAATGTGCGGACGACCATCGACCCTCGAAACTTCTCGACCATTTCCCGAATGATGGCCAGGCCTGGATCTTTCCGCATTTCATCCGCCAATGGCGACGAGCAGGGCTTGTGCACAGTGAGTTCTGCGAGCGTGCGTTCCCATTCGAGCGGCGATGGATGCGCATCAGCGGGAAGAACGGTGCAGGTTTTGGCGGTCTTCATTGAGCAGGCTGTATTGCGACGCGCCCAAAGCCGGTGCAACGCTTCGAGTTGCGTACGAAATTCCGAGAAAGAGATTCTCGGAAAATAGGACGGGAATAACTCAAAGACGATTGCTTTCAAATTGGGTAGTCGGGGAACAATCCGGGTAGCCAGTTCCATCAACTCCGGCGGGACGGCGCCGGAATGCGAATCGAGCCAAAAGCCGCGATGCCCATGGCCTCCAGCCAAATGGATTTCCCACACGCGCTCGAGCGGTATCTGGTCAATATAGTCGGCGAGCGGCTGTCGGGAATTTCGTTCGTTCGTCCAGACGTTATGCAGGTCGAGCAGGATGCCGCAATCGGCTTGGTCGGCAACGAGCGCCACAAACTCGCCATCCGGCAAATCCTCGGTCCGCGGTCGCAGGTAATTCACTCCCGTCTCAATGGCGAGCGGGACAGGCAGGCGAACCGACAGTGCGCGAACCGAAGCAACCGCCGCTTCCACCCCTGAGGTAGTCTGGCGAGGAGGCAGCAAAAATCCCGACTGCCAATCTCCCGATTCGTCGGCTACACGATTGAAGCTGAGATGCTCGCTCACCCAAGGGGACGAAAGCTTTTCGGATACCATCGATAACTGCGTGGCTTCATCTCCTGAAGGCGGCAGCGTGCCGCCCACGGGAAGGGCCACGCTGTGCGCCAGCATCGGAAGTTGATATCGACGCAGAGCTGCCAGAGCAGCTTGGTCGATCACCAGACCTTCCGCGTCTTTTTGCCGCCGCCAAAGAGACTGGGGTTCCACCTCCAGCACGTCGACCAGTTCTTTGTTCGCCTTCAACACCGAGTCAAGTTCAGGGAACCAATTCAGTCCAACTCCAAGTTCGGGGAGATTCATGGGGCCTCATTGTTCGGCCACAGCTTCTTTCACCTTAAGAGAGGCTGCGTCGATAACAAACTCGCGCGTGCGGGACCGAAGAGATTTGTCGCCGCCGGCGAGATGAACGGCCCCCACAATCACTGCAACGTTTGCGAGGGCCTGTTGAAACTTTTCGAGATCGCGGGCCACGGAGATTGGCAAGGTCAACCGGATCGAGGTTGCAGCAGCCTTTCTCGGTCTCTCCTTTGCTGTAGGCATGGCGATCTCCTTCTGCACGCAATTCCTTCTAATGGGCAATCGGGAGAAGTATTCGATGGATAGTGTCGAGGAGAGGGTCAGCGTTTCAAAGCAGTATGAGGAAAGACAGGATAATCAGCGAAACGCAGAACAGCCGAGCGAGGATTCCACCGCTCGGCTGTTCCCTGCTAACTCGCTGGCTGAACAGTGCGTTACGATCGTGGGACGGTCAGGCAGCCGCGGCACTGAGGGCCTTGATGTCATTCAATAAAACTCGTTCATGGCCCTCGGGATTTACCTTTTCGTAGACCTTCCGGATTACGCCTTTCGGATCAACCACGAACGTCGTGCGTTCCCAGAATTTCATTCCCTTCCATTCGGATTCTCCAAGGCCCAGCGTCTTCATCAGTTGGGAGTTGGTGTCGGCCAGCAGATCGATGGTGAACGCAAACTTTGTGCAGAAATCTTTGTGCGAGCTGACATCATCGGCGCTGATGCCCACGATCTTGATACCGGCCGCATCGAAGTCGGCTTTGCCTGCTGAAAACCTCTGCCCTTGGATGGTGCATCCCGGAGTGTCGTCTTTGGGATAGAAATATACGACCAGCCAATGACCCGCGTAATCGCTAAGGTTGGTGATCTTACCGTCCTGATTGGGAAGAGAAAAATTCGGAAAGGGACTGCCTGCCTGCATCATGAAATTGATTATTTCCTTTCATCGAGATGCTGAAATTGTAGTCGATTCGAGACTAGCATCGTGGCATTTCAGGCGCTTCGTAACGCCTGCCACTTGGCTGGATCCATGCCGCCGGCTGAGAACAAGGACACGCCCGAAGCGCCGCCTTCCCGCGCCATCCGGATCGTTCGGGTCATTTCGTCCACTTTCATGTTGTGAATGAAAATCCCGCTGTAGAGAGGCCGATGGACGGCGGCCACTCCTTCCTTCGTCTGGTCGCGAACCCACTCCGGACCGGCCTCGTAGAAGATGTGATAGAGCATGGGCAGATACGCATCCAGTTGGAAGCGCCCCCAATCCTGGCAGCACCATCTCGCGCGCTCGGGAGGGTCCCGGAAAAACAGCGGCTGTAATCATTTTGCCCTTCGCATGCACAGCCGGAACGAGATAGTCGTTCACCAGGTCCACCACCATATCCCAGCGAAACTTGAGCCAGGCGTCTACCCAGGCTTGATCCTTCACTTCGCCGTTGCCGATCCGGATCGGATCGATACCCGACTTCTTCTTGAATTAATCGCGCTCGTACGCGCTGTAGCCATAATCGTAGGGCGGGTACACCTTAGTCATTACCGGCAGGTGGTTGCTCGGAAAGTACGCGTTACGCCCATCGTAAATCTCGGGCAGGATCGCCCGAATACCACTCTCCCGGGCAGTCGCGAACAGTTGCTTCCATTCATCGGCGGAACGATCGGGGGCGAGCGGTACCCACATCCAATTCTTCTGAGCGGAGTCAGTAGGAATAGCGTCGGTCCTCCATCCGCCGTTTGCGAATGCTGCAGCACCAAGCGCGCAGTTTCGGATGAACTCTCTGCGATGCATCTAGGACGCAGCGTAGCACAACCAGCGCGAACAGGCTGGGCGAGTCAATCCGTCGCCGTTACAGTCTGGTTCTTCACTCGGCAATTCGAGCCTCAAAGAGAGATGGAGACATCGATACTTGCTTTTGTCAACTATCTTGCGGGATACTTAAGTTGGAGAGAATCTCGGAGGTTTTCGATGTCTGGTACCGCCGCCACCCCGCAAGCCATCCGCGATGTCCGGCGCTTCAACCGGTTCTACACGAAGCAAATCGGCTTGCTCCAGGACCACATGCTGAGCAGCCCGTTTTCCTTGACCGAAGTACGAATTCTTTACGAGATTGCCCATCGTCGTAATCCGACGGCGTCGGATCTTATCGAAGAACTCGGACTCGACCCCGGATACCTCAGCCGCTCCCTGAGCAAACTTGAACAACAGCGACTCCTCAGGCGCGAGCGATCGGATGCGGACGGTCGCCAGAGCTTTCTGATCCTTA
>Ga0209811_10000195_pt1 | contig 28562 bp, 38 predicted proteins | sample Coa_R1_6_FD_187161 | JGI IMG/M metagenome (GOLD analysis project Ga0209811, IMG submission 187161) | Surface soil microbial communities from Centralia Pennsylvania, which are recovering from an underground coalmine fire. - Coalmine... | ecosystem: Environmental > Terrestrial > Soil >... | reverse complement strand
TGGGTAATGCGTTGAGCGAAATCGGAATCGTCGCAGTTCTCACCGAAACGAAGGCGCCGAAAATTTCTGACGCTTGTTTTGCCAATCCGGTCGTGTCCGACGTAATCGAAAGCGGCCGTAAGATTGCGGGAGCCGCCCAGCGCAAAACCCGCAGCGGTTTGCTCCACCAGGGAAGTATTCAGCGCGGAAATTTGGATGGGCGGTTTCGAAACGCATTCGCGCAATTGTTGGGCGAGCGGATTGTCGAAGGCAGAGTTGAGGCCGGCGTTTTGCATGCGGCAGAAGAACTAGCGACAACAAAGTATGCAACGGTCGATTGGCTGCGACGGCGCTAGATATTGCGTCCCATGCATTTTGGGACGGACAGCGTTCCTCCCCTCCAACCAAATTCGGAGAAATGCGCTTGGAGCTTTGACATTAAAAACCGGTCTTCTATTCTGAGACGGTGGAAGTTTCCCTGCGCTCGACCGCGGCACCGCTAAAAATCAGTCCGTTGACGCGAGTGGCGTCAGTGGTGCAGCCGCAATTGGACGAGGTCTCGGCTCGTATCGCCGAGCAAACGGAAGCATTCGATCCAGCGATCGAAGGCTACATTAGCTACGCATTGGACAGCGGTGGGAAACGGATGCGACCGCTGGTTGCTCTCCTGGCCGGCGCGGCCACGGGCGCGGTTACCCAGGCGCACATCGATTTGGCAGTAATTGTGGAGCTGATTCATCTCGCAACTCTCGTGCACGACGACGTAATGGATGAAGGCGAACGCCGTCGTAGCCAGCCAACCTTGAATGCACGCTGGGGCAATGCCCTGAGCGTGCTTCTTGGCGACTCCCTTTTCGCGCACGCACTCGACCTTTCGACGAAATTCGATGACCCCGGGATAAGTCGTGCCATTGCGCGGGCCACGCGCGATGTCTGCACCGGAGAGATTATCCAAACGCAGCGGCGCTTCGATCTGCACCTGGCGGATCGGGATGTCGAGCGTGCCGACGAGGCGGCGGATGTCATCGAGACGATCTGCCGAGTCGTTGAGCAGCAGGGTGTTGGTGCGATCGTCCACCGTAACCGAACCACGCTTGGAGAGCAGGCCGCTGCCACCGAGCATGCGCCGGGACCGAAGGCACCCACAGCACCGAGGCCCGTGTTACCGGGAGCACCGATGTTGCCAGTGGGGGCGCCGAGGTTGCCAGCAACGGCACCAAGGTTGCCCGTGGGGTCGCCCGTTACGCCAGTGGGGCCGCCCGTGGGACCACCCCACCCGCTAACGGCGCAGCCAAAGCCGACGCCCATCGCGCCGCCCTTGCCGCCACCTTCAGCTTCGGCTGCACCCGCGATACCAGCCGCTTCGGCAGCGCCCGCGATGCCACCGAAGGCACCTGCACCGAAGGCGCCCGCAGCTGCGGCACCAGCCATGCCCGCAGCATCACCGACGCCACCTGAACTGCCACTGCTGCCGCCAGCGGCACCAGTGCCGCCGCTTCCTGGGGCGCCGCCCAGACCGCCTATGCCAGTGCCGGTGCCGGCGCCGCTGCTGCCGCAACTGCAACCGCCGCACGCGCCAGAGCCGCAAGAATCACCCGTACATCCGCAGCCGGCGCCCTCGCCGCCGCCGCAGCCGCCGCAGCCGCCGCAACCACCGCCGCTGCCGTCGCCGCCACCATCATCCAGGTGGCGAACACCGGTCCTGCCTGAGTGGCGGGTTGAGTGGTCAAACAGCTCCTCGATATCGCCGGGCTGCGTCGGCCTCCGCCACCGCCCCTGGCGCGGCGTACGAATGCCAGAAATGCGAGCGGGGGGAGCAGGACGCTCGCGATTGGGCCGGTAGAAAAAGTTGGGGTCCTTGATCGTGCCGCCATCAGCGACACTGGGAGGAGCGCTCTGCAGCCTCTGCTGATTCTCGTGCAGAATCCGCATGGTCTGGAGATATTCTGGCGGGTAGTGAATCTGCTGCTCTAGCCGCGCCTCGTCCTGCACTGGCGGCAGATCGGGATCGGCATCGTGGGTAACGATACCGCCCTCGGCATATCCGCGACGCGCCTGCCCGGTCTGCGAGAGACCTATGGCGATCGCCTGCTTGCGGCTCTTGACCTTCGGGCCTGTCTTCGACCCCGAGCGCAATTGCCCGCGCTTGAACTCGCCCATGACCTCATGCATCCCAGCTTGCTTCTGGGCTTTGGTCCGCATGGGTCCAAGCGGCATCTACCCCTCCGACGGCGGCACGTCTTCCTGCTGCGTCTGCTGTGGCTGCGCCTTCAGCTGCGCGAGCAACCGCTCCATGGCAGTCCTGTGCTGAGCCAAAACAAAGTTACGGTTGGCGAGGGCGGCCCCCAGACGTAACGAATCGATCCTCCCAAGCTCGGCTTCAAGCTGTGCAATAAGCGCTGGATCGGGTGCTGGCATGTCAACCACCACTGATTCGCCGAGGATATCACGACGATACGACTGTGCCAGGTAATGCGTGATTGCGCTCATCGCGTAAACCTCGCATCAAGAGCGATGTGCAGACGCTGCATCGCCTGCACCGTAAGGACCAGGTTCTGATTGAACTGGTCGACCCACTGCATGGTGCTTTGATCGACCATTGCCGCGATCTCCTGCGGCGTATGTGACCTCTGTTGGTCCTGCGGCTGGAACATCAGTGCACCACCCAGTTGGTCCCATCGAAAAGCGCCAGCACGAAATACGGCCCACTTGCCGTGATGTTCTGGCCGTAAGTATTGCGATTGCTGTCGGTGATGCAGGCTAGCGTGCCGCGCTGAGGTGTCACCGGCAGCTGCGCAAAGGTTGCTGTTCCGAGGTAAGCTATGCCGTTTCCAGCCACCGCCGAAACAAGCCAGTTGGCGCCGTCGTAAGCCACCAGTGCGCTGCGTGTGCCGCCGCCAACGACAACACTTCCCCCGCCACCGCTCATCAGCGAGGCGTCGGTAACCCAGGCAATCATGCCCGCCTTGGCTGGCGACGGCAGTTGCGCAAACAGGATCGGCGTCAGCTGGTAGCCGGTCGACTGATCAATGTGATCAGCTAGCGCGCCGATCGTCTGCGCCATCAGGCGTTGGGTCTCGACAACGACGTCGCCTCTCACGGTAACCTGCCGGCGGGCTTGACGTGGAATGTCGTAAGACCAACGCGCGCCGAATACCCCAGGCGCGGCTCCCAGTCATAGCGTATGGCCGCATAGCGGGCGCGCACATTCGGGTTGAACCACTGCGTATCCGGGGTCATCGACCACGGCCCATAGAGGTGGTTCACCCCCTGCGGATAGTTGGTGGCCCTGATCGATATCTTGACCCCGCCGTCGCGCCCGAACCACTTCATGTCCGGGTGCACCTGGGCAACCAGCATCAGCATGGTGCCATCACCCAGCTCAGTGTAACCAGTCTCGGCAAATACCCCCTTCATCGGCTCAAGATCATCATCGAAACCGATCTCGTGCTGCTGAATGAGATTGCGCATGGGGGCATTGGCCAGCGCCTCTTCGAACACCGCAGTCACTAGATTAGTACCGAGCTTGGGTGGAATGATCGTGGTGTCCGCACCGAGCGGCGTACCCCAAACACTCTCATCGAGCCAGGCCGAGCGCGACAGTCTTCCGCTGTCCCACGCCATGCCCTCTGCAACATTGACCTTTACGTATCGCCGGGTTTCGTTCTGTCGCAGGATGCCCTGGGTCGCCTGGTAATCCAGCGGATCGGGACCAAGCACCAGCTGCGCACCCCACATCAAGACACCCTTCGGCGGCTCGCCCTGATAGCTCAGCTCGGTGCCCTTGGTGTTGTGAATGAACAACTCCAGCGTAGAACTATCATCGCTGGTGAACGTCATCACATAACGCCGCCAACCGTTAGCAGTGGTCGGGTCATCCCGGCCAGTCCCCAGGGTGTCGATAATCACCTTAGCCTCGATCAGCGAGAACCGTGGCGATGACACACCGGTAGCAATCAGGTTGCCGCTGGTAACAACAAAAGTGGCAAACGCATAATCCTGACCAGCGACAGCACGCAGCGTCAGGTTCCTGGTCGAGCTGTCGTGCGCGTAGACCGAGAACGTGTAGGTGATGCGTTCGCTGGCCTTGATGATCGATTGCTTCACTGCATGGATACCGTTGGTGCCGTCCTCCATCAGCAGGGTCGACGTTACCCCACCATCAGGGGCGTAGATGATCTGCGTTATGTCTGAATGCAGATCACGGTCCCACCAGCTAATGATCGACACGCCGGCATCATCGGGCCAGCCAGTGATCCGGTACTGCGGCTCATAGACATAAAACGCCTTGATCAACACTGCGAACGGCGTCGGCACCGCACCGCGTGTTAGCCACACCGTCGGGTCCGCAAACACCTGCGAGAACCGCAGCAGGTTGGCTGAGACGTTGATCATCGTGCGCTTGGAGGGAAAGTAGAACGCCAGCTCGTTGGTGGTCGAGTTGGGCGCGGCGTGACACTTGTTGACGTTGACGCTATCTATGTCATCGAAGATGTAATCCCACACCGTGCACTGCACCGGCTGCACTGCAGTGTCGCCGAACTGCCAGAAGTTCTTCTGCCCCTGCCAGACGGTGGTGCGCCCGAGATTACCGATGGCGTGCGGCGCCACCAACCCACAGCCGGAACCCACGATCGCAAAGCCGTAGATCAGCGGCGGGCCGATATACGTCATCTGCCACAGATCAGTGTCAGTGAGGATCAGCGTGCTCTGCGGCGCCTGAATCATGCCCACGATGCGCGAGCCACGCGAGAGCCGCATGGTACCGGACTGGTTCGATACCGTGCTCTCGAACTGATCGTAAGTGCCGACATGCGTCCAGGCGATCAGCAGCGGATCAATCACCCCCTCGCCGGGAACTGCCTCGGTCCCAAACAGGATCACCTGCGCCTGCGGCATGGCGACAATCATGCCCATGCTCTTCTGCGGCACAGATTCAGCGCCAGCCATCACGCCAAACTTGTACGGATTGTTGACCGGGTTCAGAAACGGCCCGTTCTCAACCGGGGTCTTGTACACTTCAAGCGGGCCACCCGAAGCCAGCACCAGCCCGAACTTGCCGCCCATGTTTGCCAGGAACCAGGCGTTACGCTGCGGATCACCCAGCGGCCTGGCGATCGCCAAGCCAATGACCGAACCAGGCGTGGCATCAATCGCGCCGCTGGTCAGGTTCTGCTGATAGAAACCGCCGACATATATCTGATGCGAGGCACCACCAGCGCCGTCACCAGTGCCGTGCGCCCCCATCATGAGAGTGAAGTGATCGGCGTCGATGACGTTCGCAACCGTCCCAAGTGTCCCTGCGGGCGCCGAGAAGTTGAGCTTCTCCCACGCCGGGGGCGTGCCAACACGAATCGTCGTCTCCTGTGCGACCCTGATCTCTAAACCGGCAGTAAACCCGTGCGCCTTCCAGGTGATGGTAAAGCCATTGACGATGTCGTTGGTGAGTAGCGGCACACCATAAGTGCCGGTCTCCGCCACCAACGCCGGCTGCAGCATGTCAAAGGTGAACCCGTTGGTAACAGCCGCCTTTACCGTGAAGAACGAGTTGGCAAGAATGACCCTCCCGCCGATCGAGATCGGCAGCCGCAGCAGAAAGCTCGTCCCCGCCGTCACGATGGCCGAGGTGGTGACCGTTACCGTGGTGGAGCCGAGCGCAACACTAAAGGTCGCGGCTGGCCCAGAGGAACCCAGCGCCGGGACAAAAGCGCCCTGCAGGTCAATCTGCCGGCCCAGCCCATAAAGGGTATCTTGCACCAGCAGATGCACGCCGTCGTCAGCCGCAACGAGCAGGTTCTTCTTATTGTCCAGGTCGAGCCAGGCATGCATCCGACGGATGATCTGCGGCAGCCCCTCGCGATATAATCGCCGCCAGCCCGCCCACTTCTCCAGCAACCCCGTGCGCCAGCGCACCAGATTGCCGGCGTACCAGCCGCCACGCGCCTGGACCTGGGTGGCTTGTGAGAGAAAGCCGGGCGGGGCCTGTGGCTTAACCAGTGCCATCAGTCTTACCTCGGCTGCTGAGCAATCGGTGCCGGCGGCAATGCCGTGAAGCCCGGTCCCTCGCCACGTAGCCTGCCGGCCTCCTGCGCAATGCCGTCTTTCAACGCCATGTACTGCGCGTTCCAGCTTATGGCACGCTGCGGATCGTCAGACGATGCCCCGTAATCGCGCTGGTAGCCGGCGATGAACACCATGCAAGCCGCGCACAGCAGCTCGGGGTAGTAGACACTCAAAAACGTCTCGGGATTGCTCTCGGAAAGTAATTCAGGCTCGACGCCGCCAAACACCTCTGCGGTGTAGGCGCGATCCGGCGACGGCATGAAGTGCAACGCATAGATAAAGCGCTCCGGTTCATAGACCGGTGGTCGCGGCTGCGTCATCGGCGGCAACGGAGACGGTGAGGTCGTGGGCGGAAGGCGTATCCCGATGATGGTGTACTTCTTCGGAATGCCCGGCCTGAAGTTGGGCTGCGGCCAGAACATATCCAGCGCCTCAGTGGATATGCGCTCCGGGTAGTGCCTTCGACTGTTGCGGGTGGGCGGCCCTGGTGGCGTGCACACGCCGACCGAGCGCACCGTCAGCACGTTTGGCGGAAGCAGTATCTCCCGCTCCAGCGCCGTTAGCGTGACTGGTGTCATCACATCGGTCGCCAGGAAGCTCAGATCACGGTAGATGCGACCTTCTGCGTAGTGAAACATCAGAGTGACGAGCTTCTGGAAGTTGGCATCCTCGCTGTTTTGCGGGATCGCCCCCAACACCTGCAGCGCAGCTATGACCTCATCGTAGTTCATGGCGACCTTCCCTAGTCCAGGTCCACGCCCCGAACATGCGACCACAGGCTTCTGGTGTTGCCGGCATCGGTCAGTATCTGCGCTCGCACGATGTAGGTCACATCCGGCCATAGGCCGCCGATGCGCTGGACCGTAGCCGTCTTCAGATTGCTACCAAACGGCACGATCGCCAACGAGGTGCCCTCCAGATGCACCTTCGGATTGGGATCATTCCCCTGGCTGACAGAGATCGTCCACACCGACGATAATATCTGCTCCATGGCGTCGAGGTCATTGACGAAGTCCATGCCAAAGACCTCGGACTCGCCGCTCTCCTGTGGTGAGAAGTCTTTTCCCAGGTACATGGCCCAACCCTATCTGATTCTAGCGTATTCTGCGGACCTCGTTCTTCAGCAGCTGATCGGGTGCATCCAGCGCCCGTATGCTCATCGGGTGGAAAAACAGGTCATCGTCATCGAAGAAGTTGGCAATCAGCTGCACCCAGATGCCGGAAGTAGGGACAAACCCAGGCGGCAAATGCTGGACCGGGATCGGCGTGCCAGGACCCCCGTCGAGAAGAAAGACCACATCGGGATCATCCACGAACCCGGGCTCAAGGAGGTCCAACGGGGTCACGATAGGATGAGGATAAGGAAGCACCTCGGGTCCGTTGTCGGTGGTTATGTCGCGATCCCACCACGACGGAAGAGTCTTTCCGCTGTCGTCGTACCAGCCGCTGAGGGCTAACTGTGGTTCATAGAGGAACTGCATTGCTAGACCCTCTCAGGAATACGGCGCCGTGGGCGGCGTGAAGTTCGCCGTCCATCTCGGCTTGCCCTTGGTGATCCTCAGCTCCTCAACCCACCCATTGACAGGAGAAGAGCTGCCATCATAAGCCGTGCCGACTAACGGTCTGCTCGCAATAGCAGCGAAGTTATTGATGTCCGAAAACGTCGCGCCCTGTTGAACGCCATTCACGAACAATCTTCCGACCGTTCCGTTTCTCGTGACCGCAACGTGATACCAGGTGTTCGCCACTGGCGAGAATGTCGACTGCCTGAGAGTCCCGCCCACAAAGTACTCAAGAACATTGCCAGCAGCATTCAGATAAATCACTGGAGCAAGGTCGCTGCCGGTACCACGTCCATCGTAGATGATCTGAGAGCCGATCGAGGCGAACCGAACCCAAAAATCAATCGCAAAATCACCCGTTCCAAAAGCAGCTATGTCAGTAGCGGCATACATGTACCCATTGCCGACGAAGCGCGCCGAAGCCCCGCCGAACTTTGATTGCGTGGTGTCTATCGTGACGTTGCCGTTCTGGCCCCAACCACCACGCTGCCACATGGACGAGTCAACAAGATTGCTATCCAAATGCAACAAACAGCTCGTGTAGTAATCGTTGCCACCCACTGTTTCCTGCGGTGTCGTCCCGCGATATCTTACGATGACGATGCCTGAGCCGCCTTGGGAGCCGTTGCTGTTGTAGCCCCCTCCACCGCCGTTGCCTCGGCTACTCGCCCCGGCAATCCCGGTCGTATAGCCGCCAGCAGCATAGGTCGTCGCATTTCCGTCGATTGAGTTTACCTTCCCCACGCCTCCTGTTGAGGCGTAAGCCCCTGCCGATCCCTTGCCGCCGCCACCACTGCCGTTGCCGCCAGAGACGCTGCTTCCCCCGTCGTTGCCTTGGCCCGGTGTCCCTCCCCCACCGCCTGAACCGTAGTAAGTGTCGTATGCTCTACCACCTCCCGATCCGCCACCTTGACCGCCGGCTCCGTAGTAGTAGGTGCTGCCATCCCAATAACACCAACCTCCGCCGCCACCACCGCGCGTGAGAATCTGCTTCGGGCCGCCATTGTCAAACGCAGAGGCTCCGCCCTCTCCTCCATAGCCCTGACTATATGAACCACCACCACCAGGGCCGCCTACAGCGACCTGATACGTTCCAGCCCCCAGAGATAACGTACCCTCCAACATGCCACCGGCACCGCCACCCCCGCCAAGCGCACTACCGGTGTTAGACCCTCCGCCGCCGCCGCCGCCAGCGACCACCAGATACTCCAGGTCAAACGCGCTGGGACCACCAACGGCCTGAAAGGTACTGGCACCGAGAGCCGTAAAGGTATGAACCCTCCACGGTCCATTAGTCGTGATAATCCCGCCCGTGGCATAGACCGGTGGAGTTGTGCTGACTGGCGGGATCAAAGGAAAAATCACTGATTGATCCCCTTGGCGGCTCCCACGAGGTCATACGTTGTGCCACTCCAGCGAAACACCAGATGATCGCGCATCGTGCCGGCAGTCCAAGTGCTCTGCGTATAGCTCGCAAGCCCCTTGAAGTTGGAGCCCCAGCTGAGCGCCGCCCCTATCGTCATGTCCACGGTGATCGCAATATAGGTTCCGACCGGTGGATTGGCGGAAGGATTGGCGACCGTGAACGCTGCAGCCAGCGCCACGGTGAAGTTCTGACAGGCAGAGAAGTTTGCCGCTACGCCACTCGTGAGCGCTGCCGTGGTCGCCGTCAGCGTACCCGTCATGGTGTCGCCGGTCTTGGCCACGTACTGCGTCAGTGCGACCGCCGAAGAACTCAGCCCAATGTATTCGGTAACGACAATGACGCCAGCCGATCCAGGGCCACCTTGAGGGGCGACGGCTGCCTGATTGTTCGAAACACCGCCGCTGCCACCACTGCCATAGTTGGCTGCAGCAATCCCGTAAGAAACACCACCACTGTTCGCATTGATACTTTGACCGCCGCCACCAAAGATACTGGAACCACCGAGACCGCCACCATAGGCGCCCGTAGCAGAAGTGACGTTTCCTCCCGCACTGCCGGGAGCACCCGCCGCCACAACGTCCCCCACGGCACCCGCCACAACACCGCCAGCCCCGCCACTGCTGTTCAGTGCTCCGCCCCCACCACCATTGGCGACGCAGAACGTGCCAAAACTCGTAGCGCTACCAGCACCACCGCTACCTGTGCTAGCAGCGCCGGCAATACCAATCGTAACAGTCTGGCTCGCTCCGATCTGCGCGGCTGTGAGTAGCTTGCGTGAGTAACCGCCAGAACCACCGCCACCACCGGTATAGACAAAGCTCGCACTCGCCGCCGCACCACCACCCGCACCTCCGCCGCCCACACATTCCACGAGGGCCGAGATCAGATTAAAAGATGGCGTATACGTCCCGCTCGCCGTGATCACCTTGGTGACGACCAAAACCCCCGAGCTTATGATATCCCAGGCATAGCCGTTCCAGGTGTAGCTCGGCCCGCCAGCTGGCGTGAACAGCTGCCCCGCAACCGGCGATGCTGGAAAGTCATACGCCATCCTTAGCTCCTCACTCGCGCGGCTTCTCGCGCTCTCCGCTCATCATTGAACTTCTTGAGCAGCGCATTCTTCTCCTCCCGCGTCGTCAGCGCATCCAACCCACGCTGCAGCTCAGCAAGCTCAGCTTCTGCCTGCGCTCGATCCACCATCACGACCTGCTGCGCTTGTTGCTGCTGCGCTTCCTGTTCTGCTTGCCGGCGGGTCGCCTGCTTGCTTATTAGCGCAGGAGCCGCCTCAATGATCGCATCGCCTTCCGGCCAGGGCATCTCGCCGCCATCCACCACGCTGTTCTCGAACGACAGCGCATGACGCTTACCCGGCTCGTACACCCGCTCATCGAAAGACGACGCCAGCGCCGGCATGGGCGAGCCGTAGTCACCTTCGAAGTTTTCCGGCGTCTCCATATACGTGTCACCGTCGATGCGAACGAAAACCAGACCTCCATGTTGCTGCAGCATCCGCATTGATACCCTCACAGCTTGATCATGATGTTCCAGAACGAGGTTGGCTGCATGACGTTGGCGGGCGTACTGCTGCCGTTACCGTTAATGGTGACATAGGCGGACAAGCCATTGGTGACGTCCATAGGGTAGGTCACGAAAGCTTGGGCTATGGCTAGATAGCCGTCATAGGTGATGGTTGTGCCGCCGTAGCTGTAGACATAGTTATTGGCCGTGCTGCCGCCGACACCACCAGTGTGACCATGCGCCGCCATCTCGCCGACGCTCTGGGTGTGGCTTTCTTCGCCCAGATAACCGCCAAGCGGACGACTGGTGAGGCCGGCACCGGCACCGCCTATAGCCAGCGTGCGACCCAGCTGCCGGGTTAACGTAATCTTTTTGTGCGCCGCCCAATCCGCCGCCGCGTTGGCGCCACGACCACTCGACACCGTGGCATAAGGGTCAGTGATGTTGTTCCAGAGCAACGTGAACAACGCCTGACAGTCAGCATTGGCGCGGGACGAGGCACCGCTCGACGCATCGCCGATGGTGCCGTCGTTCATCAGCACCCAACCGGCATCAGCGACGGTCTTCAGCGTGAGCTTGGCGTCTCCGGTCGAGAACCCGGCGGCACCCAGCGCAGACTGCACGAACGCCGTGGTCGCGACTTGATTTGAGCTATCACTGCCCGGCGTGACCGTCGGGGCTCTTAGCGAGGTCCCATCAAAGGTAAGAGCAGCGTTGCCCTGGATATGCGTCGGGTCGGTCCAGACCGCGATCTGGTTATTAGCTGGCGTACCGACATTGCCGACGTTGGCAGCACCACCGCCACCAGTGCTCGTAAACGGAAACAGCGAAACCCACTGCGTCGAGTTGCCGTCATTGTAGTTGATAAAAAGCTTACCAGTATCCGTCTCCCACCAAAGTTTGCCCTGCCCCGGAGAGCCTGGAGGAGTATCGGAGATCGCAACGGTAGCTCCAGCAGCAACGATCGCGCTCTGCACGAATGCCGTAGTCGCAACATTGGTGGTGCTATCCGTCGCGGGCGTGATCGTTGGCGCGGTCAGGCTGGTGGTCACCACGACAGTCGGTACGGTCAGCGTGCCGGTCATGGTGTCGCCGGCTTTTTGCACAAACGGCATAGATGCCGTTGCGACGCCCTGGATATGCGTCGCGTCCGTCCACTGCGCCCATTGCCCGTTAGCCGGCGTGCCAGTGTTGTTGACGTTGCCGCCGCCCGTCACCGTCGCCGTCAGCGTGCCAGACGTGAACGTCAGGCCCGTGCCAATGGTCACTGGCGTCCAGGTATCGGCAGCCGAGCGATAGTAGATGACGTTGGTGCCGGTGAGCCCCGCGAGCGCGGTCAAGTCCGCGTCCGCTATCTGGAACAACCCCATAGGCACAGCGGCCCTAGCCTGGCCCGCCGTCGCAAAGTCCCAGGTAACGCTTGCAGTGTTGGTCAGCACTCGCTCGTTGGTGAGCGTCGCGTCAGTCGCCGCCGTGATGTACTGCGCACCAACCGGAGCAACGCCACCACTGGGGAGCGACACCACCGTCCATGCCGCGCTCTGCCGCGCGTATTGCTGGCCGTCAGTGGGCGCCTCGGGCACCGGCCCCGTGGGGCCGGTTGCGCCTGTAGCTCCCTGTGGGCCTTGCGGACCTTGCGCCCCCACCGCGCCCGGCGGGCCTGGCACCGTACTGTCAGCGCCCTTCGCGCCTGTAGCGCCCGGCGGACCCTGCGAACCTGGTACGCCAGGCACGCCAGGCGCCCCTGGCTGACCAGCCGGTCCCGGAGGTCCAGGCTGGCCTTGCGGGCCTAGTTCCGTCGTCAGCGAGATTTCGGCATCGGGCGGCGTGAGCTGAAGCTCAGCCTCAATCAGAAAGGTCGTTATTTCGAGGGATACGATCTCGACCGTTTCGGTCATCGCGCCCTCACGGCAAAAGCTGAGGCGTCGGCGTACTTCCAGTCACGTCTGGAGTGACAACCACCGGACCAGCCAACGGGGTCTTGACCTCTCCCGAGCCGTAGCTGAGCTGCAGGTCCCACACGCCGTTCTGCGGCAACGTCTGGCTCTTATCAGACGAAAGGAACAGCTCAATGCTGTTGGGAAGCGTCACGTAACAAGTGAACGGAATAACCGTCGTGCCAGCCGGTCGATCGCGTATCTCGCTCGTGACGATTACCGCCGAGAGGTCGAGCGGCTGCGGGACGCCAGCGGCATCCTTGGTCGATAGCTTGATCCGCAGCCGCAAACTGTCGCCACGGTAGATGTCCAACGGAAGCTGGGCCGGCTGCATCCACTACTTTCCATGAAAGATGACGCTCTCGTTCTGATGGAACGGCGGTTGGATGACCTGGGTGAACGGAAACACGCTCCTGCGCAGCCCCGTCACCGAGTCGTAGTGCACATCCAGCAGAACAGTTTTAGCGCTCCCCATCAGCTGATCGAACAGCGCCTCCGCGTCCTTGCGTTGCGCCGTGCACTGCCGGATCGAGTTGACCAGAAGATTAAGCCCGGCACCCCATACTGCTTGCTGTGGCCGGTTAACCAACAGCTTGCTGATCTCCGCGAACAGCGCGCGAGTGGCCTCGTCTGCGTTATCCAGCGGGTCGTTCACAGGCCAAATATCCCTTGCACGTTCCAGGACACGATGATGTTCCCGCCCGAGGGGATCATCGGCAGCCCAACGATCCCGGTATCCTCGTAGAGCACCAGCCGCCAGGTCGAAGACGCACCAGCGTTCTGACGATAGAGCACGAGAGCACCGATCTTGTGCCCGGTCACATTGGTGTAGACGACCGTGTCAGCCGAGAAGATTCTTCCCGCCACAGTCGGCGTGGTGAGCAAGCTCGGCACGCCGATCGGACTGCTGATTCTGGAGTAGAACTGATCGGCATCGGAATAGACGTAGGCGTTGTCGATGTCGACCAGCGACGCATAGACACCTTGGACAGGATCAATGCCGCCCTGGTCGAGCGACTTATGGGTGTCGATCTCCCGCATCAACGCCTGCTTCCACAGCGGATAGATTGCGTTCGCCATGTTGTTAATCCGGTATGTCTGGCAGCCCTTCATAGGGCTGCGGGAACGGCTCGCCCGGCCAGCGCCGCACATGCTTATGCGTTGGCTCGCTGCGCGGATTGAGGATCGGCACCGGATCAGGCGGAAGCGTCTTGGCGCGGATGGTGTAGTTGGGCGCGTCCCAGCAGGTCGGACACACCAAGTGACCGGTCCTGCGTATCTCCATGCCGGTCCACTGACATTCCCACTTGAGGTCGCGGTTGTTGTACTGGAAGCCGCACATCTCGCAGATGGCAAATGCCGCCGGATGCTGCGGGTCCAGCTTGGCGTGACCTCTTGGTGCGAAGCTTCCCATGTTCAGTACACGCTGTTGGTGTAGATGCTCATCGCCGGCACAATGCGAAGCGGGCTCTTCTCGACGTCACGCTTCTTGGCCTTGTCAAACGTATCAACCGCCACCGCCCTCAGCTCTCCGGTGCGAGGCGGCGCCCAGGTCATCGACAGGTAGTACGCCAGCCCCGCCACATAGGCTGCCAGGAACCGATAGGGCACCTCGGGCTCGACACCATCCGGCATCACCGCATCTTGGATTTGGCGCGCACGGTAGAACCGCAACGTATACGGGCCTCCATCGTCGGGCGGCTGCCACATCGTGATGGTCGGAAGTATCTGCTGATTGAACCAGTACTGCGTCGGCTGCCCGGGCGTGTCCTTGTCGGGGAATGCAGCATAGGTATCGCGATCGAGCGAACTAATAATCCGATCCTTCTCGGGGGCATCTCCCGTGGATATCCACGCTCCCATGATCATCACAGTGTTGGGGTCGACGTCGTACACAGCCTGTCCTGGCGTCAACGGAATCGACGTCTTCTCCACCGTCCAGAGATTGACCTGATCGTTGGCCCACTCGACCTGAAGGAGATTGGCCGCCATCGCCGCATCGTGGAGGTGATCAGGCGTCAGCTCCGTACGCCGTATCTGGCAGCGCCCGTAGGCCGCAATGAAGACATCCGCCAGCGAGGGGGCGAAGTCGTAAGTCCTGCTGGTGTTGACGCCAGCTGTCATGGAACGGTCCCTACGACAAAGACTGGGATGGGATCGACCTGGGCAACACCCGACGTGCCAGGAGCATACACGATCGGGATCGGCGCGACCTTGAGAGCACGCGGGAACGTACCGTTGGCCGTGACGTCGATGACCGGCTGCCGCAGCTCGGGGGAGATCGGCACCGAGCCATCGCTCACAACAACGACAGGAATCGCCGATACCGGCGCAGGATTGCCGCTACCGGTCACAACCGGCATCGCACTGACCTGGGCAAAGCTCGCTGCCATAACCAACCTCTTCCTTGTGCGGAGAGGCTGGACCTCGCCGTTACGCCCAGGGGGAGGGCTATTCTGCCTGGGGTCCAGCCTCTCCTAACCTGCGCACGTCTGTGCGGGTCAGTGCGCAGGTGTCACTTCTTGACGGGGCCGCCCTTCTTCAGGTTCTGCTTGGCAAACGGATCGTTCTTCTTTTCGCTCGGCAGGTCCTCGCGCTTCCCGATCACGCCGCCAGAAGCGTAGCCCGACACGAATCCACCCTTGCGAAAATGCGGCGCGCGATCGGCACGCTTGGACGAACTGCCGCCGCTCACCTTGGCGTGGAAGTCGTTCTTGGTGATCTTCTTGGGCTTGGTCGGCCAGCGCGGCGGCTCGGGCGCATTGACGTTCTCGGCAGGGACGCCGACAGCGTCGTCACGCACGTCACGAGGGCTGTTACCTATCGGGCCAGCAGGGGGGCGCGTCGCCATGTGGTTCTCCCTGCATGGTCTTAGCTCGTGGGATAGCTCCCGTACACCGAGCGCCAATCAAAGTACGAGAACGCATAACGCTCACGGCCTTTGACTTTCAAGTTGTCCGTATCGAAATCCACATACATGTCCATCTCGAACGGAACGCGATCGTAGTAGATCAGCCCGCGCTTGTCGGTCTTCACGAACCAGGCGAAGTTCGAGGTCAGGAACTCGTTGACAACGTAATCGCGCAGTCCGCCACCGACGTGCTGGATCGCATTGACGTCGTTGTCGTTGGTTCCTGGACGGAGGGTCGTGCGAAGCAGCCTGACGATGACTGGTTCAAGCGCGGTGGGAACGATCACCAGCTCGGCGCGAGCGGAGATTTTAATATTACGCTCATCGACCCAGTTGTTCCTGATGGTGGTCATCGACGTGAGCAAGGTGCTCTCGTTGAGATCGATGTCCACTGCCGGCTTGTTGGCAACCGACCCAGTGTCTAGCGGATGCGCGATATCGAACAACGGCTTCTGGTCGCCGCCGACGGTGGGGTCGAGCACCGTGCCCATGTTGAAGATGTTAGCCGCGTAGATTTCCTTCGTGGTCGCAAAGACGTCCTGCAGACCCAGGTTTGAAGGATTGAACTCTGCGCGGTACTGATTGTCTTCAACGGCCTTCCTGGTGATGATGTAGCCTAAGCTCAGCTCTTTCATCTCAGCGCTGTAGAGCCAGCGCTCACCAGCTCGGTCATCGAAGTAGGTGCTCTGACCCTCGCCCTTCTCTCTGGCGAGCGGCAGGTACGCCATCTGCGTCCTGCGTTCGAGCGCCATCTTAGATGTGCGCTTTTCGAAGAGCCGGGACCACTTGGTCTCGATCTTCTTGTAACGACCTTCCACAGCGGCCAGGCCGGGGAACAGCTCGTTCTTGATCGATGCAAGATCAATAGCCATGACTTAGCCCTTTCCCTGACCCGTGCTCTAGGCGTTGAGCCCGACGGTCTTGTAATTCTGGACGTTCCAGGCGACTTCCACGATGTTGTTCGCCGAGGCGGCGTCGTAGCCGTCCTGGATGAAGATGCCGTTGTTACCGACACCGACGACCTTGAACGGCAGCACGTCGCTGCCGGCGGCAACAGCCGGCGTAGCAAGTGCCCACTTGGAAAACCCGGTGGCGGAAGCGGTAACCACAACGTCCGCATTGTCGCCGACGTTGGCCAAGGTGATCGGCCCGGTCGCGGCCATGACCTCGTACACCACCATCGGATCATCGATCACGAAGGCGTCGACCAGGGTGCCAGGAGCGGCGCCAGCCCCAGGCCAATAGTTCGTCCAGATCGGATAACCGAGCGAGGCCACCGTGTAGTGGCAGCCGACGAAGACGCCGACGTTGAGATAACCCGCAGCAGCAGCGCTGACCGCAACCGTGCCGTCGGGCATCTGCTTCACCACGTCGCCGCGATTGCAGGCGCCTGCGGTGATCTGCATCTTCTTGGTGGTGTGACAGCTTGACCAAGCCGCGCCGTCAAGACGACGAATAGGCTTGAAACCAAAAGGCGAATTGGTGTTTGCCATGAGGCTGGCCTCCCTTTCCAGGGTTGCCGGGCCTTGGCGAGCGTCGCCTCCGTCCGAGCGGTGAGATTAGTTAGACACGTCCAGGCGGTGGACGCGACCCCGACTTGGTCGGGGATTTAGTCCGGTATCTCTATGGCCTCGCGCGAAGTGCGGTCAGCATAGACGATTCGCGGCATACTTCCATCTGGCGTGTCTCTGACCTTCTCGCGATTGATCCGCATGGCCTGAGTCGCCTGATCAATCTCTTCATTTCTTGCCTTCAGAGTCAAGGTCATAGGTCGTTCCATCAGGATCATGTCCTTGACGACAACCGGCCCTTCTGTCCCCTCGGGGGCAAATCTTCCCGGAAAATGATGATGCATCACCGGGCGCCAGCCCTGGGCGTGATAGGCACGCTGCTCGGAATAATCCGGCTTGCCGTAGGTCTCGTAACGCTTCCAATTGAAGTCGATCTCGTGAACGACGTTTCCGCGACGCGGATCACCCCGGGTCGGGGCGTACTTCGCGTAGATGTCCGAGATGTCATACGGATCGATGTTCTGGTTGCCCGAGTGTAACCTCTGCCGCGTGAGATCGAGCCGAAGCTCTTCATGCAGGCCCGAGCGCAGCGCAGCGCTAGACGCACCAGGAATGCCAAAAGGTACGTCTTCGTGCGGGCTCTCGCGCCAGGGTGAGAGATTTTCCATGTGTCACCTAATTGATGGGGGTGATCCGCCCCTCTGCGAGGAGCCTCACATAGTTCTGCGCCCATTCCTTTTCCGGGACACCCTGCTCGGCAGCGAGCCGTCGCATTTTTGGTGTCATCACGAAGTTGCCGCTACCGGCGCCGCCACCAGAATTACCAGGGCCGCCGTTGCGCGCGACCGGCGCGGAATAGCCCTGGGGGGAGCGCGTAACGGGAGCGGCGCCGCCATCGCCTCTTGGTGTCTGCGCCATCAGTGATTTCTCCACGTATTCAAAGTATCCGGGGGTGTCGATCTGGTAGCCCTCGTCCAGCGCTCGATCGTGGGCATCAATGACGCTTCGTTTCAACGTGCCGTCGCCGCGCACCAGCTCCTTGTGCCTGCGTAAGAAGTCCTTGGTGGCCTCGCTGCGACCGACCAGCGCCCGCTCGAACGGATCGGTGGGAGCCGCTGGTTGCTGTGGTTGCTGCTGCTGCCGTGGCTGCTGCGGCTGCTGCGGTTGCTGCCGCTGCTCGCGCTGCTGCGCCAACACAGCCTGATCGCGCTCCAGCACGGCCAATGACCCACCCAGGCGCCCAAGCTGAAGATTGAATGTCGCCGCACGCTTGAAGTCGCCGTCCTGCATGGCTTGTTCAGCCTGCCCGGCCAGCGCCTCCATCTTGTCTTGCGTGGCCTTGATCTGGTTCTCGTTGTACAGCTCGTAGGTGCTTACACCCCTGCGCTCTGCCTCCTGGGCAAACTGCACCGCCTGATCACGCTCGCGGGCGATCTGCTGCGCCACCTGGGTGACGCGCGTCCGCTCGGCTCGCTCGGCATTGATCTGCTTCTGCAGCTCCTCCAGCCCAGCTTGTGGTGCTGCGGGAGCTGAAGACGGCCCGGGAACGGGCGGCGGCTTGGCCCCAGCTGAAGTGATCTTCTCGCCTTCCGGCGCTTCGTTGAGGTCGATAACTACGCTCTCGCCCTCCTCCGGGGGATTGAAATCTTGATTAGCCATGGCTCTCTCCGCACATCTTTCGAAGGATCAATAGATCAACCTCGGGTCGGGCACCCGCATCACGATCTGGGTATCCTTGAGCCGTCGGCAGTGGACGCGATCTGCCGTGAACTGCCTCCCCTCCATGACGTCGTACTGCACCCATTCCCCAATCTTGACGTCCTGGCCCTGGAACTTGACGTGCTCATCATCGCGAAACGCCAGCGGCCCCTTGCCGATTACCAAGCCAATCTTGCCCTGGTAGAGCGCCTCGTCATGCGTCACGTCGGGGAGGATGATCCCCTTTACACGGCTCTCACCCAGGTAATCTGGCAGGAAATACGTCGCCGTGATCACCCAGTTGTGGAACACGGTGCACGTCTTCATCCACATCTCACAGCGATCGAGCAGGAACCCTCTTGGGTCCTTCTTGTAATCCTCGGCTTCCTCGTCGTTGCGCCAGGGCGGCATCGGCGCCTGCGACATGGTGCTCATGCTGTGTGCGATCGGATTGAGCACGCTCATCGGGAAAACCCCCGTACACCACTGGCGCGCATCGGCTCTTCGTTCTCGTTCATGCGCTTGGCAACTTCCTGCATCGTCTTCAGCACATTCTCGTAGGCTATGATCGTAGCCTTGGTGCGGTTCACGCTGTCCCAGTCCTCGCACGAGAGCAGCCCCTTGTAGAGGCCGCCCTGTCCGTCATCACCACGAAGCAGCATCAGGAGCTGACGCTCCATGATCGCCTTGAACTCCAGATCAAACCGTTCGAGCACGTTTACAGCTCAGTCTTGGCCGGAATCTTGTTGTTACGCGCCATCCGCCCGACAGCAGACCCAGCGCCGTGGATGTTTCCGCCGTCGGCATAGCCCTTGCCCTGATTACGGTAGACCTTGGCATCTGAGTAGGGGCTAAGGCCCTTGCCTTTGCCGCCCGACGGGCCGTTGGTGCGATACTTGTAGCCGACCAGACCAGGACCGACGCCGCCACCGGAGGCTTTCTTCATCTCCTTCGCTTCAGTTTTGTCCTCCTGCTTGATCATCTTCTTGAACAGCTTCTTGTCCTCGGCCTCGTCGTCGTGTTTCCCGATGAAGCCACCCTTCTTGGCGTAAGAAGTCGTGGTCCCCGGCGCGGGCCGGGTGGAGAAGTTTCTGGCACCGAAGCCCGACAGCGGCACGGTATTGGGTTGCGAGAACGGGATCGCCTGCCGACCCGAGATGTTTGGCGCCCCCTGTTGCGGCGGCAGCGGCACCCTTCCAGGGCCGGCGCCGAGCGCAGCGTTGGCAGCACCAGCAGGGCCAGACTGACCAGGACCGGCGCCGCCACCACCCGGCGTAGCACCAGCACCGAGGCCCAGGCCGGTGCCGCCACCAAACTCAAGCTTTTTGGTGAACGTAACCCCACCGCCGCCTGCGTGCTTCTTCACGCCGCCACCTGCGGCATGCGCAGACACCGTGCTCTTGGCCTTGGTGGTGGGCGAATGCGGGAAGCCTGGATAGGCGTCACCCCCTTTTGGGCTGTTGGACTCCTTCAAAAAACCGCCTTTGGCCGCCTTCTTCACAGCGCCACCAGCCGCCATGCCGGGCGGACGCATAGGAAGCCCGGCGCCCGGGGGAGGGCCTGCGGGTGGCGCGATCGGGGGACGGGGCGGCACCGCTGCCGCCAAACCTGCACCCGGGGGAGGGCCACCGGGTCCAGGTGCACCGCCCACCGGCACCGGAACCGGACGGTTGACCGGGACCGGAACGGGACGAGGCACCGGCACTGGCTGTGCTTGTGGATTGGGACCGGCCCCACCGCCGCCACCTGATCCACCGCGACCACCTGCATGCGAGATGATGATGTTCGTAGTCGCATGCGGGTGGCGCTTTTTTCCCACGCTGCCACCAGCTGCCATGCGATCCGGGCGGCCCTTGGAGCTGCCACCCGAGATCGTCATCGGCGTGGAGCTGCCGGCGTTTTTGCCCGGCAGCGACTTCGCCTTGTACATGCTGGAAGAGCCCCAGGCTTTTCCGGCCTTCCCACCCAGGCGTTTGAGCCGGGCCTTCTGCGAGGACTTCGCCTGACCTGCCATCGGGTGTGCCATGGTGATTCTCCTTGCGTGTGCCTTCTATATCACGCGCCCAGGGCTGGGCGGATAGAGCGAGGCGAACTCCTGGGCAACCGGCGCAGCGAGCGGATGCACCATCGCACCCGCGACCAGTTCCGTTTTCTTTTGTTCGAGCTGGGCGGCGGCGATGCGCTCGCGCGACTGATTCTGCCGGTCCATGCCCTGAATCTTGGCGCCCTCGATGAACATCTTCATCTTCTGAGAGATGATCTCCAGGTTCGCCTTCTCCTGGGAATCTTTGCTCTTCTGCGCCAGCTCCGCCATCTTGAGCTGGGCTTTTTGCATCTCGGCGGCTTGCTTGCCGTCCATCTGCGCCTGCGGTGCCGAGAACAGCTCGTCCACGTTGCCCAGCCCGACCATCGTAGCAACTCTTCGAACCACGGCGTGGATGTCCCACATCGACGGGTTCAGCTGCACCAACTGAACAAGGGCCACCGCCTTCATGATCCTGATGGTGTGAGAAGGCGTGTTGGGGTCGGCTTGGGGCGAAAGATTACAGTTTTCGAGCGCCTTAACGAGGTCATCACGCTCGAACTGAAATCCAGGCGTAGTCGGCGCCGCGCAAAGAAGACTATCCGGGTCCTCGATGAACAGGTCCCGAAGGAGAGAAAACTCCTCGGCCTGCGCGGTGTGCATCCCCTTATGCACAGAATCCAAGACTTTGACTGCTTGGTCGATCATGGCGAGCGTGGTGCCAACAGGAACATCCTGGCGGCCTTCGCCGACCATCAGCTCGGGCGTGCCACCGACGCGACGGCACTCCTCCTCGATGTGCTGGGTGACCTGTACCAGGCCAGCTGTGACATCCTTGTAGGGCAGATCGTAGATGTGGTTACCGATCGGCTGGCCGCCGGTATTGACCTTCACGCCGGCACCTAAACCAACCCTAAACGTCATCGTGTCTTGGCGTGAGACCGTGTCGGAATACAGAAACCCGGGCCAGGAGGAGAAGCTCGCAGAGTCTAGCGCTAGGCGCCACGCCGTGGTGATCGCGGCGGTGGAATTGCCCATAATGTGGAGAAGACCTATCCCGTAGAACCCGAGCCCGTCCACGAACGGGTACTTCACGATCGGCATGTGCTTGATGTAGCGGTCGTCGTTCTCGTCCCAGTTCCGGCGCACCTCAAGGATGACCTGGGCGTCTTTGTCGATCGTCACCCGATAGGGCAGGGGCAGCCCTGTTATGTGACCTTTTTCGGTGTGCTCGAAGCCCGCGATGTCCAGCTCGCAGTAGGTTTCGTAGATCGTGTGTTTGTAATCCTCGGGGCGCTGAGACCAGGTGGCGAGCCCCGCCACGTCACCCTCGGCTTGGTCGAGCGCATCGACCTCGGGCGGCACCGGGTTGGAAATATCGATGTCGATATAGGTCCCGGCGAGCTGCATCCGCCGTAACCGGGATTGTTGCATCAGGATACAATGCGTGACCCGGGCGCAATCGTGCAGAGAAACCTCGTTATCCGAGACAATCACGTCTGCCGCGTCCATCGCGCGTGACACCGGACGTCTTAGGATCGGGCAACGGTAGACTTTCTTGAAGCCACAGCCGCCGAACCCCTGCATGAAGAACATTCTATTCGTGTCGGGGTAGTACTCTTTGTCTACGATCGTCAGATACCGGTTGAACATTCCCTCCAGCATCTCGGCGTAGGTGTCAGCGTCATCGCCGCGATCCTCGCGCGGGATTTGCATCTGCTGCTCTAAGAAGCTCCTGTGGGGGGTCTTAGTCGTAGCCGTGCTGGTCATTTTTACGGGGCCACCAGCCGGGAGAAGTTCTCCCCGGGCATTGGCCTGGAACCGCATCACCGCGTCCAGAAGTATGGGACTTCTGACGGTGGCTTGACCCTCGACCGCAGTGTCGGAGTCTGCGGAGGGTGATCTCGGGTTCTCGATCTTCAAACCAAGATGCTTGATCCCGGCGGCACGTCGTTCCAGCCATTCCTGACGGGTCTGGCGATCAGAATCTATGCCGTTGAGCAGCTCATCGCATATTCTGGCCAGTTCGCGCTCATCGATGTGCTCGGCGAGGTTTGCGTCGTGTTGTTTTGCCTTGGAAGTGGTCTCTTTGCGCGGACGGTAACCGTCCAAGCGTATAATCAGCGCGCCGTCGGCACGCTCGACCCCGATGTTTTCTACTGGCTTCTCGGCGTCTTCCTGGATGACCACCGTGACAGGGTCGAGATCATCTTCCAGCGAAGGATTAGCGCCCGCAGCATCGTCCAGATTACGATAATGCTCGGTCCTGGCTATGCCGCCTGTGCCGTTGATGCCATTGGCCATCAGATGGCCTTGCGTTGGATTCTGAACCCGTCCTGATCAGTCATCTCGATAGCATCGCCAGACTTCAGGGTGGTCGAGAACAGCTTACATATGGCGGTGCCGCTGTCGTGCTGGATGGTCACATCACAGGTGATCGTTGGGTCTCGGTTCAGCACGTGAAGCGTCTTCACGTTACGCTGGGTCGAGGCCGCCGGTCCTGCGACCACCGTGACGGTTCCTGCAACCGTGATCTTGGTATTGGTTCGTCCCGGTGTGATCACGACGCTGGCGTTATCCACCCAGGAGGCGTGCACGTCGACCGCCGCAGTGAGCGAAGTAATCACCGACAGCTTGTCACCAGCGACCAGGATCAACATGGTTTATCCCTACGGGAAGCAGAACTCGGTGATGAAGACAAGACCGACGGAGCCCACGCCGAGACCGAGATAGCCGCCGGTCGTGTTACTGACAGCGCCGCTACCACCAGAGCCGTATTTGCCAGCGGCAATGCCGCCGACGGAGCCGGTCGTCCCCACTGCCGGCATGGGTGCACCACCGCCCCAGGGACCGGAGGCGCCTCTGCCACCATCAGGAATAATGATCGGGTCGTCTGGACTGACCGAGCCCGCCGGGAAATACACATAGCCGCCTTGCTCGCCGGGGGAGCCGCCTGCCGTGATATCGCCGATGGCGCCTGCTGTGCTGGCCGGCTGCCCACCGACCGGCGTGTTGTCGCCATTAAGCGAGTGCCCGCCACCACCGCCGCCATTGGCCCGGCACAGAGTGCCGACAGCGCTTAACCCCCCCGGCGCTCCGTTGGGTGAGTTTTCGTATGTACCTCCTCCTCCAACGGTGACGGGCTGCGAGGCGCCGATGTCCGATGCCGACACCAGCTTGCGAGAATACCCGCCGCTGCCGCCACCGCCACCAGACCCGCGACCGATGCCCCAAGCTGCGTCACCAGAGGAGCCGCCGCCGCCGATGCATTCGATGGTCGCAAAGGTCATTCCGGGGGTCGGGGTATAGGTGAAGCTCCCGGCCACATCGAACTTCTGGACGGTGACTCTTGCGGGCTCGGCCCGCGCCTTGAAGCCGATCTCGTCAATGTATTGCAACGTGGCGCCCTGCTCCAGGCGCTGCTCCCATAGCTTGAATGCACCGGTAGGATCGACAAGCAGCACGCCGACGACCTGACTGACGCCACCGTTGCGAATATGAAGAGTCTTGACGTTGCGCTGCACCTGGGCGACAGGGGCCGGCACCACCGTGGTGGTGGTCGCGGTCGCGATGTTGGCGGTATTGGTACGTCCGGGCAGCACCGCGCCCGAGGCGTTGTCCATCCAGCTGGCGTGCACATCAACCAGACCGGCGCCGCCAGTGACCACTTGAACGACATCGGAAGTCGAGGCGAGTATCAGCATGGGAAAGACCACCCACCAGCATCAGTAGAAGGCCGGCAGGATAACGCAATCCCTATGATTCGCCAGTGGGGCTCAACGCGGGTGGTGCGGGCAGGGCATCCAGGCGCGCGGCGGTTTATGTGGCACCCCATCCCGGGTGCGCCACTCGCCCAGCGCGGTCTGACTCATAACGAGGACGCCTTCCTCGCAAGCACCCAGCAGCGGGCCACCTATTGGCGGCTCGATCTTCATTGGCCGCCACCCGTTCATGGCATAGTCGACCAGCTGGCGCTCGATCTCGGCAATATGTGCGAGCTGAAGCCGATCCCACACCCGCTCCGACCAGTGGCGCAGAAAATCTTCCCCGTTTTCGTCCTCAATGTTCTGGATCAAAGCGTTTCCTTCCTTTTTGGTTAGCTCTTTGCGTTTCACCTATTCCAGTCACCGGTCGTGACCTGGGGCAATGGAGTGACACTTCCGCCGTAGGCCGGATAGAGCGGAAGCGGCGGGCTGCGATAGCGGTTCTCCTCAATGCGATCGATCTCGTCCTCGTCGGGGAGCGAGATCAATCCGATCGTCCGAAGATGCAGCAATCCCTGGGTCATGGCATCGAAGCGATCATCGAACTGCCCCTTGGGCGCGGTGGCACATTCATCGATGATCTTGTCGGCCCAGTCTTTGAACAGGAAATCCCCATTGCCGGTGGGCTCGGCGGGCGCGTAGATCAATCCACATTCAAAGAGATTCTGCACGGCGTAACCGCGCGCAAGCTTGTCGCCCTCCGGGGTGATCAGCGTCACCCCGAAGTCGGCGCGATCGGCGGTTTTGGGATTGTGCGAGAGGCTGTCCGCGATCGTCCTGCCTCGGCGGCGCAGCTCCTGCGCAACCGGATACCCGGAGGCTTTGTCCTCGATCAAAACCCGGTTGACGATGAACTTCTTGCAGGTTTCCTCGATCTTTTTGACCAGTTCGTAGACTTCGAGGCGCTCGGACCAGCCCCACATCGTAATAACTCTTCGGTTCTCCCAGATATCCCTACACACGCCGAGAACCACGCCCGCGCTCGGGTCGTTTTGCTTTTTTTCGGTTTGGGCGGTGTCTAACGAGAGCACAGTATAGCTCATCACCGGGAACTTCGGCCAAGGGACACCGAACTTCCCACAATCGTCTGGGGTATAGGGCCTCCAGTGCTCTCTCTTGATGATACCGCCACCACGCGGGGCAGGTCTCTGCTGGTACTGCCCCGCATACGCAAAGCTGCCCTTCTCCTGCTCGATCCTGGCAACTGCTTCGGGGGAGAACCGCTCGGGCCATGCCAGGTCTCCTTCTTCGGTGCGCGGATCGATCCAGCCGATCGTATTGTAGGGTTCGCGCCCGGCTTCGAACTCCATCGGCACCATCAGGTGGCAGTAGGCCCACCCTTGTTCGAGGATGAATCCTGAAATATCAAGCTGATGAACCCGCTGCATGATGATGATGATTGCAGAATCACTAAGATTGTTGAGCCGGTCGGTGATCGTTTCACGAAACCATCGAACGGTATCGGTCCTGACGATATCGGACTCTGATTTGTGGACGTCGTGAGGATCATCGATAATGACCCGGTCACCGCGCTCCCCGGTTCCGATGCCTTTGACCGACGAGGCGAACTTCGAGCCGGTCTTGTTGTTGGTGATTTTGATCTCGCCTTCTTTCTCGATCTTGAACTTGTCACCCCACATCTCCTGATAGCGCTCGGACGTGATCAGCTTTTTGAACTTCAGGTTATCTCTTTCGGTCAGACCCGAGCTGTAAGAGAAACTCACATAGCGCAGCGAACTCATGCCCAGCGCGCCCCACTCAAAAGCCGGCCAGAACACGTTCACCATCAGGCTCTTCATGCTGCCTGGAGGGACATTGATCAGAAGCCTGGTGATTTTCCCGAAGCTGACCGCTTCCAAGTGCTGACAGATGGCATAGAGCACCCAGCCTTCCACCAGCTTGGTCTCGGGCTCGATCACCTTCCAGAAGTATCTTACAAACGCGATCAACCCGCCTTCTTGCGACTGCGCCTTGCGCTCGCGCCGCAAGGTGAACTCCGCCCGCATGGCGGTGAGTGTGGCCGCCGCCAGGGCGTCATCGATCGGAGTGGCGTCTTCTGTAATCTTGGCTTTCTTGCTCATGGTCCAATCTGAGCGTGATTCTGCGACGCTTGCAAACATTACACAACATGTATATCAATGCAAAGCAAATACGGGGTGCGGAATGCCGAGACCGGCTGAGTGGTGCGAGCACGAGTGTACGCAGTTGCGCGCCGAGCTGGTGCAGGTTCGCGCCGACACCGCCAAGGTGATCCATGCGCTCGACTGCGCAATGCAAACGGTGGATGCGCTGATTGCCTGGATGCCAGAGGGGCTCAACCTTTCGCCCGAGGTGAGCGGCTGCAAAGAACGCCTGGACATCGCCATGCGGGCAGTGATGGGAGGAAGCAGATGAGCGACGATCTCGATCGCACGACGCCACAAGGCCATGATCCCAGGGAACCGGTGGAAGATAGCCAGGACATCGCCCGCATCAAGCGAGCTTACCAGATGGCTTGTTTCAACCTCACCGAGCTGGGCGAGCAGCGCAGCAAGCTCACCAATGCGCTCGACGGCGCCATGCAGCTGATCAACCAGCTGCTGATGGAAATGCGCAACAAGGGCGTGGAGCCATCGCCCCAGATCATCGCCTTCAAGGCCGGCTTCGACCAAGGCATGCGCAAACTGCTGGGAGACAGATAACATGACACTGCACCCCTCGACGTTTGACTACCTCCAGCCAACGCTTGAGCAGGTGGCGTTGATGCAGCAGGCGCGCTTTGCCACCACAGTCTATGCCCAGCTTCTCGTGTCCATTGTCCCGGAAGGACCGGACAGAACTTACCTCTTGCGCCAGCTGCGCGAGGTCGCGATGTGGGTGAACGTCGCCATCACCAGGAACCCTGACGGCTCGCCACGGCAAGGGCGGGAAGTCGATCCGAAGGACTATCCCCCTGATCACCCGGTTAAAGGCGATCTCGGCAGCATCCCGCTGTGAGCGCCGCACGATCCAGCCGCTACGCTTAGCGTGCTTTGCACGCAGGTCGGAGTGGTACGTCAAGCTGGTGCGTGACCATCAGATCAAGGACTGGGGTTACGTGAAGAAGCCAAAGCCACATGAGTGACCTGCTAGAGCGGCTACAACTGCACTACTCGCTACGTGACGCCTCGCCGGGACTTTCCCTGGAGGATGCCGACATACACGAGATTATCGCCGCACTGCGGCATGTGCGTAAGGCTGAGGCGCAAAAAACGCGCCGCGCCCTGGAGACAAAGCCGATGCGCTCCAATCTCGGCCCCGGTGAAACATGACCGAGACCCAGCTTCTGATCGTCGTGGTGCTGATCTTCGGCACCGGCTTCACCTACTGGGCCTGGGCGATCTCCAACACGCTGATGGATATCAAGCGTATCCTGGACCAGATAGAGCGCAGACCATGAGCTGGAACAATCGCGATGCCCTGCACCGTCACGCTTGCCATGCCTACGAGGATTTTCGAGAGCTGCGCCGTGACCCAAACAACGTCGAGCTATGGCATTCGCTCTCACATCATCTGCGTCACACGGTGTTCCGATCCAGCCACGAGGTCGCCCAGCCCCGCATCAAAAACGTGCGCCGCGCCCATGTCGGGAGCCGACACCGATGATGGAAACCATGGGGCAGCAGCTTCTGAACGCCCTCAATGAGAACGAGCGGCTGCGCGGCGAGATCGAGTGGCTGATCAAGGTGCTGAGTGACATTCACGGTGATGGCCGGTGTCCGTCCTGGCTTTGCAAGCACATCGAGATCATCCTGGGAGACCATGTTTTCTTGCCGGAAGAGTGAGCCGTGACCGACGTTACCGACATTACCGACATCATCAAGCGACTGCTGACCATCCGCGAGCATCTTCGCACGGGGGTAGTGGGTCAGCGTGAAGTGTGGGAAGCGTGGCTGGATAAGGCCGCCGACGAGATCGATCAGCTGTTCTGGTCGAAGGCCGCGCTGCAGACCGAGATCGAACGATTACGGGCGATACTGGACGGCACCGAGCGCCGCGAGAGTGAATATCTGGCGCTGATCGAGAAGAAGCACCTTCTGTTGCAGGAGCGCAACGAGGAGATCGCGCGCTTGCGCGGGGATAACACCAGGCTGCTGTCAGAGGTCGAAAGACTAAAAGCTGAGCGCCACACCACCAAGCGGATGCTGCGGG
>Ga0209811_10000193_pt1 | contig 28795 bp, 15 predicted proteins | sample Coa_R1_6_FD_187161 | JGI IMG/M metagenome (GOLD analysis project Ga0209811, IMG submission 187161) | Surface soil microbial communities from Centralia Pennsylvania, which are recovering from an underground coalmine fire. - Coalmine... | ecosystem: Environmental > Terrestrial > Soil >... | reverse complement strand
TAGGTAGCGGGCATGGGCGGCAAAAGAGCGATCGCGCGTTGCAGGCTCTGCCGTGCGCCCGTGAGATCCCCGGTATCGCGCAAGGCATTTCCAAGAAACGCATGCCCAGCTCCAGCCGCCGGATCGAGCCGAACACTCTCTTTCAACTCCGAAATCGCTTCTTTCTTCGAGCCGCTGTACCAGAGCGCGACGCCCAAGTTGTAGTGCGCGTCGGCGGACTCCGGCTGCAGCGCAACCGATCTTCTTAGGTGAACAAGCGACGAGTCGAGATTTCCCTGCTGGCCGAGAATAAAACCGAGCAGGTTGTGGGAATCAGCATGACTCTCGTCGAGTCGAAGAGCCTCGGCGAGCTGCTCCTGTGCGGCCTTTAAGTCTCCTTTCGCGGCGGCTTCCTGGGCGCGCTTGTAAGGCTCGTCCGCGGGACTCGGTGCATTCGCAAGATTTTTACGAACAGCCGCGCCCTGTTGCTTCAAGGCAAGGCCCAGGCCGTAGTAGCCTTCCCGCAGTTCGGGGTCGATCTGGAGAGCACTCTCGAAGGCGGCAATCGAGCTGGGCAGATCGCCGCTCTGGCGCAGGGTCTGGCCGAGTTCATATTGCACGCTGGCGTTGGTGGGTTCTTGTTCGGCGACTTGCCGCATGTAGACGAGCGCAGCTGTCGCATCGCCTTTTTCCCGAAGGGCGACGCCCAGGTTCATCTGGGCTGCTGGGTTCGCGGGTTCCAGCGCGAGAGCTTTCCTGAAGACCTCGACCGCTTCGCCGATCTCGCCACTCTTGGCAAGAGCGGAGCCGAGGTTCGTCTGGGCTCGCGCTAACTTCGGATCGAGGACGACAGCCTTCTTAAACTCCGCAATCGCGCCGGGGAGATTTGCCTTCTCCATGATGGCGACACCCAACCAGTTGTGGGCTTCTGCGGACGAAGGCGCGACCTTGACGGCACGTTGAAAAGCCTCGAGCGCATGCGGATAGTCGTTGCGATCCCAGCAGGCAAGGCCCAGAGCGATTAGCAGCTTTGGATTGTCAGGGTCGCGCTTGAGCGAGGCCTCAAGCTGGCTGAGCGATGCGGGCTGTTCAGCTTTCTGCGCGCGAACGAACGGCACGCAACCGAGAACGATGAAGAAGAGAAGCCCATGAGCGATCGTCCGGTTGCTTTTCATTGGTCTGGGTCAAGTAGTCGAAGTTGCAGGCGTGAATTCCCTTCGTCCTGGGTGCGCAGCGACTTTGCGATCTCGAGGCGTTTTTCTGCTTCGTCCTTCTTGCCCATGCGGGTCAAGAGCAATCCAAGCTGGTAATTGGCTTTCACTGAGCCGGGATTGAGGCGCACGGCCTTTTCCAAGCTGCTTTCCGCCTCGGGATAGCGATGGGCGTTCATGAGCAGGCCGCCCAACACCTCGCACGACAAGGCGTGATCCGGATAGCGGCGGAGAAGATTCTCCAAAGTTTGAATTGCCTCTTCATCCCGCCCCTGATCTCTGCCAATCAAAGCGAGGTAATAGTAGGGGGCTACCTGATCGGGTTGCAAGCGCACACTCTCGCGTAGATGCTGCGCGGCATCATCGAGGTGGCCCTGAAGGTAGAGCACCGACCCAAGGGCATATTGCAGTTGAGGATCGTTTGGCCTTTGTTTGAGCAGCCCTTCGAGCAGAGATTGAGCGGTCTCGAACTGCTTCTTTCCCACCTTCGCGGCGACCAGAGTGTATTGATAAGCGGCATTGTCGGGGCGAAGTTCGGCGGCCTTCGTCAGGGCGGGCTCGGCATCCTCGAGCAGGTCCATCTTGAGACACACCCGCCCGAAACTTTCGAGAATGTCAGGATTGTCGGGTTCGAGCTTCTTCGCCCGCATCCAGTAAGACAGAGACCGCTCGAGTTGGCCTTGCTGCTCGGCAATGTTGCCGCCTTGCCGCAACGCAGAAAGAGATTTCGGGTCGAGTGTCAGAGCCTCGTCGTACGAGGCCAGAGCCAGCGCCCAGTGTTTCTCGAGCTGGTAGGCACCGGCGAGATTGAACGCCAGCTCGTAAGAGAGCGGGCCCTTCTTCCTGAGGCTCTCGAGGATATCGATGGCTTCGGGCGCAACACCGCCTCCCGCGAGAAGGAGGGCGAATCGCATCGACAATTCCGATGGCACGCCCGGCAGCCGCATCCAGTCGGTCGCAAGGCTGGCTGCCGCATCGTGGTCGCCGGTCTTCAGATAGTCCGTAGCCAGCACGAACAGGCCATCTGGCGATTGCTTGAGGGCCGGCAGCACGGGCCGGACCAGCGCGAGAGATTGCTGATAGTTGGCTTTCTCGGTCTCTGCACGCGCGAGTTCGAGTCTGGCGATGGTATTTGATGGATCGAGGGTCAGAACGCGACTATAGAGCGGGAGAGCCTTCTCGGGCTTTCCCTGCAAGATGTAGACCTCCGCAAGGCTCAGCTGGGCGCCCAGCAGTTTGGGCTCAAGCCGGATTGCTTTCTCGAACAGGCTAGCGCTCTCAGGAAGACGCTTCTGCTGAAATCGGATGGAGCCGAGGACGGAACAGGCGGCGGCTCGTGTCTGCGGATCAGAAATAGCAACCTGAGCCTGTTGCTCTGCTTGTTCCAGCTTGCCCTCTTGAACCAGGGTAGCGGCGTTCTGCAGTGCCTGACGGGAATCGGTTGCAACGGCAACACCGCGTACGCTCACAAAAGCAAGCAGGCAGAGAATTAGTGTGCGAACACACCACACCCTCTGCCTGTACGCGCAGTTCCTGTCACAACCAACGATCACTGGGGCCGCCGTGGCTCCGCCCACCCGTGAGCCGGAGCCGGGTACTCATTCTCCTAGTAATTCAACCGTAAGCCAAACTGAATCGAGCGCGGCTGATTGCACTGGGTGTTGACAGTACCGAAACTCGCAGGACCGTAGAAAGCGTTGGGGTCGCAGAAGTCGGTGCGGTTGAAGATATTTCCGAACTGTGCTTCAAACCGCAAATTGAGTCTCTCTTTTATTGGAAAGACTTTAAATATGTTGATGTCCTCGTTGTAGGTGGGGAAGGCCCGGACCGAACCGTCCCGACGCGGCGCACTGCCGAGCAATGGATTCGAGCTGGTCGGATCGACACCCGGATCAGACCAAGCCGCCGGATTGAAGTAGTTGTCGGTCAGGGGATTGAAGCTACTACCCCTCTTGACCGCAGTCACGCCCTTCACGCGATTTGGCCGTCTTTGGCCGTTGAATAAGATTCCGCCCAGTGGATTGTCCATCGTGATGTTCATGGGCCGACCACTCTCATAACGCAATGCTCCGGCGAAGTTCCAACCGCCTAAAGCTAAGCGTCCCGCACGCGACGAAAGACCCTTGCCGAAAGGCACCTCCCACGTGAAACCAACGAGGAACACGTGCGGCGTGTCGTCACGACTGAGCCCCCACTCGCACACATGTGGACACGATGGATCCTGGACGGCGCCATTCGCACCATCACCACCCTGCCCAGTCTCAGATCCGTCGTTGTACAGCTTTGAGTAGGTGTAGCCCACGCGGAATCCCAAGCCGTGTGAGTAGCGCTGCTCGAGGACAACTTCCAGAGCGCTGTACTTGCTGCTGCCGAGCGGAACATCTCGCCACAGGACGTTTTGATACTGTGGATATCTGCGCAGGGCCTGGGCTACGCTCCCGTTAAAGGTGTCATAGGGTAGAGGGACCCCACCGGCGCACAAGCCAGCGGTAGAATTCGCCAAGCTGCAGTTCGTCGTTAGGGTGCTATTGGGAATGGACAAGACGCTGGAAGGATTCATATTAGCGCCCACGCCCATCTTCTGCCAATCCGCCGTAAGGCGGCTCCCGCGGTTAGCAATGTAGGACACGTCCAGCCGCAAGTTTGCGTTAAGCTGTCGCTCGAAAGTCAGAGACCAGTTTTGGTACCGCGGCAGCGTTAAGCCATTCTTGGCGACGGCGATCACAGACTGGTTGTTGGCGAAGGAAGGATCGATGAACGGCGGAGGATTCACGCAAGGCGAAGTGGGTGTTCCACCGGGGCAAGCCACGTTGGCTTGCGGGAACCCATTGTCCAGAAAGAACGCCGGTTGCTCTCCGTTCGATATGTTAGAAACTGTCGGATTGGAAACGTAGCCCAGTGTTGGCTGCCCGATAAATTGATCAAACGAGATCCCTGAGTAGTAGATGCCGTAGCCGCCTCGAATCGCGGTCTTGTCATCGACCCGGTACGCGAAGCCCAAGCGCGGCCCCCAAGCGTCGTGGGCAGGATGCTCGAAGGTGCGGTGCCCCGTACGGCCTGCCCCCTTACCGGCGAAAAGCAGCGCACCGGGCAGATCGCCGGCCTGGGGATTCGGCGTGTTTGGATCGAAACTGGAATACCGATCCTGCGTCTCGGTGCGAGCGAACTGGTAGTCGAAGCGTAGTCCCAAGGTCAACGTCAGACGGCTTGTCGCCTTGTACTCATCATTGATCCACGGAGATGTGTACGCTTCGTAGAACATCGGGTGGAATGGAATATTCTGGGTGGATGAATCCACCTGTCCCAGTAAGAACGATGCAAAAGATTCGCCCGAGTTGGCGATAAGGTTGCCCGAACTGTCGTACCCGCCGGTTTCGCGGCGATCGAAACGGAACTCTCCGCCCTGATTGCCATTGGCCCAACCGGAAAATGGGAACTGATGCCACCGGTACTCGTAGCCAACTTTTATAGTATGTTTTCCCTTGACCCAAGACAGATCGTCAGAGAACTGCCAACGATTGTTGGTCAGGAACCCGAACTTTCCCCAGCCATACTGACCCAGCGAGTTGTAGGGGATGTTGCCTGCAAAATCCAAGAGGGGCGGACCAGCTGTCTGATCTAGAAGGCCTCCGTTGCCCAGCGGATTGGCTGCGCCAGGGGTCCCATCCCAAAGGATTCCCGGCCATCCCGCGCCAGCAGAGAGTGGGTTCCCGCCCATAAACCAGCGATCCCAAGCGATCGTAGTGTGATTGAGAAGATTGGGGCGGATGATCCAGTCGAATTGCGTGTGCGTGTGGTGAGTAGCGATACGCTGATAAAAGCCGTTCCCATAATAGCTGGTGTTCTTTTGCGGCTCCGTCTCACCGTTAAATTGGGTCGTACAGCCCGCTACTTCACCGCAATTTCGGATCGAAGGTCGATGGCCCCAATAGAAACTCTCGCTCATACGGAAGCTGGGGCTGAATGAGTGATCTACTCGGAATTCGATGGTACGTGCGTTCAGGAGCCAGGTTTGATCACCAGCTGGATTCCCGGCGACGTTGTTGTTAAATCCTGCACGATCCGGATGGACCATGAGTGCTGAGACTCTGGAAGCCACCGTACTGAGAAGTTCGGTTGGAAGCTTATTGCACGGCGTCCCGCCAACTTGAATACCATAACCGGGCGTGCCAGGACCGCCCGCCAGGTTAGGCGTTATGGGATTGCCCGCGCCGTCACAAACGAACGGATCTCGACTCGGAACGCCACCCGCGCTGACGGTAGTGCTGTAGGGGTTGTAAATCTGGTCGGGCCAAGAGCTGAAATCGCCCGTCTTGAATGCATCAATAGGCGTGGTGTTTCCAAATCCAGGCAGAACGCCCGAGCGCAGACGAGTCCAGTCAAAATTCGTGAAGAAGAAAGTCTTGCTGTGACCGTCATACACGTGCGGGATGACGACCGGCCCGCCTAAAGTGAATCCGAAACTATTGTTCTTCAGGGGAGTTTTCTTGCGCGGCGTGCAGTGCCCCGTAGCATCGCAGTCGGCATCGAAAAATCCGCGGGCGTTGAGAGCATCATTCGCGAAGAATTCGTAAGCGCTCCCGTGAAGGGTGTTTGTGCCCGGCTTCGAGGTGTACTCGATAAACCCACCACTGGTGTGGCCGTACTGAGCGGCGTAAGAAGCCGTGATGACTTTCACTTCCTGAATGCTTTCAATCGGGGGAGCACTTTCCTGGCTTTGCTGGTGTCCAACAGCGTAACCAAAGGCGGCGCCATCGAAGAAATTCTCCGTCGCCATAGCCTGCCCGCCATTGATGCGCGAGTTGAATTGGCTGCCGCGGAACATTGGGTCGCCATTCGGCTTCATGGGAAGGTAGCCGGGCTGGATCTGAAGGACGGCCTCTGCGAGTCGGACGTCGGATGCCGTAATCGTGGGGATATCCTGATAGTACTTTTCGTCGACGACGTGGCTGATGTCGGGCGTGGTGACATTCAGTTCCGCCTCGGCCTTCACTTCGACTGACTCTGTAACAGCGCCCACGGACAGCGTGACGTCCTGGCGGATATTTTCCGCGCCCTGCAACTGGATGCCGGTGCTGACGGACTTTTTGAATCCGGGATGGTTGACCGTAACCGAATAGGTTCCGAGCACAAGTGGAGGCGTGGTATACGCGCCGGAACCATTGGTAACTAGTGTCGTCTCAACGCCCGTATCTTCGTTACGCACAACGACATTGGCACCCGCGATGGCGGACCCCGTTGCCTCGGTGATGATGCCGGAAATGATGCCGCGATCGGAACGCTGAGCCAGTAGCGGTGTTGTTGAGCAGACGGCCGCAAGCACTACGCACAGCCCCACAACGAGGTGAGATCTCATGGTAACGCCCCCACACGCGTTTCCCGCGATTCGAGTAAACGCTTGCTGTATGGCGGGCAACGTTACGCCCCTCGCCAGCGGGGTGTCAAGAAAATTCTAATACTTTTCTACTAGAGGTAGGGCTTTGCGGCGTGGGTAAGCCCCGAGTTTCCACTGTTTCTGGCAGGATTTATGGGGTTCGGGACGGGGACGCTCCGCGGGTACTACGACCTGCGGCTGGCACCCGCATATGCATTCTTGGCTACCAGATTCACCCGAGCAGCGTAAACGATTTCCTTCAAGCGTCTCGAAAGCGCCCCCGGTTCGCGCTCTTGCGGGCGGCGCGAGGGCGGCACTAAGCCGGAAGGGCTCTTACTGTTGCTCCGTCCGTGAGACACACACTCGGCCGGCGGCGTGCCTTCTAGCTGGCCCATTGAATGACCGTGTAGGAACGCGCAGGTACTTCAAACCTGGTACGGCCACTGGTGGTCGAAGGCTTGTCAATGTTTTGCGGCGTAACTTTCTTGGGCGCGTCAAAGCTGTTGAAGGCCTTGAGATCGTTTCCGGTCAGCGTGGTGGAGGTCAGGATCTGGCTCGGCGCTTTGTCTTGCCAGTTGATCTCCATGGTTCGGGCTTTGTTCAGATCCCGATTCAACACGAAGACTGAGACCTTACCGTCCTGGGGGTTCATCGTTCCCGCCGCATCCAGGTACGGAACTTGGCCGAGTTCTGAAACCTCGTAGGTCGGCGATTCGACTACCAGACTCAATACGTTTCCGCGCGCGAACTGCAATGCGAAGCTATATGGGTAAAAAATTGTCTGACGGAGCGATCCCTTGGCGTTCGTCATGATGGGAGCGATCACGTTGATGAGCTGCGCCAGGCACGCGATTTTCACGCGATCGGCGTTACGCACCAGCGTATTGAGAATGCCTCCCACGAGCAGCGCATCTTCGAGGTTGTAAACCTCTTCCAGGAGATGCGGCGCTTCTTGTTCGTGACCATTGACGGCATCGCCGCTACGCGCGCGATACCACACGTTCCACTCGTCGAACGATAGCCAGAGCTTTTTGGGAGATCGCTTGTGGCCGCGGACCAGGTCACATACCGCGAGCGATTCCTTGATCTGCTGCTCCATGCTCAGGTTCATGGCCAGGAACTTCGTGCTGTCGCCTCCGGTGTCTTCCTGCGTGTTGCCAAAGTAGCGATGGAGGGAAAGTCCATCGACGTGTTCGTAGCATTGTTCGAGAACCTCGCGGTCCCACTCCAGGTAGGTGGGCATCCGGTTGTGACTCGATCCACAAGCGATGAGTTTCAGGGATGGATCGACGTAGTGCATCTGGCGAGCGGCGTCCTGCGCTTTCATGCCGTATTCGGTAGCCGTCATGTGACCGATTTGCCATGGGCCGTCCATTTCGTTGCCCAGACACCAGTGCTCTACCTTGTAAGGCTGCTCAATGCCGTGGCTGCGGCGCAGGTCGCTCCACTTCGTACCCTTCTCCACATTGCAGTACTCTACGAGAGCCGCCGCTTTCTCAGGCGTTCCTGTTCCCAGGTTGAGGCCCATCAGAGGCTTCGCGCCCACGAGTTTGCACCACGCCATGAATTCATCCGTGCCGAACTGGTTGGTCTCGATCGTGTTCCAGGCTTTGTCGAGAGTGCGCGGGCGATCTTTCCTGGGCCCCACCCCATCGAGCCAGTTGTAGCCGGACACGAAGTTCCCGCCGGGATAGCGGATGATCGGTACTCCTAGTTGACGGACCTCGTCGATGACATCTTTGCGAAATCCGTTGGCGTCAGAGAGGCTGGACTTCGGATCGTAGATTCCCTCGTAAATGGCGCGCCCCAGATGTTCCAGGAACGAACCAAACAGATTCGGATCGATAGGCGAAATGGTGCGGCGCGAGTCGATGTAAATGCGAGTCACATCGCTCGAGACGGCGGGCGATGACTGGGCAAACGAGGTACGGCCAAGGAGAAGGTTCGTTGAGCAAGCCATTCCAGCACCAGCGGCGGTTTGCAGAAATCGTCGTCTTTTGTCGGAAAACATTTTGGCCATTCTCCTGTACATGCCGAATGAGGGACAAGGTCATCTGCTTTCATGACTTCGTCTGCGCTATTACGGCAATCGTTTGCTCATGGATTTCGAATTTTTTAGCCTCGAATTCGCATGGTAGAAATCTTTTTCCTTGCCGGATGGCATTATCCACAGATGGGCTGTTCCTGTAAACGATTACAGGTATATCATCCCCGTCTAGCCGACACAGACGTCGTCCCACACCGCATGCTTACAAACTCTCCGAAATTGTTTTCGTCGAATTCTCTCCTTGGGCTCTGGCTTGTTTCTGCGCGCTTGCTTCTTTCCACGGTGGCGAGCTTTTTTGTCTTGACTGCTCCGTGTAAAGCGCAGAATCCAACGGAACGAGTCACCATTCGCGTGGATGCAGAGCGGATCCAGGGCGCGATGACACCGGTCTGGAATTACTTCGGTTATGACGAACCCAACTACACCTATGCTCCGAATGGAAAAAAGTTGCTGGGCGAATTGACGGCACTCAGTCCAAGGCCGGTTTACGTCCGCGTGCACAACTTGTTCACGAGTGGGGATGGCTCCGCGTCGTTAAAGTGGGGATCCACCAACGTTTACACGGAGGAGGCCGCGGGCAATCCGATTTACAGGTGGGACATCGTCGATCGCATCTTTGACACGTTCAAGGAAACGGGAACCAAACCGTTGGTGGAACTCGGCTTCATGCCCGAAGCTCTTTCCGTTCATCCCGAGCCCTATCGTCATACGTTTCCTCAAGGCGCCGTCAACGGCATCTACACGGGGTGGGCCTACCCGCCCAAGGATTATGGGAAGTGGTCAGAACTTGTTTTTCAATTCGTTCGACACTTGCGGGCGCGTTACGGTGACGGCGAATTGAAGGACTGGCTTTGGGAAGTGTGGAACGAGCCAGACATCGGCTACTGGCAAGGCACGCCGGAGGAGTTTTTCAAACTTTACGACTATTCCGTGGACGCCGTTTTGCGTGCCTGGCCGGAAGCCAAGATTGGGGGGCCGGACAGCACTGGTCCCGCTTCGCCACACGCGGCCGACTTCCTGCGGATGTTTCTCGAGCATTGTGCACACCAGCATAATTACGCGAGTGGCAAGACCGGGGCACGTTTAGACTTCATCAGCTTTCATCCCAAGGGTGCGCCAACTTGGCAAGGAGATCATGTGCAGATGGGGATTGCGCGCCATCTGGCCGCGATCGCGCTGGGCTTCAAGATCGTGGCATCTTTTCCTGAGTGGCGCAGGACCCCGATAGTTTTGGGAGAATCAGATCCCGAGGGATGTGCAGCTTGCTCCGCGCGGACCAATCCTCAAAACGCATATCGAAATGGGCCGCTGTACGCCTGTTACGAAGCAGAGGTTTTAAACAACATCCTGAGGCTCGCTGTGGATGAGCGCGTCAATGTGCTGGGGGTCGTGACCTGGGCGTTCGAGTTTGAGGGTCAGCCTTATTTCGAGGGCTTCCGCACGCTGGCCACGAATGGAGTCGATAAAGCTGTTCTGAATGCGTTTCGGATGTTTGGGCTTCTCGGTGAGAACCGCGTCGTTGCCATCAGTTCGGGCGCGTTGGCTAGCAGCGATGTTGTGCAAAATGGAGTACGGAAAAAACCAGACGTTAGTGTCATCGCGACTCGAAAGGATCGGGAGGTCGACATTTTGATTTGGAACTATCACGATGACGATCTGCCCGCGCTCGCAGCTTCGATCGATCTGTCCCTAAACGGTCTGAAGGGCGATACGAAGCGAGCTTTGGTAGAGCATTTTCGAATCGATTCGGATCACAGCAACGCCTACACGGCCTGGAAGGAAACGGGGGCTCCGCAAACGCCTTCGGACAGGCAGAACGAAAACCTGCGGACTGCCTCCCAACTTCAATTGCTGGACTCGCCGTCGTGGGTTTCCGTGCAGGGTGGGAGTATGCAGCTGCAATTTAGTTTGCCTCGGCAGGGCGTGTCGTTATTACGCATCACGTGGTAGGCACTTCTCGAGACAAGTCATCCGCACAAGGTTCTGGTTAGCGATGGTCAAACGCCCTGGTGACCGCGGAGAAGTCTTCATCGCCGTGACCGGCTGCAACGGCCTGCTGGAATATTTTCAATGCCGCCTGGGCGGTTTGCAGCTGCATTCCCTGGGCGGATGCTTCATTTACCGCATACGCCAGGTCTTTTGCCATCAAGCGCAAGATGAAATTTGGATCATCGTTGGCTGTCAATTGGGCCGCGACTCTCTTCACGATTCCGCTTCCCGGAGCCCCTTCGATGAGAATCTTCGCCGCCGTTGCCTGATCCAGGCCAGAGACTTTTGCCATCGCCAGCGCTTCCGCGAAGGAGGCCGCTTGCACGCCGCAGACGAAGTTGTTGATGAGCTTCATCCTCGCGCCGTTGCCGAGTGGACCGAGGTGGATCACATCGCAACTCATCGCGGAAAGCACGGGACGAACCGCGTCCAGAACGGTTGCTGAACCACCAACCAGAAAAAGCAGTTGCCCGGAAGCTGCGTGGGGCTTGGTGCCGGTGACCGGCGCATCAAGGAATTCACATCCATTTTGTGCAGCTGCCTCTGCCAGTTCCTTCACATAGCCCACACTCAGAGTGCTGGATTCGATCAGCACAGAACCGGGTTGCGCGCCGGCCAGCGCGCCATTTTCGCCGAACCAGACGCTGCGGGAGGCCACGTCATCCGCGACCATACTGATGACGATGTCCGAGCGTGCTGCGGCTTCGCGGGGCGACTCGGGGGCGGCCGCACCGGCGGCAACGAACGGGGAAGCCTTGGCACGACTTCGGTTATAGACAGTCACTGGAAAACCCGCAGAGAGCAACCGGCCCGCCATCCCGGCGCCCATTGTGCCGAGTCCCAGAAATCCAACGTGCGGCTTTGCCATGTGTTCAATCACCTAGGGGGAGAACTTGAATGAGTTGAGCGCTGGAGCCGGCAACCCGCAACGGATTGCGTAGAGGCCGCCCAAATCCTTCCGGGGAGACTTGCATCACATCGCCCTCCTGCAACCGTATGCCATCACTGAAACTCAAGCAATCCGTGCCGAAGAAATGAACGTGCACGTCGCCGGGGCGACGGTGGGCCTCGAATTTGAAGTGGTGATGCTCAATGTTCCGCAGACTATGGCACATCTCAACCTCTCCGCTGCGGAAGGCCTTGGACCAGAGCAGATGGCCGGCGCGCTCGATCTTGATCGTCACTGCTACGGAATCGAAGTCAGGACTTAGCACGAGTTCGGGCCCCAGCGCGCAGGTGCGAAGCTTTGAGCCGGCCAGGTTGAGATAGTTTTTCTTTTCGAACTGATGATCGGAAAACTCGTTCCCTGCAGCCATCCCAACATGATAAGGCTGTCCGTTGGGACCGATGACATAAACGCCGGCGATCTCTGCTTCCTCGCCGCCGTCCTCAGCATAGTCTGGAATATCGAGTGGCTCGCCGTGCGCTCGCAGCGTAGTCCCAGTTCCTTTGTAAAACCACTCCGGGGGAGTGCCGATACATCCCGCGGCGGGCCGGCCGCCCTCCACGCCCCAGCGAAACATTTTCATGCTATCGGTCAGATCCTCGGGACGTGCCTCGTGCATGGACTGGCGATTCTGCGCACTTCCGAGGTGGGTCAGGCCCGTGCCAGATACCAGGCACCGCGCCGGTTCTTCGGGGTGATCGATGGCTGGCAAAATCTGCCATTCGGAATGCCCGCTGTAGATCGGGTCGTAGTCCAGAGATTCGTGCATGTATCTCTGGCGAACGAGTTCCTTCATCGTCACACCGGCAGCCAGGGCGACGGTTGCCAATTCGTAAATCGAGGAGCATTCGAGCAAACGCAGATGCGGCTCCTCTACGAGGGCCACTCGACGAACCCTGCCACGCTTGATTTGGATGAGTCGCGTTGTCACTTGCCGTTCCTCGTTCGAAAGTTATTCACTGACTTCAAAATTGCCGAGCGCGCTCTCGTCGATCGTTAAGCCTAGGCCGGCCACCCTGTCGTCGAGTTCGATATATCCACCTGTTGCCTTGGGTTCGCCGCGAAAGATGTACCAGAAGAGTTCATTGCCGACCTCTACGTCGACGATGGGGAAATACTCCGCCATGGGCGAGTTAAGACTGGCCATCACGATGTGATAATTGTGCATCTGGCCGGCATGCGGAATGACTGGCACTGAATGGGCTTCGGCTAACGCAGAAATCTTGCGCGCTTGCGAGATGCCACCCACGCGATTGGTGTCGAATTGAATGTAGTCGAGTGCACGTGCCTCGAGTAGGTCGCGGAATCCGTAGAGAGTAAATTCGTGTTCTCCGCCGGCGATGGGAATTCGAGCACAGGACTTCAACTCTGCGTAGCCTTGAATGTCGTCTGGAATGACTGGCTCCTCGAGCCAGCGAAGGCCGAACGGCTCCAGAAGCGGCAACATTCGTTTCGCGTAATCGAGGGTCCAGCCCATGTAAGCGTCGGCCATGACGTCAATTTCGTCACCCACCGCTTCGCGAACCGTCCGCACCAGCTCGAGATTACGTTGAATACCGACGGCACCGTCGCCCGGTCCCCAGCCGAAGCGCAGCTTCATCGCCTTGTAGCCGTCGTCTTGGTAGTGCTTCGCCTCGGCCGCGAGTTCACTTAACGCAACGCTGTATAGACGGGACGCATACACGGGAATTCTTTGCTTTGTTTTGCCCCCAAGTAGCCGGTAGACGGGCTGCTTCGCGGACTTGCCGAGGATGTCCCAAAGCGCAATGTCGATCGCGCTTATGGCGGCCATGCCAATACCCTTCCGGCCGAACGCCATCGTTTTGCGATACATGTGTTGCCACAAGAATTCGGTGTCCCATGGATCTTGGCCGATCAAAAGAGGCTTCAGATGGAGATCGATGACTTGTTTAGTGACCTGGGGCGCGAGGGCGGCGTTGCCAATTCCGACATGGCCCTGGTCGGTGAAGACTTCGACGATGAGCCAGCCGTGAAACGTGAACGTTTGCATAGAGGCTTCGGGCAGTTCCAACAGATCCATGGGATTGGTGCAGAAATGAGGTGGCAAAGGCACCGTCTTGCCTCGCCATCGGACGACACGACTGCGCACATCGGTGATCTTCATCGAACTCCTTGGTAGCTCAATTCCTGTTCGAGTTTGAGGGGCATGATCGTCGGTATGGCAAATTGAATCGCTAGGAACGCAATCAGGTGAAGGCTGCCCGCTAGCTGGAATACGATGCCGTAGCCAAATCCATGGTCGAGCAAATAACCCACGATTTCGCCGAAGGCGATGCCTCCCATTGCTCCGCCGAATCCCACCAGCCCTGCTACCGAACCTACAACATTGGGAGGAAACAAGTCGGTCGGGAGAACCATAACCAGCGTGGACCATGACTGCTGCCCGAAGTAAGCGAGACTGAAGATGACAATCGCCCACGATACCGGGATATAGGGAACGAAAATGACAAACGGCATCACGGCCGCACTTAATCCCAGAGCAAGCTTTCTTGCCATGTCGATGGAAAACTGACGACGTACTAACTCACTGGAGAACCATCCTCCCAGCAAGCAGCCGATCCCCGCGGCGGCGTACGGGATCCACGCAAAAGCGCCAACCGCTTTCACGTTGAAGCCCCTCGCGTCGTACAAATACTTCGGCAACCAGAAGAGGTAGAAATACCAGGCGGCGTCGCTCAGGAATTTGGCGGCGACCAAGCCCCAGGACTCGCGAATACGGAGCAGGTCAAGCCAGCGGAGGCTCTGGACGGCGGGTAAATTCTCTGCCACTCGAATCTGCACTCTGTCATTGAAAGAGGCGCTGCGCTCACTGGGTGTGACGTAGCTCATCGCCCACCATGCCGTCCACAGCAGGCCAAGTGATCCCGCGAAAACAAAGATCCATCGCCAATTCAAGTAAGTCAGGATGACTGCAATGAGCGGGGGTGCGACCATTGCGCCGATGGCGGTTCCGGCATTGATGATTCCCATGGCGGTCGCTCGTTGCGCAGGAAAAAACCATTCCGCCACCACACGCGTCGCGGCAGGAAAGCCACCGCCTTCTCCCATCCCAAGCAAGAACCGGCTCGCGGCCAGCATGAAAAACGTGGTGGCCAGCGCGTGGCTCGCGCAGGCCAGAGACCAGAAGATCATGATAACGATAAATCCTCGGCGCGTGCCAAGCGCATCAACCAGCTTTCCTCCACCGGCATACATGAATGCATAAGCAAGCAGGAAGGTGGATTGAAGCGCCGAGAATTGCTGGTTCGAGAGTGGAATCTCCCTTGCGATAGCGCTCACGGCCACGGGCAACGTCTGCCGATCCAGGTAGCTGATAGCGATCGCAGCGCTCACCAGAACCGCAACTCTCCATAGCGGCGACCCAGCCTCAAGCGGTGTGGATTCGAAGCGCTGTGTCAATCTGCCTCCACGCTGCGCCAATCAAGCCTTATAGAGTGGAGTCCACACCTGCATGGCGGTGGCCTGCCGGTTTGCCCATGCGTAGTACGGAATGAAAGTTAAGGGAACCTGCCTGGTCTTCACCGGCTGACCGGTATAGCGTGGATAGAGGCTATTACTGGGGGCCCGATCGTAAACAAGGCCCTTATGACGAAGAACAACCATCCCATCCAGGAGGTCTTTTACATATTCATTCTTGAACTGCCAAGCGGACTTTTGTCCAACATTCAGAGCTACGTCGGCGAGGTCAACATCATTCGGCTGATCAAGACCTTCCAGGCAATATACGAGCGGACCGCGTTGAAGGGCAACCCGTCCGGTATCGTCGGCGACTCGCGGGTTCGCTTCGAGAACCTGGGGCGGCATTTCCATACTTAGTCGAACCACATCACCGGATGTCCACCGCCGTTCGACGGGAAGATATTCGCCGGGCTTGATACCGACGACAGCTTTGCCGTTCACCGCGACCTGCGCGCTGTCGGCCCATCCCGGAATTCTCAAGTGCAAGGTGAAGTCCGATGCTCTCGCAGGTGTGACCGCGATTTCTACCTCGCCATCCCAGGGATAATTCGTTTTCTGACTGACTTTAAGCCCGGTTCCATCTTCCAGATGCCAATCCAAGTCGGAATTGTCATAGAGGTGAACATAAATTCCGTCGCGACTGGTGCTGTAGAAGTATCCCGGCAGCGACGCGAAGGTGCGCTCAAGGTTGGGCGGACAACAGGTGACGTCGTACCAGGGATTACGGATTTTGTCGCCCGTTGTTGGATCGAACGCCAGAGGATTGCGGTAGCAATACATCGTGCCGTCGAGCGACATGCCGGAGTTGATGCCGTTGTAGAGCGCACGTTCGATGACGTCAGTAAATTTTGCGTCGCCGGTAGCCGAGAGCATGCGCCAGCTCCACATCATGTTGCCGATGGCGGCGCAGCTTTCTCCATAAGCGCGGAAGTTTGGCAATTCGTAAGCATCGCCAAAGGCTTCGCCATCGGATCGCGAGCCCACGCCCCCGCTGACGTACATCTTAGTGCTGACCATGTCCTGCCAAAGCGTGTTCAGCGTCTTCCAATAAGCGTCGTCACCGGTCTCCATGTAGTAGTCCGTCGCTCCGCAGCAGGCGTACATGGACCGCACCGCGTGCCCTTCCAGCTTCGTGCGAGAAGTAAACGGTGTCCCGCTGAACATGTAGATCGTTCTGCGCTCCGGGAATTTGGCGCGCTCATCACCCTGCAGGATGTAGCCGGCGAGGTCGAGTTGTCGCTTATCGCCAGTGATGCGGTAGAGTTCGATTAATCCCATCTCAATTTCAGGATGCCCTGACACGATTGGCTTTTTGGGAGCGGTCCCGTAATTTGCCAGCAAGAAGTCGTTTACGAAGCGGATGCCTGCGTCGAGCAATTTCCGATCTCCGGTGCCGCGGTAGTAGGCGATCGCTCCTTGCAGCATGTGGCCAATGTTGTACAGCTCATGGCCGGTCGATTGGGTTTCCGGAAGCATCCGCAGAGACTTCCGATCTTCGACGTAATACGTGTTGAGATAACCGTCCGACTCCTGCACCGCTACAACTTCGTCGATAGCTTGCTCGGCCTTTTGTCGCACGTCCGGGAGGTCGCCGGATTGAAGAGCAAAGCCCACTGCCTCAGTCCACTTGTAGACGTCAGAGTCGGAGAAGACCGGGCCATGTTGGGGCGCGTCACTTTTTCCAACGAGGCGTCGAAAATTATTCATGCGACCGTTGGCTTCCAGCAGATCGTGCATGGTGGGAATGCTTTTCGTGACGTTGATCTCGCGCCGCCGTCCCCAGAAACCGTTCTTGATGGTCACCGCATGCACCGGAATTTGCCGCAACTTGGCGTGCGGAGACTTCGTGAGGTTTTCGATTGCCTGATCTCGCCACGGGGGCATATCTGTCAAAGTGACTTCTGCGAGGGATGAACGTCCCGTCTCGGAAACCCTGCTAAACATCTTTGGCACTCCCACCGAAGCGACAGCGGCGGCGGACATAGCGGAGGTCACAAACTGGCGACGAGAAAGTTTTCTGGATTTGGGCATGTCGCACTCCATGTGTTCTGAGAAAGGCGTGTTAGGGAATCGGGACGGAATTATAGCGCGGTTTCAGTAATCGTTTACTGACTCATGCATCTTTGCGCTATCATCGATGCCGTTTGGATGGCTTATGAAGAAACTGCGCAGCCAGGACTGGTTCGGGCCTCTGGATAAGAACGGGTTCATCCACCGCAGTTGGATGAAGAACCAGGGCTGGCCCCACGACCTGTTTGACGGCCGGCCCATCATTGGGATTTGCAACACGTGGTCCGAATTGACGCCATGCAATGCGCACTTCCGGGAACTCGCGGATTTCGTGAAGCGAGGGGTTTGGGAGGCTGGCGGCTTCCCTCTTGAGTTCCCTGTCATGTCTCTCGGAGAGACTGTACTGCGCCCGACGGCGATGTTATTTCGCAACCTCGCCAGCATGGACGTAGAGGAATCCATTCGTGGCAATCCGCTCGATGGCGTCGTTCTACTTATGGGCTGCGACAAGACCACGCCGTCGCTGCTGATGGGCGCTGCTTCCTGCGACCTTCCAACCATCGGTTTGTCCGGCGGCCCGATGTTGTCGGGAAAATTCCGAGGCCACGATCTAGGCTCTGGCACCGGCGTGTGGCAGATGACAGAGAAGATTCGCAGCGGCGAAATGAAGACCGAGGAGTTTTTCGAAGCGGAAAGCTGCATGCACCGCTCGAAAGGCCATTGCATGACCATGGGGACTGCTTCCACCATGGCGAGCATGGTCGAGGCCCTGGGCATGAGTCTGCCTGGAAATGCGGCAATTCCAGCGGTCGATGCCCGTCGCAACACACTGGCGCAAATAAGCGGGCGGCGCATCGTTCAGATGGTGCGCGAGAACCTGTGCATCTCGCAGATTCTCACGCGGGCGGCGTTCGAAAATGCAATCCGTACAAACGCCGCCATTGGGGGATCGACCAATGCTGTCATTCACCTGATCGCTATCGCGGGCCGCATCGGCGTACCGCTGTGCCTCGATGACTTTGACCGCCTCGGGGATGGGTTGCCGTGCCTGGTCGACATTCAGCCGTCTGGGACGCACCTGATGGAAGACTTCTTCTACGCAGGAGGCGTACCGGCAGTTTTGCGTGAAATGGGCGAGGCAGGGGTCCTCAAGCGTGATGCCTTGACTGTCAATGGGCGTTCTATATGGGACAACGTCGCCGATGCGCCCTGCTGGAATCGCAACGTCATTCATCCTTTTGCCCAGCCGTTTAAAGATAACGCCGGAATCGCGGTCCTCCGTGGCAACCTCGCGCCGGACGGCGCGGTGATCAAAATCTCAGCGGCGAGTCCGAACCTCTTACAGCATCGCGGCCGAGCCATTGTGTTTGAGTCCATTGAAGATTTTCACGCGCGCATCAATGACGAGGATCTCGACGCCGATGAAAACTCGGTGATGGTCCTGAAGAACTGCGGGCCTCGCGGATATCCGGGCATGGCAGAAGTAGGCAACATGCCGCTGCCTCCCAAGGTATTACGCAAAGGCATCACCGACATGGTGCGCATTTCGGACGCGCGGATGAGCGGCACGGCGTACGGGACGGTCGTGTTGCATGCCTGCCCTGAAGCCGCGCTGGGTGGCCCGCTCGCCTTCGTTCAATCCGGAGACATGATCACACTGGATGTGCCCAAGCGAAGTCTGAGATTCGAGGTCGATGAGACTACGCTTGCGGCGCGTCGTGCGAAATGGACCCCGCCTGCACTTCCGAAGCGAGGCTGGGAGAAGCTCTATGTCGAACATGTCCTGCAGGCGCATGAGGGAGCAGATCTCGATTTTCTCGTGGGCCGCAGCGGCACCCAGGTGACGCGGGATTCCCATTGAGCACAGGGGCGACGGGAAGAACATGGATAGCGGCTGGAACCGCCGGCGAGTAATAAAGCAATTGATTGCGGTCGCTGGGACGCTGGCCGTCCCAGCTAAGCGTGTGTTCGCGAATTCGATCCTCGGGAGCGCTTGCCCAGAGTGCGAGATCCAGATTTCCTCCGTTAGTGCGAATACAGTTCGGCTCAGCATACTTCCCATCCAAGACGGCGTGGCCGGCGCAATCTCGATGGACGGTTCGCTTGTGCAGTCGTCGTGGGGAGCACCGCTCGCAACGCTCCGCGGCGACTGGCAGGCGCAGCCTGTGAATGCGGGCGATCTCACTGTGCACGCTGCTCCCGACCCGCTTACATTTACGATCACAACTAAGAAGATTGAAACAATCCAGCAACTCGTCGTTGACCGCGAGAGTGGAGTCGTTCATTTTCAGACCGGTCACTCACCGATATTGGGCTTGGGAGAGGGCGGGCCTCAGTTCGATCGCCGCGGCTCCGTCGACAAAATGATCAGCGGGCAAGGTGGATATCGACTGGAGACCCACGGCGGCCGCGTTCCGATTCCATGGATCATTGGAACAGAAGGTTGGGCGTTGTATTTCCACCAGCCCTTCGGGACATTCGATTTCAACGGAGCACAGAGCAGGTTCGAACCTGCGGCTCGGGGCGGCCCCATTCCCCTGGATATCTTCCTTGCTGCGTCTCCTGATCCAGCGACCATCATGGCCGAATGTGCGCGGTTGACTGGACACGCAGAAATGCCTCCTCTGTGGAGCTTCGGTTATCAACAGTCGCATCGCACTCTCGCCAGCTGCGAAGAGGTGCTGCAGGAAGCCGACACTTTCCGACAAAAAAAACTGCCTTGCGACGCCTTGATTTATCTGGGAACAGGCTTCTGTCCGTCTGGATGGAATACAGAGAATGGATCGTTTGCGTGGAATGCTCGTGTGTTTCCTGACCCGAAGGAAGTCCTCGATCAACTGCATGCGAAGAATTTTCATGCGGTTCTCCACGCAGTAATTCTGTCGGACAGACTCCACGGAACGGTTCGGGATCAGTGTGACCTCTCACAGTTCGACGAGACGCAGACCCGTTGCTACTGGGATGCGCACCGCAAAGATTTCGCTATGGGTGTGGACGGGTGGTGGCCGGATGAAGGCGATCCGCTCGATATCGCATCGCGTCTGGTGCGCAACCGCATGTACTGGGAGGGGCCGCAGCTGGACCGGCCGAATGAGCGTCCTTATGCCCTGCATCGCAATGGATACGCGGGCATGCAACGCTATGGATCGTTTCTTTGGTCGGGCGACGTCTACTCGAAGTGGGAGACGCTCAAGACGCAGATTCCGATCGCGATCAACACCGGTCTGTCTGGAATTCCGTACTGGGGGACAGACATTGGCGGATTCGTGCCCACTCCGGAATTCACAGCGGAGTTGTACGTGCGCTGGTTTCAGTTCGGCGCTTTTTGCACTTTGTTCCGCTCTCACGGGCGCACCTGGAAACTTCGACTTCCCTGGGGCTGGAACACGGGGGATCCCGGGCCGGTGGAGATCAAGAATTACGACGGTGCTGCCATTCCCGATAGCAGTCAACTGCACAATCCCGATGTCGAGCGCATATGCAGAAAATATCTGGAGCTCCGTTACCGGATGCTGCCCTACCTTTACAGCGCGGTGCGCGAGTGTGCTGTCACGGGCATGCCCATCATGCGCGGATTATGGTTGCATTTCCCCGATGATTCCCGGGCGGTGTCGCGGGATGACGAATATATGTGGGGCGGAAATCTGCTAGTCGCACCGGTAGTTGAGAAAGCAGCCGCACTCCGACGTGTCTATCTGCCGCACGACGCCTGGTATGACTTTTGGAGTGGCGAGCGCATTGAGGGGAGCCGGGAATTTAGCCGTCCGGTCAATTTAGAAACGTTGCCGCTCTATGTGCGAGCCGGATCGATTCTTCCGCTCGGTCCAGTAAGGCAACACGTGGCTGAAAAATCGGACCAGCCCTTGTCTATCACTGTGTATCCGGGTAGAGATGCGTCGTTTCTGTTGTACGAAGATGACGGCACTTCTTTCAACTACCGCAAGGGTGACTGGATGGGGATCCAAATGGACTGGAACGAGTCAGGACGCACACTGTCTTTGCGCTTGGCTGAGGGATCGCGCATGTTGCCTCCTCTTCGCAGAGACATCGAGATCAGAGTAGTCACGGGCGGCGCCGGCCGCAAACTCACTTTCGACGGCCAGCCGATCAAAGTGGGTTTCTAAGGAATACGAACCTTTGAAGCGGAGGTTGTGGACTGTCATGCAGACTCGACAACTGGGAAATAGCGATCTTCATCTCACGCCGATCGGAATCGGAGCTTGGGCGATCGGGGGCGGAGGGTGGCAAGGCAGCATGGGTCCGCACGACGAGGCGGGTTCGATCCCGGCAATCCATGCGGCGCTGGATCATGGGATCAACTGGATTGACACTGCCGCCCTGTATGGACTTGGCCACTCAGAAGAAGTGGTTGCACGCGCTCTCCAAGGCCGATCGCCGCGCCCGTACGTCTTCACGAAATGTGAGCGTGTCTGGGATTCCAGCGGCAAAATCGGCGCGTGTATGAAAGCAGATTCGATTCGCCGGGAATGTGAAGGCAGTCTTCATCGCCTGAAGACAGACGTCATTGATCTCTACCAGATTCACTGGCCAGAGCCCGACGAAGATATAGAGGAAGGCTGGTCGACCCTCGTGCGCCTGCAGGAAGAGGGTAAGGTGCGTTACATCGGAGTTTCCAATTTCAGCGTGGCGCAGATGAAACGGGCACAGGCGATCGCATCCATCACATCTCTTCAGCCACCGTATTCAATCGTGACTCGTGAGATTGAAGCTGAGATCCTGCCGTTCGCGCGTGAAAACAATATCGGCGTTATTGTCTATTCCCCGATGTCGGCTGGATTGCTGACAGGCGCCATGACACGGGAACGGGCCGCGAGCCTCACTTCGGAAGACTGGCGCCGCAACCTTCCGAATTTTCAAGAGCCACTGCTCTCGCGCAATCTCCAATTGGTGGAGCACTTGCGCGAGATCGGAAAGCGGCATGGGCGCACTCCTGGTGAGGTCGCCATTGCCTGGACGCTCAACCATCCCGCCGTCACTGGTGCCATCGTCGGCGTACGGAGTCCGGGGCAGGTGTCCGGCATTATCGGGGCGCTGGAGTTCCGTCTTAGTGCGAAAGAGATGACTGAAATTGAAACTGTTTTGCAGGGCCGCCTGGCTAGCACCCTTATTCACTAGAATTTTAAGAGTGGCGAGTTTCGACTCTGGTAGACGACTCAGATCCCATTTGCGAGATGGTAGTACATCTCGTTCCATCTCAACTCCTTGGTGAAATTCGAAGTTTCGGTCTTTTGGTCAATCACTAAACACTCCATGCCCGCCATGTCGGCGAAATTCTCCCAATGCTCCCGGGTTAACGAACGACTCAGCGCCGTATGATGCGCGCCCCCAGCTAAAATCCATGCGGTCGCAGCGATTTTCAGATTGGGCTCAGGTCTCCAGATCGCCCGCGCGACGGGTAGTTTGGGAAGAGGATGCTCGGGCTCGATCAGGGTTACTTCGTTAACGATCAACCGGAAGCGGTTGCCCATATCGACTACCGACGCGTTCACTGCCTTGCCGCTAGCAGCCGTGAAAACCAACCGCACTGGGTCGGCCTTGCCGCCGATGGAAAGAGGATGAATTTCAGCGGTCGGTTTTTCGGTGGTAATCGATGGGCACACCTCAAGCATGTGAGCACCCAAAACCTGTCCGCCATTGGAAAGATGATAGGTGTAGTCTTCCATGAAAGAAGCGCCGCCTTTTAAACCTCGGCTCATCACCTTCGCGGCGCGTACCAAGGCGGCTGTTTTCCAGTCACCTTCCGCACCAAACCCATAACCGTCGGCCATAAGGCGCTGCACTGCGATACCCGGTAACTGCGTCAAGCCATGTAAGTCTTCGAATGTATCGGTGAAGGCACGCGAACCGGTCTCATCCAGGAATCGGCGTAAGCCCAACTCAATGCGTGCCGCATCACGCATGGACTCACGCTTGCATCCTCCCTCACGAAGGGGTGGCGCAACCTGGTAGACCTCGTCGTACTCATCGGTAAGCCGCTTGATTTCCGGATCTGTTACTTGTTGGACAGTCTTCACTAAATCGCCCACGCCGTAGCCATTCACCGTATAACGCAGCTTGAGTCCCGCGTCGACTTTGTCGCCGTCGGTGACCGCAACGTTGCGCATGTTGTCGCCTAGGCGCGCGACCCTTAGGTTGTTTGCATCTTGCCAGGCGCACGCTGCGCGCAACCACGCGCCCATCTCGGAGTGAACCGCCGAATCCTGCCAGAATCCAACGATGACCTTCCGCCTGAGCCGCATGCGGGATCCAATGAACCCGAACTCGCGGTCGCCGTGGGCCGACTGGTTCAGATTCATGAAGTCCATGTCGATCGTGGACCAGGGCAATTCCTGGTTGAATTGCGTATGAAGATGCAATATTGGTTTGCTGAGTGATCGAAGGCCGGCGATCCACATACGAGCTGGCGAAAAGGTATGCATCCAAGTAATTATGCCAACGCAGTTTCTGGCCCGGTTGGCCTCGAGGCATAGGTCGAGAATCGATTCAGCACTGGTCAGTACCGGCTTCGCGACAATCTTTACCGGCATATCGGGGGAGACCGCCAGCCCGCGCGCGATGGTCGTGGCGTGCTCCTCCACCTTCTTGAGAGTTTCCGGCCCGTAGAGATGCTGACTTCCGGTGACAAACCACGCTTCGAGATTGCCCAGATCGATCATGTGGACCTCTAACAGCTTTGAGTTGGGCCGGTTTGGCTAGCTTTGCCTCGATCCTGAGCTGCACTCGCGGATCAAAGAAGGTAAACGTTTCCTGCGATTGTAATCTAGCCTGCCCCAGCCGCACTGTAAAGAGCGGCGTTTGAGCGAAGCTTAAAGTGCCGAAAATCTCAAAGATGCTCCTTGCCCGTCGAGGCTTTTCACGTTCGTGATAACAAGGCAAGCGGCAAGGACAAGGGAGCCTCTGCGGAGGACGAAAGACATTCGAGGAGATTGACAACATGGGCCTCGGGCGAGTAAACCAGACTGGAGAAAACGTTTCCCTAGCCAGGAGCATGCCCCATGGCGCTTTCCGTGAGCCGCCGCACTTTCCTCAAAGCTGCCGGCGCGACTACCGCCTCCACGTACGCTGCCAGATCCATACCCATGTGGGCGTCTTCACCGGGCAAAGGGACCGTGGTTGTCACGCCACCGCTGAGCACGTTCCCGTACTCCGCCGTCCAGCTTCAAGACGGCCCCATGAAGCGCCAATTCCTGGAGAATCACGAACGCTTTCTGAATCTCGACGATGATCGCCTGCTAAAGGTCTATCGCCAAGTCGCGGGACTACCCGCTCCAGGCGAAGATATGGGCGGTTGGTACGACCTTGCCGGCTTTAGCCTCGAGCGGGGAGACTTCCACGGATTCATCGCCGGACATACATTTGGGCAATATGTGTCCGGCCTTGCCCGAGCTTATGCCGTCACTGGTTCGGAACCAACTCGCGCCAAGATCAATCGTCTGGTGAAGGGTTACGCGGAGACGCTGGATCCCAAGGCAAAGTTCTTCGCGGGTTACCGTCTTCCTGCCTATACGTACGACAAGCTTTCCTGCGGTTTGATCGACGCGCACGAGTACGCGCAAGATCCGATGGCGATGGAGGTCCACGGAAAACTTACCCGTGCGGTGGTGGCATACCTCCCGGAAAAAGCGCTTTCCCGAGCCGAACAGCGCTCTCGCCCTCACAGAGATACGTCCTTCACGTGGGACGAGACCTACACACTGCCGGAAAATCTCTTTCTCGCTTATCAACGTAGCGGACAGCCGTTTTATCGCGACATGGCCAAGCAGTTTCTCGAAGACGACACGTACTTTGGTCCCCTTTCGGAGGGCAACAATGTGATGCCTTTCGAACACGCCTACAGTCACGTGAATGCATTCAGTTCTGCCATGCAGGCCTACATCACACTAGGCAGCAAGAAACACCTGCAGGCCGCGAAGAACGGCTTCGAAATGTTGGTGAACACCCAAAGCTTCGCGACCGGCGGCTGGGGTCCGGACGAGGCCTTTGGTGAACCCGGAACAGGTCAGTTGGGCAATAGCCTGGCCCATTCGCATGCGAGCTTTGAGACGCCATGTGGCGCCTATGGCCATTTCAAAATCACGCGCTACCTGTTACGCGTAACCAAAGACTCTCGCTATGGCGACAGCATGGAGCGTGTGCTTTACAACACCATCTTAGGTGCGTGGCCGATTCAGGCCGACGGCACTTCCTTTTACTATTCGGATTACGCCAACACTGGCAAGAAGGTCTGGTACAAGGACAAGTGGCCCTGCTGCTCGGGGACGTTCCCGCAGCTCGCCGCCGACTACCACATCAGCACCTATTTGCAGTCGGCGGATGGCGTCTACGTAAACCTCTTCACACCTTCCACCTTAAAGTGGGAGGACAATGCCGGACGCTACGGTCTAAAACAGGAAACCCAATATCCGTTCGACAACAAGGTCCAAATCCAGGTCTCAGGTTCACAGCCCAAGGAATACGCAATCTATGTTCGTATTCCCGCGTGGGCTACCGGCAATCCGGTTCTATCGGTGAATGGAAACCGAATCTCCGAGCCTGTGCAGACCGGGACCTTTGCAGCGATTCGGCGCACCTGGAAAGATGGTGATCGTATTGAACTCGAACTACCGATGCCGCTGCGGCTCGAGCCGGTCGACGCCAATCACCCGAGGATGGTGGCTTTACTGCAAGGTCCGCTTGTCTTATTCGCGGTGGCCGATGCCCAACCAACCTTCGACAAGAACGGTTTGCTGCAAGCCAAGCCCACGAACAACAAGGCTGGCGACTGGACCGCTAGCGCAGTGGATGGAAGCAGTGTGGCCATGCGTCCATTCATGAGCATCGACAAGGAGAGCTACAGTACTTACGTCTTGCTGAAATCTTAAGAGCAGCCCTTCTAGGATCAACGCTGCGGGAAGGTTATGCGGGTGTGCACTTGGCTCACGGCTGAGACTCGGTCGCTGGCGCCGGTTCAGTATCTCCTTCAACAAGCTTGAAGCGAGAATGTTCCCTATCTTCCTTGGTTGCTTCCTGGCGAAGTACTGCCAACCGCTTCAACAGGCTCGGGATGTCACTGTTGTTACCAGTCTTCCGGAGGGCCTGGACCAATCGGTATAGCGACGTTCGGTCCTTAGGATCGATTGCGATGGCCTTTCTGCACTGATCCACTGCTTCCGTATACTGGCCGCCCTGCAGGTAGAGTTTTGCCAGCACTGCGTGCGCCGGGCCCAGTCCGGGTCTGAGCGCGACGGCCCTCTTGGCCGATCGCATCGCCCGTTTAAAGTCCGAAGTGCCGGGTTCCGACCCTTTTTGCGCGAGCACGTCCGCTTCCAGGTAAAGCAGGATCGGATCATTCGGTTTTTTCTCCAATTTCGTCTGAACCGTCGTGAGTGCCCGGTCCAGATCATTGGCGTCCGCGGCCGCCAACCCTTGCGCCGCCACGCTGAGAGACTGGCTGGGATCCAACTCGTAGGCCTTCTCAAAATCAGCTTGTGCGTCATCGTACTTGCCGAGTTGGATATAAAGGACACCCCGGGCAAAATAGAGTTGCGCCGACCGCGGCTGCAACCCGATCCCATCGTTCACTACATTGATCCCGACCTGAAACGACTGGTGTGCCGCCGAGACCGCAGCAAAATCCAGGTAGAGATTGACATTCGTTGGATCGAGGAGAATCGCCTGCTGCAGCGCGCTCACCGCGCGATCCGTATCTCCGGCGTCCTCATAGGCTGCCGAAGCCAGTTCTAAAGTGCCGGGATCGGGCTGATGCTCTAGCAGCGGCGTAAGCGTCACGATTGCGTCCTGCGGTTCGTGAGTCATCACCTGAAGGGACGCGAGTAGCTGGCGCTCGTGATCATCGCTGGGATTCATCGCTAGCGTGCGCTCAAAGACGCTTCTGGCTTTCTCAAGTTGTTGGAGCCTTACCAGGCAAGTGGCATAAGCATGCAAAGCGTCGGCTTTTTCGTCGAACAGAGCTCCGGCCTTTTCAAAATGAGGCGCGGCAGCCTTACAGTTTCCCTGCTGATAGAGGAGCACCGCCAGCATTCCATGACTCGTTGCATCCGCCGGATGCAAGCGCAAGAGATGTTGCAACAGAGGTACCGCCGCGGCGTGGCCGGCGTCGAACTCGATTTGCGCCGCACCTTGGAGCGCTGGAATGTAGTCTGGAGCAATCTTTAGGGCACTGTGGAATGACGCAAGCGCTTCTTTCTTCTGCCCTAGTCCCGAATAGGCTACTCCCTGCATCGTCCACAGTTGCGCGTTGCCGGGGGACTCTCGCAACGGCGGGCCAACGAGTACGAGAGCCTTTTCAAACTCCTGGTTCCGTAGGGCTGTAGCGATCGCATCAATTCGTTCGCGGCTCGTTTGCGCGAGGGCCGAAGAAAAAAAGAAGAACGGAATAAGAAGGGCGCAGTACCTTCGGATGCAACGGGTTTCAATCATGGAATGGCCGCTTCTTTAACCATCACCCAGGGAGCGATTCGAGCGCAGCGCTGACATGGTAATCGAAGTTAGGAGTGAACCTCGTACGGGCGCAAATTCACTCCGACCGAAAAAAGCCGGACGCTTCGGGCGAAGCGCCGGCTTTCGTGGGGTTGTGTTGTGGGTTGTGGTTGTGGGGTTGGCTAGAAAGAAATCTTGCCTCCGACCTGCCACCATCTGGGCAAATGTGCCCTTGTGGCCTTGCCAAAGTTCCCGTCCGGCAGGTTCACGTTGACGTTGGCCAGATTGGCTCGATTAAATATGTTGAAGAATTCAAATCGCAATTGCAAGTTCACGCGTTCCGTGATGCGGTTATCTTTGTAGAAGTTGACATTGGTTTCCGCGAAATTTGGTCCGCGGAAGCGGTTAGATCTTTCATTGCCTTCCGAACCGAAGGTGGGCGCAGCGAATTGCCCGGGAGAGAAGATCCCGTTTAGGAACGCGCTCTTGGAGGTCCCTTGGTGATAGCTGCTAACGTCGGGATAATCAAGACCGAGACCAGCGTTCTGCGTGCTCCCGTCCGCGTTGTAGTCCCCGCTTCCGGCCGCATAACCCACCGCGGGGTTCGCCAGCGATGGACAGGGGGGAGCGCTAGTTGAGGTGTCTTGACACACCGGCTGGTAGGAATTGGAATTAGCAACTGTGATTGGATAACCGGACTGGAAAGCGCTCGTCCCGCTGATTCCCCATCCCCCCGTCAGATAACCGACTGCTCCCCTCCCATCGTTCAACCCCTTAAGCTGATAGTTGAAACTGAGGGAGAAGCGGTTCGGCACGTCGAAGTTCGAGGGCCCGTAGTATTGCCCAGGATTGAAGGGCGTGGGATACGCGAGTGCGTCATCCTGGGAACGGGATCGCGTGTAGGAAGCATCGATGAACCCGCGTGAGAAGCGCCCTTTCAGCTGAAAATAAATGCCCTGATAATTTCCGTAGCGGTCGTTGTCGGCATAGGTAACGGCACCGAAGCTGGGATTCAGTCGCGTCGGGACCTTGCTCTGGTGAATGATCAGATCGCCAGGCAAAACATTAATGTCCACTCCGTACGAGACATTTCCGACGGAGTTGCCGTTACCGACTATGTTGTAAGAGTGGGATCCCGAATACCCAACGGCAGCAGCAAAGATAGTGCTGATCCTACGCTCTACGGACAAGGACCAGATATTCGATTTCGGGGATTTCAAAAGCGGGTTGATGCCGCCAATGCCGAAACTGGCGCCGACAACTCCCCCCTGCGCATTCAGGCCTCCCTGAAACGTTGGAAAAGTAAATCCGAAGGGCGG
>Ga0209811_10000192_pt1 | contig 28852 bp, 18 predicted proteins | sample Coa_R1_6_FD_187161 | JGI IMG/M metagenome (GOLD analysis project Ga0209811, IMG submission 187161) | Surface soil microbial communities from Centralia Pennsylvania, which are recovering from an underground coalmine fire. - Coalmine... | ecosystem: Environmental > Terrestrial > Soil >... | reverse complement strand
CCGTCTGGTTCGCGGAACCGGAAACGGGCGCGGCCTGGGGCGCTTTTGGAACCATCTTCACCGCCATCGCAGTTGCCCACACGCTCTATGCGCCCCGTGAAGTCGTCTTGTGGAACTGGCGTCGCACAGTGTTGCTCGGCGTTTCCTTGGCGCTCGCGATCGGTTCCCAATTCTCTTTGCTCGTGATGGCGCCCCTCGCCCTGCTGCTCATGCTCTATCTCGCCCCCACGAGGCGCGGCGCCGCCCTCACCATCTGGTCCGCGGCCTGCACCATTGGTCTCGCTCTCCTATTCGCCACCTATTTCTTCCGCCCAGCCGCGTTGGTAGATGGCCTGCGCCATGCCACTTGGCTCGGTTTCACGCCGCAGGTCTTTTCTATGAGCGCCGCCTATCGCGAACTGTTCGCAGTCATGGGACAAAACAGTCCCGCCCTCGTCTTCGCCCTGCCCATTGCCCTGGCAACGTATTTTCTCTGGCCGCGCACCCGTTACTTCGGAAACACCGCCCCACTACTGGTCGCGATCTTCTGCCTCATCTTCGGCCTCGCCACCCCACACTACCAAGGCCTGGGATTTCAACTGATCGCCATCCCCTTCCTCTTCGTCTTCGTCGCGGGAATCTGTGCCGACCTACTGGAAACGAAACAGCGCACCCTGGTGATGGCTTGCACCTTCGGACTCCTTCTCGCGTACGCCTTCTGGAGCGTGGTCGAGTTGGCCCGGGCTGCGGACGCCCACTAAGCGATATTCCCCAAAGCAGCAGCGCCCCCGTCCCCATACACTCAGATTGTCATCCTGAGCGAAACGAAGGACCTATGCACTCGATCTAACATCAAAAAACTGATGGGGTTATGCGGATGGATTCACGATGCAAGGCTCGAGAGATTACCCTGATTACCCTTTCCCACTTCCAGAGAGAACGAATTCCCTCCTGCCGCATCTAACTAAAGAGGAGAGTGCCATGCCGCTCCACCTGGAGTATCATCCCCGAATGCGGTACGGGACGCTGGTTCTCGCGGTTTTGTTCGTCGCTTTCTTTTCCCTCTCGGCCTCAGCGCAGGCGAATGGCGTGCCCCCCTCCGTCACCTCATATGGTTTTGGTGGACAACCTGGCTTTCACGGAACTCCACCCAGCGTGACCTCGGTGGGCCCGCACGGCGCGACTCCTCAGCACCCGGTGCACCCGCATCCTATCCAGCCACAGGCTGGCGGACAGCCGGGCCACCATCATCATCACGACGGCAATAACCAGAATTCCTATCCTTATTACGTGCCGTATTACATCCCGTACTACCCGGCGATGGACTATGAAGGTCCGGCGCCTGAGGATTCCGCTGCGGCACAGGATCCGCCGGACACCTACGAAGGTGGACCGACAATTTTCGATCGACGCGGCGCCGGCACTCGCGCCGCCAACGACTACGTGGCCGAAAGGCCGAAAGCCACCGTTCCGCGACCACCAGTGCCGGTAGCAGCCGCATCCGACGATCCACCACCGGCAGCGCAAGTCGATCAACCCGCAGCACAACAGCCGGTGATCGCGTTGCAGGAAACCATCCTGATTTTTAAGGACGGCCACAAGCAGCAGATCAGCAACTACGCGATCGTCGGCTCGAACCTCTACGACCTGACTCCCGGACGCCGCCAGAAAGTCGCGCTCGCCGACCTCGATCTGGTCGCCACGCAAAAAGCCAACGACGACGAAGGCAACGACTTCCGTCTGCCCCAACTGCCCGACGGGAACTGATTTCATGTGGAAGCGAGCGATTGGCGTATCTCTCACCCTGTGGATATGCGCGGGAAGCTCGCTTTCGCAGACAGCACCCGCCGGCATCCGTTTCACAGGCGGATCCGCTTCCGGACATTCTTCGCACCACCACTTTGCACGCACGCTCAACGCAGGATTTCCGTTCTGGCCTGATTACCTGCCGTCGAACGAAACGGCACCCTCGGTGATCGTTGTCCAAGCACCGGCAGCTCCGGCGGAGCGGCCAGCCACCAAGCCCGACGAGCCAAAATCCGCGGCACCACTACTGATCGAATGGCAAGGCGATCGCTACGTCCGCCGCTCATCGGTGGACGCCAATTCGCGCGCCAGCCAGCCCGACTACATCGCGGACGTGAAAGTCACAACTAGAACTCGAGTCACGAATCACCCCGCGAAACAATCCGACATGCCACCGACCACCTTCATCTTCCGCGACGGCCACCACGAACAATCCAGCGACTACTCCATCATCTCCGGAGTGATCTACGCTCGCGGCGATTACTGGGCAACCGGCCAGTGGTCGAAACAAATCCGTCTCTCCGAACTCGACGTGCCCGCCACCATCCAAGCCAACCAAGCCGAAGGCATCCAGTTCCGCCTACCTGCAGCCGCCAACGAAATCATCACCCGCCCTTAAAACGTAGCGCCGGCGTCCCCGCCCTCGCACGCGAAAGCACCACGAAGTGTGAAGCTGACATCTAGTTCAATCTTTCCCTCCGAACCTTTCGTCCATCCCTCGCATCCATACCCCAGACATGCGTCCCGCCTGCGATGAAGCCGCCATCCGCTCCTCTTCCTCTGGCTCTCCATGCCGCCCGGAATCCTACCCCTGGATCCTCGCCGCCGCCATCCTCGGCAGCAGCATGGCCTTCATCGACAGCACCGTCGTCAACGTCGCCTTGCCCGCGCTCCAATCCAGTTTCAACGCCACCGTCATCGACGTCCAATGGGTCGTCGAGTCCTATGGACTCTTTCTCGGAGCGCTGATTCTCGTCGGAGGCTCCGCCGGAGATCTTTTCGGCCGTCGCCGCATTTTCGTTGCTGGCGTCGCGATCTTCGCCATCGCCTCCGCCGCTTGCGGCTTTGCGCAAAACATCCACCAACTCATCTACGCCCGCGCGGTTCAAGGAGTCGGCGCCGCCCTTCTCACTCCCGGAAGTCTCGCCATCATCAGTGCATCTTTTCCCGAGGACCAACGTGGTCGTGCCATTGGCACATGGTCCGGATTCACCGCCATCACCACGGCGCTCGGCCCTGTGCTTGGCGGATGGCTCATCGAGCACGCCTCCTGGCGCTGGATCTTCTTCATCAATCTCCCGCTCGCAGTGGCAGTTATCGTGACTTCTCTCTGGCACGTGCCCGAAAGCCACGGCCCGTCCGCCCAGCGGCTCGATTTCCTCGGCGCACTGCTAGTTACCCTCGGACTGGGCGGCCTGGTGTACGGTCTCGTCGAATCTCCGCGACTGGGCTGGACCAATCCCGGCGTCGCCACAAGCTTGCTGGTCGCACTTGTCTGTCTCTCAGCTTTTCCGTTCGTCGAAGCGCGCGCCCCGAACCCGATGGTCCCACTCAAACTTTTTCAATCGCGAACCTTCTCCGGCGCGAACCTGCTGACGCTTTTTCTTTACTCGGCATTGGGAATTTTCTTTTTCGTGTTCCCGATGAACCTGATCCAGGTCCAGCATTACTCGGCCACCGCCGCAGGCGCGGCCGCCCTCCCGCTCATCCTTCTCATGTTCGTGCTCTCCCGCTGGTCAGGAGGACTGGTTACGCGCTACGGCCCGGAGCTCCCGCTTATCGTCGGTCCACTGATCGCCGCTGCGGGATTTTTGATGTTCACGTTGCCCTCTGTCGGCGGATCGTATTGGACCACCTTCTTCCCGGCATTCGTCATCCTCGGATTCGGTATGGCGGTCAGCGTTGCTCCCCTCACAACCACGGTGATGACGGCAGTCGATCGCGACCACTCGGGCACAGCGTCGGGCATCAACAACGCGGTCGCGCGGGTAGCCGGTTTGCTCGCGGTCGCAGTCTTTGGCATCGTCATGGTCAGCGCCTTCGCTACCCACCTCGACCAGGAACTCTCGCGTCTGAACATCCCGCAACCGATCCGCGAACGAATTCATTCCGACCGCACGAAGCTGGCCGCGATCGAAGTATCGGCAAACGCAAGTGCCAATTCTTCACCCGTACAGAATTCCCCAGCTGCCGAATCCTCCCGTGAACTGAAAGCGACAATCGCCCACTCGTTTGTCTACGCATTCCGCCTCATTGCCCTCTGCTGCGCCGCCCTATCCATCGCCAGCGCAGCCGTCGCAGCCGTGTTCATAAAAGCGCAGAGCACGGCTGCTGGTGTTCACTGATAGCACCGCGGGGGCGTATAAGGGCAAGCCTTCAGGTGTGCCGTAGAACGAAGCGAAAAACTCGCCTTCAGGCGCTGTCTCCCACCCAAATCGGGAGGCTGATCAGTAACCCCTTCCCCACCCAAAACACCCCAATGCGTGGTATAATTTCGTTTGATCCAAGGTTCATTAACACCCTGTAAATACAACGCTTTAGGGAAGACTCAACCCTTCGAAGGCCAAGCCCAAATTGCGCGTCCAAATTCACAAAAGCTGGCAGCCAGAAGCTAGCGGTTAAGAGCAGATTTTCATGGCAGACGATCAGAATCCCGAACTCCCGTTACCCCCACCGCCTCCGGGCGAAGGCGGCTCTCCCGGCGCCCTGAATATTCAACCGGTCAATATCGAAGACGAGATGCGCCGGTCGTATCTCGACTATTCGATGTCGGTCATCATCGGCCGCGCGCTCCCCGACGTGCGCGACGGATTGAAGCCGGTGCATCGCCGCATTCTCTACACCATGCAGCAGATGGGTCTGGCACCCAACCGCGCCACCCGCAAGTGCGCTCGCATCGTCGGCGACGTGATGGGCAAATACCATCCGCACGGCAACCTCGCCGTCTATGACGCCCTCGTGCGCCTTGCTCAAACCTGGAGCATGCGCTACCCACTGGTATTCGGACAGGGCAACTTCGGCTCCGTCGATGGAGATCCTCCGGCAGCCGACCGTTACACCGAAGCCAAGCTTGCGCAGGTCGCGACCGCGCTCCTTGAAGATCTCGACAAGGAGACCGTCGACTTCCGTCCCAACTACGACGATAGCGAAGTCGAGCCCGAAGTTCTCCCGGCGCGCATCCCGAATCTTCTCGTCAACGGCTCCGACGGAATCGCCGTCGGCATGGCCACGAAAATTCCGCCGCACAACCTCACAGAGATCGTCGACGCCACGATCACGCTGGTCAACAATCCCCATGCCCAACTGGCGGAGATTCTCAAGTTCGTCCAAGGCCCCGATTTCCCGACCGCCGGCATCATCCACGGGCGCGCGGGAATCGTCGACGCCTACAAAACTGGCCGCGGCCGTTTCATGATGCGCGCCCGTGCCGCCATCGAGACGCTCACCAAAGACAAGCAGGCCATCATCGTCACCGAAATCCCCTTCCAGGTGAACAAGGCCCGCCTGGTCGCGCGTATTGCCGAACTGGTGAACGACAAGGTCATCGACGACATTTCCGACATCCGCGACGAAAGTGATCGCGACGGCATGCGCATCGTCGTCGAACTCAAGCGTGGCGCAGAAGCCCAGATCGTCCTGAACCAACTCTTCAAGCACACCGAGATGCAGCAGGGCTTCAGCATGATCCTGCTGGCCATCGCCCACGGACAGCCCCGTGAGATGGGCATCATCCAGGCGCTCCAATACTTCATCAACCACCGGGTGGAAGTCGTTCGCCGGCGTACTGCCTACCTGCTGGCCAAAGCGCAGGATCGCGAGCACATCCTCGAAGGCTACCTGACCGCACTCGATCACCTCGACAACGTGATCACCATCATTCGCGCCAGCGCCAACCGCTCCGATGCCCGCGAAAACTTGGTCGCCTACTTCGGTGGCAAGAAGATCGACATCAACACCACCGGCCGCGCGCCCAAGCTCGATCCCGAGAAGCCCTTCACCGCGAAGCAGGCCGATGCCATCCTCGAACTGCAACTGCATCGCCTGACCAAGCTCTCCATCGATGAAATCTCGAACGAGCTGAAGGAAATCCGCGATCGCATTACTGAGTACCAATCCATCCTCGGCTCGGAAAAGAAACTGCGCGGCGTCATCATCAAAGAATTGGAGGAGGTCAAGGAGCAATACGGCGACGCGCGCAAGACTGTCATCGAAGACGAGGCTGCCGAGATCCATCTCGAAGACTTAATCGCCGACGAGCAGGTCGCCGTTACGGTCAGCCACTCCGGCTACCTGAAGCGCACTCCCATCTCCACCTACCGCATGCAGCGCCGCGGTGGCACCGGCCGCACCGGCATGAAGACGCGCGACGAAGATTTCGTCGAGCAGCTCTTCGTCGCCTCGACCCACGCCTACATCCTGATCTTCACCAGCGCCGGACGCGTCTACTGGCTGAAGGTCTACGAGATTCCCGACGTCGGTCCCGCCGGCAAGGGTAAGCACATGGGCAACCTCATCTCGCTGCAGGCCGGCGAGACCGTGCGCACCATGCTCGCCGTCCGCGATCTGGAGGAAGCCAACAAGTACGTCTTCTTCGTCACTCGCAACGGCACGGTGAAGAAGACTGAACTCAAGGACTTCTCGCACGTGATGTCCCGCGGCATTATCGCCATCAACATCGAGCAGGGCGACGAACTGGTCGCAGCTACGCTCACCGATGGCCTGCAGATCATCTTCCTCGCCTCGCATGAAGGACAGGCTGTGCGTTTCGAAGAAGATGACGTTCGCTCCATGGGCCGCAACGCCACCGGGGTTCGCGGCATGAACTTGGCCGACAAGGACTACATCGTCGGCATGGCTACCACTCCCAAGCCGGGTGTGAAAGTCGAGAAAAAGGAAGGCGACGAGGATCTCGTGCCCGAAAAAGGCTCGCTGATTCTTTCCGTCACCGAAAACGGCTACGGCAAGCGGACCCCCGCCGACGAGTACCGTTTAACCAATCGCGGTGGCAAGGGCGTGATCAATGTGAAGACGACCGAGCGTAACGGCAAGGTCTCCACCATTGCCCAAGTCTCCGAAGATTCGCAAGTCATGCTGATCAGCCAGTACGGCAAGATCATACGTATGGACTCGAAGACCATCCGAGAATCCGGCCGCTCCGCACAAGGCGTCCGTCTCCTGAACCTCGAACCCGGCGATCGCGTGGCCGCCGCCGTAGTCATCCCGCCCGACGAAGCGCCGGGCAATGGCAACGGTTCGCTGCTCCAGTAACGTTCAAACTACTCCGAGGGCGCGAGCAATCGCGCCCTTTCCATTTGCAGCATTCCCTCGCACGGTCTACATTACCGCTCGAGGAAAATCCATGAAACGATCTCTAGTCCTTGGGTGTCTATTCGCTCTTGCCTTGGCATCCGCTCTTCCCGCAATGGCGCAGGTCTCTCCCGACGTCGAGAAAGCCATCACCGACCTGGAGCAGAAATGGGCGGAAGCTCAGAAAGACGGCAAACCCGACGTAGTCGACCCATTGCTGGCCGATCAGTTCGTTAACACCGATACCGACGCCAAGGTCACCGGCAAGAAGGACCTGCTCGCGAACTTGAAAGGCGGCAAATGGGAGCACAACGCGATCAGTGGCGTGAGGGTAACCGTATTCGGGCACGTTGCCATCGCCACTGGAAGTTGGGCAGGCAAAGGAGTAGATGGCGACGGCACAAAAGTCGACCGCCACGAACGCTGGACCGATACATGGGTCCGCATGCCAGGCGGCCTTTGGCAATGTGTAGCCAGCCAGCAAACCGAACTCAAACCATAACGAATTTGTGAAGCTTCGGCGCCCCAGGTTCGCGTCCGCTCTTTGGACGCTAACCTGGGACTACCACGAACCCTACTGCAACGCCGGATCCCCCGGCATCGGATGACTCGCCTCATTCGCGTGCGGCACGAGTTGCTTGTACACCGCGCTCGGCACGTCCGACTTCCAATACCCGGTCGTCTTCGCGAATCCCACAATCCCGAAGAACATTACCGCCACGCCCGCCGCAAACGCCCATGTCGGCATCTTGCGCGGCGCGGGAATCAATCGCGGCAACGCCATCTGCAACGCGCCTTCCGCCGGACAAACTGCCAGGCACTCCAAACATCCCGTACACTCCGCCGATTTGATCGTCACTAGTTTGTCCACTGGCAATGCTGAAGGACATGCTTTCGCACACTTCGCACAATCGATGCACGCCGACTCATTCCGCCGAATGCGAAACGGGCTGAACACCGACGACAATCCCAGCAGAGCTCCATACGGACACACATACCGGCACCAGAAGTTCTGCATAAACAACGAGGCCACCGCGAGAACGCCCAGCACAATCAACCCGGTCGATCCGATGAATCGGAAGAAGTTCAACATCTTTACATCGGCCACGATGCCATACGGGCTCTGCATGAATCCCGTGATCGCCTGTGCCGACATGCTCGATACCGCCCACACAAAGAATCCCAGCAGCAGATACTTCAATCCGCGCAGCGGAATATCCACCCACTGCGGCAAATGAAAATTCCTCCCGAAGATCTTCTTCCCCAACTTCCCGAGATACTCCGAAACAGTTCCCACCGGACACAGCCAACTGCAGAAAGCCTTGCGGAACAAGAATGAAATCGCGACAAACGTCACCAGTAGAAACATCGCCGCCGGATGCAGCTCAGGCACGCGCCCCGTCAGCAGAAAATATTTGAAATTCATCATGCCTGCGATGGGCAGCCAGCCCTCGACACCCGCTGGACGCGACACGTAAGCCGACGCACCCGCCGTCTCGTAATGCCGCACCCACAGGTAGAACTGGCCACCCAACCAGACATTCATCAGGACAAACGCAAACTGGTATCCACGGCGCAGGGCCTGCGAATAATCACGGTCCGTCCGCCGGATCAGCTTCTTTTTTTCGGCCTTTCCCTTGGACCGTGCTTCGTGGGTCGACTCGGTCTGACTGCCCTCGCACATTGCGAGCGCTCCCTCGAGTAACCCCGGCCGAACTGAATTGAAGACTTCGCTATGAAGTTGGCTCGCCATCGCCTTGCCTCACCACGAGCCAAGACTAGCGGCCTTATCACACGATGACTGTGACGTACGTCACGTCGGTCCACCGGCACCGGGTCTGTGCGCTCTCGCCGTTTTCCCGTTCGGAGCTAACGGCCTCTTTTGTTACGCTCCTGAAACCTCGCACTGATACGAAGCCGTACCCTTCGCGCGGCAGCTTGAACACCGAGTAGGCCCACTCTCGGGCGAAGATGCTCTAAACTACTGCTAGATTTGGGGTTTGGAGCCCAAAGTCGCGTGTTAGAATTTGCGGAAGGAATCTATTTCGCGAGACCCAGATTTGATCGAACTAGCGCCTTCTATACTCTCGGCAGACTTCGCCCACCTCGGCGAGCAGGTTGCCCGTGCCGTCGAAGGCGGCGCAACCGTGGTTCACGTCGACATCATGGACGGCCATTTCGTTCCGAACCTGACCATCGGGCCTCCGGTCGTGAAGTCTCTGCGCAAAGCGACCGACCTCCCGCTCGATTGCCACCTGATGATCGAGAATGCCGACGAGTTTATCCCGGCGTTTGTGGAGGCGGGCGCCAATTGGGTTTCCGTTCATCAGGAAGCATGCGTTCATCTGGATCGCACGCTGCACCATATTCGGGAGCACGGTGCTCTGGCAGGCGTGGTGATCAATCCGGCGACCCCGGTCGACATGCTTTCGGAAGTTCTCGATGTCGTGGATTACGTTCTGGTCATGTCGGTGAACCCGGGTTTCGGTGGACAGAAGTTTCTGCCCAATTCCCTGCATAAGATGCGACAACTCAGCGAGATCCGGGCGCGGCGCGGATTGAATTTTCGGATCGAAGTCGACGGAGGCGTTGCCCTCGATACGGTAGCCGAGATTGTTCGGGCAGGCGCAGAAATTCTGGTCGCAGGCAACGCGGTGTTCGGTAAGGGTGATCCAAAGACAAATGCCGAGAAATTGTTGAAAGCAGCGACCGAAGCCACGCTGCAGAAGGTGTGATGGCTTTCAAGTTCGCGGCAGGTTTTGGGAAGGGCACGACCTCGGTCGTGCCGATCAGTTGTTAAGAACGTAGCGCTTCGGCGCCTGAGGTGCATTCCGCAGCATCCAGGCTCTGATCCAAACAAAGAGGTCCTTATGTCGCGTAGTTTCCCCACAATCGTTTTGCTTGGCGCGCTTGCGTTCAGCATCGGCTGCACCAACAAGAAGGTCAACAATCCGTTGGCCAACGTCGGCTCCAAGCAGCCTGACAAGGTTCTCTTCGACCGCGCCATGGACGCGATGAAGCATAACCGCTTCGACGTCGCCCGCATGACCCTGCAGACCCTGATCAACACTTACCCGGATTCGGAATTCATTGCCCGCGCCAAACTGGCCGTCGGCGATTCCTGGTACGCGGAAGGCGGCACGGCCGCGCTGTCGCAGGCCGAAATCGAGTACAAGGACTTCGAGACGTTCTTCCCCAACATGCCGGAAGCCGCCGAGGCGCAGCTCAAAATCGCGAACATCCACTACCAGCAGATGGAGAAGCCGGATCGCGACTACACGCACGCCAAGCGCGCCGAAGACGAGTATCGCAACCTGATTCTGCAGTATCCGGACTCGAAGCTTCTTCCGGAAGCCAAGCAGCGTTTGCTTGAAGTGCAGGAAGTTCTGGGGGAGCGGGAATTCGAGATTGGACGTTTCTACTATCTGCGTCAGTCCTACCCCGCCGCCATTGCACGCCTGAGTTCGCTCGTGGATCGCTACCCGCTTTATAGCGGTGCCGATGAGACGCTCTATCTGCTTGGTCAGTGCTATGAAGGCGAAATTACCGCAGTGCGAGCCAAGCCGATTCCGGAAGCCTTGAAAGCACGCGTGATCGAGGAATTCACGAAGAAATCCGCCGAAGCATACGACAAGATCCTCACTCGCTATCCACTGACAGATCGCACCGAGGACGCCAAGAAACGGCTGGAAGCTCTGCACCAGACTATCCCCACGCCCACCAAAGAAGCGATCGCGCAGAATAAAGCAGAAGAAGATAGCCGCCGAACTACGGGCATGGTCAGTCACGTAATGGCGGGTTTCAAAAAGCATCCCGATGTAGCGAAGGCCACGAAAGTCGGTGAGCCGCCCCTGACGGATCCTAAGGGTATGAGCGCGACCGAGTTCAGCCAAGAAGTCCAGGCTGCTTTGATGCCACATCCGCCGGGTGGCGAGAAGTCCGTTACCGTCGTGCCCACGGATGGCTCGGCGCCGCCTCCACCCAACGAGCCAGCGCCTCGGTCCGACAGCCCAGCCATCGCCGGAGCTCCCGCGCCAGCTCCCGCGGAAGGCAGCGCTCCGCCGCCTGCCCCCAGTTCGAATGAACTGCAACCGAACGCTCCTCCCGATCCGAACGAGCTTAAGGTGGATCCAGCCGAAGCCGGTACTGCCGTGCCACCCCCAGCCCAAGTAAATGAGATCCAGAATGGCGCAGCGCCTGCGGCTGCCGCCGACAGCAGCTCGAGCTCTTCAGATACGCCTACAGGCAAAGCCTCCACCAGCAAGAAAAAGAAGAAAAAGGGGCTAGGAAAGCTAAATCCGTTCTAAAACGGCACCGTGATGTGGAGTGCGGGCTGAAATCCACCCGCACTCATCTCCCTGGAAATGCGAACGTTCCCCCGCGCTTAGCCTTCTTTTGTGCCAATCTCAACCAGCCATGACCCCTAGTAACCTCCCGTAACCGCCTTCCCCAATTGACTTCAAAACAGGCACAGGTTAACTTCGCGGTATCTCCCCCTTCACCAAAGGACACCCTTGGCTCGCAAGATTCTGCTCGCCGACGACAGCGTCACCGCCCAAAACATGGGCCGGAAGATCCTTACTGACGCTGGTTATGAAGTAGTAACGGTCAACAACGGCTCGGCAGCTCTCAAGAAGATCGCCGAGGGCAAGCCTGACCTGATCGTCCTCGACGTCTACATGCCCGGCTATAGCGGTCTGGAAGTGTGCCAGCGCATCAAAGAGAATCGCGAGACCGCGCGTATCCCGATCCTGCTGACCGTCGGAAAGCTTGAGCCCTTCAAGCCGGAAGAGGCGCGCCGCGCCCGTGCCGACGCGTTTGTGGTGAAGCCGTTTGAGGCGAGCGAATTGCTCTCGGCCCTTACGAAACTCGAAGACAAGATTATCCCTGGCGCTGAGCCTTACAAGCAGGGAAGATTTGCTAAGGCGATCGCTTCGGTGGATCAGGAACCCGACGGCGAAAAGTTCGGCGACTCCGAAGGCGGTTGGAAAGCGCGCCTACGGATTCCAACCGGTAAGCCGAAGGAGAAAGATACGGAGCCTGATCCGGACTACGCGTCGACGCAGGGCAAAGGATTCCGCGATTTACCCGAGACGGCAACGAAGAAAAATGCACCGGCGCCTCCGGTTGTTGCTCCTATGCCCGAGCGTCCGCTGCCCAGCGGGATTCCGCACGACATTACACCGGAAGAGATTGCAGCTATCACGGCTGCCGCGGCTCAGTTGAACGGAACAGCTACCGCACCCGATGTCGAGCCTCACGAAACCCACATTCCCGAAAGCACTGTTGCCGAAACTGCTCAAGAAGTTGTCGCGCAGGATAACGATCCGGTAACTTTCGCAAGCTCTCCCGCACTCGCGGACCCGGTTGATGACGCAAGCGATGTGCAGACGGCAGCCGTATCCCATTTGGATTCGGCTCAGCCAGAGGCTGTCGCTGAGACCGTAGCCGCAGAACTGGTCGAGACGCCGACGGGGGCCAACCCTGAGATCCCCAGCGCGACGGTCCCACCGATGGAAGCCGTCGTGGAAGAGCCAGCGATTTCTCCAACTGCACGCCCCGAAGTGAGCCCGGTCGAGGCATCGGTAGAAGAAGTAGCCCCGGTTCCAGTCGCTGAGGCAGACGAATCGCGCGCTGTTATGCCCGTCATTGCGGCGCCCGAAACCGCCGTGGCGGATGTGCCTTCGGCACCTGCGATACCTGAACCCGCTGCTGAAGTCGCCGCAACTCAGTCCTCAGCTGCCAGCACCTCCGACGACGAAGTGATGGCCGCTCTGCAGACGCTGATTCCAAGCTCCGAGACCGCCGCGGTTGCCACAGTCGATCCTTCCAACGGAACGGGCACTACCTATCCCGCCCACTCTGCCCATCCGCGCTGGGTCGCCGAAGAGGTTGGCCTTGCAGTCGACGAAGCAACCATCTCGCTCGAACAGGAGATGGCAACGGCTTACAGCACGTTCTCAGGACAAGCGGCGCATTCCGCCGACACTGCGACGGCCGAACCCAGCGTTGCGCAGGCCGAAGTGACCGTGGCCGCACCGGCACCCGAACCCGAGCCCGAACCCTTCGAACCGCCCGGAGTGGAGGCACTGGCCTCAGCGGCCGCTGTCGGCGAAGGAGCGTCCGCCTATTCAACGGTGAGCGTGCAGGCATCCCCAGAGTCCTTGACCACCGAACAGCCTGCTGAAATTACGACCTCGACTTCCGAAGTGCACAGCGCTGCTGCATCCTCCACAGCAGAGCCAGTTGCGGAAGCGATTCACACCATCGAAGGAGAAGTTATGGCTGCCAGTTGGAAGAACATACGTGACTCGATCGCTGGAGCAGCGGCAAAACCTGCTGCAACGAAGGAAGAATTTCGCGACGTCGAGCCAGCGCCGGTCGAACCCAACTCTGTAGCGCCCCTTGAGCCGAGCACACGTCAGTTCAAGGCCAGCGATCCGACCTCGATCGCGAATATCGTCGACAGTGTGCTCGCCGAATTGCGCCCCAAGATCGTGGAAGAAATTGCCCGCAAGCTCGCAGATTCGAAGAAGGAATAAACCGGGTCCGCGGCAAATAGATCAACTAACGCCACTCAATGAGTGGCGTTGGTTTTTTGAGCTGGAAACACGATCATGACCGCGTCCGGCTGCCTGGCACGAATCAGTCGAGGCATATTCATTCCAGGTGCAGGCGATCCAAGATCCTTCTCGGTCGCGTATGGTGCGTAGAACATCAAGTGCCCTGGAGCGTGTACCAGCTGATTGTTCTGCGCAATAAAGAGATAGATGGAATCCGAGAGCATGTACACAATCCCCGGCTTCCTGGGTGCCAGAAATTGTCCATCCTTGTACCCCGCGTCGATGTCGGCTTTGATCTGACCTTCGGTCCTGCCCTTCGCGCGCTGTTCCTCTGCGAACAACCGGGTGGGAAGCGTGGTCGTGCTGCCTTCGGCGTCGAAGCACGTCGGTTCCTGGTTGAGCGGAGTCTGTCGATCCACAAAGCACGAGAAGCCGTTGCTGCCGTCTTGCACTTTCACATAGCCGGTCGAGTCCAGCACATAGACGGTCGCTTTGTCGGAAATCTCCGGCGGAGCGGCACTTTTGGCAAGTGTGATCTTCTGCGTCCGCGGGAGTGACATATCGTAAGCAGGCTTGGGAAGGGTCGCCTGCGCGAACAAGCAGAGACCGGTGGTTGGGAGCAAAAGGGCAGACAGAAGTTGCATGTGTACCTCCGTCGGCGGATCCCGCACGGGGTTCCGCCGTCGGAGTTCATAGACTCGGAGGGCATGGCGGGGTTAGCAGTCCCCGCGTAGCCTAGTTCGCAACGTTCACCACTTAGCAGAGTTCGTCGGCAGTCTTGGGACTGATTACCTTTCCGATCTCGGTGATCTTGTTCGCAGGGAACCCGCTGAGTTCGGCATGCTTGCGAATCGCGGATTCATCCTTCGCCAGGTAAACGCAGAAGGTCTTATCTTCGGCAACGTAGGATTCAACCCACTGGATCTCCCCGCTTCCGACTTGCGCGAGCGCTTTGTTCGACGTGGCCGCCGCCTGCCGCAGCTGCTCCCCCTGCAGATCTCCCACCTTGGGGATTTCACGCTCAATCACGTATTTCTTCATGACATTCTCCGATCCTTTTCAGGAAGTTTTTCGATGTCTTGAAAATAGCGGCCCGAAGGCTTGCGGACAAGATGGCAGATTTGCCATTATAGGTGGGTGATCCAGCCAACACTCATTACGTAGTCGAAGGGGCCGAATGATTGATGTCACTGTACTGCTCTTGAACGACACATTTTCGTCGACCGCGATCGGCCCAATGGAAGTCTTCCGGCACGCGGGGTCGCTGTGGAATTACTTGACCGGGGTGCAGCCATCGCCCAACTTCCGCGTGACCACCGTGTCGGCGGACGGTCGGGCAGTGAGTTGCGATGGCGGCATTCGTATTCATCCCGCAGCGGCGATCAGCAGTATCCGCCGCACGGAGCTGATCTTCATCCCCACGACGGGACTGAACCTGGACAACCTTGGTGAACTGTATGCCCCTGTCCTGCCTTGGCTATGCCGCTGGCACAAGCGGGGTGCGTCCATCGCAGCCGTCTGTTCGGGAGTTGGGCTGCTGGCGGCGACCGGGATGCTCGATGGCAAGCGCGCCACTACGCATTGGGGGCTGGCCGAGACCTTCCGGAAGAAATACCCAAAAGTGAAGTGGATGCCGGAGTTGATGGTGACGGAAGATCGCGGCTTCTACTGTGGTGGCGGAGTGCATGCCGCGCTCGATCTCAGTCTTTACTTAGTGGAGAAGTTCTGTGGACACGAAGTCGCCGTGCAGACCTCGAAGGCATTGCTCATCGATACGCCGCGCGCGTGGCAATCGGGCTTCGCAATCGTGCCTTTGAAGACTGACCACACCGACGACGCCATCTCGCGAGCCCAGGAATGGCTGCACGAGAACTTCCACCGCGAATTCCCGCTCGAATTCGTCGCCCAAAAGGTGGCCATGAGCGTGCGCAACTTCGTGCGCCGCTTCAAGCAGGCGACCGGTGACAGCCCTCTGATCTACCTTCAAAAGCTCCGCATTGCCACTGCCAAGCGCCTGCTCGAGGGCGACCACCGCAGCGTCCAGGAAATCAGCGGCGCCGTCGGTTACCAGGACGTAGCCTTTTTCCGCGAGTTATTCGAGCGACACACCGGAGTCGCACCGAGCGCGTATCGCAAGAGGTTTGGGGTGTAAGCGGTCAGTAGTCCCATGCTGCAACTAACTGCACATAGTCCCGATTTAGAACTCTCTATGTAAGAACCGTTGCTGGACGAATATTTGTGGGCTAATATCTTCGGCGCGAGGGCCCATGAAAACGCTCATCACCGCCGCCACAAGTCTGTTTGCTGTTTTAACTCTGGCCACCGTTGTTTGCGGACAAGAAAATTCTGTTCCTCAGTCCAATTTGAGCAGCCCGGCTGCCGCCGCCGGAGCGGCGACCACCAGCAGCGCCCCGGCACCCGCTCGAGCGCCACATTTTGTTCCAGTGCTGATCTCCGCCACGGATAGCCGCGGCAATCCAGTCCTGGATCTCACAAAAGATCAGGTGACGGTGCTGGATGCAAACCTCTCAGTCCCCCCGCTGCAGATTTACAAGGGCACAGATCTTCCGCTGCATCTAGGCATCGTGCTGCTGTGCACGCCGCGCACCTTTGCCCAGCAGCAAGCCGCGGCCATCGACCTGATCAATAAGGTGATCCGGCCTGGCGTTGACGAAGGTTTCGTTATCGCCGCACGCGGAAAACGTCCGTGGCCGGGCGAACGCCTGGAGTGGAAGCAGGATCCAGCAGTGCTGACGTCGACGATCAAAGGCCTCGATCCGAACGCGGGTTTTTGGGATGCCTTCAACTTCGACTTACAAACCGCCGAAACTTCCTTTGACGAGAACGCCGGTCGCAGTTCTTTGCAGACCGTCGCGGGCAATGGAGTCAGCGTGTTCGATGTCGTCTACTCGATGATGAATTCCGATCCTCGTCCTTCCCGGCGAGTGGTCGTGATGTTTAGAGAACCATGGGCTCATAGCCCTGGCTTTGGCCGCCGAGCCAATACGTTCGTGGAAGGTAGGATGGCGCGGGTAATCGCTGCCGGCCAAGAGGCTCATATCGCTACATTCGTGGTCGGGTTGGAAGATCAACAGTTTAACGGTATCACCGACAACAACATCGGGAAGATTTACACCTCCCTGCATGCCGGAGACGACGGTGGGGCGGGCTCTGCTGGTCGTTCGTTCGACCTGGAGATGGAGAAAGAACGCAAGCACGCCTACGATGCGGGTAAATCCAATGTTGAGCGTCTGGCTTCGGAAACGGGCGGGGCCACCTACTGGAGCACCAAAAAAAATTTTCCCGACGCGATTGCTTCTATCGCGAATCAGCTGAACGGACAGTACATTGTCACGTTCGTGCCGCGGGATCTACCGAGCGGCATACACCCGCTGAAAATCACGAGCAAAGATGCTGCTCGCGTGCTGTCGCAGAGTGCCTTTATTGTGGGTCAGTAAAGGCAAGGAAGGCCCTTAAGGAACCCGCTTCAAGACCACGGCGACACTTTCGTCGGCGCCAATAATCCCTTGCATTTTCCGGAGCGCTTCTGTTTGGTCAGGCTTGAGAAGCACTTCACGGCGCACAAATTCGCGGGAATATCTCAGCTTCGTTCCAGTGATTTCTATTTTGCTCTCATAGGTGGCGAAACCCATGTCTACTTTAACGGGTTCAGGAACGTCATCGATTGCGTACTCTTTGGGGAGATCGAATTCGTATACATCGGTTTCGCGGCTGGCATCTTCGAATTGAAATGGCAAGCGGCGCGGCTTGCGCTCTAAGACTAGTGCTTTCTCACCCATCACGCGCGGGCGTACCAACATGAGAGGTCCGCGGATTTGGGCATACCCCGGATCCGTCAATTTAAAGACGATCTGGAGATTCTGCTGACTGTGGTCGAGCTGCTGAATGTCGGCATTTTCTAGATTGAATCCCCTTAGCGAGCGACTCAGCCGGTGCTCCAACTGCTGGGTGCGCTCCTGCTGACTGGCGTGCATGAGTGAGGCCCGTTCGTGAAATGCGTGATCTCCACTGCGGCTCTCCACTATCTCTCCAGAGAGAACGCCCTCCGCGCTCAGCGTGAAGTGGCCGCTGCGAGAAAGCAGGTTCGCCTCCGGTGGTGCGAGAGGGGTATGAATCAGTTCCCCGCTGCCCCCAGCCATCAGGAGTGCGTAGCTGTCCTGCAAGTCTCCCCGCAGGTCTCCCACAGGTGTGTAAGGGTCGGTTGGATCAAAGATCAAAAAGCGCACTCCCGACTTACTGGTCACAACCGATCGGTACCGACTCGCGTCGGTCGTCGGCGGCAATTCGATGGCGAGAATGGCGTGGTTGAAGTGCGGAGAGGAGAGCGCGGGTGTAACGTTTCCCCGATGCGTATCGATGAGTACGTAGTCTGAAGCGATGCCGACTTCACGAAGCATCGTGCTAAGCAAGGTAGCTTTGTCTTTGCAGTCGCCGTAGCGCGCACGAAAAATGTCGGCTGCCGGATGCGGTTGGTAGCCGCCAATTCCGATCTCGATCGCCACGTAGCGCACGTCGGATTGCATAAAGGACGCTAGGGCTTGGACTTTTCCATCGAAGTCCGACTTTCCGGAGACTAATTGCTGCGCCTTCTGCGAAAGTTCGAGCGTGGGGGTACGTCGGTCGGCAGTAAGCTGTGTGTACCAGCGGCCCAGCGCTTCCCATGATCCCGCGTTCGAGGGGCCAGACCCCGGCGGAAAGTAAATCAGTCCCAGTCTGCGGGACAGTGACCAAGGCGAAGGGCTCATGGGCTCGTGCTCGATGGCCGGCAGATCGCGTAGAGTCCATTCCCACGTTCCATCGCCGGCCCGGGAAGGTTCGACTGGATCTCCGTTCGCCCAAAGTGTCTTGAACTCCCACCCTGGCGGAAGCAGCACCGTCACTCGGGCTTCGTGCACGGGGACCGATTCCTGAAAGCCCCACTCCAGTTCGTTCACCCACTCCCGGCGTTGGACTTCGTACTCGAAGGCAATGACTGCGCCGGGATCCGCTCCAGGGCAAGTGGCGGTCCTGAGACGAAGATCGTTGTACAAGTCGTATCCGAAAAAGGCGCCGCGCTCGGCGAAGTCCTTATCCTTAAGTTCGAACTCCTTACCGGAGCGATCGATCGACCAGCAATGAACCTGGTGAAGTTTCTCCTTGTCTCTCACGTATACCGCCAGGTCAGCTTCCTCGCGCCCCTCCGGACGAAGGATCTTGACAACGCGACGATAGTGCTCGCGGTATTCGGCCGGACCGGAGATGGCGATTCTCACCTCATCAAGCAGGACTACCGCTTTCGTGTCAGGTTCGTAGGTGGGCAGAGTGGAGGACGCGGCCTGTCGAACCCAATCGGGAGCGGCGCTGCTCGCATGCGCGATGCTTACAAGCAGCAATCCAAGAACCAAGAAGAAGTAGGTTTTACTTCGCATCCGCATGGGCCGCCCCTCGGGCGATCATCTGCTGATCGTCTCCCGTCTTCACCTTGTCGAAGAAGCCTTTGAGATTTTTGTACTCCGCGACAGGGAAGGCCATGCCGCCCATAATCAGATCACGGCGCGCCGAGATCGTGTTTGGTGTCTCCCGCTTTTGGTTCGTCGCGTACAGGGCGTAGTCCAGCTTCAGGGTATCGTCGGCCGGAAGGCTCTCGACTTCGAGGGTCGCCGGCAGGGCAATGTGGACCTCGTCAATCTCGCGCGTGAGGTTCCAGAAGTAAATGGGATTGATGCGCTCGGATGAGGAGAAAACCGGTTTGTTGTTGACCTGAAAGATGTGGAGGGGAATCAGTAGTCGCTTGCCCGCGCCGACCGCCATGGGCGCGGATATCTTGAAATCAGCCGCGAGGTGGACTTCGGTATCGTCCCAGTTAGGAGAACCGACGAGAGTTACTTCGCTATCGGCGGGAAGCCAGCCACGTACTTCGTCTTCCAGGAGTTTCTTGCGGCCTTCCGCGTCGGTCAGGCTCCCCTTCTGACGGCGATCCATCGCTTCCAATCCGTAGAAGCCGATTTTGACCGTACCCTCAACCTTGCCATCTTCGCTTAGCTGGACGCGCGCCAAGCGCTGGATCTGGGCCTGGTTGTAACCGGACAGCGGACTCTCTATAAACTCGGTTTCCTTCTCTGACTTCTGTCGCAGCCCCTGTGAGCCCGAATAACGCCAGTCCATCAGGCCATACGGGCAGTACTTTGTTCCGGGATCGAGGAATACATCCTTCCCGTTAAGTTGGACGATAGTGATCTCGTTGCTCAACTGATGAGTGGACAGGAGTTCGTGCTGGAAAAAGGTGTCGTCTCGAGTCGGCACCCACATCATCCATGCTGGGAACCCGGCTGCTCGCGCCATGGCCGCAAACAAGCGGTTCAAGTCGTCGTGCGTGCCGCTCCGCTGCCGAAGAACATCTTCGGCGCTTTCATTCGGCTTGAGGCTGATGGCTTTTTCTTCCTCTTCCTGCCGCTTGGGAATGAAGCTTTGGTTTTCGAGAGTAGTCACAAACGCGTAGAGCTTGCGGAGTTTCTGCTCGGGAGTATCTGCGGCTGCTACCGTCTTGGCTACGAGGTCCTGGATTCCACCCCTGTGATCAAGAAACTTCTCGACGTCTTTGCTCCAGAACTTGCCTTCCTGTTTCCAGAACGCATCGGCGCTGGAATCGATGGTGTAGTAGAACTGCACCCGGTAACGCAGCATGTTCGCCGGAGGCATGTAAGGCTCTTCTTGCAGGGGAGGAACATTCGTAAGCGCAAGATCGACGTATTGGGTCGCTGTGCGAGAAGTCGCGACGCTGCTCGTCATCAAGCGATGCCACTGCGGTTTTGGTCCGTTGCTCGGAAGATACGATGTCCAGGCACTTCCCCGTCCAACCCGTTCGTGTGCCATGATGAGGTCGCCGGGGTAAGGAACAAACTTGAACGTCGCGCTCTTCTGAAAGAGTTCGTTTTGAACAATCCATTCCGGCGGATAAAAGCTGTGATCGTCGTAGCGCAGCGAGTAGCGAAAATCCAGGATGCTGCCGACCTGTACGTCGGGTAGGGTGAAGGACTTCACGTGCACCCGGATTTCATTGCCTCTTCCTCGTTTGCCCTTTACTACCACCTTATCGAAGACTCTCCCATTAAAGGGGACAATGGATCCGTCGGCATGAACGGTGCGTCCGCTGACACTGTCTACTCTGAATCCCCGCTTGGAATATGGAATCTCCACGTCGGCGTAACGTTTGCCGGTTTCGGTGAGAACCTTGATTCTCATGTAAACCGAGTGATTGTTGTTTGGATCGTCGGCGACTTCCTCGCGGAGAAGAACGACCGCGGGTGCGCCTTTCTGTTCTGCGATGTCGGTCATCTTTCGATCTTCTGGATCAATGGCGGGCCAATCGGCGCGGGCTTGTGTTACCAGGAAGATAGGAACCAAAAACACCAGGTAGACAGGGATCCAGAAGTTACTAAGTTTCATGGGGCCTCGTGGCGCTAACCGGACCAACTATTATCCTTAGTTGGATGGGAGTGGGCAAGAAAATCTTGAACCTAGCAGGGAGAGGCACTCCGGTGCGCCGCTATCACCAACGCTGCGAAAGCATGGCCCTCGCTGATGCCAGTAGTTTCGTCGCGGGAAGCGACCCTTTACCGATTCGGGACAGTCGATCGCGTATCGTTCAACTGTAAACCTAAGCGTGACCGGGAACCCCTCGCACTTAGGTTCTCACCCCCCAGCTTCGTTTGAGGGGGTGAGAACATGACGGGATGGAGTTGCGGACCTTTCAGAAGAGTTAATAGGCCGACAACGTCTGCCCAACTGGGCCAACATCGGATTGTCAACTTTTGGTCTGGGATCGCAGCCTTATACGCCGCTTTGCGTCGCTACATCCGCAGCTGGCAGAAAACGGTTTGCGCATCGATCTTGACTATTTGCGGAACTATGTCGATCGCCATGTTGGACTGGTCACAGAGACTGCGATCGAGAGGCTGGCGAAAACCTTACTGAAGCTCGGCCACGAGTCCGGCGAGGTTCATCCCGATGGAGTGGAAATCCGCACTACGAACGATGAACTGAGCGGATTGGCGGATATCAGCCGATTCACCGCTAGCCGCGCCCTCAGCGATTGGGGTGGGCTCGGGAACGATTACCAAAGGGCGCAGATGGATCCTTCTACATTCCCCCGTAGCCCTCATGGTTGACTAGTAACACCGCTAGTAGGTCCCTGCCGTCCGTTCAAAATTATTTTCATTACGTGCGCTAGCGCAACGACGCGATTCATTCTCTCTAGCTATCCTAGTCCTGCCCTTCCCTGGGTTCTCTTCTCCAAGGGGCGAATGGATTGCTATGCCCGCGAGGAAGAGCAGTTAAAAATGAACGACTCCAAAGAACCGGAGCCCGACAAAGTTCCCGAGCACAATTCAACTTCCAAAGATGGAACTGCGGCTGCGTCCAGGGAGGACCCACCCTCCTATGCAGAGTGGCGCCAACTGGCACAAAGAATTCAGCAAGAGACGGATCCTGAGAGGTTGTTCGTTCTTGTTCGGCAGCTGATTACCCTGTTCGACGATGAACAGCTGCGAAACTGCCTGCGTCGACCGCCAGAGGAAAAATAGGATTTCCGTCGGCAGTTTCACCCCCTAGTCAGTTTGACGGGGTGAGAACATGACGGGAGGGAGATGCACCCCCCAACAGGTTGGAGTTAACGATTGGCCAAACCACAAGCTTATTTAAATCGATAGATGTCGACGTTAGCATTCGTCGATTGGCAGCCGCAGGGATCTTAACATAAATTGATGGACATCGATGTTGCGAAAATATCCCCCCCCTTAGAAGCTGAGCTTCAGTCCGAACTGCAGCTGACGTGGGTTGAACGTGCCGCTGGCTTGGCCGAATTGTAGATTGTTGTTCACTTTGTTGAAGCCCGTCGAGCCCATCGCTCCGCCCAGTTGGAAGTTGGTGTGATTGAAAACGTTGAACGCTTCTGCGCGGAATTGCAAGTCGAACCGGTCGGAAAGCTGGAAGGTCTTGAAGATGGAAGTATCCACTGCCCAGTATCCAGGCCCCACAAAAGTGTTGCGACCCAGATCGGCAACACAACCCAGGCAGGGTGCGGTAAAGAACCCCTTAGGAAGATTGAATCCGTCGGCCCATTGAGCGTGCGTCGCATTCACATGGTTCACAATCGCGTTCGGACGGTCATTCGCTACCCCGTCCAGGTTGTAGTCCGCTCCCACATTTACACAATAGATCGGATCGAAGGCAGCCAGAGCGCAAGCTCCTGTGTGCCCCTGGTCAGCAAATCTGGGGGTGGCAAACGGGCCACCTACAAACGGTGACCAGTGGGCACCGCTCTGGAACGACCAGATTCCGTTCCATTGCCATCCGCCCAGAACCGTACCCAGCGCTCCTTGAGTCTTCTGGAAGAACGGCAACTCCCACACATAGTTGAATGTGAGCCGTTGGCGGATGTCGAACACGGAGTTTCCACGGTCCAAACCTGGAAGCGTCGGGTCTGTACTCACGCCATCGCCCGCTGCAAAGCCGTTCAGCGACGTTGCTCCGTTGCGCCATGTCGATCCGGAATCAATCGCGTGGCTCCAGGTATAGTTCCCACCAATTTGTAACCCGTGGCTCATGCCCTTCTGCACAGACAGTTGCAGGCCATGATAGATGGAGTTCCCCGCGTTCTCCCAAACCCGAAGAAATCCTTGATTAGGGTTGAGTCGCCCATCTGGATTGATTACAAATCCGTTCGCGTCCCGACTGGTGTTGACCTGGCTACATAGCTTCCTGCCAAAGGTGTCGGTGACGCACGTTCCTTCCGGCAGCCGCGCTCCTGGGATGCGATTTACCGCTTCTGCTCGAAACAGTTTGTGGCCGGCCGTTCCTACATAGTTGAGTTGAACGACGATTCGAGCGCGGATTTGATGCTGAACTCCGAAAAACCAGTTCTCGACATAGGGGTCTCGAATCCCCTCTGGAAACACGATGGCCGTCTCGGCCGCGATATGGGGATTCGAAGGATCCCAACCCGATACGTTTCCCGTGGCCTGGACCCCGCTCCCGGAATGCTGCTCCGGGGGAGCCGGCCCCGCGAACCTGGCAGGTCCGCCTCCGACAGGTCCGTACACAACCTGGTTGACGTCACCACCCAGAAAGTTTGTGACGCTGTCCAAGGAGTAGTAGGGCGGGTTCCAACGGGTATTGGAAAGCGGGTTGTAGAGCGTCCCCTCGTAGGAAAGCCCAAAGCCACCGCGCAAGGAAGCCCGGCCATCTCCGAAGACGTCCCAGGCAAAGCCAATTCTCGGCCCAAAATTATTGTGATCGCCACGTCCCAGTGTTGAAGAGGGTGCGAAACCGCCAAGACCACACGCCCCAGCCAGCGGCGCCCTCGGATTCCCGGGACACGGAGTGCTGGCATCCTTGATCTGGCCGGCGCCGGTAGTGATGTTGTCGATCAAGTTCTTCCCCGGCCCCTTCAGGAAAGTCGTGGTCAGACCGTTCAGTTCAGTGTGGCGAGTGAAGAGATCATAGCGGAGGCCGAGACTCAGCGTCAGTTGCCGGCTGACTTTCCAATCGTCCTGAACGTAAGCGCCTACCTCCCAGTTGCGCCAGTGCCGGATATTGGTTTCCAGGTGGGCTAGCGTATTTCCAGTGAATTCTGGATTGACTCCGGCAGATTCGGAGTAGGGTGCGTCGCTCGCGAAGAACAGAGAGTCGAAGAATGCGTAATCAGGTCGCGCCACATTGAAATCGCCATTCTCTATGTTGCGGCGCACGTCCACGCCTGCCTTCAGGTTGTGCTTGCCATGGTTGAGCGACACCATGTCGGCATATGTATAAATGTTCTCGTGAAACGTCTGCGGGTAGCCGTCGGAAGAACCGAACCCCAGCGTGTTGTCGCCAAAATCAACCGCGGGTACACCGGGCAGATCCACGACGACATCGTTTCCATTCCCTGCGTATCCTGCGCGAAACTCATTGAGGACGGTTGGGCCAAAAATATGGATGTAGCTAAACTGGAAGTTAGGTGTTGTCATCTTAGAAGGATTCAGGAAGCCGCGAAGTAAATCACTGCCGGTGTACTGATCCGCCGACCTAGCCCAGTTGAACTGGCTGAACAGTCGATCCTTCGAACCCGGGTTGAAGTCCAGACGCAGTGAGGCTTCGTTGCCGTTGAACAGGTTTCCTTCCACTTGTGACTTGCTGACACTGATCGCCTGTTCCAGGAACGTATCGTCGCGGTTGAAGGCACCAGCCTGGGGCACTGCAAAAGGTGAGCCTCCTTCACAGCCTCCATGGTTCGGCGGTCCATTCATCTGGTCAATGTCGGCCTGCTCCACTCCAAACAACTGCGCAAACCGGTTCGACAGAGCAGCCGCGGCGGCAGGATTGAAGGAGCGTGGGTCGAGGCTACCGGGACACAGATACTCCGGGAAACTGGAAAAACCCGACTCCGAGAACGGGTCGTGGGGACCGGTCACGTAACCCCGAAGCGTCATCAGTGGCGTTCCCCGGGTTGAGGGCGGGAAGTTCTTGTACAAAAGCGCTGCTACGGAGCCGGGAAACGCTGCAGTGGCGGCACTGCGGAATTGCTGCGACTCCACCTGCACCGGCCCCGCGCTCGACGTCAGAAAACGATCTCCCTGGTAAGCGCCAAAGAAAAAGAGCTTGTTTTTCACGATCGGTCCGCCGACGGTTCCGCCGAACTGGTTCAGGTGCAGAGGGATTTTCCGGCGATTGGCTGGATCTGGATCACGATTCGCAAAGAAAAAATTGGCATCAAGAGCATCGTTGCGGAAATATTCCCATGCGCTGCCGTGCAACAGGTTGGTGCCGGACTTCGTGACGAGGCTGGTGATGGCTCCGGCGCTATTGCTGAATTCGGCTGAATTGTTCAGCGTTACCAGTTGAAACTCCTGAACCGTGTCCTGGATAGGTTGGTTAACTGGGCCGCCACTTAGACCCTTGTTCGACACACCGTTGATAAGAAACCCGTTGAAGTTTTCCCGCACACCGTTGACCACCGTGTTGGCGCCGTTCTCGAACATCACTCCACGTACGTTAGTCGCCCCTGGAGCATATTGGATCAGGTCATATACGTTCCTTCCGTTTAGCGGCAGGTTCGCAATCATGGTGGAATCCACGGTCTGGGAGAGCCGGGCATTCTCCGTGTTCACCGCCACCGTCGACTCGTTTACCTCGATGGTTTCGTCCGCAGCTCCCACCTGCAGCTCAAAGTCGGCGCGTACCACTGTGCCAACGTTTAATATCAAGGCGCCGCTGGTGCTGGTTCGGAAGCCCGACATCTCTACGGAGATCTGGTATTGGCCCACGATCAGCTCTCGGCCCATATAGATCCCGTCCCCATTGCTACGTACCTCTAGCGTCAAGCCCGTTTCCAGATTGTGGATCAGCACGCGCGCCTGGTTGATGACGGCGCCGGAAGGATCAGTAATCAGACCCGTGAATTCACCGTTTTGCACTTGGGATGATGCTGGGAGGCCGAAGGCGATCAACGCCAGGATGAAAGCGCCGTGAAGCACCCGGTTAGCCATGGCCCCTCTGCCCGGGAGGATTGAGGACCAGTCGGCGCCAAAATGAGAACCGGCGTGAGGTCCAACTCCTGATCTCGAAGAACTATGCGCTGGACCCCTCACTTAGCGTGGATCTTGACTATAACACTCATTCTTCCGGTTAAGGCAGGAAGTTCACATGGTTGAGAAATTGTACTTGCGGTCTGCGGGAAAACACAGATTGCAGCGTGCCTTGGGTAGCGGATGACGTCGAGTCGAGCTGAGGCCTACTGAAGCACGCACGTCTTTTAAACGCTGAGGTTCGCTGTGTCATGCGAAGTCCATTTTCGCGCAAGGGCTTGAGTATCCGCCTTTCCTGCATTGACTTGCAGTCTACCTAGGCCTAACATCCGCGAGCATGATCGGCCGAACCATCTCCCATTACAGCATTCTGCGAGAGCTGGGCAGTGGCGGCATGGGTGTGGTTTATGAGGCCGAGGATACGAAGCTGCTTCGTAGAGTCGCCCTGAAATTCCTGCCCGAAGGACTTGTGCGCGATCACCAGGCGCTTGAGCGTTTTCAACGCGAGGCTCGGGCGGCCTCTGGCCTGAACCATCCAAATATCTGCACGATTTACGAGGTCAACGACCACGAAGGCCAGCCCTTCATCGCTATGGAACTACTGGAGGGGCAAACTCTTCAGGGTCGTGTTGCAGGAAAACCGGTTGGAGATGAAGAACTCCTGGATTTGGCGATTCAGATTGCGGATGCACTCGATGCTGCACATTCGAAAGGTATCTTCCATCGTGACATCAAGCCTGCCAACATTTTCATTACCACCCGGAACCAGGTGAAGATTCTTGATTTCGGGCTGGCCAAAAGGATCGATCCCCCACTGGCGGCTCCTACTGGTAGCGATGCCGCCTCGCTGACGCGTAGCATGGGAGATGGGAACCTCACCAGCCCGGGCATGACCATGGGCACCATAGCCTACATGTCTCCCGAACAGGCACGGGCGGAAGAACTCGATTCTCGAACTGACCTGTTCTCCTTTGGGGCTGTTCTATACGAAATGGCAACGGGCCAGCCCCCATTCACCGGCAAGAGTTCTGCGGTAATTTTTGAAGCGATTCTAAACAGGAACCCGCCTCCTCTACACCGTCCTGAACTGCTCGAGAAATTTGTCGAGATAGTTGACAAGGCACTCGAAAAAGATCGCGATATGCGCTATCAGAGCGCAGCAGAGATGCGTGCCGACCTGAAGCGCCTCAAGCGGCAAAGCGCATCGCAGCCATCCGTGGCCGTGCCCAGATCCGAAACTGCTGAGGCGCATCCGTGGCTGCAACTACGATGGCTCGCCCTGCTGGGCCTGTTTGTGAGCGGGATTGTGGCGTTAGGGCTCTGGTTTCGGGCGCCTCTGCCAGACCCGAAAGTGCTCAGCTATACGCCTCTAACCCACGATAGGGATCGGAAGTATCCTCCTTTGGTGACCGATGGCTCGCGCCTTTACTTCATGATGCCCAAGAAGAAGGGTTGGACAATTGCGGAAGTCTCCACCTCGGGTGGGGAAACGGCCGCCATTGACTCGCACTTCGATGACATTCAAATAACGGATATTTCGCCGAATGGGTCGGAGCTGTTGGTTGGGCAATTTGCTTCGCCGGATGACGCTATCTACATTTTGCCACTACCCGCCGGTTTGCCACGGCGGGTGGGGAGCATTCTCGCTCATGATGCCAGTTGGTCTCCGAATGGAGAGCAAATCGTGTATGCACACGGTAACGAACTGTTCCTGGCAAAGCCTGACGGAAGTGACTCTCGCCGGCTCGTTACGTTAAGCGGCACCGCTTCCTGGCCGCGTTGGTCTCCTGACGGAAAGGTATTGCGGTTCACCATGGACGATTCGAAAAGGGGTGGGCAGTCACTGTGGGAAGTTGCCTCTGACGGGACCGGCCTGCGTCCCTTGCTGCGGGGTTGGAGCAATCCGCCATCGGAGTGCTGTGGCAACTGGACTCCTGACGGGAGTTACTTTGTCTTTCAGTCCCCACACGGTGCCTACATGAATAGCCTTTGGACTATTCGAGAAAAGCGTGAATTTCTACGCAGCTACAAACCGGAACCAATCCAGTTGACTACGGGTCCAAGCAACATGAACAGCCCGGTGCCGAGCCGGGACGGAAAGAAGCTCTTTGCGATCAAGGGTGATCCCCTTGGCCAACTTGTGCGGTACGACGGCAACTCTCAACAGTTCTTACCATATCTTTCTGGAATCTCAGCCATTCATTTGGGTTTTTCAAAGGATGGGCAATGGGTTGCTTATACGAGCTACCCGGACGGAATGCTGTGGCGCAGCAGACTCGATGGCACGCAGCGCCTTCAACTCACTTCTTCCTCGATGGGTGGTCAGATGCCGCAATGGTCGCCTGACGGAAAGCGTATTGCGTTCTGTGCCAACATGTCCGGCAAGCCGTTGCACGTCTACATCGTGTCGGCAGATGGTGGAGCTCTTGAAGAAGTTTCCCACGGCGAGCGCGATGAAATGTTCCCCACCTGGTCGGGGGACGGTGATTCACTGTTCTTCGGAAATGGGCCAACTGATTCGGCGGACGTTCCTGCGAGTGCCATCTATCAGCTCAACTTGAAGACCAACCAACTCACGACCGTGAACGGTTCACAAGGCATGTGGATGCCCAGACTTTCGCCGGATGGCAA
>Ga0209811_10000189_pt1 | contig 29065 bp, 53 predicted proteins | sample Coa_R1_6_FD_187161 | JGI IMG/M metagenome (GOLD analysis project Ga0209811, IMG submission 187161) | Surface soil microbial communities from Centralia Pennsylvania, which are recovering from an underground coalmine fire. - Coalmine... | ecosystem: Environmental > Terrestrial > Soil >... | reverse complement strand
ACCCGCGGCAGGTGAAGAACCGGGCCGGCGGCTACGTCTTCGAGGTGTCCGCCGAGAACCGGATCCGCAGGTTCCTCACCCTGGGCTCGGAGTCCACGTACTACGCGACCCAGCGGGAGATGACCGCGGAGAACGGCGGCGTCATCATCGACTGGGCGAAGAACCACGGTGCCGAGCTGGTCGCGCTGGCGGAGGAGATCTCCGTCGCGGGCCGGGCGCCGCGTAACCAGCCGGCGCTGCTCGCGGTTCTGGCCGCCATGTCCCTCGCCGATGTCGAGGGCCGGCGGGCGGCCGAGCGTGCCTTCACCAAGGTCGCGCGGACCGGCACGCACCTGTTCACGGGCGCGAAGTACTCCGAGCAGTTCGGCGGCTGGGGTCCGGTGACCCGCCGTGCGTTCGCCCGGTGGTACCTGGAGAAGGACCCGGAGCAGCTGGCCTACCAGATGGTCAAGTACCGGAGCAGGGTCGGCTGGAACCACGCCGACGTGCTGCGGATGGCGCACGCCAAGCCGCGCACGGATGACGGCACGCTGATGGCGGAGCACAACGCCCTGTTCGGCTGGGTGACCGGCCACGAGGTCGACAGCGAGCTGCCGAAGTGGGTCACGGCGTACAACCGCGCCCGGGAGATCGAGCGCGGTGACGGCAAGGTGGCCGCGAAGGCCGCTGCCTACGTCGGCCTGATCGGCCAGTACCCGGGCCTGCCGTGGGAGGCGCTGCCGGACGAGGCGACCGGCCAGGCTGACGTCTGGCGGGCGCTGATCGACGCGGGCCTGCCGATGGGCGCGCTGCTGCGGCAGCTGCCGAAGCTGACCCGGCTCGGCGTGCTCGCGCCGATGAGCTCGCACCTGGGCATCGTCTGCGCGCAGCTGCGCGACCAGGCGCGGCTGGTCAAGGCCCGCATCCACCCGATCGCGGTCCTGATCGCGCTGAAGACCTACGCGCGGGGCGCGTCCCTCAAGGGCGACTCCACGTGGTCTGCGGTGCCGCAGGTCATCGACGCGCTGAACGACGCGTTCTACCTCGCCTACGGCGCGGTGGAGCCGGCGGGCACGCGGACGCTGATCGCCTGCGACACCTCGGCGTCGATGACCTGGCCGATCATGAAGCCGGACAGCTACCGTGAGCTGATGTACCCGTTCACGGCGGTGGAGGTCGCGGGCGGCCTGGCGCTGGTCATGGCCAACACCGAGCCGGCCTGGGGCCTGTACGGCTTCGCGAGCAGCGGCCTGTACCCGCTGACGATCTCGCCGGGCCAGCGGCTGGACGACGTCATGCGGGTCATGCTCCGGCATGGCCACGGCGGAACTGACTGCGCGGCTCCGATGGAGTGGGCGCGGAAGAACCGGGTGGAGGTGGACACGTTCCGCGTGATCACCGACAACGAGACGTGGTTCGGCTCGGTGCACCCGCACCAGGCGCTGGACAACTACCGCCAGGCCATGGGCATCGACGCCCGGCTGCAGGTGATCTCGGTCACCGCGACCGGAACGTCCATCGCCCGGCCTGACGAGCCGCGTGAGCTGGACGTCGCCGGTTTCGACAGCGACGTCCCGCAGCTCCTGGCTAACCACGCCCGGGGCGACATCTGATGGGAGCCCGCCAGCGCCAGGCGCGGCGGGAGCGAGAGCAGCGAATCAAGGCGTACGAGGACCGCGGCGGCCCTGCACAGGGTCACCGCGGCCTCTACGCGCACCTGGACCCGGAGATCCCGTCCGGGCCACCCTCCGGACGTCCGGAGAATCTGCGGGGCGCGGACCGGGACTACCCGGAGGTGTGGCGGCTAGCCTGCGACGCCGCGATTTTCGTGGGCATCGCCGAGGAGGCGCTGAACCTGCTGGACGAGCTGGACGCCCATCCCGGCAACAGGGTGCTGGTCATGCAGCGCGCCCGCGAGCTGCGCACCCGGCTGGACAACCTGAGTCCCTGAACGGAGGTGCACGGCGCATGGCCTCACGGCTGGCGATACTGCGGCGGGACAAGTGGACCTGCCGCATGCCCGTGTGCCTGCACCCGGGCGCCTCCGGCGGGCCTGACCGGAAGATAGACCCGAAGCTGGAGCGGGGGTCGCCGTGGGCCGCGACCGTCGACCACGTCGTGCCCCGGTCCCTGGGCGGGTCTGACCGCGGGGAAAACCTGCGCGCCGCGCATGCCCTGTGCAACCAGGGTGCCGCGCAGGGCCTGCACCACGGGGTCCGGTCCCGCACAGTCCCGGTACGCCGCGGGCCGCAGGGCGGCATCATCACCGACCCGTACGACCGGATCCGCCAGGCCGAGCGCGACCGGCGGGCCAGCGCGTAGGTTACGTCATCTCGGTGCCGTGCGCGGTGCCCAGCCGCTCGTCGTCCAGCTGGTGCTCCCGGTACGCGAAGCACTTACCGCACAGCGGCAGCCTCGCGGCGTGCTCGTACTCCTCCTGGCTGCCGGTGCCGAGCCAGCCGTCCCAGCCCGGGAAGGCGCGCCGGCCGCCGCAGCCGGTGAACGCGGTCAGCTCGCGCAGGTGCGCCTCCCTGCCCCGGAACCGGTAGACCCGCGTGTAGACCGGGGGTGTTGCGTGCGTGCAACCCGGGCTGTACGCGTCCGGCCCCAGGGTGAGCTCGTCGTAGCTGAGTGACATGATGCCTCCTGTCTCCTGTACCTATGTCGTGCGGAAGGTCCTCACCGAAAGAGTCGTGCGGGGGTAACAGGACCCTTAATCAGGAGCCCCTGTATGTAGGGGCCTGACACGGCCGGGCCGTGACCTCGCCTCACACAGTGATTCGCAGGAAGGGCCGTTTCCGTTTACCCCTCCCCTCTAGGCTCCCGGGGCAGGGCCGGATGTTAAGCAGCCAGATGGCAAGGCCCCGCTGCCGCTCCGACCCGGCTGCGGGGCCTCTGGGTCCGGAAGGGGACCTATCAGTAACATCCCCGGGCGGGCTGGATCCCGGACATGCCAAGGCCCCGGTCGCATCCCGCTGACCGGGGCCTCGTGGCAGAGATGCCATGGCGTCTCCTGGACGGCCACCGCCAGCTTACCTGTTCCGCCTCGTCTCACCCCTGGCCCGTGGCATGCTGGGCCGCGAGGAGGTGACACGACTTCGGTTGCGGATACGCCAAGGCCCCGGCGCGCTGCTGCGCTTTCCGGGGCCTTGACTTCCCTGCAGAGGTTCCCCGGCAGCGAAACGGCCGCCGCTGGAACACGGTTGAGTATACCGCGTGAGACTGGTATGGTTTATTCATCGCCCCGGCCGCCTCGGTGGACCGGGTGCAGACCCCCGTCCGGCTCTCCGCTCGTCAGGCGCCTGGCAGCGTGATTCCCGCGGGGGTCTTGCGTTGTCATCATGCCAGCACACAGGAAGGGTGCAGATGCGTGTTCTGCGTGATCTCCCGATGAGGCCGTAACGCCGAGTCGGGAGAGGGGGTGAACCCACCCCATGCCCAAGCGCAAAGAGGGCAAGAAAAACCGCAAGCACAACAGGAACCGTGCGAAGTGTGCCCGGTACGCCGCTCAGCACCGCCGGACGAAGAACAACCCGGCGCGTACCCAGCGGAACCCCGAGCGCACCCCGGGACGCAAGCGCAAGGTCAACAACGCGCCGCGCTCCCAGCGGGGAAGGTGAGCTAGATGAATAGCAACAGCAGCAACCAGGAGCAGGCCCGGCCAGTCCGGGCCTGTTCGCTGTCAGGGGGGCCATGAGCAAGGCACGGTACTGGCAGGCCGCCGTCAGCTACCCGGGCGGCGGGGTGCTCACGGCCGGCATCCGGGCGTCCAGCCTGCCCGCGGCCCTGCTCAAGGCGCTGCGCCTGGCGGCCGAGGTGCCGGGGATCGCGGATCATGTCACCGTCACCCGGCTGTACGGCCCGCATCACCCGCTCCGCGCCGCTTCGGGTGCTGTTACCACGCCGGTAACCTGCTTGCGAGATGGCTGAGAACACGCCCCTGACGCCCCTGACGCCGAAGCAGCTGGAGGTCCTGGCGTGGCTGGCCACGTGGCTGACCAGCGCGGAGATCGGGAGCAAGATGGGCGTCAGCCTGAATACGGTCAAGACCCACTGTTACGCGATCTACCGCAAGCTGGACGTGCCGGACCGGCGGACCGCGGTCGCGAAGGGCCGCGCCCTGGGCCTGATCGGCCCGCCCGGCATGGTGTCCGGCATGGTGTCCGGCAGCTAGTCCCGGAGCTGCCCGCCGCCCGGCCGCGGTCCGGCAGCCGGGGTGGCGTCAGCGGGCAGCCCCGGGACGCTCAGCTCCCGTACACCGGGTCGGCCGGGAACTCCCGTTCCATCGCGGCGCGCACCCGGTACAGCCGTGCCTGCGGGTAGAGCTGCTGCAGGCGGGCCTCTGCGGCGGCGTGCCAGTCCGGGCTCAGCCCAGCGTCGGGCAGGTGCAGCGCCGTGATCCGCGCCTTGGCGCAGCGGAACCCGGTCTCGCCGATCAGCGTCTTGCCGGAGCCCTCGATCACCCCGGTTACCGGCAGCAGGGCCGCGCCCACCGAGTACGGCGGCTGCGGCGCCCAGTACCCCCAGAACCCGCATGAGCACTCGTCCTCGGGCACCGCGTCCTCGCGGTGCGGCGGCGCCCCGCCGGTCAGGTTAGACAGGCACCGGGCCTCGTTCAGCCCGGGCTCCCAGCCGGCGTGCATGCCGCGCAGCATGCCAGGATCCCAGTACAGGCCCGGCGGGTCCAGGGGGTCCGGCGCGGGCAGCGCCCACCACCGGTAGCCGCTGACCGAGCCGACCGCGAAGTCCGGCTCGGGCTGGGCGCCGGCGAACCCGGGCTCGCCCCGGAAAGCGCCCGGCAGGTGCTTCGCGTTCTTGCGTTTCTCCAGCTCAGGAGGCATCTGCGTCACCGACACGGCCAGCAGCGGCTGCCCCTGGGTGGCGCGCATGCTCTCCCGGAGCCATCCGTCTGTCATGCGGGCACGGCCTCCCGGTCCGGCTCGGTTACCGGAATGGACGGCGACGGCTCGGAAAGCGGTATGTCGTCCGGTATCGGCTCGAGAATTATAGTCTTCCTGGTCTCACCGATTTTACCCATGAAAAATCCCTTCTGACCTGTGGCTTCATACTACCCGACAGAACGGCTTTAACCCTTTCCGGCGGCATTTCCCCCGGTGTCCATAAACCATTTCCCGGCCTTTAGCAGCATGAATTTACCGGAATGGGCAAGCCGGGCTGGGTTAGCATGTCCCTGTGCCATGGACCCGCAGCGCCCCGGTCGTCCCGGGCTGGCTGGACGAGATGCCGCTGGACTCCGCGGACCACATCCGGCATGCCTGGCACATGATCGGCCACCCCCTGGTCCGCGGGCGGCTGCGCCAGGTCGACGGGCTGAGCCATGACGAGGCCGTCGCGGTGATCGCCGTGATGCGCCGCCGGATCCGCCGGGCCGCCTGGGAGCACGACGTGAAGCTGCATTACACCGGGCCGTCGTGACCGGATCGTTACCTGATTCGCGTGGGGGACGCGGGGGCTCGCGACCTATAGCTGACTATGAGGTCAGCATGAGCGACAACGACGAGACCTACAACCGGATGAGCATCGAGGAGCTGATCGAGCGGTCTTCCCTCGGCAGCCCGGCGGCGAAGGCGCTCCGCGGCCGGTGCCCGCTCTGGCTGCGGGACCAGGTGCTGGCCCGGCTCCGCGACCTCGGGAAAGACGACGGCCCCGGTCGCGCGTTAGCCTCGTATGGATCGCGCGCCCGGGGCCGTGCGGCGGGCTTTACGGTGCCGGAGCGCCCGCCTGGCAGTCGGTGTACCGTCTGCGACCATATCACTCCGGATCGTTACTGCCAAGGTTCTCGCCCAGGATCGCGCAGCGCTCGTGCGAGACATAGGTCTTCTCCGGGACTACCTGGCCGTCCTCATCAGTGGCGAGGTTGACCGTGCACTGGTCGTGCCGCACCAGCCGCCAGCTGCCGGGCGGGCTGTCCGGCGTCACGATCACGGTCACCGCCATGAACGCGTCCAGGTCCGCTTCCCAGGGCCTGCGCGGGGGACCCTGAGCGGTCAGCACGGGGGGAACGCCAAGTCCGTCCGCCACGTCCTGGGCGCAGAGCAGCACCTTATGCCCGCGGGTCCAGTAGTGCCTCTTGATCAGCGCTTCCAGACCGCTGCTCATCAGTCGCGGGCCATCCGGCGCAGGTGCCAGCGCACCAGCCAGTACGCCGGGCCGCGCTGGAACCGGCCGGGCACGGTGCAGATCCAGCAGCCGGGGCCGTCCGGGGCCGTGACGTAGGGACCCGCGGTCACGCCATCCGGCGGGGACGCGTCGAACCAGGCGAAGACCTCGGTCGGGTCCTCGTCGTCCTCGTAGAACTCCCCGGCCTGCTCAGGCGTCACGGGCCATCGAACCGGTCCAGTAGAGCCCGTCCAGCCGGTCGCCGACCAGGTCGATCGCCTCGTCGTCGGTGGCGGCCAGCCGGGCGGGCACGACGACCTGCACGGTGATAACCCGGGCGCGGTCCGGGTCGGCGAAGAACTCCCCGAATGCCTCCGCAGACAGCCACTCATCCACGATCTGGACGAATCCCTCGCCGATGCCGAACCGGTGGTGGATGGCCCCCTTCTCGCGGGCCTGGGCCGAGATCCGCTCGAACTCGGCGGCGCGGTCGGTCAGGGACTTCTCGAACGTAGAGGTGTCGGCGGGGATCTCGAGGGTGATCAGCTTGCTCATGGTTCCCTCCCTTGTGCTGTCAGTAACCCCGGTACCCTATCAGCCGCGCAGCCCCCGGCTCAGGTAGATCATCAGCGCCACATACGCGATCAGCGCCCCGGCCATGCAGGCCCCGGCAGCGATCAGCGCGACAGCCCACCACGGCATTACCGGAACAGCCCGCGGTACGCGTTCGCCCAGTCCTGCCAGTGGTCCTCGATCAGGTGCCGCCGGGCCATGTCCTGCGCCGCCTCGCCCATCTTCTCCCGCAGGTCGTCATCGCCCGCCAGCTCGGACAGGTACCGCAGCCACTCGTGATCGTGCTTCACCAGGAACCCGTCGACCCCGTGGGTGATCACGCTCCGGTACGGCTCGATGTCGCTGGCGATGGTGGGGATGCCGCGGGCGCCGTACTCGATGGCCTTGATAGCGCTCTTTGACCGGGCGAAGCTGGTCGGCCACAGCGGCGCCAGCCCGATGTCGAAGTTGATCGAGGCGTAGTACTTCGGCGCGTGCTCGTAGACCGGCACCCACGGCACCCAGAACACCCGGTCCCGCGGCGCCTTGAACGTCTCCCGGTAGTCCTGGCCGTTCAGCTGCAGGTCCCAGTCACCGAACCGCTTGAGGAACCGGCGGACCGGGCTGGCCACCTGGCCGATGTCGACGCCGTGGCTCGCGCCGCCCTGCCAGCCGACCCGGGGGCGGCGGTGCAGCGTGTGCGGCAGCCGGGTCACCCACTCCGGGATGCAGTTGGGCAGCACCGCCACCCGGTCGTGCCCGGCCACCTCGCGCATCACCTGCGCCAGGGGCTCGGTGGTGACGGTGATCAGGTCGGCGGTCTCGGCGGCGTGCTGCGTCGCGTCCTGGATGTCCGGCCGGTTATACAGGATGTAGGCGTTGAAGTTCTCCGGGGTGACATTCCACAGATCGTCATCCAGCTCGTAGCAGAGTTTCGCCCACTGCGCGGCCCGGCGCCAGGTGCCCAGGCCGTCGTGCTTGTTCCAGCGCTGCGCGGTCACCACGTCGAACCCGCGCAGCATGTCCAGGGTGACGATCGGCGGATGATTCGTGTCGCTGGCGTCTGCGAAGGTCACCTCGAACCCGTCGTGCAGGCCCAGCTCGCGCAGCGGCATGGTCATGCGATAATAGGCTTAAAGCGCACCCAGAGCCTCCGTCGTGTCCGGCGAAGATCTTCATGGGTGCAGGGGTCACCGGCATGTTACCGTTCCTTTCATCCGTGGATACGCGGTACGCTAATACCGTGCTGTCTCTGATACTCCCGGAGGACTACAAGGTCCTGTTCGATGACGCTGACCAGCTGCTCATCGCCGGGTTCCCCTGGCGCGTGCTGAAAGCGAATAGCGGCCTGTTCTACGCGCACGCCTGGAACGGCAAGATGCACCTTTACATGCACCGGCTGATCGCAGGCGCCGGCCCGGACGAGTCGGTCGATCACTGGAACGGCTGGGGCTTGGACAATCAGAAGCACAACCTGCGCATCGCCTCGCGTGGCCAGCAGCAGGCCAACCGCGGCGGCCAGCGCAACCGGCGGTCCTCGCAATACAAAGGCGTTACCTGGGACAAAGGGCGCGGACGCTGGGCTGCCTGGATCGGCGTCAGCGGGAAGCACTACAACCTCGGCAGGTTCACCGACGAAGCCGAGGCAGCAAAGGTGTACGACGCTGCCGCGACTGAAGCCTGGGGCGCGTTCGCCCGGCTGAACTTCCCAGTCGACAACGGCGTGATCTGCGGCCAGCATCAGCTCGCCATCCCTGGAGCACCATGCGTCTGTGCCGATGCAACGGCAGTGGGAGACTGAGGCTATGGGTAGCAGGTACATAAACCCCAGGTACGTCCTGCTGCTGGTAGACGCCGGGCTTACTGACCCTGAAGCAGCCCAGCGACTAGGGGTAAGCCGTCGCACGTTCCAGCGAAGAAAATATGAAGCGCTAGCAGGCCGCAAAGCTGAAGCCCTAGCTCGGCTAAACCACCCCAACGAACTGAGCCCAGGGGAAGCAGCGATTATCGACAGGCTAAACCACGTGCTGCGTCGGTGGGGCCAGACGACAGCGTACCGGTGGGATGCAGACAACCAGACGTGGGCTGCGGCGGGCTCAACGAAGGACGCTACGCACCGCCTTACCGACGAGCACATGCTGCACATCCTGCAAGATTTGCTGAACCTAGATGCCGAGCTAGCGTCCTTGTTTGACGCAGTTGCGTCAGATGCCGGACCCGCGTACGCTGGCCCTACCCGAGCCCGGCGGCGCGCACCGGAGGCGGGACCCCCTTCAAGTAGAGGAGGTCTCGATGACCAGCAAGACGCGCACCCGTACGCCCCGTTCAAGTAGCATCGCCCCCGGTGGCCGCAGGCCGACCAGGGCGCCGGCCACCCGGTCTGACGCTAGCGCTCCTCCCACTCGAGTTAACGGGGGCGCTCCGGCTAGCCGTCCTGACACTGCACTCCACGAGCAAATCGGCGACCTCGAGAACATGATCGCGTCTGCGATGCGGACGGCAGGCGAGATCACCCGGCAGGCCACGCCCCGCGGTAAGTACACGCCCGGCGAAACCACGCGTCTCATGGCGATCGCCGACCTGGTTCTTCAGGTGGAGCATCGCATCAAGCAACTCCGGATCATCATCAGTGCACCCTGAGCAGCCGGACCCGCCGTCATGCCCGGCGAAGATCCGCATCGGCGAAGGGGCGTTCATGCGGGGCTCGCTTCCTCTAGGCTGAGCGGATGGGTTTCATGCCAGGTGATGACAGGGCCAGGGACGCCTACGACGACTGGTGCACGGCGATGGGCGGCACGGATGCCGATGGCCGGGTGCTGCCCCGGTGGGACCGGCTGACCGGCCAGGAACAGGCCGCGTGGGAGACCGTGACGGAATCGGCGGGCACCGCCGCGGTCCGGGCTGCCGCGGTGATGAACTCCCCGACCGCCGGGATGTACGGCGGCGGGGCCAGCGGGGTCAGCGGTGCGGCGGGCGTGACCGGCATTCCCGGCACCGGCATGCCGTACCCGGCCGCGGGGTATTCCGGCGGGTACGCCTCGGCGGTCCCGTCGATGAGCCCGTAGCCTCACGGCTCGTCCCGGTTCAGCCGGGCGATCTCCCGGTCCAGGTACCAGCGCGCCTTGCGCAGGTCGGTCAGCGCATCCGCGCCCGGCTTCAGCCCGGCCCGCCAGGCGTACTTGATCGCGCTGCCCGTGTTGAACGTCAGGTGCTCGATCACGTCGATGCACTCGATGCCGGCCGGGTGCTGGTTGTAGTGGTCCGGGTGGTCGACCTGCTCGTACTCGCCGGTCAGGTTGACCGACCGGGAGACCCCGGGCTGCAGCGCCCCGCCCCGGTCGTACGGCGCGGCGGTCACGGCCCGGCCTCTATCCGGTCGGCGGTGCGCTCCAGGACCCGGGTGATCACCCGCAGCGCGAACGTCTGGCGCCGGGCGCGGGCGCGCAGGATCCGGGCGGCGTCCCGCAGGCAGGCCGCGTCGCTCACGGCCGGAACAGGGTGTTGTGCGGGCTGGCGACCAGCAGCGCGGACCCGCTGTCCATCGACTCGCCCAGCTCGAGGACCATCCGGCCCCAGGCGAGCACGTCGGCCTTCGGCAGCTGCACGGTGACCGTCGCGGTGGACGTGCGGATGGTGAGCACGCCCATCGTGCCGTTCATCCCGGTATACAGGGAGGACGGCCCGGCGGCCAGGTGGGTGTTGGCCTCATCGACCACGGGCGGCAGGCCCGCGTCCGGCGTCATCGGCATCATGGCGTCTCTCCTCCGGCTGGGCTGATCTCCCCGGTGCCGCCGCAGCGCGGGCACGGTTCCGGCTGTGCCTCCGGGGGCTTCACCGGGTCCGGCTCCGGCCCGGATTCGCCCAGACCGCGGTACCGGGGGTCTCCGGGCGTCCAGTCAGGGATCCCCCGGTAGCGGTAGCCCGTGCCGGGCATGCGCGATCCGGACGGCACGGTGACCTTCCGTTCCAGGCCCGCGCGTCTTTCCATGTCCTGCTCCCTCCTAGCGGTAGGCTGACGGCCACACGTCGGCGGTCTCGGCGTGCACCCGGACGTAGGGGACCTCTGCCTGCAGCCAGGCCCAGACCAGGTCCCAGTCCTCGAACCGGCCGGTGGTGGCCCAGGTCGCCGCCCGCAGCGCGACCCGGCGGTGCATGACCATCGGGGTTCCCACGTTGCCGGCCGCCAGGGGGCCGTCGCCGATCACGGTGTCCCCGAACGGGCCGTGCGAGCACATCCGGGACACCGCGAACCCGGCCTCGGGGTGCTGCGCCAGGGCCTCGGCGAGCAGCGTGCAGTGGAACTCGCGCAGCGAGTCGTCATCGTCGCAGTAGCCGATGAGCTCCCCGCTGGCGAGCTCGAGCCCTGCCAGCCGCCCGGGCGCGCCCCAGTGCTCGGCCTCGTCGTGCACCGGCAGCTCGTGGTACCACAGGTCCTTCAGGCCGTCCGTCCAGGGCTGGGCCAGCTGCGCCTTCAGCTCCGGGTCCGGGCCGTCGCTGATCACCAGGTGCTCCACGGACGGGTACGACTGCGCCTGCACGGACGGGATGCACCGGGTGGTCAGCATGCCGTGCCGCTGCCAGGTCGGGGTGATGATGGTGACCTTCGGGATGCTCACCGCGGGGCCTCCCACTCTCCCAGGACGATCCGCGCGGCCCGCTCGAACGCGCCGTTCCGGGCGCACTGCCAGCAGGACGGCTTCGGCAGCGGCTGGTGGTAGGGCTCGCGGCACGGCACCTTCTGCGCCCGGATCCGGCGGGCGAGCCCGGCGCGGTCCGGCGGGACCGGGACGGGGGCGGGGACCTCCGGGAGGATCACGCGACCACCCGCCGCTCGATAATGACGGCCTTCGCGCCCTCCCGGCCGCGGCGGCCCAGGATCAGCTCCACCCGCTTGCCGTCCAGCTCCTCCGGCGCGCCGTCGTCGGTGAACCGGTGCCAGTGCGAGGTCTCGGAGTACCAGTTACCCGGGTCGGCAGGCTCGGGACTGACCGGCTCGTTCAGCCGCAGCCCGTCCGGCAGCAGGGAGGGATCCATGGTCTCCAGCAGCTCGTCGGAGACCAGCACCCAGTACGCCGCGCTCACGGCTACAGCGGCCGTCGCTCGATGATGACGGCCTGCTGCGGCGCGGGCGCGTCCGGCTTGCCCTTGCCGCCGGGGGCAGGGCGGCCCGCCCGGCGGCCCAGGACCAGCTCTACCTGCCGGCCTTCCAGGGACTCATCGGCGCCGTCGTCCTCCACCTGGCGCCAGGCCGCCGCGGCGGGGTTGCCCAGCGCGTACGGGGGCAGCGCCGGGACCGCGGGGCGGCCGGTGAACCGCAGCCCCTCCGGCAGCCAGGAGCCGTCCGTGTCCTTCGCCAGCTCGTCGGGAACCAGCACCCAGTATGTTGCGCTCACCACAGCTCCTCGGGGGGCAGGCCGTACAGCCGGACGATCTGCGGGGCCACCCGGGCCACGTCGCACTGGTCGTGGTCATGCGGCCCGGGAACGTGGTTCTCCGTCCAGTGCCGCTTGCCCTGCTCGTCGGTGTGGTAGCAGAAGATCCGGCCCATCGGCGCGTCGCCGGGACGGCCGAAGAACTCGATCCGGTAGATAGACAGCCCGGTCAGCCCGGCGGCCTTCAGCCAGTCCGCCCGCTGTTCCTGCTTGTCCCGCCATCGGTCCTCGCGCACGTCCCAGGTGGCTACGGGAGTTACCAGCGCGGTCATGAGACGTACACCACCAGCGTGCCGTCGTTCGCGGCGGAGCACGGGTGCGGGTCGAAGCCGGGCCGGATGTACCGCGGCGAGACCCAGCCGGCGCCGTTCAGCGCGGTGCTCTCCCGGACGTACACCGTGGAATCCAGCGGGACGCCCGCGTCGGCCAGGTCCCGGAGCGTCTTGATCAGGGTCTCGATGCTCACGGCGGCCCCCAGGGCCAGGCGTCGCACGGCCCGTCGTGCCCGTACGGCTGCTCGCAGATCGCGGCGTGGCGCCGCTCCAGGCACCGGGAGCACCACCGGACGTCGGGGTGCGTCCGGCATTCCTGCCCGCAGTCAGCGCACCGGATGGCGATCATCCGCCCGGTCACGGCTCGTACCGTTCCCGCGGCGGCGGGCGCCACGTGCCGGTGGCCGGGTCGTGGTCCGGCTCCGAGCCGATCTCGCCCAGGCGGGTGTCGTAATACCAGTACTTCCCGCACGGCGAGCAGTGCCCGCCGAGGCGCACCCCGTCCAGCTCGAGCTCGTGCAGCCGGGTCAGGTGCTCCGGGCACTGGCCCTCGGCGACCGCGGCGCAGTCGCGGGCGTGCTTCATCTCCCACTCGGCGATCCGCTGCTCGCTGCCGTCGCCGATGATCAGCTTCATGGCATCTCCCTGCGCCAGAACACCCCGTACCCTTCGACTTCGCAGATGGGCTCCCTGATCCCCTCGGCGGCGCGGTAGTCATTGACGGCGGCCGTGCAGTTGGGTATCGAGTGGTAGTCGTCAATCAGGCAGAAGCCGCCGGGCTCCAGCTTCGGGTACAGGTTCACCAGGGTGTCGGTGATGGAACTGTAGAGATCACCGTCCATGCGCAGCACGGCCAGGCGCTTGACCGGGGCGGCGGGCAGCGTGTCGCTGAACCAGCCCTCGAGGAACCTGACCTGATCGTCCAGCAGCCCGTACAGGCTGAAATTGTGCTCCACCTGCTGCCGGGAGACGGCTAGGTACGCCTGGTCGGGCTGGACGTCGTTGGCGAACCTCCGGTCATCCTGGCGCACCTCATTCTGCGGGAGCCCGAGGAACGAGTCCGCCACCCAGACGGCCCGGTCGCGTACCCCGTGCGCCTCCAGCACGGCGCGCATGAAGATGCACGCGCCGCCCCGCCAGACGCCCGCCTCGAGGAAGTCGCCGGGGATGTCATCGGCCAGGACCTGCTCAGCGCAGTACTGGATGTTGTCCAGCCGCCGCACGCCGATCATGGTGTGCGCCCGGGACGGCCAGTCGACGCCGACCCGGCGGCGCGCCTCATCGAAGTCATGCCGGGGATCCCACGGGACCGGGACCGGCGGGTCCTCGTACACCATGCCGGTCAGGGTGCGCTTGAGCAGGTCCAGGTACAGCGCGGCCCCGGTGCTCACGGCGAGCGCGGTCATGGCTTCAGCTCCGCTTTCACCTGGTCGTACACCCACGCGTAGGTGCGTTCCATCCCGTCGCGGAAGGACACCTGCGGCTTCCAGCCGACCGCGTTGCGGATGTTCGTGTCGTCGCTGGGCCGCCCGCCGACGCCGACCGGGCCGTCCACGGACACGCACATCACCTGGTGCCCGGCGATGTCCGCGATCGTCTCTGCCAGCTCCAGGATCGAGGACGACTTCGGGGACCCGACGTTCAGCGGCGCGGTGCAGTCGCTGGCGGTGATCGCGATGGTCGCGGCCACGGCGTCGTCCACGTAGGTGAACGTGCGGCGCGCGGTCCCGTCGCCCCAGATCTCGATGGAGCCGCAGCCCGTCAGCTTGGCCACGGCCACCTTGCGGCACAGCGCGGTGGGCGCCTTCTCCCGGCCGCCCTTGTACCAGCCGTGCGGGCCGTACACCGAGTAGTACCGGCCGATCCGCGCCTGCAGGCCCTTGTCCGCGGCGTACGCCTGGTACGTCATCTCCGCGAACAGCTTCTCCCAGCCGTAGCCCAGCTCGGGATCGGCCCGGTTGGCGGTCAGGTCCTCCTCCCGCAGCGGCCGGGTGAACGGGTCGTCCTGGATGTGCAGCGGGTAGACGCACGAGGAGCTGGCGTAGTAGATCCGCGCCCCGGATGCGGTGGCCGCCCGCGCCATCTGAACGTCGGCCAGGATATTGGCCATGCAGTCGGCGTGGTGGTAGCTGATGTAGCCCATCCCGCCGGAGTCGGCGGCCAGGTGGTAGATGACGTCGCAGCCCGCGGCAGCCCAGTCCGCGCTCTCGGCTTCGGACAGGTCGATCAGGGAGACGTTCTCCGCCGCCGGGTGGACCTGCTTCCAGGCCGCCTGCGTCCGGATATCCGCCGCGCGCACCTGATCGCCCTGCTCGAGCAGCGCCCTGACCAGGTGCCCGCCGACGAACCCGCCTGCCCCGGTTACCAGCGACCGCATCGCCGGCCCTCCTCCCTGCTCATGCGTCAACCCGGGGCGAGGCCAGGGCACGCAGCTTCATCGCGTCGGTGACGGCCCGCACGTCCAGGTCCCGCATCGACGGCTCGCGGCCCGGCCCGGACCGGACCCAGGCCAGGTACACCGCCTCGTCATCCGCGCGGTGCGCGTGCCCGGCGTCGTAGGTGGGGTCGCGGGGGGCCTTGCCGGCGTCCGGGTGCAGGTGCTCGATGACCACGCCCGGCACGTAGGCCATGCAGCCGGCCAGCGCGCCCAGGTCCCGCCACACGTTGTCCGCGAACTGCGAGGACAGCCCGGGCAGCACCAGCCAGCCGAGCACCCGGACGATGTCGCGGCTGATCACCGGGGCGGTCGGCAGGTTCTCGTGCTGGTGCCTGTCGTCGCCGTAGGCGATCCCGGTGCCGCCCATCGCGGTGATCGCGCGGGTCAGCGCCTCGTCCCAGCCGTCCGTGCGGGGGCGGTGGTCATCCCCGAGCGAGGCCAGGTAGCCGTACCGGGCGGCGCGCGGCCAGACGGCGATGTAGTTGGTCCACCCGGCCAGGGACCGGCGCGGGCCGCGGTGCCACCAGGTGCGCCCCGGGTACGCCTCCCGGACCGTCCCGGCCAGCTCCGCGTAGCCGCCGGCCTCGGGGTCGTCCTCGTCGTAACAGACCGCGACGTGCGTGCCCGGGCCGGAGCGCCGCAGCGTCTCCTCCAGCATCTCGCCGAGCAGGCCGGGACGCCCCCGGGACGGGGTGATGACCAGGACACGCTCCTCCACGGTTCCTCCTGCTAGGCGGTCGCTGTCGGGCCAGGAGTGACGGCAGGCTGCGGCCCGGCGTTCTGGCCGAGCGCGGGCGCGGGGCTGGACCCGGACGGCACCACGCCGGCGAACTTCAGCAGGTCGGCGAGCGTGAACCGGCCGGGGGCCGGCGCGATCGGCGGGGCCGGGCTGAAGTTCCCGTGCGTGATCCCGTGCGGGTCCAGGTCGATCAGCCGCAGCAGCACGTCCGCGCAGATCCGGCTGCCGACCGGACCGAGGCTGACCTGGGTGAAGTCGGCGGCCGTGCCGGTGTTGTCGAAATTGTCGACGGCGGGGCTGGCCTTGTTGGCCAGGTACGCCTCGTAGAGCACGTACAGGAACAGGGGGGTGCCGTTCGCGAACCCGGGGATCGAGGCCGGCACGATCTGGCCCGGGTCGACGGGGGTCAGCCCGTACGCGGTCGCGATGTCCTGCCCGGACGGCAGCAGGTAGAAGTGGCCGCGGACGAAGTCCCGGTAGGCGACGGAGTTGGAGCCCTCGGGCTGGACCCCGGCCGGGCCGCCGATGGGCATGCCCGCGCCGGTCCCGACGAGCGGGACGCCAGGCGGCTGGCCGAACATCGACTGGCCGATGCAGTGCAGGCCGTCGCCGCCGCCCGGCTGCTTGAGCACCTGCAGGCTGGCTCCGGGCACCGAGGAATCAAACAAGTCCTCGTGGAAATTGCGCCAGTCAATCTGGTGGTCCAGGGTCAGGGCGTACCCGCCATGCAGGTCGCCCACCGGGGTCTTCGCGGTGCCGGTCCCGCCCGCCGGGCCAGCCGCGCCGCCAACGCCGGCGAACAGCGTATTCCTGGCATTCTTGTTGTTCGGGCTGATCACCGGGTTCATCGAGTAAGCGTTCCTGACCAGCGAGTGCCCGAAGCGGTACGCCGCGGTACTGAACTCCACCGGCATGACCGGCCGGGCGACGTCGGCGCCGGGGTCATAGACCTTGTGCTTGCCCTGCTGCAGGTCGTCTACCACGGCCTGAGTGAAGAACAGCGGCATCATGTCGTGCAGCACCACCCACTGGTAGTACTGCGTCACGAGGGTCTGCAGCTGATTGAAGTTGCTGGCCTGCTTGACCCCGGTCGCGTCGGCGACGGCGTTGTGGAACAGCAGCAGCGCGACGTGCATCTGCGACAGGATCTGGTTCTCGTCGTTCCGCTTCTCCACGATGACCGCCGAGCCATCGGCGTTGCGCGGCAGGTCAACGACGCCGTTGACGTTCTTCGGCACCAGGAAGTGCACGCCGTCGCTGGCGTACAGCTGCGGTGAGACTGCGGGTCCGCCGCCGTACAGCTGGCTCAGGTCCAGCTTCTTGGTCTCGAAATCCGGCACCGGGTTGCCCGCGGGGTCCAGCAGCGGGTCCCGGGCGCTGGTGCCCTTGAAGCTGAAGAAATCGGTGGGCTGCGGCTGGAGATCGAGCGTCACGTCATGGTCCACGAACTGGGCCAGGTAGGTGTACGCCGCGCCGTGCGTGGTGTCGACGCCGCCGCCGGGCTCGAGCATGGCGTCGGCCAGCTCCGCCAGGTCGGCCAGGGCCGTGCTCACGTCGGCGTCCGGGCTGAACGGCTTCAGCGCCGGGAACATCCGGCCGAACGTGGCGGCCTGAGCGTCTTCCCCGGGCACCGCGGCGACCGCGGCGGAAGCCGGACCCGCCAGTGCCCGGCCGCCGCCGCGGAGCAGCACCACCCCGCCGCCCGCGGCCAGGCCGAGGCGCAGCAGGGTCCGCCGGGACATCGCGGCGTGCACGGGGTCGTACGAGGGGTCGCGGGGGCTGGGGGTACGAGGGGTGTCGTGGGTCATGATGCGCGCCTTCCGGCGAGCCGCCGCCTCCGCCCGCCCGGGGGCGGGTTCAGCCGCACGACCCGGCATGCCGCGCCGAGGTACTGCAGCTGGCGGATCAGCGGCGGCTCGCAGTCGATAATCCATACCTGCTTGCCGCGGGCGGCCCAGTGCAGCGCCGCCCGGATTCCGGTCCCCCTCATGCACCGGGCCACCTGGGTGATCTCCGGGCTGTGATCGTGCGGGACCGGCGAGCCGATGGCCTCCGCGATCAGGTCGAAGTCGATGACGATGTCGCCGGGGTCCTTGTGCTCGGCCACGTAGGCGGCCTTGCCCGCGCCGGGCAGCCCGGTGACCACGGTGAGCACGGCGTCCTCCCGGTCAGGTCCAGAGCAGGGCGAGCATGTAGACGGCCAGCCCGGCCGCGACGAAGGTCGCGTAGACGGCCCGCGGCGCGATCACCCAGGCGATCACCCCGGCGATGAGGAACAGGATCCCGGCGATGAGGATCAGCACCCCGTGCGCGCCGGTCACGTGGAACGACGCGGCCAGCACCGTGCCGGTCACCGGGACCGCCTCCCCCCGCGGCGGGTGCCGCCGTCATCGGGCGGCGGGGGCGTGTAGTAGTCCTCGCCGGGCGGCCCGTCCGGCCATTCCCGGGCGCATTCCCCGCCTTCCGGCTTGACGGTGCCGAGATCGGCGTTCGGCACGTCCGGCTCCTCGCCTGGCGGCCATGGTCCCGGGTCGATGCTCATCTCAGGGCTCCTGTCCTGGGTTGGGTGCGGTCAGACCGCCAGGTTCGCGTTGCCGGCGTTAGCCAGGTCGCCGTTCTTGTTGGTGGCCAGCTCCTGCCCGGCGGGCTTCGGTCCCGGGCTCGGGTTGCCGGCGTTCGCCTTGTTCGCGTTGCCGTTATGGGGACTGGCCATCAGGGTCTCCTGTCCTGGGTCCGGGTTACGTGATGGCGTACGTCACGCTGGACGAGCCGGACACCTCGCCGCTGTCGGTGACGGTCAGCGTGACGGTGTAGCTGCCGGCCTTGTTGGGCGTCTTCCCGGTCACGACCGGGCCGGCGTCAGGGCGGCTGGTGGCGTCGGTCACCCAGTCGTAGCGGACGATCGGGAACGCGCTGCCCGGATAGGAGCCGGACCCGTCGAACGTGACGGTCATGTTCCGGCCGGGCACGGGCGGGGTGCAGGTGAACGACGCGACCGGCGGCTGCTCGTCGCCGGGCATCCCGGGCAGCGTCCCGTCCGGCCAGATCCGGGACATCTCGCCGCCGGGCGCCTTGACGACGACGCCCTCCACGTTGCCGCCGTGCGCGAGGTCGGCGTTGTCGATAGTGGCGATCTCCTGGCCGGGCGGGTACGGCACCAGGTCGATGCTCATCGTCCAGGATGGCTCTGGCCTGCGGTGCCGGTCTTCGCCCAGGCGGGGTGCCCGGGCGCGGGCGGCCCGGCGCGCGGCTGCGGGATGCCGTGGTGGCCGGGCTCGATCTTCGGCCCGGCTGACGGCGTGACGTGCGGGTCGTCCTGCTTCGCCGCGGGCGGCAGCGGGTCGACAGGCGGGGACCCGGGAGCGGACATGGCGCCCGGCCGCCCCGACATCATGTTGCCGGCCGCCTGGCTGGTCACCCACATGCTGTCCGCGGCCAGGCTGGACAGGTCCTTCACGGCTCAGCCGCCGCCCTTCATCCGGCCGCCGCGCATGACTGATCCGCCACCCGGCTGGAAGCGGCCCCCGCCGGCCTCGGGCTCGTTGCCCTTGATGCCGGGCAGCTGCGGGCCGCCCGAGCCGTAGCCGGAGTCGTTGGCCTGGGTCCAGTCCCGCGTCCCGTCGATCTCGTCGCTGACCGAGTCCTGGGCGTAGGAGCCGGACAGGTAGCTGCCCGGCCGGGTGAACGTGACCGAGCTCCCCCCGCCGGCGCCGGCGTTGGCCCCGGACGTCCCGGGCGCGTTGGTGCTGGTGATGTCGTCGTGGGACGTGCCGGCGAACGCGTCGACGTTCTGGCCGGCCTGGTTGGTCGGGTCGCCGTCGCCGCCCTTGCCGCCCGCGGTGCCCGGCGCGCCGGTCCCGGTGGGCAGGGGGCCGCCGAAGATGCCGTGGTCGGATCCCGGCGGGTACTGGCCGGGCTGGGACGTGACGTCGCCGCCGCCGGCCTCGCCGGAGCGGTCAGGGGAGCCGCGGGACGACTTGGTCCCGTCGTAGCCGGGAACGTCGCTGCTGGATGCCATCAGGAGTTACCTCACTCTCGGTGAGCCCGGCTCCTGACGGCCGCGGGCGCATCTGCTGTCTCAAGGATAGGCCAGGGGGCTCACAACCGCCCCCCGTACTTGCTCATCAGGTCCGCCTTGGTCATCGCCATGGCGGTGTCGGGGTTCTCGCCCTGGGTGACCGCGTAGTCGATCCAGTGCTGCTTGACGTCGTTCGGGGCGGGCGGGCTGGCCGGCACCTCCTCCGGCGGGGGATCCGGCTCCGGCATCTGGGTCGCCTCGGCGATCGCGGCGGCCTCGGCGACGGGCGACACCCCGGCGACCGGCGACACTTCCGGCGGCAGCACGGGGTCCGGCTCCGGCGGGGTCCCGGGCAGCTGGGACGGCGCAGGCTCCGGCTCGGCGGCGGCGGAGGCCCCGGCCCCGGGCTCGGGGTGAGCCGGGACCTCCCCCTGCGGGGCAGGCACGGCGGAATCGCCTGCCCCGCCGCTGGCCGGCACCGCGAGCCCGCCGGCGATCAGGTCCCGGGCCTCCCACTCCGGGACCTCGATCTCGCCATTGGCCAGCGGCCAGTCGCGCCCGTCCCACCGCCCCCCGGATACGTGGTCCCGCATGCGAACCACTGGCATATGGGCTCCTCCTGTCCCTGGTACGCTGCCGGCTGGATCCCCGCCCGCCCGGCGGCCACTCGCCTGGCGGGCGGGGCCACTGCCGGCGGCAGGTGCGCCCGCATCACGCTCGAAACTTCTTGCGAAAGTCTCGAACAGTGTTACGAACCAGCGCCCTGGTACATCTTGATGGCGCCCGTACGGTCGACTAGCGTGCCGTCACCTCGGAGGATGGCCCGGAAGGTCACCAGGTCAGACCCGAAGGCGAAGTCGTCACTGCGTTCGAATCGTACCCCGCCAACAAGGCGAACGAAGAACTGGCTGAAGTCCCCGAAGGCGATCGACTTGGCGCCGGTCGCCATGGCGGGCATGAACGGGTCCGCCACGAGCGGCTTGCCGAGCAGAAGGTCAGGAGCGCCCAGTACAGCGGACGGTTCCCAAATGGGCCTTCCAACGGTGTCCGTGATCTTGCGGAAGCCTCCGATTGTTTTATCGGCTGCGAGCCAGTAGCAGGAACGACTCTGCCGATAGGGCGCGATAACGGAGTACTCGAGGTCCACGAGGTTCGCGTAGCTCGGGGCACCGGACACGCCGGTCACCGATCCGGTGACGCCGACCGTGCTGGAGGTGACGATGCCAGTCGGCTGACCGGTTCCGGACCCGTTCACGAGGTCGTTTCCGAACGCGTTTCCGAGAGCGCGGCCCGCTTGCATGGCCAGATAACCCAGCAGGTCTACTGCTGTATCATCTATGAGCTCCCGTGCCACCTGCAACAGGATCCCGTACTTGAACGCAGACAACGCCTGCGTACCGAACGCAGGATCGGATGACGGGAGCGCACCCGCCTGCGCTGCTGAGGCAGCAGTGGAGTGAGCCGTCGTCTTGGGCACCTGGAGCGTTTCGCCACCCCCGGTGTTCAGGACCGTAGGACCGCACTGCATGACACCACTGACCTCAATGAGGTGGGCGATGAGCATGTCGTAGAAGTCGATTGGAACGATTGCTGAGGCGTTTGTGCCCTGTGCACCGGTTGTGAGAACCCGGTAGTTGATGGGACCGAGGGCCGGGTCGCGGCGGACTTCCAGCACGCGCTGCGCGCCCTCGTCGCCCCTGGCCCAGCTGCGGATCTCCTGGAGCATCTTCGACCCGCCGGCGGTGACCGGAGCCGCGCCCTTAGCGGGGGCCTTGCCGGAGAGCGCGTCGTAGGCGTCATCCGCTTCCTTCGCGCGCTTCTCAGTATCAAGAACCGCACGAATGCGAACGTCTAGCTTCTGCATCTCCTCTTGCAGCGCGTCCCAGCGGCCCTGCTCCTCCTCAGAAAGCGCGCGGTTTTCCTCCGCGGCCTTCTCGGCGATGCCCTTGGCCTCCTCCCACACGTTCAGGCGGCGGTCGCGAAGCCTCTTTGCCACTTCAGAAGGCATTTTCTGTACGTCCTTTCGAGTGTTTGCCTTCTGCACCAGCACTGGCTCCGTCCGCACCCGAGGGGGCTACGGCCTGCAGCGCGCTTGCTACTTACGGGTAACTGCGGTACTACTCCTCGTCAGCCCAGGGATCGTCCATGTTCGCTTGCAACGCGAGCAGGGCCTGGGCGCCGGTCATGACCGGCTTCTTCGGCGGCTTCAGCCGCTCGGCGGGCTTGGCACGCCAGCCGTCGACATCGCGGTAGCGCTTGAAGAACTCCATCGCGCGGCCCTCGTTCAGCCGGCTCCGGACTTCCTCCACGTCGGTCTGCACCCAGTCCGCGAGGGACTGGACCGCGCCGTTCAGCGCGCGGGCGCCCGCGGTCGCATCCGGGTACGCCGGGTCCAACACTGGCGCCACGTCCACGAGCTGGACGGACATAAGTGTCCTCATGGGGTAATTGAACTCACTCACGCCCCACTCGTCACCGCCGGGGAACACCCGGAAGGCGAAGCTGCTGTGCCGGACGTCACCGCGGGACACGTACTCGAGCACGTCGGCCCGGGCGTGCGGCGGCTCTACCTCATACGCCAGGCCCGTGGTATCGGTAGCCAGCCGCAGCGTCCGGGCGTGGGTCGTGCCCAGGAGCGCATCGTCACGGTGGTTATACCTGCACACGACGTCAGGCCAGCCGAGGGTCTTGCACTCATTGAACGCAGTCGTGTCGACCTGCTCAACGAAGCCCCCGAGTTTCCTGCTCAGCTTGCCGAACGCGGCGGCGTAGCCGTAGATGAACTGCGGGCCGCTCGCATCGCCGTTCGCGGACCGGATCTCGGGCGGGAACCGGGTGAACCGGCGCTCGGGGATGCCGTCCGGCTCCACCACCCCGAACGCGGCGCGGTTGTCGCCGGTCACGGTGATGCCGTACCGCTTGGCCGCGGCGAGGATCTTTCCCATCGCCTGCTTGCCGAACGGTGACTGCGGGGCACGGGCCAGCGCATTCCGCGCGTGAGCCTCGTCATGCACAGGAAAGTGGCGCTTGCTCCTGGGCATCGTCTTTCCCGACTGGTCTTTTGTGCCACCGGGCTCGATGTAGGCAAATGCCGAGTCCGGCAAGTCGTTTATTGAAGCGGCCGACATGGCTGCCCTGGTATCAGTCACTATTCGAACACCTTTCTAGTCAGCCATTTCGTTTGCAGGCATCGTCGTAAACTCAGCTATGCGATCCGAGCCCAGGGTTTCGCATAGAATGAGTTCATGGTTGAGGTAACGTGCCTTGAGTGCGGCGCCCCCTACACGGTGTATCCGGGTAAGGCAGCGACGGCTAAGTTCTGCGGTAACGACTGCAAGTTCGCGTACCAGAAGACGCACCCGCCCCGCGCCCGGCTGCCCCGGCTGACAGCACCCTGCGCGTACTGCGGTGAGCCGGTTGAGTACCTGCCGTCGCAGAAGGGCGCGACCCGCAAGAACACCCGGGCTTCGAAGAAGCTGACCACGGAGATCACCGCGGAATGCCGCAGACGCTACGAGGCGAAGGAAGCGACCATGACGGCCATGGCTGCCGAGCTCGGGGTCAGCGTATCCAGCATGAGCATCGCGATCCGGCAGGCCGTTTACGGCGAGAACGTCTACTGCGACGCGGACTGCCGGGCGGCTGGCCTGAGCACGATCATGACCGGGCGGCGGCCGTCCAACAGCGTCTACACAAGTCATCACACGTTTCGCGCCATAATCCGCCGTGAGTTCCGCGACCAGTGCAGCCTGTGCGGCTGGGCAGAAGCCCCGTGCGACGTCGCGCACATCATCAGCCGGAAGGACGGCGGGGATGACAGCATCGAGAACGTGACGATGCTGTGCCCGAACCATCACCGGATGTACGACTGCGGGCTGATCCCCGCGGAGGAAATCCGCGCGAGCCGGGAGAACGTGCTGAAGCATCAGCCATCACCCCTGCGGTGACCGTTAGTCCCGCTGAGCACCAAGTCCTGGCGTGACGGGATCCACGCTCCCACGAACTCGGGCGGGCTTTCCTTAACGGCCGCCTTAGCCCGGCGACGCATCTCGAGGAAATCGAGGATCAGCTGGGCATCCTCGCGTTCCTCCCGCGTCCCGCCGTAGTGGCGCTGGGACGCGATAATCTGGCCGAGCTCCTGTCCGGCAGACGGCACCTGGGGCATGTCCCCCGGCGTCGGCTGCGCCAGGCCCTGCTTGGCCAGCTCCTGCAGCTTGTCGGCTGCCAGGTCCATTTCCAGGTCGATCGAGGATTCCATCGACTTCGGGATCCCGCGGATGCTGCGCGCCATCGCCACCATGACCTCCAGCGGGATGAACTCGTTGCCGGCCCCGCCAGGCAGCGGCTCGAGGTCTTCCAGGTCACGGATCTCATCGACGCTGCGCAGGCCCATCTCCCGCTGCGTGTGGTAGATCTCGGTCCGGGTCTTCAAATCCGTTTTCAGCAGCGCGTCGCTGTTGAAACGGCAGTACCGGTTCTGCGGCAGGATCCCGAAAAACGCGGTTTCCAGCCGGACCAGCCACGGCCGCAGCGCCTCGATCACCTGCAGCGTGCTCTGCTCCACCGTGTTATAGGTGAGGCTGTCGCCTCTGGTGCCGCCAATGCGGTCCGGGGGAAGATTGAGGATTGAGGCGATCTGCGTGGCGTTCATGCGGATCGCCTCAATAAACTGCGCCTCAGAAGGCGGCACGACCACCGGGGAGTATTTCCAGTCACGGCCGTAGACGAGCGGCTGCCGGCTCCGGATGGTGGAGGTGAGCATGCCGCGGATCTCCTCGGCCTGCTCCCGGCTGATCTCGATCTCGGTGTTCTCGAACGTCCCGGGCGGGAATCCCCCGGCGAGGTACCAGTCGGTCCCGTACCGCTCGGCCTCCAGCCCGGACAAGATGGTCAGCGCGAACGCGCGCAGCGGGCTCAGGCCCTCGATCCGGCCGGGCAGGCTGAACGCCTTGATGTGGAACAGCTCGCTGCGGTCCATCAGCCGGCCGTAGCAGTAGATCCGCGCCCTTAGCGGGTTGAACGGGGCCATCTCGTCGTTGACGACGTTGACGTCCTCCGGCGGCATCCACTCGATGCTCTGCGGCAGCCCGTAGCCGTCCCGGCTGGTGATCAGGCCCCACGCGTTGCCCTGCAGCAGCAGCGAGCTCATGCACATGAACAGCCAGTCGAAGACGGTGCCGTCCACGCTGGGGTGGTCGAAAATGGACGGCCCGTTATACCGCTGGGTGCGGGTCTCGCCCGGTCCCGGCTTGACGTACAGCTTCAGCGGCAGCGCCGCAGTGGAGTTGGCCAGCAGGGACACTCCGGAGTACAGCGCGGGCAGCGCAAGCGCCTTGTCAGTGCCGAAGAATGCCCTGGTCGGGTGCGCAGGACCGCCTGCGTCAAACTTGACGAACGGTGAGTCCCAGGGGCGTAATCGCCACGGCACTCCGCCGATTACACGTTGTTCAGACCTGCTAGCTCGGATGCGCTCGATGAGACCCATGGCCAATCACCCCCTCCCGTAAAAGGGGGTGACAAGGGAAGACCGCTGACGTGCGTGCGGCCGTACTGCACGGATACGCTCGATCAGCCCCACGGACCTGGGGACTCCCCTGCGGACGGACGGCGGACCCGGCTCCGTTCGGCCGCGGGTTAAGAACTAGGACTCAGGTTACGCCGTGTTAAAGCATTCGTGCCAGGAGAGTGACCGGCAATTTCCTCACCAGCGACAATACGCATGCCGGACAGGCCCTGTTCCGCCCGCTCGGTGATCATCGCGACGATCTGCCCGGCGAGCAGCTTGCGGTCCTCCCCGGTCAGGTCCCGGCCCGGGTTGCAGGCCCGGATGTAGGCGATGGCGAACTCGATCTCATCCGCCAGCGCCGCAGCCGGGATGACGACTCTCACGGCTCAGCGGTGACGTCGCCGACCAGGACGCTGACCGGCTCGCCTCCGGGCATCTCGGTGAACTCCAGCACGCCCGCGTCGCGGATCGCCTCGGCGATCAGCTCCGCGTCGCCGGCGGTGGACTCGGGCAGGGCGATCCTGAGCGCGGGCACGTCAGCTGCTCCTCTCGCAGGGCGGCAGGTACGCCGCCGCGTCCGCCGCGAACCATTCCCCGGACGGCGAGCTGAACGCGGCCTGGTCGTCGCTGCCCGGCGGGTCCAGCGCGTCGAAATCGGCCTGGTGCCAGCCCGTTCCTCCGGACGTCCGGAGATTCGCGGCGCCGCCGGGCGGGCCGGACAGCTCGCGCAGCCGGGCGCACTCGGCCCTGTACCGCCTGTTCTCGGCGTCCAGCCGGCGGCGGTGCTCCAGGTACGCGCGGTGCCAGGCTTCCACCGCATCGGCGCCCGGGATGACGGTGCCGTCGCTCAGCACCAGCCCCGGGTCAGGCAGCGGGTCAGGCGGGCGCTGCGTCACTTGTCCAGGTTAGACGGCTTGCCGGTCGGCTTCTTGCCGTGCTCCACCATCTCCAGCAGCCGGAACTGCTTCACCGCGGTCTTGTGATCCAGCGGCCGGGTGCTGGCGAAGGCGCCGGTCTCGGTGTTCTTCACCTTCTCGCCGCCGTCCACCTTCACGATCTTGTACGGCATCACGATCATCCTCTCCGGATCCACACGGCGCGGCCGAACCCGTCATAGCCAGCGAACCACCACACGACGGTTCCCGTACCGGTCATGCGCGGGCGGGCTCGGGCGGGGCAGGATTCCGGGCGGCGATCTTCGCCGCGATCACCCTGGCGATCTCCGCGTCGCTCCAGCCCAGGCCCTTCCAGTAGCCGTACCGGGCGGACACGGCGCAGAACGACAGCCCGCGCCAGAGCCCGCCGATGGCGAAGCCGAGGGCGAAGAACAGCCCGGCGAAACAGGTGGCGAGCACCCGGCCAGGGCTCGGCGCGGCGCGTGCCTGCCCGCCCAGCTCCTCTACCGGCAGGCGGCCCGCGCGGGGCAGCTCGGTCGTCGTGGTCATGATGCGTCTCCCGGTGTGTCGTCCAGGGGCTGCAGCACGAAGCAGTCCTTAGCCTCGCGCAGCTTGCGCAGCCCGGCGGTGAGCTCGATCCCGTCGCCCAGGATCTCCAGCAGGTGCTCCGCCAGGTAATACGCGGCGGTAGCCACGTCGGCGGCCACGCCGTCCAGCCGCGGATTCGGCGTCAGCCACTTCATCGCGTGCCGGGTGGCCTCGTGCCGCTGGTCCAGCGGGGTGCCCGCGGCGGCCATCAGCCTTCCGCCGGGGCTTCCTCCGCGGGCGCCTCGTCGGCCGGGGCTTCCTCCGCCTCGCTCTCGTCCCCGCCCTCGTCCCGGGACAGCAGGCCGGGCATCCGCGACGCGAGCTCGCGGGCCTCCTGCTCCTGCACCTCCTCGGACGGGTGCTCGGCTTCGACCTGGCTGGCCGGCTTGCCGGGCTCGGCGGCCATCTCGTCGGCCGCGGCGGCCTCGTCGGTCGTGTCCTCAGCCATGATCTCTCCCTGCGGTTGTCGGGGGTGAACCTGGCTCCGTTCCGGCCGCAGGCTATGAGCTGCCTCCAGGGTAGACCGCCCGCGGCTGCCGCGGTCACCCTCTCCGCTCAGTACTTCGGCGAGACGATCTTGTAGATGATCCAGGCCATAGCGGCCAGCTCCACGCCGATGAACCCGGCCATGATCATGCGCATCAGCCACCGGTTCACCTTGCTGCCGCCGTTCTGCGGCGGCGTGATGTGAACGACCACGGATCCTCCTCAGTGCTCCGGCCCGCCCTGGCCTGGTGGCGGTTTCCCGTTTCTCCGGGCTATCAGCCGGATGAGGTCTTCTATCGAGGGGATGCCGATCAGCAGCAGGCCGACGACCAGCTTGCCTACGGTCGCAGTGTTCTTCTCTACCAGGGAGTCCACGATCACGGCGACGCCCAGGAGGAAGGTGGCGATGGTGCGAAAACCGGCCCACCAGGCTGGCACGCCTGCCGTGCCGGTACGCGACGCCTCCCCCGTCATGGCCGGTTACCCGATCGACTTCAGCGGGTCGTAGTTGTACCGCTTGCGGTTCAGCCCCCACAGCGCGTTCGTCCCGCTGGTGATGGGGGTGATATCGGCGGCCGAGTCACGGCGGGACCAGGCCCGGCCGCCGTCGCCGACGTCACGGGTCTCGGCGTTGGCGACCGAGCTCCACAGCCCCGGGGCCAGCTCGCGGCCGAGGTGGATGAGCCGCTGATCCGGGTCCGGGTGCCGGACGGTGGTGACCATCAGCGCGAACGCGGCGGCCTCATCCGCTGAGCTCATCGCGGTCACCTCGATGCCGCCCTTCTCCAGGTCAGGAATCAGCGAGGCGGCCGGCCCGTTCTTCGGCACGACGACGGCGACCGGCTTCCAGGCCCGGCGCAGCCGCAGCAGCTCGGGCACGGCCCATTTCACGCCCTCCCGGTGGCAGCCGCGGGGGATCTCCACCACCGGCCGGTCCTTCCCGGGCCGCAGGATGCCGTTCTCGCTGTCCGCCTGGCCTGGCCGGTACCAGCAGGCCGAGATCGAGGCCGACAGCATGTCCGGGTCGACGTCGACCGAGAACACGACCGGCCGGGTGGCGCCGCCGGGGTCGGGCATGGCGCAGGCGGCCCAGGAGTCCTCGCTGATCACCGCCCAGGCGTCGTCTCCGGCGGGCCAGTCGCCGACCCCCAGCCGCTCCCTGTCGAAGGTGCTGCCGATGGTCATCGCGGCCAGCTCGTGCGCGACGTGGTCGACGGAGATCCGGACGCCGAGCGCGGGGTTGGCCTTGGCCCAGCTGCGCGGGTCGTCCCGGTCGTCGTGCAGCGCGCAGACGATGTGCCGGTTGGTCTTCCTGCCGCGGATCTCGTCCCGGGGGCAGGTATCCAGGTGCGGGTTGATGCTCCACTCGGCGCCCATCAGCTTCGGGTCCCGGGCCAGCACCCGGCGGCGGACCGCGGCGAGCTGGACGGAATCCTTGTAGCCGGCGCTGGCGGTGTAGATGACCTGCGGGTTCGGCACGGCCGACAGGGTGGGGAGCGACGCGCCCACCACTTCGTCGCTCAAGATCATGGCCTCGTCATAGACCACCAGGTCGGCCGTGAACGCGCGGCCAGACCCCCTCGAGCGGGCCAGGAACCGGAGCCGGCCGGCGACGTTGCGGCGGATCTTCTTGCCGCCGGAGCCGAAGATCAGCGTCGACTTCGGCTTGAGCTCGATGGCCTCGTCGCCGTGCGAGGTGGTGACGGCGCGGACCCGGCGGCGCAGCTCGTCATACTCGGTGACCACGTCCCGGACCCGGCGGAAATGTTCCGCGGCAGCCTTGAACTCGTGGGCGGTATGGATGATCATCTTCTCGGAGAACAGGAAAAGCCCGGCTAGTTCCCTGACTTCCAAACACGTGTTCTTGCCGTTCTGCCGACTCAGCACCAGGTAGTTCTCGAACGAGCTCCAGCGGCCGTCCGGCTTGGTGCCGCACAGCTCGCCCAGCCACCAGTCCTGCCAGCTGTCCAGGTCGTAGCCGAAGTTCCGCGCCCAGCCGAGCATGTCGGCGGAGGTGTAGTCGCCGCAGCCGGTCGCGTA
>Ga0209811_10000188_pt1 | contig 29075 bp, 46 predicted proteins | sample Coa_R1_6_FD_187161 | JGI IMG/M metagenome (GOLD analysis project Ga0209811, IMG submission 187161) | Surface soil microbial communities from Centralia Pennsylvania, which are recovering from an underground coalmine fire. - Coalmine... | ecosystem: Environmental > Terrestrial > Soil >... | reverse complement strand
ACGGTTCGGTCCGGCGTGGCATGGACGACATGGCGAGGGATGGCTCGGGGTGCCAAGCCGAGGCCCGGCGGGCGACGGCATGGGTTGGCACGGCTGGGCGTGGCGTGGCCGGCGGCGCAGCCGGCCATCTGAAGATGACGCGGCGGGGCTCTCACTCGACGAGAGACTTGCACTTTCCGTCGAAAAGTGGTACACTGGAGGTGGTGCGTATGCACACACGAATGGTCAAGATGCGCAGGCCGAGTCCTGGGAAACGCGCAGAGGCGCTGCGCCGATGTGTAAGTTACACATCGCCCCGGAGCGGTCGGCGCCGGGAGGGCACGATGGCGATAGACGTGCGGATGCCGGGCGGGATTGCGCCGCCCGAGGCGGGCCGCGCGCCCGTGGCGGCGCTGGAGGCGAAGGCGCCGCGCCGCTTCAACGTGGGGGCGCGCATCCGCTACTTGCGGACCCAGAAGGGCTGGTCGATGCGGGAGCTGTCGGAGCGCACCGGCCTGGACCTGACGCTGTTCAGCGCGGTGGAACGCTCGGCGGAAGGGGCGTTCGAGGGCAAGGCCCGCTCGGTGCAGGTCGGGACGGCGGAGAAAGTCGCGGCGGCCTTCGGCCTGACGCTGGCCGAGTTCTTCGACGAGGACAACGCGCAGGAGGCGCGCGACCTGCCGGCCGTCGTGGCCCGCCCGGCGGTCGGGGGGAGAGCCCGTGGTCGGGGCTGGCGCCCGACGCACGTCCTGGTCGCGACCGACGCGCCGGGGGCCGGCATCTCCGGCGACGCCATCGGGGACCGCTGGTGAACGGCGAAGACAGCCCCGAGGCGCGCGCCGTCGCCTGGGTCTGGGCCGCATTGGCGCGGGCGTCTACCCACGACGAGGTGCGCGTGCTCACGCTCGATCCGCCCCCGGCGGGGGCCACCGCCGCGCGCCTCGAAGTCGGCGTGGGGAACGTGGACGTGCAACTGGAAGTCCATGTGACGGCCACCCGCCTGCGGGCCTGGGGCCGCCGGCCGAGCCCCGACGAGGGCACCGTGCCGCAGGAAGGGCCGGAGACATGATCTCGAACGGGGCGCGCCGCACCGATCTGCCGGTGCTGGCCTTCGCCACCTGCGCGGGCGACACGCGGGCGGGCCGCGTCGCCAATTGGCTCGTCATGCACGCCAGGGAGCCGATGCTGGCCGAGTACACCCCGGACTCGTGCATCGCGGCCACGCGCCTGTGCGTGACGCTCGCCACGGCGGCCGGGGTGGCCGCGCGACCCCTGCCGCTGCGGGCCGTGGCCGCGAATCGCGCCACCACCAAAGACTGGACCCGCACCGGCGTGCTGCCCACGGCCCACCCCAATCGGCCCCTCGACCCCCACGCCCCGTGGGCCGTCGGGATCGGGTTCGGACCACCGGATGCCGATCCCGCGTCCCGACCGGGCCGCTACAACGGGCACCTCGCGTGCCTGCTCGAGCCCGACGAGCCGGACGCCATGGCCTGCCTGGTGGACCTGGCGCTCGACCAGGCCGCGCGCCCCGAACGGTTCCTGGTCCTGGGCGCCGTGTCGCTGCCGGTGAGCGCCGAGTTCCTGGCGGGCCAGTCCGTCGCGTACCGGCTGCTGCCGCCGCCGAATGGCGCCGATCCGTGCGCCGTCTTCTATCTGGTGAACCCGCACGACGACGAGACGTGGCGACTGAGCCGCGACTGGCTGGATACGGGTCGCCAGATGCCGCTGGCGGCGGGGCTCGCCCGGCGCCTGCTGAAGGATTTGGAACGATGACAGCCCAACCGGAACCTCCCGCCGAGAGTGAACCCTCCTCGCTGATCCGGTTGGTGTGGCCCGCCGACGACTGGAAGCTGATCGCGCGCGCGCTGCGCGTGGTCGCGACGCGGGGCCGCTGCAAGCCGGGCACGCCGGAGGCGCTCGTCGCGCTGGCGGAGCAGATCGAGCTGCGCCTGGACACGCACGCGGCCTTCGTGCGCAACGCCAAGACCTCGCGCCAGCACCGACGCCGCGTGGCCCAACGCAAGGCCACCGCCGATGGGGATGCCGCGCCGGAGGGAGACGCCAATGGCGGATGAATGGTGCGGGGGTGGGGGCCGCTTCCCCACCCCCAAATTGGTGTACCGGACGCGAACGGCGGCGCTGCGCGCGGCCATGGCCGTCGCGGCCGACGCCCGGCTGTTCGCCCCGACGGCTCCGGAGAATTGGACCGCTTCAGCGGGCTCTACGGTGCCGTCATCTTCAGATGGCCGCGCAGCGTCCCCGCGCCCGCCGGCCCCGTTCCCGTGCGGAGTGCATTGGCACCTGGGGCACGCCGCCGCCGGCCGACCGGGCGGACCCACCACCCCGGCCGAGGCCCTCGCCCTGCTCGCCAGCCTGGAGAATCCCGTTCGCCAACGCCGGGGCCGTTGACCCTCCCCTTCTCCGATGAGCAGGCCGTCGGGTGGCTGCTCGACCTCCTGCTGGCGACGCCCGGCCTGTTCGGGCTGAGTTACACCCGCACCTGGGAGGGAGGCACTCCGGTGTTCTCCCTCACCCTGTGGGGCGCCCCGCATCCGGACGCCCTCGCCCCGCTCCACCCCAGGCTGGCGCCGCACCAGCACCTGCGCTGCTTCACCCCGGAGGGAGAGCAATGGCCGGCCCCACCCCGTTGATCCTGCACGCCGACACCGCCCGCCTCCCCATTCGCTCCGGTTCCGTCGACCTGATCGTGACCAGCCCGCCGTACAACCTGGGCATGGGCTACGCCGTCGGGGATAGCCTGGCGGGCGGCGCCTATCGCGCCGCGCTGGCCGCGTGGGGCCGCGAATGGCACCGCGTCCTGCAACCCCGTGGCCGGCTGTGCCTCAACGTGCCCCTCGACACCAGCCGAGGCTCCCCCACCCCGGCCTACTACCACGCCCTCCAGGCGCTGCTCGACGACGCCCCCACCCCGGACGGCTGGAACTACCGGGGGACCATCGTGTGGGACGAGGGGACCGTCAACCGCAGGACGGCCTGGGGCAGCTTCGCCAGCCCCTCGGCGCCGTTCGTCATGGCGCCCGTCGAGACGGTGATCGTCCTCGCCAAGGGCGGCAGCGACTGGAAACGCCCGCGCCGCCCCGGCCTGACCCCGACCATCAGCCCGGCCGACTTCATCCGCTGGACCCTGGCCCTGTGGCCCATCAAGGGCGTATCCCCCAGGACCGCCGGCCGCGTCGCCGCCTTCCCGCTCGACCTCCCCCACCGCCTGATCTCGCTCTACTCCTACCGCGAAGACCTGATCCTCGACCCCTGCGCCGGCAGCGGCACCACCGGCCGCGCCGCCCAGGCCCTCGGCCGCCGCAGCATCCTCGTCGACCTCGACCCCGACGCCGTCGCCCTGCTGCGCTCCACGTTCCCCCCACCCAAGAGCCCCCTCAAGCACCCCTATCCCACGGAGGACCTCTCATGAGTCTGGCAGAGCCCATCGCTGCGCGCCGGCGAGACGCCATCTGGTGCCCGCCCACGTCCACCATCCGCACGACCCTCCGAGGCCCCGTCAGGGAAGGGAGTACCGATCCGTTCACGTCCTACAGGACCTGTTACGAGTGCGCATCCCCACAAGGCCCGTTTGATCGCCTCTCCCGGTGCCCGCCCTGTCAAGAGACAATCGGACCCGACCCCCTCGCACCGTCAGTCCCACCAGGGAAAGGACGAAGGAGGAAGAAATAAGGGGGTCGCAGGGCGGCCACCTGAAGGTGTTCGCTTGCCATAACACTCCGCCACTGACGTGGCTCCGCGTTATGTCCGCGCTCACGAGAGGGGAGGGGAGCGTGCTGGTATCCCTAATGGCTCTCGGCCGAGGCGTTCCCAGAGGAACCCGCCTCACCGACCCCATTGATGGATTCATTCGACCCAAGGGTCACGCAACTCCCCGCCTCTCGATCCGCCCTCGGTGTGCCAAGACTGCGCAGCACCAGGAAAGGCCACTGGTCGAGTGTCGGTAGGAGCCGCGTCTCCCCGCGCCAGGAAGTCGAAACCCGACATGCCATGTCGCGAATAAGGAGAAAAGACCGTTTCTGGGCGAGTCCACGTCTGTGGAGAGCTCTGGCCGCTCGTCGTTTCCGGAGGAGCGGGCCTCGTCGCACCCAAGGCCGTCCAGAGCTACCAGCTACCGGTAGTATGAGATGGTTTAGGACTGAACTGTCAAGGGGTTTTGGGGTTTTTTCACACAACTCTAACATTTCTTTTCTAGAAAAGCCTCCAGGGGGCTGTGGGAGGTCCAAGAGCATAACAGCGGTGTTATGGTCCTGTTATGCGCTTGCCCCTAGACCTCGAGAACGGCGACTTGACATCTGTGTTTGGTCTATGGTATAAACTACCATGCCCGGTGCACGGGGCGCGCGACCGCGCCCACACACACCGCCGGGCGTGGAGACGGAGCGATGGCACACGAAGTCACCTTCACGTACACGGACGCCCGCCAGATCGGGTTGCAGGAGATTCACCGGGCGGTCGGGGACGCCCTGACCTACACGACGGTCCTGGCGATGCGGGTCAAGGACTTGACGTTCAAGGCCGAGCGCGACAGCCACCCGGACCGGGCGCAGGTCGCCACGGTCCACCGCCACCTCGAAGTCGCGCGGGCGAGCCTGGAGTGGGCGCTGCGCAACGCCTGGGAGCTGGACCCCGCCGAGCGCCTCATCCTGTCGTGCGAGGCGGAGGAGACGCTGGAGGCGGAAGCCGCCCTGGCCGCGGCCGACCGCTTCAGCGGGGCGTCAGACCGGGCCGAGGACGCCGCGACCTACGTCATCAGTCGCGAGGACGACGACACCATCGACGAGATCGTCACGATCCTCGGCCTGCGCTGACGATGCCGACGCACCCGCGCTGGAGGGATGGCATGGACGAAGTCGCGGTACTGGTCGAGGCGCGCACGGGCCGCGTCCTCACGTACGCCACGGCCCGCTCGTGGGAGGGCGCCGAGAAGCGCATCGTCAAGTGGTTCCGCGCGCGGGCGGGCCTGCATCCCGCAGACCTGACCGAGCCACACCTGGAGGCGGCGGGCTGGGTCATCTATCGGCTCGCCACCCTGATCGAGGAACGCTGCCTGGCGATGGTCGAGCCCCTGCCCGAGTAGCTCTGTTCTGAAGAACAGAAGGTTGACAAACAAGCACAGACTATGGTATAAACATGCAGCGCGGGGCGAGGGTGCCCCGCGCCACCATCGAGAGGGGTGAGCAAGACGATGGCGAGAAGCCGACGGTCGCGCACGGTCGCGCGCGTGGCGCGGGTCGAAGAGCCCGACGAGGAAGACATCAGCCAGGACGTGCCCGACGACGACGAGGCCGAGCCCGAGTCTGACGGCCACCTGAAGGTGTCCTCGGACGCGCCCGAGGAGGAGCTGCCCGATGCGGAACCCGAGGGGGAGCCCGAGGCGGAGGAGCCTGACCCGCTACCTGGGCTGGGCGAAGACGCTGCCGAGCCTGATGGGGCGGAGGCCGAGTCCCCGGCCACGGGAGGACCGTCCGTCGACCTGGCCGACGACCCATCCCCTGGCGAGGCTGGGGTGGCGGACGAACCGACTCCAGCGCCTGACGACGAGCCGGTCCCTGCGGCGGCTGCGGGTGCGGACGCTGATGCAGAGGCCGTGGTCCAGGCCCTCGACGTAGAGCCGGCCTTCGAGCTGGTGGACGAGAGTCCGCTCGACGAGGAGGCGCGGGCCAGCCGCGAGGCCGTCGAGGAACTCCTCAAGCAGTACTTCGGGCAGAACCCGGTCGCGGACGACGCGGACGACGAGACGCCGCTGCCCGACCCCGCCTCGCAGCCCGCCGCCGAGGCGGGCGAGAGCGAGGCATTGGCCTTGCTGCGACGCGGCAAGGCGACGCGCGCCGCCCGCATCGTGGCCACCACCGGACTCAAGCGCGAGAAGAAGGAGAAGGCGCCGGCGGCACCGCTCGGCGACGCGACCGAGATCACCCGCGAGAACCTGATCCGGTCCCGCGACGGCTGGTACAAGGCGGTGGAGGACGTGCTGGCGGCGATCAACGCCCTCCTCGACGGGCAGCCCGACCACACCGCCTATGCGGAGTCGACAAATCGCTTGCACGCCTTCGGGTCGCAGAGGCGAAAGCAGTACGACCGTCTATCGTTGATCGTCAAGCCTTCGCCGAAGAAGGCCGATGCGAAGCCGGCGGAGGCGTCACCCGCCGAGCCCGCCGAGGTATCGTGAGCTAGAACGACTCGGCGCGGTCCGCACGCCGCGCCGAGTCCCCACCGCCGTCCGGGGGTCGTACCCCGCCTTCCGGACGGCGGCCTCGCGTGTAGCCCCCGGTGTGTGTGCCGGGGGCTACACGCTTCTCGTTTTCTCGACTCCGGACGGATTACTCGGACGTGCCCCCCTACCTCCCACCGTCCCATGCCCCTGTCTTTCTTGCCGGAGTCTGTCTCGCGGGGCTTTTGCCCCGTCTCGGTCCATCTGCCGCTCTTTTCCCGACCAGGGTGGTCGAGAGCAGAGGCTCGCCGCCGGAGCGAGATGTGGAGCGGTCCGTCCGGACGGATGGGCCGGTCGATCTTACGCCCCTCACTCTCCCAGCCCCAGGTACAAGACCATAGGGCTGTCGGAGGTTCTCATTTGGCTCGTCTGTCCGGCCCAGAACCGGCTCTTCGGCGGACCCCTTCCTTCTAGACGGAGCACCACCCTCTTGATGGACACGGAACGAGCCGCCCCTCCACGGGGCTTTGCCAGGAGCAGACCGAGAACCCCGCGCTCCCTCCGGCGTGTGTAACTTACACACTCCCTAGACACAAGACGGGCAACTTGACATCTGTCGTGTGTCTGTGGTATAAATACCCATGCGATGCGACACACCCGCGCGGGCGCACGGCGCCCCGACACCACCGCGCGTCGCAGGAGGCAAGCCCTTGGACACACTCGTCCAGGCGGTTCCGTTCGTGCTGCTGCTGGCGATGCTGGCGTTCGGATACGGGGAGTGGTTCACCCCGCGCCCGTGAGGAGGGGCGCAGACGAACTTGACATCCGTCATTGGTCTTTGGTATAAATAGTCGTGCGGGGCGCAACGGGCGCCCCGACACACACGGCGCGCGCAGCGCGCAAGGAGACAGAGCGTGATCGAGCAGTTCGCGGACCAGGGTGTCGAGAGCACCCCGAGCGTCGAGACCGAGGAGGCGACCGTCGCCCCCGCCGCCAACGCGCTGGAGGCGGCCACCGACGCCGCCATCGCCCAGAAGATCAAGTCGCCCCGCGCGGTGAAGATCGCCCTGACCAGCCCCGCCAAGTCGCCGAAGAACGGCAAGGCGACCGTCACGGTCGTGCGCGAGAAGGCGAGCGGCGCGGCCCAGCGGGCGGCGGGCGTCACCAAGAGCGAGACCGCCCCGAAGGCGGAGGCGAAGGCGCCGAGCCCGAAGGAGCAGCGCGCCGACCTCGCCGACAGCCTGGAGACCATCGCCGCCACCCAGGTCGACCTCGGCCATCGGATGTCGAAGGTGCTGGAGGGGTACGCCAAGGCGTTGCGCCAGGGCAAGCCGATCACGGAGGAGCAGCACACCCTGGCCTACAACGCCCTGTGCGCGGGCGGGCGCACGCGGATCGCGACCGTCAAGCGGGCGGTGCTGGCGAGCCGCGCCAAGTAGCCAGCGGGCGGGGCGTCGAGAGGCGCCCCGCCCACCAGCCCCCGGAGCATGGGACGACGCCCGCACGCCATCTGGCGTGCGGGCTTTTCGGGTGACGCGCAGCCGCCACGAGCGGCGCCGTCGAAGGGGTATGGAGCATGGCGGACATGACCTGGGCGGACGTGAAGCCCCGCTTCGCGGCGGTGGTCGAGCTGCTGGAGGCGTTCGCGCAGGACGCCCAGGCGCTGTCGGACGTCACCGCGCGGAACGAGACCGACGGCCTCGACGGCGACCCGGAGGCGTGCCTGGACTCGATTGGCACCTACGTGGAGGAAGCCCTGTCGAGTCTCAAGTGGGCGCTGGAGCAGTACGGCGACTTCCCCGGCCTGCACGACGAGCGCCGCGCCGCAGCCCTGGAGATGGTGCGCGCCGGAAAGTTCCCCAACGGGCGCGACCCCGAGACGGACGACGACCGCCGCTGGATGGCGAAGGTCGTCGCCGAGCACGCGGACGACTAGCCACCGGAGCATGGGGCTGTGCCCCACGAGGAGCGCCGATGCTGACGTGACCTGAGCCACCCCAAAAAGGGAATAGCCCCGCCCGAAATCAGAGGGCGGGGCATCCGGGGTGACCGGTAGCCGCGCGAAGCGGCCCGGCAAGGGGTATCGGATGGCCTACACGGTCACGAACTACAAGACCGCGAAAGCGGTCAAGGACGCCGTGAAGAACGGCGAGCGGGTGGAGGTGTACCAGCCCAACGCGATGTTCGGCCCGCTGAAGGACGGCGAGACGAGCATCGAGGGACCACACTTCCCCGCCGGCCACGCCTGGTGGCTGCGCGTCGTCGTGCGGGACGGCGCCATCGAGAGGATCGTCAAGTGACCGACTCCGGGATGGAGAGCTACCTCGACGAGCAGGAGCGGGCGGCGCTGCCGCCCCTGCACAGCCACGTACCCGACCTGACCAGCCTCGAACAGGCGGAGCGCATGTCGAGCACGGCGGCCCAGTACAACGCGGACTGCATGGTGAAGAATTGCCCCGCCGAGATGGAGGTGGTGCTGTGGGTGCTGGACGGGAACACTCACCTGCAAGGCGGATGGCACGTCGAGTTGGACCCGTACGACCCGTTCAATGACGGACCGGTGACGCAGGAGGAGGTCGACCGAGCAGCCGCAGAGCTGGCGCCGGGCGAGGACGCCCGCCAGGCAGCCGTGCAGCGGCGCATGTCGGACTGGATCGCCGGCGGGGCGTTCAAGCCCGGCAATTGCCAGCACCGCTCGGCCAACGCCGGCCAGGTGTGCCTCGCCTGCGGGATGACGGACCGCGACCGCTGGATCGAGTCGGTCGCCAAGAAGCGCCGACTGCGACTGGACGCGACCGCCGTGGAGACGGAGCGGTCGCGCGACGTGATCTAGGAGGGTTGGGGGGCGGCGAGAGTCGCCCCCGCAGCCCCGGTCGGAGGGTGGCGACACCCGTCGACCGGGGAGGCGTAGAGTCGTACCCCCTCACGGTTCCCCAGGCCCACGGAGCGGTGTCGTGTGCGCTCCGTGGGCCGCGCATAGCCCCATGCCCTCCCTCTTGATGGACCGGACGGGCCGGTTGATCTTTCGACCCCGCCTCCCGCAGCCCCAGGCGAGAGTCCATAGGGCTGCGGGAGGCGTTCTGCGCTCTGTCCGCTCTGCCGGCCACCGAGAGGCGCGTCTCGCTCCGGACGCGAGGCCGTCATGGGGCCGTGCCCAGAACCTCTGGCTGCCCACCCCACCCGGCTCCCAAGACCACGAAACGGGCGCCTGTGGGCGTGTAAACTCGTTTACAGAACTACCCAAAACGCGCGTAATGTGCAGTCGAAAACGCGCTCCGAGTCGACAAGACCCATACACTCTTGATACAATTACCACGGCGCCCCGCAACACACACGAGCGGCGGGGCGAAGGGGTAGCGAGCCATGCGATACAAGGGGTTAGCCCTCGATTACGCGCTCGGCGCCGATGTGCCTCTGACGATCACCCGCGATGGGTGGTTGGTAGAGCGGGTCATCAACGACCCGGCCACCAAGTACTCGGCCTGGTGGTGCGACACCACGCCCGAGGGGCGCCTGTGGAGGAAAGAGCGCCAGGTCATCGAAACCCTAGCCGTCGCGAAGCCGGGGTACATGGAGCAGTTCAAGTACATGATGCTGCGCCTGCGAGAGGTATTCGACGCGAAGCAAGCCCGTTGCGCCCAGTGCCGCAAGGCGCACGAGATCATGCGCGAGGCGGCGATGCACGCGGCGGTGGACCAAAACGGCCTGGTCGGCACGTACCAACCAATCGACTGCCCCCACCGCAATGGACCTGGCGAGAGGTCGACGACGGGCAAGCGGAGCAAGCAGGTGGGGTACAAGGACCCCAACAGAACGAAGGGCGGGTTCGGCAGTCGCCTGGTGACGGGAAAGTCGGCGGTCTACGTGAACTACCGCGAAGTGGGCGCCGAGATCGCCGCCCTGCCCGAAAAGGAGGCGGTCAAGCGGGCGCGAGCCCAGGCAATCGCCGACATGCAGGCAGAGGGGGTCATCGACGAGTGAGCCAGCGGGGCGGGTGGTCGAGAGCCACCCGCCCCACCAGCCCCCGGAGCCGAGAGCATGGGGCGATGCCAGGAGGAGACAGATGCCACACCTGACACCGGATACGTTCAAGAACATCGACGCCCTGAGCGACCAGGACCTGATGGCCCTGATCGCCGGGCAGCGCGAGCAGATCAACGCGGTGACGCCGGACTTCAACGGGAAGCATCGCACCCGCAAGCGGATCGCGGCGCGCATCGTCTACAACGCGGCGCTGCACTCCAGCGTGTTCGCCATAGAGCTGAGCAATCGCCACCCGGCCCTGCGCGAGGAGTTGCGCCCGATGCTGGAGATACTCACGCGCATGGTCGCCAACGTGGCCTCGATGCTCGGGATTCAGCCCGTGCCGTCGGGCGACGGAGGGTGGACCTACCAGGCCGACCCGCTGGAGGAGGTCAACTAGATGCAGGGATGTGCGCGCTGCCGGCGTGCCATCGTGGAGCTGCCGGTGATCAAGGACGGTCGGACCTACTGCTCGTGGAACTGCGCGATGCAGGGACCGAAGGAGGCGTAGTGGACAGGCAGATCGAGGCGGCGATGGACCGCTTCAACGCCTTGATGGGGGCGGCCCGCGTCGCCGCCCGCATCGGGGATCGCACGAGCCAGGTCATCAATCTCTCGTTCGCGCTCGAAAACCTCGATTGGCAAGAACGCGCCGAGTGTGCCGCCGGCCACGACGGCGCGGACCATACCCGCATGGTCTTGGACCTGGAGACCCTGCGCCTGGGTATTCGTCGCGAGATGGGAGTTGCGCTCGCGGACTAGAGGTGGTGGGGGCTCTCGGATTGATCGAGAGCCCCCACTTCTCGCAGCCCCATGCACCAGATCATAGGGCTGTCGGAGGAGCGAGAACGCTCCATCTCGTCCGCTCCGCTCTTCTCGTCTGCCCCTCCAATCCTGGTGGAGCATGGGGCTGTGCCGAGAGCGGCTCGGCTTGCTCGTCTCGCGAGATGTGTAACTTACACACGCGCAAGCAATCTTCGAGATCACTTGACAATCCGCATACGGTCTTGGTACAATTCACTGCGCCCCACCACGGGGCGCGCGAAGGGGTACGGCAGATGTACAAGTGGCGCAACGACCCGGAGCGCGAAACCGAAGCGCGCCAGGACATACCCGACAGGATCAAGGACTACCTGGACGTGTGCCCGACGTGCGCGGGCGACCTGCGGGACGAGGACCACAACTGGGGGTGCCCGGACGGCGACCTGAACAGCGAAGAAGCACTCGACGACCCGACCGAGCCGACCGCAGCGGGACACACCGACTTCGAGGTCGAGAACGACCGCGTGTACCGCCGCTGGGCGGTGGATGAGCTGGGCATACCGCTCACCCTGGAGCAGGCGGGCATGCTGATGGACGCGGCGCGGAAGTTCGTGCTGCTGCGCGACCGCCAACCCGAGATCGACGCTTGGTTTCGCGAGCTGGCGCAGAGAGCCCGCGTGAGCGCCGCCGAGATGCTCGCCGGCTGGGACAACCGCCCGTAACGCCGCGAGGGGCGCCCCGCAGAGGGGGCGCCCCGTTCACCGAGAGGACACACACGATGTTCAAGCCGCAAGTGAAAATCAATTGGAGCGAGGACGGCGAGAACCAGACGGTGTACGCCGTGTTCCCGCTCGACATGCGGAACAATCGGATCGCCAGGGCGATGGCGCAGGCGGGCGTGCAGATCAAGGAAACCCGCTGCACCCACTCCTACGACTGCTGCGCGCAGTGGTACGGAGGTGGACTGAAGATCGTCAAGAAGGGATCGCGCGCCCTCGCCTACGTACGAGCCTCGCTGAACGTCTAGCGACGGCGCCGAGGGGCTCTCGGATTGATCGAGAGCCCCTCGAATCTCCCAGCCCCATGAGCCTGTCCAGGGGCTGTCGGAGGAGCGCCAGACAGACCATCCCTGTCCGCTTCCGAAGAGGCGTCTCGCGGGCCGGTCCGGCGAGCCGACTCCATGGGGCTATGGGCGGAGCGGCTCGCCCGCCCCATCTCATAGAACGACTTGACAATACCCTGTCACTCCTGGTATACTACTTGTGGCGCCCCAGTGCGGGCGCCGAGGGGTACACGATGGACCTACGGAGCGTATACATGACGCGGTGCCACACCTGCGGGGAGTTCGCCACGCAGAAGACGCACCCGTTCGGGTGCCCGGAGGCGGACACCAACGCCGTCGAACGCGAACTGGAGATCGCGGACAACGGCACCGTGGACGGGTCGAGCGAGGTGCGGAGCGAAATGGACATCGAGCGCGACCGGGTGCTCCGCCGCGAGCTGCGGACAGCCGGCATCGAGCTGACCCTGGAGCAGGTGGGCGACATCATGGAGCTGTCGCGCCGCTACACGGAGGTCGAACTGGCGATTTGGACCGTCGAGGGCGGGCGCGACGAGCGGCCCGTCGCCCGAGCGTAGCAGCCAGGGGCGCCCTCCGGGGCGCCCCGCCTACACCACACACGGAGACGGAGCATGGACACCACCAAGCGAGTAGCCCCCCAGATGTACGTGAAGGACATCGTGGGCCTGGAGCGGCACCCGTACGCCACCATCGTGCTGCTGGAATGCGGGCACGAGTTCGTGGAAACGGACGACCTGGACGACCTGCACGTCGCGAGCGACTGGGACACCCAGACCGAAACCTCGGCGTCGTCGTACTCCTGCGCCGCCTGCGCCTTCAACGAGCCGCCGCGCGGCGTGTACCTGTCGAAGGAGTGGACCGCGATGTGCAGCCGCCTGCGCTGGTAGCGTAGGGAGCGGGGTCGATCTTTCGACCCCGTCATCTCCCAGCCCCATGCCGAGCCTATGGGGCTGTCGGAGTTTCTCGATTCGTCACCTCCGTCTCGTCTCGTCCACGCTTCTCGTCCCAGGTCCGCTCCGGTGTCCCGTCCGTGGGCCAAGCGGAGCAAGCCGCCCACGGCTGCGCCACCCGTCCCTCCCGAGCGATCCGCGAGAATGACTTGACAATACCCTATGGGTCTTGGTATACTTCACTCGGCGCCCCACACGACACGCGGGGCGCCGCGAAAGGGGTACGGATCGTGGACACGACCGACCTGAACGGGATCGAGCGGGCGGCGCGGGCGATACAGACGCCGGCGGACCTGCACGCCACGCTACGCGAGATGCGGATCGCGACCGCCATCATCGAGGAGCGCGCGGCGCTCATGATCGAGGAGCAGCAGCCCTACGGCATGGCGGACGCGGTGTACGCCACGCGCAAGGAGGTGCTGCAACGCCTGCGGGCGCAGATCGGCAACGCCTGGGGCGCCCTGGACGACGCGGTGGCGCTGGCGCGGGGCGCCAAGATGGCGCATGCCGAGGCGGAGAAGGGCAGCGCGGTCGCCCGCGACCTGTGGATGCGCGACATCGTTCACCTGGATTTGGTGAACGAGAAGTCGATGCGGGTGCAACTGGAGTGCCACCACCGCTTCATCGAGACCCGCGACATCGACACCCTGCGGGTGAAGGGATCGTTCGAGAGCGGCATCGTCGGGTACGCCTGCCCGGCCTGCGCCCTCGGGCATTCGGCCAGCGTGCCGACCCCGACCTACCTGATGAGCCAGTGGCGGCGCATGAGCCTCGAATGCGGGTGGGGGTGGATGGCAGCCGGCGCCCTCGCCGCCGGGTAGCAGCCCGAGCCGAAGGGGCGGTGCGAGCCGCCCCTTCTTCGTCCCCCTTCTATATAGGGGGGAGCGCGGTCGATCTCGCGACCCCGACTCTCCCAGCCCCGTGCGAGAATCCATAGGGCTGCCGGAGTCGACCGCCGGACAGATGGACCGAGACGGAGCGATCTGTCTAGACGTAAGATCGAGGGGGCAGAGCGGGTCCGACTAGAAGCGCGGTGACGTCCGGGAAGCCAAGGAGCGCGACATGGTGAACCGGAGACCTGCTCCGCCTCTCGTTCCGACTCCATGGTGCCGCAAGAGCAAGACCCCCGCGTCCTCTCGCCCCGCCCTCCCGCGACGAATCTTCGAGATACCTTGACAATCTACTATCGGTCTTGGTACAATACCCTTGCGCCCCAGTGACGGGCGCCAAGGGGTAACCGCGATGTTTTTCCACGATTGCGCCTCGGTCGATTGCGCGGGCGATGCCAACGGCGGCGGCAAATTCTTCTCGAAGGCACCCGCCGCCGCGCGGCTCATGCTGGGCGTGTACGTACGCATCGGGCGTGCGGCTCGCTGGGCACGTTTTTCTTCGCTCGCCTGCTGGGCAAACTGGGCACACTACGACGTGGCTTGGTGGCTCGCCGAACGCTCGTAGCGCAGCAAGGGGCGCCCTCCGGGGCGCCCCTTTTTTTCTTGCCCGTCGAGATGCGTCCCGGCTCCGTGGGCCAAGTGGAGCGAGCCGCGACCGGTCGCGGCTCGCTCCACCAGCCACATGGATGGTCTGGCTACACGGCATCTGCCGAAATGGCTCGCGTGTGTAACTTACACATCCCGAAAACGAATCTCAGGAACCCGCGCAGAACACTTGACAATCTACATATGGTCTTGGTATACTTGTGCAGGCGCCCCGACGAGGGCGCCGCCAAGGGGTATCGAGACGATGGCAGACCGTAACGGGATGATGAGCTGCTCGTGCAGGCGCCTGGTACACCAGAGCGTCGCGTTCTACACCATGAACCACGGCACCGGTGGACTGTACTGCCTCTTTTGCGCCGACGAATCGACCTATCGGCTGTTCGAGTTCAGTCGCCCTCTACGGTGGGTGATCGGTCTACCGCTGTACGGGTTGAAGGCCAAGTACCTGCGGTACTAGTCTAGGGGCGTGGGGGCGGGTTCCACCCCGCCCCCACCAACCGCCAGGTCTTTCCTCTGGCGATGCACGAGACGTTCGCCCGAGTGACTCCGTGCTCCCTGGCGAGGTCCGACTCCTTCTCTCCAAGGAGCAGCCGCGTCCGGATGTCCTTCACCTGATCTAGAGAGAGCTTGGGTCGTATCCGTCCACGCTCGATGGCTTGGCGGAGGTTCTCTTCCTGGTCGGCTTCCGTGAGATGGTCCGGTCGGACGCACGCGGGAGTGTCGCACAGATGCAGGACGTAGAACTCGGGCCACTTCCCGTGGACCTGGGCATAGACGACGACGTGAGCCGACTCCAGCCGGCCGCACCAGGAGAGGCGACCGTAGCCGTCGCGCGTCTTCGCTCCCGTCCAGAACCAGCATCCATTGGTCTTCTCGACCTTCCGCCAGAGCTGTGCGAGCGTCTTCATGTAGGAAGTGTACCAAGATCACACGGCTTATGTCAAGACCAGACCGCATAACAGGACCGTAACACCGCTGTTATGGTCCTGTTATGCTCCACCCGGATCGCTCGGACGTACCCCCCTACTCCCACAGCCGCATGCTCCTATGCTCTTCTCGCCCGAATTCTGCTCTGGCTCGCCGGATGAGAGCGGAGCGAGACGGGAGCGGCTGTCCATAGGGCTGTCGGAGGACGGGCCGGAGCGGCTCGGGCCGGCGGCCGGAGCTCGGGCCGAGGCCGGGGCCGGTTCCCGATCCGCCTCCCGCTCCCGATCCGGCCGGTCGGCCGGGGCCGCCCACAGCCCCGTGGAGGGCCGTCCTGGCTCATGCGCGGCGAGGAGCGGGGACGAAAAGGGGGCGCCCCCTGGAGGGCGCCCCGTGCGACTTAGGCTTTGACGATCCGCGCCCGCTTGGCGCCCGTGGCGCATAGGGCTTTGTACGCGATGCCGACCGCGTCGGCGGTCTTCGCCCGCCGCTTGCGGTCCCCGCTCTTGGCGGCGGCGGCGAACGCGGCGAGCGCGTCCTCCATGCCCTTGAACACCGCGTGCTGCTCGACGATGAGGGCTTCGATCTTCGCCAGCTCCTCCGCCTTCGCGTTGGCGACCTTCGGGTCCACCTTGCTCTTGGCGGGGTTGGCTACCCTCTTGGCGGCGGCGCTCGCCTGCTGCGCGACGGGGGTGGTCTGCTCGACCATCGGGTACTCCTTCGGGCGAGGGCGGTGGTGTCTTGTGTTGCCCTCGACCTACAAGTAGTATGCCAGGACCGCATGGGTTCTGTCAAGTATCTAAGGGGGTTTCTGTCAACGAGTGTGTTACAACATTGTTACGGTCTGCGCCTCTTCTGCTTCAAGCCCCGCGCGTACGCCTCGCGCAGATTCCGAGATGCGTCCCCGAGAGAGAGGTGGCTTGGCCGGACACAAGCCTTGGTGTCGCAAGAGTGGAGTACGTACTCCGTCCGCTTGGGGAGCGGGACGTGATGCGAGAGCGCGTAGGCGATCCGATGAGCCGTCGTCTGCTTCCGGCTCCAGAACGCCATCCCGTAGCCGGTTCCGGTTTTCGCTCCGAGCCAGAGCCAGCACTCTCCGCTCAGATCAACTCTTGCCCAGAAGTCAGCCGGTGTTCTCATACGAGATGATACCACAGATGAGAGGTTTTTGTCAAGTCTAGAGGGATGGTCGATCTCGCGACCTCGATTCTCCCAGCCCCATGAGATGGAACCAGGGGCTGCCGGAGTTTCTGACTCCGGCGTGTCCGTCTCGCTCTTCTCGGTCCCCTCTCGCTCCGATCCGAAGATGGGGCCGGTCGATCTCGACGCCCCGCTTCTCCCAGCCCCATGTCCAGAGTCACGGGGCTGTCGGATGTCCGTCCGGAGGGACATATCTCGTCCCTCCCGTCTGGTTCCGAGGCCTAGGCCGATTCCCAGGCTCGGGCCGCGTCTCGGGCCGACTCCCGCTCCATGCGGCGAGGGCGGCAAGCCATCTCGAAATACGGTCGGCGGTCGACTATGTGTAGACACGGGGCTCGTTCCGAGGCCGAGTCCCAGGCTCGCGTCTGGTCTGCATTCTGCGTAGAATCGTCGCGGGACCGGACTCAAGACCGGCCCAGGAGGAGATCGACATGTCCGATCCGGCCGCGACTCCAGAACCGGCTCCGGCGACTCCCGCTCCAGCCACGGATCGCCCCGCTCCTACAGGAGAACGCGTCAAGGAGCGTCAGGCAGACCAGGCCGCAGACCCGTCTGCTCCGGCTCCAGCTCCTGCCGAGGGCGATCCCTCTGCCGATCAGACGTCAGCCCCGGCCTGAGTCCCAGCCCGCCTCCCGGAGGCGCCAGGTCTTGCCGGTCGAGATGAGCGAGACGTTCGTCCGGTCCACCCCATACTCCTTGGCGAGAGCATTCTGTCTTTCGCCAAGGAGTAGTCGCGTCCGGATGTCTCGCACCTGCTCCGGCGTGAGACTGGCTCTCGTTCTTAGGCCGTGTCTCAATCCCGCGAGATACTGGCGCCCTCTCGCGACGGCCTGGCGCACGTTCTCTCCTTGAGTCCCCTCTTGTAGGTGTTCCGGCCGGACGCAAGAAGGGACGTCACAGGAGTGCAAGACCTGTCCTACCGGAGCGCGTCCGTAGGCCAGTCTAAACGCGATCCGGTGTGCCCTCTGCTGCCGGCCTTCCCACCAGACCTGTCCGTACGCAAGACTTGGCGGCGGGAAACAGAACCCCGTCCAGAGCAGGCATTCTCCCGAGACAACCGTCTTGGCCCAGAACTCGTCTGCCGTCTTCATCGCACTCTCCATTAGATTGTACCATAGAACTGGTCTATTTGTCAAGTCTAGAACCGGAGTGAGCCGCAGAGTCGGCTCTCGATCTCATTCCCGTCGAGAGCCCGGTCGATCTCGTGGGGCGGCACTCCCGCAGCCACATGATCCAGATCATGTGGCCGGTTCCTCTCGTTCCGAGCCGTCCCGGAGCGGCTAGAGCGGCCGGCGGCCGGATCGACGGCCGGATGGGCCGGCGGCCGGAACGGGACGAGATCGCGGCCGGGATGGGGAATGAGCCGCGGCCCCGGCCAGGGACGGGACTCGAGCCGGGAGGGGGCGCCGGCCAGGGCTCGCTCCACGCGGCTAGTGGCGGAGGCCGCGGCTCGCCGAGGCCGGTCGATCTCGCGGGCTTCTTGCGCGCGCGAAATCTCATCCGCCGCCGGGCTATCTGGGCGACGCGAAATCTCGTCTCGCGGGGCGAAATCGCAATCTTTACGAAAATGTTACGGCATGTTACGAAACTGTTACTAACCGTAACAGGGTATGCATGCCCACCCTGTTACGAATCGTAACAGGGTATGCAAGTGCATAGGGTAGGCGCCTAGGGTAGGCGCCGTGCATAGGCACGCATACCCTACGCTTGCATAGGCAAGCGTGTAAGTTACACATCGTTCGCACGCGAATTACTTATCGAATGCTTACAAAACGCTAATGTAGCACTTACCTTTGCAAACGGTTGCAATGCCCCATAATGGCGCTCGGCGCCCCTACACAAGCAAAAAAAAACGCGGGGCGCCAAAAGGGGTTCAACGTGGTCGATACCACCGCTACCACCGCTCAGGCGCCGCTCGGCGCCGCTAGCGCCGCTGCCAAGCGCGCCGCTGCCGTCAAGGCGCCCGTAAAGGCGGGCGCCGCTGCCGCTAAGGCGGCAATCGCCGACGCCCGCGCAAAGCATGCTGCCGCGCTTGACGCGCTGTGTGTTGAGCAGCGCGCCGTTTTTGCGGCGATGGTAACCGCGCTTGACGGTTACACCGCTGCCGTCAAGGCGAACGATGCCAAGCGCGCCGCATCGGGCGTCAAAACCGTACGCGCCGCGTACATGGCGCTATGCGCGACTGGCGCCAAGCGCAATCGCCTAGTCAAGTAAGCGACTAGCAACGGGGCGCCCCACACGGGGCGCCCCACCTACGCACATAGGGGTATGTCATGTTCGATCAAACCGCTTTGATTCGCCCGGCTGGTGGCGCGCTAGGGTACGCCGCGCGCGCCATCGGCGCCGACGATTCAACGGTGCTGGCAACGGGCGCGCTCGTCGGTACGCTCGCGACTATCGCCAGCGTGGCGATGTTTGGCGATGCGGCGCCGATTAGTGCGGCGCCCGCATCGGGCGCCATCGTATGTATCGTCGGCGCCATCATCGCCACGGTACGCGATAGGCACGCGGCGCCCGGCAAGCGGCGCCGCTACCACCTAGCGGCGCCGATGCGCGCCGCTATCACCCGCGCCTATGACGCGCCCGACGAGGCGCCCCACACGCGCCGCGCGGCGCATGCACGCACGCGCCGCGCGGCGCCTCGTCGGGCGCCCGTACGGTATGCCGCGCGCTTGACGCCCGGCACGCGCATCGTCGCTTGGCGCCGCATCGCCGCATCGTTCGCGCGGCGCGTAGGGTAGTCGCCTCACCGGGCGCGCCACCAGGCGCGCGCCACACACGCCACACGGGGCGCCCCACACGGGGCGCCCCGTATCGTTGTGCCCCACACGCCACCAGGCGCGCCCGGTGAGGCGCCACACGCCACACGGCGCCCGACCTACGCCACACGCCACACGGCGCGCCTGGTGGCGCGCCTGGTGGCGCCTGGTGGTACGCCACACGGGGCGCCTGGTGGCGCCTGGTGGCGCGCCTGGTACACCGGTGAGGCGCCTCACCGGGCGCGTAGGTCGGGCGCCTGGTGGCGCCTGGTGGCGCCCCCGGTGAGGCGCCCGACCTACGCCACCAGGCGCGCCACCAGGCGCCCGGTGAGGCGCCCCGCGCGCCTGGTGGCGCCTCACCGGGGGCGCCTCACCGGGGGCGCCTCACCGGTGAGGCGCCTCACCGGGCGCCCCGCGCCTAAGGGTATGCAAGGGTATGCACGGCGCGCGCGCGGGCGCGCTTGCCTATGCACGGTGCGCCCTATGCTTGCCTATGCACGGCGCGCGCGCGGCGAACGTGCCTAGGCAATTGGTTGTGCATGCATAGGCACGCGCGCCGCGTCTGGCATTCAGGACCACATCGAGCCCCCACTCGTCGCCGCTCCGAGAGCCCTCTCACCCATTTCGCCAGGCGCCCGAGCCCTCTCCCTCCGTGATCCCCGCCCTCGTCGCGCCCTCTCCTTCTGGACCACCGGCGCCTGTCGGGACCCGTCTATCACCCGAACGGTCCGTCGATCTTGGACCACGCGCATCTCGCCTCTGGCGGCTTGGCGAATCGAGCCGTCTGCGCGCACGCGGAGGCCAGCTCTGTCTCGCAGGCTGGCGAGAACGGTTCGCCCCACCGAGCCCCCAGGCGCCGGCAACGCGGGACGACTCCATCCGGACAGAGTACGCGCGTGTATACGGGTAAACGGCGAAACGGCGGAGTATGGCCGAATTCTGTCAAGAAGCCCGCAGGCGGTCGAGAGGGGCACCGTGACCTCTTCGGAGGGTCTACTTGACATTCTAATCAAGAACGTGGTATACTGTCGGCGGGCAACACACCACACGCGGCGCGAGGCACACCATGCCGGACTATGGCCCACTGGTCGACGCGCTGCGGCGCAAGGAGCGCGCGATGGAACGAGCGATACAGCCCCCCGAGGAGGGGACCAAGCGGCTGCGCGGCGGGCGCGGCAGGGGCGGGCGCGGCGGCGGGAGCGAGGCCCGCGCCCTCAAGTTGGGGCGGCGCGGGACGCCGGAAGAGCGCGCCGAAGCCCTGGCGCGCGGGGAGGTCGGGGTGCCACCCGGACCGGAGGCGCCACCCATGGCCTCGGCGCCGGTGGCGGCGAAGCCGCGCGGGATACGCATCGAGCGCGGCATGGTGATCGCGCTGAGCCTGGAGCGGCACTGCGGGGAGGACGTGCTGGTCGGGCGGGTGGAATGGACGAACGAGCAAGGACTCACCCTGACGACGGTGAGGGAAGACTACCCGTACCTGGATACGCCGACCCCGAACCTGTTCGACGGGCTGGACGCGGACGGGAATGCGCTGCCGCAGGCGGCGTTCGAGCCGGGGATGCGGAGCTACTGCTGCTTCGTGCCGTGGAGCCGGCTGGCGCACGCCCGCCTGGGCGTGCCGGACCAGGACTTCGACGCCGACGACGTGTGGGACGTCGAGAGCACCAGCCCCGACCTCGACGCCTGGTTGCAAGAAGTCGCGCGCCCGTTCGCGCGGCGCGTAGAGCGCGAGCGCGACGCCCTGGCGGGCGACCGCAGATAGGGAGCGCAGCCCAGGATGCCCCGGCCACCCGGCCGGGGCATCGCCATGTCCCGCGCGCGCGGGAGGAAGGACGGACGGCATGCCGCACGAACATCGACACGAGATGGCGGGCGACGGCACCTATCACGGGAGCGTCTCCGACGGCTGCGCGGTCTGCGCCGGCGACGAGGGTGGAGGGAGCGTGGAGCAGCGCCTGGCGCACCTGGCACGGACGGCGGTCGGGCACGTCGCGAGCGCAGAGTTCGGGTTCAGCGTCTGCGGCGTCTTCGGCAGCGAGACGCAGCCCGCCTGGGCGTACACCAGCGGGCTGAGTTACCGGGCGGGCGGAGCATGGATCGGGGTGCCGGTGCATCCCGAAGTCCTCTTCTGCGGCGCCAGCAATCAGGGCATGCAGGGGCTGGCGCGCCAATTCGGCGACGACGTGTTGCGCGCCGGCCTGCGCTTGGAGGACGGCGACGTGCTGGCGGGCTTCCTCGGTCGGGGCTACCTGCTGGCGGCGCGGGCGGTCGATCCCGCCCGCGTCGACGTGCGGGATCGGTTCGGCTTCGGGCTGCGCGTGCGCGCGCGCGCGACGGGCGCACCGATGGACGAGCCGTACCCGGCGCTGCACTTGGTGATGCAAGACAAGGAGCGGCGCTTCCCGTGGGACGCCGGGTGCGGCGCGCGCTGGCGAGCGGGACAAGCCCTGGAGTGGCAGGACGGACCCGTCGTCGCCGCCGCGAGCCACCGCCCGTTCACGGCCCGCAGGCGCGTCACGCGCCTGGGAGACGGCGAGCAGCCCGAGACGAATACCTTCGACTACGCGCCGCTCGCCGCGCCGCTCTAGGCTCGCCCCCTCTTGACGTTTTGGCGCATACTGCGTACAGGCGCCCGCGCGCACACCGGGTGATCGCGCGCGGGCGCGCGAAGGAGCGACACATGGCCGACGACCTCTCCACTCCCCCGCCCGACACGGCGACCTGGCACACGCCGGCGCTGCTGGAGCAAGAAGTGCTGGCCCTGGTCGCGGCGGCGCTCGCCCAGGTGCGCGCCTCCGTCCAGGCCGACGCCCCGCGCCCGACGCCGCAGGAGGCGGAAGACCTGGTCGCGTCGGGCGGACTCGACCACGCGGAAGAAGCCACGCTGCGGGCGCTCGCGGCGCTGCCGGGGGCCGTCCGCGCCCTGCTGCACGCGCTGGGCGTCGCGGATGAAGACGCCAACCGGCTGCTCGCGCTCGACGCCGGCGTGGCGGGGCCGCTCTGCGACCTGGCGCGCGCCGACTACGGGCGCGCGCCTGCCGCCGCGCCGGAGCAAGACAAGGCGACGGTGGCGGAGATGCTGGTGGCGCGGGCGGCGCGCCACGCCCACCAACGCGAGCACGGCCCGAGCAACGGGCACGCCGAGCGGGCGGAGGGACAGGATGCCTGATCCATCGGACGCGGCCGTCGCGACGCTGCACGCCGCCGCCCATGTGGCCGACGCCTTCACCGGGATGCACGCGCACGCCGCGAATCTGGCGCGCATCGCGAACCTGGACAACGCGCACGCGGTGCTGTTCGACGCCGGCCACGGGCAGCCGGACCACCTGGCGGCGGAGGTCACGCACCTGGCGGGCGGCGACCTGAAGAACGTGGCCCTGGCGGCCTGCGACGCGCTGCTACACCTGCGCGACGCGATGCGCGACCTGGAAAAGGACGACAAGCGGGTGCCCGCCGCGCTCGTCGCGGCCGACGGCGACCTGTCGAGCAGCCTGCGGCGCATCCTGGCGATCCTGGGCCTCGACTACCGCGAGACGCTGACGTACGTGCTGGAACACCGCGAAGGGTGGGAGTAGCCGCATGCCGGCCCCGGCCTGGGGCGTGGCGCCCCCCAAGGCGCCACGGGGGAGACGCAAGCCGCCACCCCCGACCGACGCCGACCCCGGCAAGCCGGAGCAGGCGCACAAGCAGAAGCGGCGGCGGGACGTGGAGCGCCAGCTCTGCCCCCGCTGCGAACGTGCAGACTGGAGCGTGACCTACTGGCAGCCGGAGACGCGGACCTGGGCATGCGGCGGCTGCGAGATCGACGACCTGCTGCCCGGCATGCGACAGAGACTCCGCGAAGACAGGACGCTCGGCGAGCCAACCGAGGCCGGCGGGAGATGGGCTCCAACGTGGAGGGGTTGGTGGTGAGTCGTGGCTAACATGGCGAGGTACGGCAGGGCACGGTTGGGCATGCCTGTGACAGGTGGGCCTGGGAAGGGCATGGCGAGGTGAGGCCCGCGCGGCTTGGCTCGGCGGGCCATGGCGGGGCTTGGCATGGGCGGGGCGTGGCGAGGCTCGGGCGTGTGTAACTTACACACTCGACAGGGACGGGCATGGCGGGGCTTGGGCCAGGCGGGGCAGTGGCTCGCCTAGGCTGGGCATGGCAGGGCGCCGGCAGGGCCGGACAAGGAAGCAGTCTCTCGGGAGGGACAGATGGCGAACGTGCATCGGGACGAGAACGGGCGGGTGGAGATCGTGTTCACCTGCCCGGTGCGACAGGAGCTGGTGGGGACCGGCGTGGCGTACTCGCTGGGGGCGTGGGACCGCAGCCACCTGGGCTCGCTCCGCCAGCAGTGCGCGTGCGGGGCGCTGCACGAGTGGCGGGAGGTGGGGGCGCGGCCCGCGCAGGCCGACGACGTGATCCGCGTCCGGGTGGTCGGGGCGACGCCGCCCGACCTGACGCGGGACGGCGTCTGAGCGGAGCGCGAGATGCGGAGGCAGTTCAAGGCGTCGACCCTGCCGGCCCTCGACCCGACGAAGATCAGGGCGCCGACACAGCCCGAGTACATGCCGGGCTGGAAGCCGGGCGGCGGATTCTGGACCAGCACGTACCACCCCACGTTCGGGTCGGCCTGGGTGCGCTGGTGCCTCTCCGAACGCTTCTTCGGCAACGGCGCCGTGCCGGCGTGCTGCGCGACGAGCGAGACGACGGATTGGGGCACCCACCGGGGCCACGCCGACGCCGACGACCAGGCCGTGACCTGGCGGGGGTTCCTGCTGGACGTAGACCCTGACGTCCGGGTCTACGTCATCGACACGTACGCCGACCTCGAACGGCTGCACGACGCGTTCCCGTTCTGCGTCGCACGGATCGGGGACTCCCCGCGCCTGCTCGACCCGACGCCGCACCTCCGGTCCGGTCCCATCGCGCGCATGCCCTGGTGCGGCGTCGATTGGCTCGCGGTGGCCGCGCGCCACGACGGCATCCACCTGACCGACAGGGGCCAGGGAGACACGCGGCTCACCATGCCGCTCTCGCTCTACGGGTGGGACTGCGAGAGCACCATCTGGTTCCGCTGGGCGTTCACGCGGGTGACGCCCGTCGCGGACCTGGCGTTCCCCGAGGCCGATTGGGCGTTCGACTTCGACGCCGAGCATGAGCCTTCTGACTTGACAAAAGGGTAGCACTCTTGGTATACTACCAATGTCGGCGGGGTGACCGGGCGCGCGGGCGCACCGGCGCCCCGCCGACGTGCGCGAGAGGAGGGACGCAGGACCGATGGAGAGCCCACGCATCCACCCCACGCTGGCGGGGTGGATCGACACGCATGTGCGGGCGCGGACGCTGGCCGGCGTGCGCCTGAAGGCGCCCGAAGGCTTCGTCTACGCGAGCACCGAGGCGTTCTTGCTCGCCCACGGCGAGTCGTTCACGCCGGGGCCGCTCCCCCGGCGCTACGCGCGGGTGCGCGGGGAACTCGGGCAGTGCTACGGCAACGCCCAGCGCATCTGGCGCGCGTCGGACGGACAGCTCGACTACTGCGAGGGCTACTCGCTGGGTTCCGTCATCCCGATGTTGCACGCCTGGTGCGTGGAGCCGGATGGAACGGTGGTCGACCCGACCTGGGCGTGGGGGACGGACCGCTTCGAGATCGAGCCGGACGCCATGTTCGGGGTGCGCTTCCCGCACGCGGTGGTGCGCGCCGTCCTGCGGCTCGACCCCGGCATGGCGTTCTCGCTCCTCGACGCCTGGACCATCGGGTGGCCGCTGTACCGCTTCCCCTTCGCCGTGGCGACGGAGGAGGAGGTCGAGGTGCTGGTCGCCAGGATCAAGGAGCACGGCCTGGCGCGGATGCGCCGCGAGCGGGCCAATCGGCGCCGCAACGCGCGGCGCGGGCGCACGGCGCGGAAAGGAACGCCATGACGGACCCGCAGGAGGATGGCATGGGCCAAGGACTGGACGACCGACCGGACGACGTGGTGCGGCTGGTGCGGGTGTCGCCCGACGACGAGAGCGGGATCGAAGGCGTGGTGGACCCGGCATTCTTGATTCGGCACGCCTTGCTCGACCACGTCGTCATCTGGTTCGCCAGCGACAGCGCGATCCAGATGACCGGCGCCGAGCAGCCGGCCCCCGGCAGCGGGCTACCTCGCTACGCGGCGATGGTGCTGGTCTGCACGACCTGCGGCGAGGGCCGCATCGGCTGGGTCGCGGCGCAGGACCGCGAGCCGCTGCTGGTGATGGGCGTGAAGCCCGACGTGCTGGCGGCGGCGAGGAAGGAGGACCGGGCGTGAGCATCCGCTACGACGGGACGCTGATCACGGACCCGGACGGGGCGCGCTACGCGCGCGACCTGGCGCGCGTCGAGCGCGAGATGGAGGCGGTGCGCTACCTGATGGAGCTGCACATCGGGCGTGGCTGCGCCCGCTGCCAGTTGATGGAGCACTTGAAGCGCGAGGCGACCAAGCTGCTGGCCGAGCGCAACGGCTACAAACGGCAGCGCGAAGAGCACCGGCAGGCGGCGGCGTTCGTGTTGGCCCAGGCCCGCCGGGGTGCGCTGCCGCCGGGGAGGGAGCCATGACCGACTCGCGGACCGACGAGGAGCGCCTCGCGGCCGACTACGAGGCGGCGCTGTTCGCCTTCTACTGCGACCCCTACGGGGCGGCCATCAGGGACGCCTCGGGCGGGCTGATCGCGACCGTCGAGGCGCGCCTGCTCTTCCACGCCCCGCTGCACGCGCGGCGGGTGGCCGAGGCCGTCGTGCTGCTGCTGCGCGAAGCGGCCGAGCGCGTGGCGTGGGATGCGGACCAGGACGTCGACCCGCCGCTGATGGAGCTGGTGGCGGCGGCGGTCGGGATCGAATGGGAGGCGCTGGTGCGCCTCGCCAAATACGAAGACGTGCAGAAGTCGCTCGCGATGGCGCGCCGGACGCGCATATTCGGCACGGGCGACGAGTAAGGGATCGAGAGGAGCGGCGATGCCGACACCGGACGACGAGATGATGGGGCTGATCATGGACGCGACGGGCACGGACCACCTGACCGTGGTCGAGGCGTTCAAGTGCGACTTCTGTTCGCTGCAAGAGGACGGGCCGCGCACCTGGCGCTTCGCCTGCCGCGACATCGTGTTGATGGACATGGGCTGGGCCTCGCGCGGCGCCTGGGCGGCGTGCGAGCCGTGCCGGCTGCTGATCGAGGCCGACGACTACGCCGCGCTGCTGGCGCGCAGCCTGGCGTCGTTCTTCCGCCTGCACCCGGACATGGACCTGCCGCCGCTGTGGGACGCGATGCGCGGCCAGGTGCGCCGCATGCACGGCGCCTTCCGCGAGGGGCGCATCGGCCCGCCGACGCTGGTGCCGCGCCCGGAGGTGGCGCAGACGACCGTGGAACGCCACTACCACAAGGACCGCGAGACGTGCCCCGCGTGCATCGACTACGGTGCCGGGGCGTTGGAGGCGTGAGCGCCTGCCATCTCTGCCGACAACCGCTCGACGGCCCGCCGGCGCGGCACGGGGCGGAGCGGGTTCGGTGGGACAAGCCCGCGCTGTGGGCGGTCCGGGCGCTGTGCTCGGACCGCTGCTTCCGCGTCTGGCGGGCGCTCGCGGAGTTCGAGCGCCTGCATCGCGTCTACGGCTCGCGCGTGCCGGGCGGGCCGAGGAGGGTCTATGACGACCCTGGCTGACGAGGCCGACCTGCGCGCGGCGCTGCTCGACGCCGAGACGCGCGCCGCCGACGCCGAACGGAAGCTGGACCTGCTCGTCCGCGCGGCCATGACCCAGAAACGCACCGGCGACGGCTTCGCCTACCTGTCCTGTCGCTTCTGCCTGTTCCAGACCTACCGGCGCGGGGCGCAGCGGCACGACCGTGACCGCTGTCCCCTCGCGATGCTCGGGCTGGCGGGACACTTCGACGGGGTGCGCGCGACCTGACCGTCCCGCTCCTCCGAGAGCACACTGGTTGACAAAACTGCGTGTAAACTGGTATACTACCCCGTCGCCCCGGTGCGCAGCGGCGCGCCACCCTGCGGCGATGGGAGAGTAGACGATGACGGACACGGTCATCGCGGAGCGCGTGGCGGATGGCCTCGCGCAGGCGGGGCGCGCGCCGGTCTGGCGCGGGCTGGGGGTGCGGTTCGAGGGGCCGATCACGGCCAGCGACGCGATCCGCAAGGCGGGCCTGGACTTCGGCTTCGACAAGGCGCCGATGTACTCGCTGTACCCGGCCTACGACACGGCGGGACGTCCGATCACGGGCGAGGACGGCAGCCCGCGCCTGATGCGCATGGAGCACCCCACCCAGGTCCACCTGATCCGCCAGGCGATCAAGGGCTCGCCGCCCGAGATCGTCGGGGTGGTGCATAGGAACTACCCGGTGCTGGACAACCTGGCGGTCGCGGCCCTGCTCGACGACGTGACCGACGAGTGGCCCGTGGAGACGGCGGGCGCGCTCGGCAAGGGCGAGAAGCTGTTCCTGGTCCTCGCCGCCGGCGTGAGCGACGTGCAGGGCGAGGAGATACGCGACTACTTCGTCGTCTATGATCCGCGCGGCGACCACCGCGCGATGAACATCTTCTTCGCCCCGGTCATCCAGCGCGGCCAATTGACGCTGCGCATGCACCTGGGCGACCTCTCGCTCGACCTCAAGATCAATCACGTCGCCGGACGCTACGAGCGGGACGCGAAGTTCGCGGTGGAGTTGTTCAGCCGCATGGGCGGGATTCGGACCAGGGCGTACGCGGCCTTCAACCACCTGGCCGTCACCCGCACCACGGAGGAGGTCGACGCGCGGGCGGCGGAGATCGCGTTCCCCGATCCCGGCTACCCGAAGAGCCTGAAGCTGCTGGAGCGGGCGGTCGATGCCGGGGTGGACGTGGCCGACTTGATCTTGCGCGCGACGAGCGACCAGCAAGACTACGAGCGCGAGATGGTGCGCGCGGCCGAGCGCCGCACGGCCTTGCGGCGGCTGTGCGAGGAGTACGACGCCGAACGGGCCGCGCCCGGCACGCTGTGGCGCACCTTCCGCGCGGCGGTGGAGATGCAAGACTACGCGCCCGGTTTCCGTGACGGCAATCGGGCGACGGCCTTCGTGGGCGACCGCGCCCGCACGAAGGAGCACGTCTTCGACTACTTGATGGAGGCGGGGGGCGCCTGAGCGCGCTATCCTCGGGAGGTGTGGCATGGCGATGGTGGAGAGCGAGCGGCGGCGTGGGTCCGGCGAGTCCGGACCCACGGTGTCGTTCCGCCCCTACGAGGTCGCGGACGAGATCGCCCGGCGTGGCGCCGCGCCCGGTGTGGTCGCGAAGACGCTGATCGAGGAGGTGCTGGCGGTGTACGCCGAAGCCCGCCTGCGCGTGGCGTTCCGCGACGAGCGCGCGGCGGCCCTGTTCGTGGAGGCGGCCCACGATCCGGCCGTCGGCAGCTTCGACGCGCCATTCGTGGTCGCGGAACAGACGGCGGTCGCGAGCGTCTTGCGGCGCGTCGTGCTGTACCGGAGCCTGGCCGCCGACCCTGCGGCCGATGCCCTGTGGGACACCGTCGTCGGTTGGGGGCCGACGGAACGCCTGGCGATGCTGGACGGGGCGCGCGTCTACTGGGCCTGGGCGCACGGCGCGTTCGAGACGCGCGCCGACGCGCTGCGGGCTGCGGGCGTGCTGGCGGAAGACGACGAGCGCCTGTGATGGCCCGTCGTCGGCCGGGGCACCGGACCCGGCGGGAAGGAGGGGCGCGTGTCCGACGAGCCGACCCG
>Ga0209811_10000187_pt1 | contig 29091 bp, 18 predicted proteins | sample Coa_R1_6_FD_187161 | JGI IMG/M metagenome (GOLD analysis project Ga0209811, IMG submission 187161) | Surface soil microbial communities from Centralia Pennsylvania, which are recovering from an underground coalmine fire. - Coalmine... | ecosystem: Environmental > Terrestrial > Soil >... | reverse complement strand
GTCCGCGCGGTTGTTGGTGATCATCGTGAACACAAAGAACTTGCCGTCGGGCGTCCAGTTTCCTCTTAGCTTGATCTCACCCTGGCGCCAACCGGGCAGCATGCGATGCAGATTTGTGCCGTCAGCCGAAACTTCCCAATGGTCAGATCCTGAGGTGTCTGGTTCATTCCGAGTAAAACGCAGACTGTTCTGATCGGGCGAGAGCCGCAGCCACCATGAAAAACTATTCGGGTCTGCAAAGTTGAGAGCTGCGCCACCCCCTTTTGGAACCCTCCAAATCTTGTTCTGATGGGCGATTAGCAGGTCTCCGTTGCGCATCCAGACTCCATCGGTCCCAGTCATGTCCGTCAAGCGCCGAGGTGTGCCGCCCAGAACCGGCAGCGCCCACAGGATCTGTTCCGCCTCCTCACCCGTGAAACTACCCACCAGCAGATCTGACTTATCAATCGAAATATTGTCGAGCGCGATGTTCGGGAGGTCGCTGGGGATGGGCACCGTGTCGCCACCGCTCGATGAGGCCTGGACCACCACGAAGCGCCCGCCAAGGTTTTCTTGCGTGAAGACCCGGGGGCCATCTGTCAGGACAATGGTTGTTACCTGCCCGGTGAAACTTTTCTGCAGGCCATCGTGCGTGATTTGGGTTGAACCAGTGATTCTGGGTGGCGGCAGGAGGGGACGAAAAAGATAAGCCAGACAGAGGACTGCGACCAGCGCCGCGCCGGCGAGGGCTGCGACCTTTCCGCGCTTTGATTTCGCAGAGGGGGAAGGTGGCACTGCGATTTGTGAATGCGAAACCGAACTCGAACGGCCGGAATCGATCTCGCGCTTCAGACGCTTCAAGTCCACCGCCAGTTCCGAGGCCGACTGGTAGCGCATGCGCCGGTCTTTTTCGAGCGCCTTGTTGATGATGCGCTCCAGCTCCAGCGGCAAGACCGGATTCAAGCGGGAAGGCGGGATGGGCGCCTTGTTCAAGATCCCGTCGAAGATCACCGCCGTCGTGTTTCCAGCGAACGCCGGCTTGGCGGTCGCCATTTCGTAGAGCACAGCGCCGAAAGAAAACAGGTCGGTGCGGACGTCGAGCTCTTCGCCGGTCGCCTGCTCGGGCGACATGTAGGCCATGGTGCCGACCGCCGAGCCCGGACTCGTCAACCGCGGATCGGCCGAGTCCATGGTCAAAACAGATCGACCGTCGGGCGATGCAGCGGCCTGAAGTTGGTCGTCGTCCGTGAGCTTCGCCAATCCGAAATCCAGAACCTTGGCATGCTCGCGCGCGGTCACGAAGATGTTGGCAGGCTTGATGTCGCGGTGGATGATGCCTTTGGCATGCGCCGCATCCAGCGCATCGGCAATCTCGATGCCGAGCGCCAGTGCCATTTCCATCTCCAGCGGCTTTCCACCAATGCGATGCTTTAGCGTCACCCCTTCCAGAAATTCCATCACGATGAACGGTCGGCCATTCTCCTGGCCGATCTCATGAATGGTGCAGATGTTGGGATGATTGAGGGCGGAAGCGGCCTGCGCTTCGCGCTGAAAGCGGGCCAGCGCCTGGGCATCTTTGGCGACCTCGTCGGGCAAGAACTTCAAGGCGACGAAGCGATGCAGGCTGAGGTCCTCGGCCTTGTAAACAACGCCCATCCCGCCACCACCGAGCTTGTCGACAATGCGGTAGTGCGAGATCGTCTGGCCGATCATTGGCGCAAAATGTTACGTCCCGGGAGGCGGCAAGTCAAAGGGCGCGGAGTTGGGATGACAACTCCGATTGCGAGTGAAGAATCCGGGAGGCTGGACTTGAGCGATTGCCTGGCTGCACTCCCAAGCGATGACTTCCTTTACACATGTACACTTGGCGATAACCAACTGCTCGAGGCACACCATGCGAAACCTGACCTCGCTCTGCCTGTTTGTTGTTCTCAGCAGTTTCACAGCTTTCGCTCAGGTCCTGCCATCATCCAACGGCTCGTGCAGGGTAACTGCTTCTGGCCTGGAGTCCTGTAATTGGATGTCGGCGGTGACTCGGATATCGGGAAGCATTCACCGCGCTCATTCGGTGCACGATGCAACGTCGGCACTATTCGTCACGCACTATATCCTGGCGCCTGGCGCGCCTTTAAGTCCCGCCGTGGAGGGCGTGGACGTTTTCATCGTGAGCATGAGCAACGGGGAATTGCAGAACGAGAAGGCGCCATCGCAAAGCACTTTTCCTGTGTCGAATGGTTTCGTGATGTTGATGCCAAAGCAGGAGCCCTTCCTACTGCGGAACGTTGGAAAAGAGAAGCTGGAATTGCTGGTGTTCGAGGTCCGGGAGTGACTGACGTTGCCTCCGACACTGGCGAAGAATTGTCATGGAGCTCATTGAGGACTGACGACCGCATAGGTGCGATCCGCCAACTTCGCGCCTTGGCTCGGATCATAGTGCTGGCGAGCTTGGTTCAAGTTTTCACCAGCGTCGCCCTCTGCCAGGCAGCGCAATCGCCCCTTCTTCCCGCTGGACAGATCGTTGACGTGACATGTGAGGGCGACACGGCGCAGAGTTATGCGCTGTATCTTCCTTCTACGTATTCGGCGGCAAAACACTGGCCCATGATTTATTTCTTTGATCCCGGCGGAGTCGGCCGCCGGCCGCTCGAGCTCTACAAAGATCTCGCTGAGAAATACGGATTCGTGATGGCCGGTTCGAACAATTCTCGTAATTTCTCTTCGGACCAGTCGCACGTTCTGAACGCCCTCTGGGTCGACACGCATCGCCGATTTGCGCCGGATGCTCGCCTCACGTACGTCAGCGGATTCTCGGGTGGCGCGCGGGTTGCGGGTTTGATGGCGCTCAATTGCGCGCAGTGCCAGATTGCGGGTGTGATCGCAAATGGCGCTGGATATCCCAGCAATCGCGCGGATGCCAAAGACAAATTGCTTTATTTCTTTGCCGTAGGCGATCAGGACTTCAACTGGCCCGAGGTGATCACGGTGCGGCGCGAGCGGGAGGACAAAGGTCTCGCGTACCGGGTGCGTGTCTTTTCAGGCCGGCACCAGTGGGCTCCGGCGGAGGTCATGGAGGACGCAATCGAATGGATTACGCTGCGCGCGATGCAGGCGGGGGATCGTCCGCCGGATGCGGCGTTCATCGATCGCCAGTTGCGCCTGAGGCAAGCGGATGCAGGGGATGCGGAGAAAAAGAATGACGCGATGGCGGAGCTCGCCGCTTATCGTGCGCTGGCATCCGATTTTTTGGGACTCCGAGATGTGCCGGAGGCGGAGAAAAAGCTGGTAGCGCTGAAGAAGTCTCCCGCCCTTAAAGCAGCGCTGAAGAAACAGCAGGAGCAGATCGACGAGCAGGCGGCGTCGGAAAATGAGGTCTCCGGCAAACTGCACGCTTACGTCAGCGGCAGCGCGGAAGACGGGACCACGCTCGCCAGCACGATTGTGCAGGAGATGCACCAGCTCAACGACCAGGCCGAGCACTCCAAAAACGAAGTAAAGCGACTGGTTGCCAGGCGCGCGTTCGCGGGCCTGTTCGTCGAAGGAATTGAGAGCGGACAGGAAGAACTGGAGTCTCGCCATTTCGACAAGGCGGAAGCCTGCTTCGATCTCATGAGCAAAGTGTCGGACAGTCCCTGGCCGGTGCTTCTGCTCGCCGAAACCTACGCTGCCGAGGGGAACAAGAAGCAAGCGCTTCGAGAGTTGAAGGAAGCAGTGCGTCGCGGTGTGGACGTTGATGCGATCGAATCAAACGAGCGGTTTCAAGTCCTGAAGACAGACCCGGAATTCCAGAAACTTGTACAGGCTGCGAAGGCAAAGTGATTAGAGCTTCTGCGTAGCGTCCAATCTTCATTTCTGAGCCACCTCAACGGAATCGCCGGTCTCGTGTTCCGCAATTTGAAAGCGAAGAAAGTCGTGGATGGATGCCACGGCAATCGGGTCCGCGGATTGGATTCGCACTCTTCCGCCCGCTGGCAACTCCTCATAGGCGTAGTGGATCGCCGATTTCATCAGCTTCATCGTCGTTACACCTGGCGGGACGGCGTCGTGGGTGAACATCGGCGCTGAGAAGTCGCCATCGCCGAACATCGTCGCGATGTGCGAAAGATGGGAGCGGATCGCTTCGGTATTTGGCTTGTCGTTCGGGTCATTGGCAGTGACTTCAATGGCGCCGCCGTTGGAGATCAGGCGGAAGTGATGCGTAGTCTTGTCATGAGGAAATCCCATCGCCTGGTCGCCGTGGCTCTCCATGGTTGCATGGTGAGACTGCTGGGCCATGTGCTGGGCGTGCATGGGGCAGTCCTTCATCGAGTCAGCCGGCTTTGTCTCCTGCGCGAAAATCGGGAAGCCGAACAGCAACATGGCAAGTCCGAGTGCGATCGAGTTCATGGCCGTGATCTCCTTTTGAGGTTATTTTTCGTGGCCTTCGCCTTGGGCTGATCGACGAGCGAATGAAGCAGCCCGGCCTGGCTCCCGGGCGGCGTCTGCATCAGCTTCGATCGCCACTCGCGAACGAGTTCGCGCAAGTAGTCTTGGGTCCGTTGCAGTTCCTGAATCTGCTCTCCAACCAGGCGGAGTTTCTCTTCAGTAAGGCCAAGCACGCGATGGCACGGGACGCCGCCGCTTTCGCGAGTACGCAAAATCTCGGAAAGTTCTTTCAGAGAGAACCCCAGCTGGAGAGCCCGCTGCGTGAGCTGGACTGTCTCGACAGCGGAGGCATTGAATATCCGGTAGCCGCTCTTGGTTCGTCGCGACGTTGGCAGAATTCCCAGCCGCTCGTAGTGGCGCAGCGTGTCGGCGCTGACGCCAGTCAGGCGGGCAAGTTCTCCCGAACGCAGGAAATCGGCGCTCACCAGGTCAGTATGAACCCTTGAACCGATTCCAGAGTCAAGGAGTTTTTGGAAGGTGGAGGTCGGCCAACACCGGATCCGTCAGCGCAAACCCGCGTCCAGCACGCGCTCGACCTCAATCACGGCCACCCACTGAGCCGCCATCTTTTCGGTAAAGACGACCCGGCCGCCCAGGAGTTGGGCGGCGACTGCCGGGGGCACATCGCGGTGGAACCCGAAGAAGCGCATTTTCATTTTGTCCCAGGCTCGCCAGCGCTCAAGAAGCGGATGCGCCGGCTCGTACTTGGTTGAGAACACGAGTGCCACGTCGAAGCGGGAACGCTGCTCGGCGGCGCCTGCGACTTCATCGAGACTGAAGTCTTCGATCCTGACCACTCGGAACGGGCGCTTCACGTAGCCGAGATACGGCTGGGTGATTTCGTCGGAGGCGGGCCACGCGGTCAGAACGCGCGCTTGCGGATAGCGCTGGTCGACAAACGACTCCGCATCCTGGTGCATGAGTATGTAGTCACGATAGGCCAGGTTGTCTTCGGGCGAGAATCCGTACGGAGGATTGAAGAACAGCGCGAGCACGAACGCGAGGCACGTCAAGCCGACCAGCCACAGCCATCCGCGAACGCGCCGCCATAGGGTCGATACGGCGATGAGGATCACGAGCGGGATCACGGTCAGCATATAGCGTGCCAGCACAGCGCCGCCCACCACCGCCATGGCCGTGATGAAGGCGAGAATCAGAACGGCGAACGTCAGTTGCACTGGAATGTCGATGCGGCGACGTTCCGTGGAGCCGTCGCGCAGAGGAGGCCTCGTCATCGCCCACATGACGAGGAGCATGAGCACCCACAGGTGCATGTATCCGAACGATTGCCAGATGCGCATCCCGAGCGCGAGCAGGATGCGCACTCCGCTCATCGTCGCTTGCACGTTGTAGCGAAAGAATTCCGGGTTGCCGAAAACATATCCGGTACGCGCGTAGTGGTAGGCATACCAGAGGGAGAGGACAAGGACGGGAGTAAGCAACGACGCGGCCCGGGCAAGCCATGCAGTGCGCTCGGTGAGTCGCCTTGTCGGACCCGCGGGTTCGTCTTTGTGCGGACCATCGTTGGTAGCAGCTGCTGGCTTAAGCGAGGCTGCTGTCGCAGGCTCCACGAACTCATTCCAGCGACCAAGCTGAGGGAGGAGAGAAACAACTTCCCACGCCAGCAAGGCTGGCGGCGCGAGCACCGCGGTTTCCTTGGCGAGCACGGCGAGAGAGAACCATACGGCGGCGGCGCGCCAGCGTTGTCCCAGATAAGCCTCGAATGCCCACAACGTGAGGCCGGCGGCCGCGAGATCGACATGTGCCATTGTGCTCTGCGCGAAGAAGACCGGATAGAGCGCGGTGCAGGCCGTCGCCGCGAGGGCGATCTGCAGATTCGCTACCCGCCGTCCCAGTCGATACACGCCCAGCAGGCTGAAAGCCGCGACGGCGAGCATCGCGGTACGCGTGACCAGTTGCGAGAAGCCGAAGATTTTCCAGCACGCGGCGAGATAAGCCATCACCAGCGGAGGATGCGCGTTTGAGGGCGTCGAGTGTGGAATGAGGGTGCCAGTCAAAAGCAAATCGCGAGCGGCGGGGATGTAGTATCCGGCCTCGTCCCAGAAGTAAGGCAGTCGCAGCAGCGGCAAGTGCAGAAGAAAAATGGCGACGAAGATGAGAGCGAACACCAACGCCGGGGATGGGGAGTGCGAACGCATCGGGTCAGGTGTTGGGTGTTAGGTCTCAGGTATCAGGGTTTCTAGTGCACCGGCCCGTGCCCCATCATGCGCGGATCGAGTTTGATTTCACCGAAAGCGTTCTCGTATCCGGTTACGTTCTGTTGCAGGACGCCCAGCAGCGCCTTGGCCTGCTGCGGGCTCAGATAGATTCCTTGGAAATTCTGGATTTCGACCTGGGTTTCGCTCTGCTGGGTCAGAGTGCCGAAGACGAGAAAAAAGTCCCAGACGTTGACGCGGATCTGCACGCTGTTGGCATAGGTTTCGCGGTAGTCGGGGGTGTTCGTTAGCTTGACGTTGGGCTGAATGGGGTTCGCCATAAGGATGCCAGTGTAGCGGGTTTGGCGCCAAGGATGAAAGGGAGCGCACCCGTTGAGGCCGGAACTGAAAGACGCGCGTACGTGGGATGGGGACCGGGCCTCGCACCCTTCGAAAATCGCGAAGGGTGGCGTCATCGGCCTCACGCCCCAGGGACGGTTCGGCGGTCCTGGTCGACGAATGCGAGCAGTGGGGACGTCCTTTTGGACATAGCGGCCGTGTACCAGTAGAAGCGGGCCCTCGTACTGCGGTGCTCTTGTGGGTTGAAGGAGATAGGGATGAAATGCAGATAGCAGCCGAAGATCCAGGCCGCGGCGTTTCCGCTCAGGCGCTGCGTACGCGGGCCGGATCGATCGATCCCCAAGTCGGAGGTTATCCCCATGTTTTTCGAGAAACTCACCGCGTGGACTCTGGTAGTTGTCTACTACACCATCACCTGCGGCGCGATTGTTCTGGGATTAAAAGGCGCGCTGTAAGCATTTGAGAATCTGATCGTCGAGCCCGGCCCCACGCGCAACGCGGCGCACAGACGCGTCTTCTGCGGCGGGAGCGGGCTCGAATGATGTTGGTTGGAAGTCTCCCGTCCCTTCTTCTCCTCAAAATTTCTATGCTGTATGCGGGGCAGCCCCTAAAGGGGCCGCGCTGTCGCCTTTGCTAGGGCGTCGCTGAAGCGACGCCCTGATACGAACCCAGTTGCCTTGGGACTGGGATATTCCGATGCTCTGATACGAACCCCTGCGACGTGGATATGCGGATCCTCCTACGACCAGTGACAGATCTCCTAGCTATCAAATTGTCTTTCATCCACAAACTGCTTAGTGAATCGGACGCTCACCCGTACTTGAGTCGCATTCGTGCGCTCCGACATCGAAAAAGGACAAGGAGCTTTCGATGAACTGGCAAGTCAAGCAACTGGAAAGGGAAGTCACGAGTTGGCCGGGGGTGACGGCGCACTCTCACCGTTTCGCTGGACGAGAATTTCGGGTGGGAGACGCCGAGATTGGGCACGTGCACGTGGGCGGGGTGGTCGACATTCCATTTACACGGGCGATGCGGGATGCGCTGCTGGCGCAGGGTTGGGCGGAAGAGCATCGCTGGGTGCCGGACTCGGGCTGGACGACGTTTCACATTCGCAGGAAAGATCAGCTGCAACATGCGATCTGGCTGATGCGCTTGTCGTATGCGCGCTATGCGATCAAGAAATCAGGGGAACCGCAGAAGTCGTTTGAGAAGGAGAGCCTGGAACTTGAGCTGCGGGAGCCGTTCTTGTCGTTACTGCGGAAGTTTGTCCCAAGGGTTGCGGAGGAAGCCGGATATCTGCTGGAGTCGGAACCTGTCGCGGCAACCGCAACCCAGCTAACCGAGGACGCGCGCCGGGAGGCCGGCAAGTGACCAGCTACCTCTGTGTGACGTGCGGGACACAGTATCCGCCGATGGAAAAACCTCCCATGCATTGCCCAATCTGCGATGACGAGCGACAGTACGTCGGCTTGAACGGGCAGGAATGGATTCCAATCGACGAGCTGCGCAAGGCACATCGCAACGTGCTGTTCGAGGAGGGGGAAGGGCTGTGGGGCATTCACACGCAGCCGAAATTTGCCATCGGGCAAAGGGCCTTGCTGCTCGAGACGGCGGAGGGCGGCTTTCTGTGGGACTGCGTCAGCCTGATCGACGACGAGACAGTGAAACTGGTGCGGCAGCGCGCCGGAATTCGTGCGATGGCGATCTCGCACCCGCACTATTACACCAGCATGGTCGAGTGGAGCCGGGCGTTTGGCGGCATTCCAATCTACCTGCACGACGCCGACCGGCAGTGGGTGCAGCGTCCGGACCCGGCGATTGAGTTCTGGAGCGGCGACACGAAGAAAGTGGGCGGTGACCTCACTCTGATTCGCGTGGGTGGACACTTCGATGGGTTCCAGGTGCTGCACTGGGCGTCGGGCGAGCAGGGGAGCGGGGTAATGATGACGGGCGACATGCCTCAGGTATGCCCGGACCGGCGCTACGTGAGTTTCATGTACAGCTACCCGAATTTCGTGCCGGTAAGTGCGGCGACGGTGTGCGACATCGTACGCAAGTTAGAGCCGTATGCGTTTTCAAAACTTCATGGCGCCTGGCCGAAGTTCGCGGTTGTGGGCGATCCGAAGGAAGTCCTGCGCCGATCGGCTGAGCGGTACTTGAGGGCATTGGGAGAAAAGGGGCTGTGATGGACGGCGGCTGGTGCGGGCTGGCGAAGTCGAGTCTCTGCCGGTTTACTGGCCAGGTTACTAAGTGCGCGGCACGTAAGAAATGAGCAATGCAAGAGGCATGCCTCGTTCGCTGGCCAGCAACCGTGGTACAAAATCCGCCTGCTTAGTGATGTGGATCACAACCAGCCGCTGGAAATCGCGCGACTATTAAGGCTATGTCGTGGCGAATCACTCCCATCCCAAAGGTGCAGTATGAGTCAATCTCATCAAGGAGATTGATGTGCACGCTGCCGAATTGTTCGGCTCGGAGAAAGGGGCGTTCACCGGATCCGTCAGCCAAAGGGTGGGCCGCATCGACTAGCGGATCAGGGTACTTTGTTCCTCGACGAGATCGGCGAGATCGCTCCCTCCCTGCAGCCCAAACTGCTCCGCGTCCTGCAAGAACAGGAATTCGAGCGTCTGGGGGGAAATCGCACGATCCGGGTAAATTTCCGATTGATCGCAGCCAGCAACCGCGATCTTCGGGCGGCGGCAAATGCGAATCAATTTCGCGCCGACTTATACTACCGGCTGGCGGTTTTCCCATCGAGTTGCCGGCCCTGCGCCACCGACAACGGGATATTCCGAAACTAGTGCACCATCTTGTGGCGGAAATTGCCCGCCGCGCGGGGAAGACCATCACCAGTGTTCCCAAGAAGACGATGGACGCTTTGATGAGCTGGCACTGGCCCGGAAACGTGCGCGAATTGGAGAATTTTCTGGAACGTTCCGCCATCCTGACGAACGGCACGGTGTTGGCCGCGCCCATCTCGGAGCTGGTGCAACCTCATGCCAGCCCCGAAAAGAGTGACGGGACCACCCTGGTCTCGATCGACCGGCAACACATCTTGAAAGCGCTGAAAGATTCGAATGGCCAAATCAGCGGACCGCGGGGCGCAGCGGCCCGGCTGGGCCTCAAGCGGACCACCCTGCAATCCAAGTTAAAAAAGCTGGGGATCAGGAGGGCGACACCACTCTCGGAAACTTACGCGGAATCCGGATCGGCCGATAGCAGGTGTGAAGTCGGGCGAGTTGCTCCAGGAGTTGGTGCGAAAGGGGGGACTCGAACCCCCATGGGTTTCCCCGCCAGATCCTAAGTCTGGTGCGTCTGCCAATTCCGCCACTTTCGCACGTTTAGATTGTTTATCTTACGCGATTCCCGAACCTGTTGTTAAGTCGTTCTAGTGAAAACTGTGGTGAATGCTGCTCTCTTCGCACGCGCTTGCTGCCCGGTTTTGGCAGTCTCCAGCACTCCGCATCTCGGGATGGATGTAGCGCATGGTCGTTTCAATCTGCGAGTATCCGGCGAGCTTCAAGAGCTTCACGTTTATGAGCATGCCCGCCCGCTTCAGTGAGGAACGTATGCTGGAGCGCGTGCAGACCCGCATCCGGGTGCAAGCTGCAAGTCTGCATGATGGTACGTTGCTGATCGCAGTAGCGTGGAAGGGCTGCCCGGCGCTTAGATAGATTCGAAGCCATGACGACTCGCCGAGCAATGAAAGGCTTTCGAAGTGAATTTTCCTGGCTGGTTTCGCCGCATCGTGCGTAATTGTCTGGACGAAGCAACGAAGACTTGCCGCCTGAGAATTTGCTGATCAACTAGCGTTTTCCCCCAGAACGTAACTCGGCGACTCTCGCATCTCATCAAGAAAGTCGCTTACAAGAGTGCTTCCCCCGAAGTATCTGCGCCTTCTAAATGATTCCCCTGAGCAACTCAGCCTTCTAGTGTGGGGTTCCCACCGAGGAGAGGTTACCCGAACGACTGTACGCCCGAGTGTCGGGCAGGAAACATCCCATACCCAAGTTTGGGGGACCAAGATCGGCGCTTACGCCGGATAAATCCGCTGGGGGCGTGCAAATCCCATCGGGTGTTCAGAAAGGGATAAACATTTATGAACATCAATGCTTTGAAAACAATCCTGAAGAGGCGATGGGTTTTGACGACTCTGCTGTTCGCCGCGGCTGTGCTCCCTGCTGCTCTTCCGCTTGCTCATGCGCAAGATCAATATGATCAATATGACCCGCCCAGCCGCGTCGCGCGGTTGGGATACATGCGGGGTTCTGTCTCATTCCAGCCAGCCGGCGAGTCGGAGTGGGTAGAAGCGGTCGCGAACCGCCCCATGACGACCGGCGACAGGCTGTGGGCTGATCGTGACGCGCGCGCTGAAGTGGAACTGGGATCGGCATCCATCCACCTCGGTCCTAACACCGGCTTCTCTTTCCTCAACCTTGACGACCGCACAGTCCAGATTGAGCTGAGCTCGGGTACTCTCGATCTTCGCGTCCGTCGTCTCGACCGGGACAGTGTTTTCGAGGTGGATACCCCGAATCAGGCGTTGACGGCTCTTCAGCCAGGGCGTTATCGGATTGAAGCTTCGGAAGATGGTAACTATACCGTGGTCACGATTCGTGAAGGTGAAGGCGAATCGATCGGGAACGGCCAGGCCTACACAATCCATGCCGGTCAGCGCATCACTCTGAGTGGAACCGACTCGCTGAACGCAGAGCTTCAGCAAATCGCAGCTCCTGACGACTTCGACAACTGGAGTTACTCGCGCGACCGTCGTTATGACAATTCGCGATCAGCTCAATACTGTTCGCAGGATCTGGTAGGAATGGAAGATCTCGATGATTACGGAGACTGGCGTTCCGATTCCAGTTATGGGAACGTCTGGTTCCCGAGGGTGTCATCTGGCTGGGCCCCGTATCACGATGGACACTGGGCCTGGATTGATCCGTGGGGTTGGACCTGGGTTGATGACAGTTCCTGGGGATACGCTCCCTTCCATTACGGTCGTTGGGCTTCGGTGGGAGGTCGATGGGGCTGGATTCCGGGACCCCGTCAAGAACGGTCCGTTTACGCTCCTGCTTTGGTTGCGTTCGTGGGCGGTGGCTCTTTTGCCGCCGGGTCTGTTGCCTGGTTCCCGCTCGGTCCACGCGAAGTGTACGTTCCGTCGTATCGCGTGAGCCAAGGGTACGTAAATCGCGTCAACGTCACGAACACGACGGTCAACACCACGACCGTCACCAACGTTTACAACACGACCATCGTCAACAAGTCCACCACCATTACGAACGTAAACTACGTGAACCGGAACGTGCAGGGAGCGGTGACCGCTGTTCCGGAAAGAGCCTTTGCCAGTGCTCAACCAGTGGCCAGGAATGCGGTCAGAGTAAATGCGCGTGACGTGGCTTCTGGGCCCGTGAACGTACGCGCAGCGGTGCCACCGGCACGCGAAGCAGTCCTGGGAGTGCACGCGAACACGGCGAACCGGGTAGCGGCGCCTCCCAAAGCTGTGGCCGCTCGCACTGTTATCGCTAAGGCGACGCCTCCGCCTACTCCGGCTTCGTTCGCAGCGAGGCAGCAAGTGCTCCAAGCTCACCCAGGCCAGTCCGTGGATCGAACAGAAATGCGGAAACTCCGTCCGGCCTCGGCGGCTGCGCCTCAAGTAAAACAAGCGCCTCCAGCCAAGCCAGCGACTCCAACTCAGGCAAAGGCGAATCCGCCTGCAAACGGAGCCCCTGCGCCGAATACTCGGCCGGGTGCGAACGCTCCGCAGCCCGCACGTCCTCAACCGAACAACGAACCGGCAACGAATCGGCCGGAGGCCAACCGGCCCGAACCGAACCGTCCTGACGCAAATCGGCCTGACGCGAATCGTCCGGCAGAACCGCCGGCTCGCAATGACCGTCCGGCTAAAGCTGAACCTAACAACCGCCCGAATCAGCCGGCCCCGAACAATCGACCCGAGGCCAACCGGCCCGAACCGAATCGACCGGACGCGAATCGACCTGAGCCAAATCGGCCTGAAGCGAGCCGTCCGCCACAACCGCCGGACCGCAATGACCGTCCGGCTAACGCCGAACCTAACAGCCGTCCGAATCAGCCGGCTCCGAATAATCGATCCGAGGCCAGCCGTCCCGAGCCGAACCGACCGGAAGCGAATCGACCGGAAGCGAATCGACCTGAGCCGAATCGGCCTGACGCGAATCGTCCGGCACAACCGCCGGCGCGCAATGACCGTCCAGCTAACGCCGAACCTAACGATCGTACGAATCAGCCAACTCCGAATAATCGACCCGAAGCCAACCGCCCCGAGCCGAATCGACCGGAAGCTAATCGAGCCGAACCGAACCGGCCCGACGTAAACCGGCCGCCGCAACCGCCGGCGCGCAATGAGCGTCCCGCTGACGCAGAGCGAAATAATCGTCCTGATCAGCCGGCTCCGAATAATCGACCCGAGGCCAACCATCCCGAGCCGAATCGGCCGGAAGGCAATCGGCCCGACGCGAATCGTCCAGCACAACCGCCAGCGCGCAACGACCGTCCGGCTAACGCCGAACCCAACAATCGTCCGAATCAGCCAGCCTCAAGCAACCGGCCTGAGGCGAACCGCCCTCAGGATCGACCCGAGGCAAAGCCTGCTCCAACTCCGGAACGTCAACAACCGAAGCCACAAACACCCGAAGAGAAAAAGCGCCAGGACGAGCAGCGCAACGAGGACTCGCAGCCTCCCCAGTAAACAACTAACATGCCAGTTTGCGAGGTTGAGACAAATCACGGGTGCTGATGCATTCTCTGGCCATCCAGGGATGGGTCATCACCCGTGATTGGATCCCGCTATGAGTGATTCGTTGCGGCAGTTAGTGATCGGAGTTGGCGTAGCTTTCGTGGCATTCGTGCAACAGATAGTACGTTGGCTGATGAGGGTGTTCTCTTTCAGCACGATTGGTGGCTGACATCTCCTACGTCGGGTGCGTCTGCCAATCCCGCCACTTTCGCACGGAGTTCACTGACCATGAGGATTCAGCGATTCAAAAGAAGTGTACCTTGCGATGCGCTTGGGGAGATGCGCTATTGGATGGTTGGCAGCGGCTCGATGCCCTCGGGTTCGACCGTGGAGGGGTTAGGGATTGGGATGTTTGCGAGGATCCGCGTGCCTTTCGGGCCCGACTCCACGTTGAGGCTGCCCTCGAACTGACGAAGGCGCTCGCGCATTCCCAGAATGCCGACTCCTGAGCCCTTCGACTGGATCTCTGCCAGGCGCTCCATCGACATGCCCTTGCCATGATCCTGAACCTCGACGTCAACTGCGTCGGCGGAACGCGCGATGCGGATGACAGCCGTCTTGCTGCCCGAGTGGCGGTGGATGTTAGTCAGACATTCCTGCACCAGGCGGAACACGATCAGTTCCATGTCGCGGTGCAATCGCCCGAACTTGTCCGACATCTCGAGCGTGATCTCAAGACCGCTGCGCTCGCTCAGGCCCTGCACGTACCAGCTCAACGCCGAGTACAAGCCGCTTTCATCGAGCAGGGGCGGATGCAGCAGGTAAGAAGTCGTGCGGATCTCGCGATGGAGCTGCTGCACCGTTTCCTGAATGATCTCGGCGTCGCCGGCGAGTTCGGGAGCTTTGCGTCCGGCTTTCTGCGCGAGTTGCGCGAGGTTCATGCCGAGCACGGTCAACGTCTGGCCGGCGCTGTCGTGGAGTTCGCGCGCGATGTGGCGCCGCTCTTCATCCTGCGCCTGCAGCACGCGCCGCGAGAGGTCGCGCAATTGTTCGGCCTGCCGCACGACGTCGGCGGTGCGTTCCTCAAGCTGCCGGGTGCGCGTGCGAACTTCCTGCTCGAGCGTCTCGGCGAGCTTGCGGTGACTCTCTTCGGCGTGCTTCAGATTCGTGATGTCGAGCGTGACGCCGTCGAAGCGCCGGGGATTTCCGGCTTCGTCATAGAAGGTGCGGCCCATAGCGCGAATCCATTTTTCGCGGCCATCGGGGGCGACAGTGCGGTACTCGATGTCGTAGGGCAAGTCGCTTTCATTGCTGCGCGCGATGGCCTGGCGAGTGGGTTCGCGGTCATCGGGATGAAGGCATTCGTAGAAAGTGTGGATCGTCACTTCGGCGTCGGGCGCAAGCCAGAAATGCTCTTTGACGCGGCTATCCCAAGTGAGCTTGTCGAACGGGAGATCGCAGAACCAGAAGCCGACCTCGGTTGCGTTGGCGACGAGATCGAAGCGTTCTTTCTGCCGGCGAAGAGTCTCCTCGGCCTGCTTGCGTTCGGTGATGTCGCGAGCGACGGCGAGTTGCGCGACGCTGCCATCGGGTCCGAGCAGCGGAGCGGCGTGCGTCTCCATGTGGCGGCGATTGCCCTCCAGGCCAACGATGTCGAACTCAAGGGAACCCCGCACACCGCGGCACACACTCTCGTTGAAGGCACGGAACTGGTCGCGATGCTCGGGTGCAATAAGGCTATAGATGTTCTTGCCCAGCACCGCTTCGGGTGAGCGCGCTCCCACCATGCGCAAGCCGGATGTGTTCATGTGCAGCAGCGTGCCGTCGAGAGCGACCAGCTTGACGCATTCCGGGGTAGTTTCGACGATGGCGCGGAAACGCTCTTCGCTCGCGCGCACGTCCTGCTCGTTGCGCTTCTGGCGGCTGATGTCGCGGGCCACGATGGACGCACCCACAACCTGGTCGGCAGAATCGCGCAAAGGAGAAATTCCAGCCGATATGTCGAGCGGCATACCGTCTTTACGCAGACGAACTGTCTGGAAGTGGTCGACGCGCTCGCCGCGCCGCACGCGGTCGAGGAACTCACGGTGTTCGTTACGGCGCTCGGCAGGAACAATGAGTTCGATATTGCCGCCCACCACTTGCTCGGCGGTGTATCCGAAGATTCGTTCCGCGCCCTTGTTCCAGGTGATGATGGCCCCTTCGAGATTCTGGCTGATGATCGCGTCGTCGGACGAGGAGACAATGGCAGCCAGCATTTCGGCGTCGCGGCGCAGTTGGCGTTCCATGTGGGCAGCTTCCCCACGCACTTTGGCTATGGCGAGATGCGAATTCACGCGGGCCAGCAATTCGCGGGCGGAAAACGGTTTGACCAGATAGTCGTCGGCGCCCGAGGCCAGGCCTTCGATACGAGATTCTTCTCCAGCGCGCGCCGAGAGCAGGATGAAGGGAACGTGCTTTAACAACTGCTCGGCGCGCACGGCTTGCAGAAGGGCAAAGCCATCCATGCGCGGCATCATGACGTCGGACAGAATCAGGTCGGGCCGGCGCTGGCGCGCACGCGTGAGGGCTTCCTGCCCATCGGCGACCGCCTCGACCTCGTACTGGTTGCCCAACAGACGGCGAACGTAGTCGCGCATGTCCGCGTTATCTTCCGCGAGCAGAATGAAGGAGCGCTTGGATTCAGGCTGCTCGGGTGCCCGAGGGAGCGTTTCGGATGAAGTGAGCGGCTCGACCGGGAACTCTGCAGCCCGGTGGTCGTCCGAAACCCAGCGCAGGGCTTCCTGGACGTAGACATCGCCCCGCAGCGCGGTCGAAGCAGAACTGCGTTCCGCGCCGATGCGATCGGCGGGCAAGTGTTCTTTGCCCTGCGGGATCGTGACCCTAAATTTGCTGCCGCGACCGGGCTGGGTTTCGACGCGAACGACGCCGCCGTGCAGCTTTACGAGTTCCTGGACCAGGGCCAATCCGATGCCGCTGCCCTCAAACGTCCTGCCTTGTGCATTTTTCACACGGTAAAAGCGCTCGAACAGATGAGGAAGGTCTTGCTCGGGAATTCCCGTGCCGGTGTCACGCACCGAAAGCTCGACCGAACCACCTACAGCGTGCAGCACGACTTCGATCTCGCCTTCGAAGGTGAACTTGAACGCATTGGAGAGAAGGTTGAAGACAATCTTCTCCCACATTTCACGGTCGATGTAGACAGGGTCGGCGATCGGGGCGCAGTCAACGGAGAAGCGCAATCCGGCGCGTTCGATGGCCGAACGGAAGACACTTGCCAACTCGGCCGTGAAGGTTGCGAGGTCGGTCGGTTCGTAGCAGGACTGGATGCGCCCGGCCTCGATGCGCGAAAAATCGAGCAGGGAATTGACCAGCTTGAGCAAGCGCAGCGAGTTTCGGTGTGCGAGTGTAATGCGCTCGCGATTAACCGCGGAGAGGCCTTCGGGTTGAGCGATTGCATCTTCGAGCGGCCCCATCATCAGCGTGAGGGGCGTGCGGAATTCGTGGCTGATATTGGCAAAGAACTGGGTTTTCAACTCGTCGAGCTTGGCGAGTTCTTCGCGCTGCCGGGCAATTTCGCGCTCGTGCGCCTTTTTCTCGGTGATGTCGCGGCCTTCAGCCGTGATGAACACTACGTTGCCGAACTCGTCTTTAACGGGCATCAGCGAGGCGTCGATGATGATGGTTTCCTTGCCGCTGGCGCGCCCGTAGATCTGGGTGTCCCAGCGAACGAACTCGCCTTCAGCGGCGCGGCGAATCGAATCGCGCAGGGTGGCGTTGATTTCATCGGAGACCTGCCACCAGAAAGTTGTCCAGAAGGGTTTGCCTTCGACGTCGGAGAGCTTGATACCGACCGCGTCGAGTGCGACCTGGTTAATTTCCAGCACGGTTCCTTGGGCGTCGAGCAGGCCTACGAACTGGACCATGGAGTCTAGGGTGATCCGGGCAATCTTCTGGCGATATCGTTCGCGGGTATCGTTGGCCAGGAGCTGAGTGCCGCGAACATTTGCGAACCGCAGTCCGCGATTGGGCCCACCCGCAGGCTTCGTACCTTCATTCTTGGTGATGCGATCCACCGCCGGCACCAGTTCTTGCGAGATGCGCGACTTGGGGACAAAACCGCGGGCTCCAACTTTGCGCGCCGCCTTTTCCATCTGGGCAGGATCGTTCTGGCTGACGATCAGGATATTGGCGTCGGGCGCGTGCTCGCGGATGCGTCGCGAAGCCTCGAGGCCGTTCATCTCGGGCATGGAGACATCCATGAGGATCAGGTCGGGGCGCAACTCCCGTGCTTTCGTTACTGCTTCCCGACCGTCGACGGCCTCACCGCAGACCCGCCAATCCGAACGGTCTTCGATCAAAGACCGCAAACTCCGGCGGAACAGTTCGTGGTCGTCGGCGATGAGTATTTTGATCGCAGCCATGTCAGTCCTGCGTGAAATGTCCCGTCTCAGACAGGTAAGTAAATTCTTTCTGATTTGCAGCGGAGCTACTAGAGACAGCATGTTGCGGCACGTCGGTCGAGCATACAGACTGAGACCGCAACGACTGAGAATGCTATAGCGCCTCGTTTTTGAAGAATACAGTTTTTTATGTATCACGGGAGTCTTTTAGCCCTTGTGATTCGAAGAAGTTTTGAGTGGAAGCCAATTCGCAATGATGCGCGAAAGCCCGCTATTGTTGGGTCGTGCTGGGCGGGCGCATCATCGGTTCGATAGGGCTGCCGGAGCCTTCTTTTACTGTCTGGACAATATCGACGGCCGAATTTTCGAACTGTTCAAACCGCCCGCTTGGCCAGCGAACCTGAATCCAGTCGACCTTGTTCGAGTCACCCAGGCCGAAGTGAACACGCATATCGCTGTTTGAGGCATAGCTGGCGCCACTGCGAACTTCGTCGACCAGGACGCGGGAGCCGGTCTTGACGGAAACGCGGGCACCGATGCCATCGCGATTGGACTTCGTGCCGACCGTGCGGATCGCGATCCAGTGATTGGGTGAGCGCACCTGGTTAACCAGCAGGCTTGGGTGGTCGTTCATGTTGCTGACCACGGCGGAGAGCCGGCCATCGTTCCAGAGATCGCCGATCGCGAGGCCGCGACCGGCGTGCATGGCCATGATGCCGGAGCCCGCGTCGGCCGATATGTCGGCGAATGTGCCATTGCCGTTGTTGCGATAAAGGATGCGCGGCTCGGGGTAGGTGCTGCCGAGATGCTGCTTGTCGACCTCGGGATAGACGTGTCCGTTGACGACCAGAATGTCGGGCCAGCCATCGTTGTCGAAGTCGAAGAAGGCGGCACCCCAGCCGAGATACTGCGTGTGCAGGCCGAGTCCGGCGGCGAAGGTGACATCGTCGAAGGTGCCGTTCCCGTTGTTGCGGTAGAGGGTAGAAGTGTCGTCGGAGAAATTCGTTTTGAAGATGTCGAGACGGCCGTCGCCATTGAAGTCGCCGATCGTGACTCCCATGCCGGCCTGCTCACGACCATCTTCGTTGTAGGCGGCTCCCGCGGTAACGGCGACGTCGGTGAAGGTCCCGTCGTGATTGTTGCGGAAGAGGATGCTCGCCGTGCTGTCGCACGCGATGTAGATGTCGGGCCAGCCGTCGTTATCGAAATCGAAAGTGGCGACCCCGAGCGAGTAGTGGCCGGGCGTTTGATCGATGTGCGCCTTGGCGGTGACGTCGGCAAATTTTCCGTCACCCAGGTTGTGGTACAGGATGTTTTTGGCGGGAGGTAGTCCGCGGGGCCCGCACATTACGGGGACGCCTTTCCACACACAGGAAGCGCGCGCGCCAGGGGCGGGTGCGGTAGCCAGATCGAAGTCCACGTAGTTGGCGACCACGAGATCGAGCAGTCCGTCGCGATCGTAATCAATGAACGCGCATCCCGTTCCCCATGCTTTGCCCGTGCCGGCCGTGCCGGACTTCTCCGCGGTCTCACTGAACACTCCTTTATTGTTGTGATAGAGGCGGTTCTTCCCGTAGTAGGTGACGTAGACGTCTTCCCATCCGTCGTTGTCGTAGTCGCCCACGCACACGCCTTGCCCCCATCCGGAAGGACCGGCCAGTCCGGCGGGCGTCGTCACGTCGGTGAAAGTGCCGTCGTGATTGTTGCGGTAGAGATGGTTGGTGGCGATCTTGTCCTGCGGACGACCTTCGAGTGTTGTACCGTTCACCAGGAAGATGTCGGGCCATCCGTCGTTGTCATAATCGAAGATCGCGACTCCCGTGCCGGTGGTTTCGATGATGTACTTCTTGGTGTCGCGACCACCGAAGATGTTCGACATTGTGATGCCAGATTTTTCGGCGACGTCGAGAAACTGCGCCAGCGGGGCTGTGGGTTTGGCGGACGATTGTTGCGAGAGGGCGAGGCCGCTAAGGCCAAACAGGATCAGCAATGTGGCGGCGAGCGACCGGGGAATAGCGTGTGTCCCGGTCTTGGGGCCGAATGGCATGCTCTCACTGAGATACTAGGATGCACGCAGTCGGGTCAAGGTGCCGGCGCGGCGTGCGAACAGATCGGGCGGCTTAGAATACTGTGAACGAATAGAAGATTGATGCGAATCCATCGGCCCCATCGATTTCTTTTGCGCGGGTGTGGCGCCTTTCCCTTGGTCGCCGCCCTGCTGCTCTGCTCGAGTCTCGCGCAGCAGAAAGCACCTCCGACTGCGGACGAGAGCTATCAGCAAGGCTTGGCCGCCCTGAAGAAGGGGGACGTTCCCGGAGCGCGAGCTGCATTCGAACAGGCAGTAAAGCTTGCGCCGAACAGTGCCGAGGCGCACAACTCGCTTGGCTATGTGTTGCTCGCGCAGGGGCATGCGGAAGAAGCCGTGGGCGAACTTAAGGCGGCGGTGCAACTCGATCCCAAACTTTTTTTGGGTCATGTGAATCTGGCGAATGCCCTGATCCGCCAGCGCGATCTCACTGGCGCGGAAACTGAAGCCCGAGAGGCAACTCGGCTCGATCCCAAGAGCGCAGAAGCGCATCGAACGCTGGGACGCGTTTTGAGTTTCCAGGGAAAGACTGCGGAAGCGACCGCGGAACTGGCGCAGGCTGTCGAAGTGGATCCGAAGCGCGCGGACCTGCGCGACGAGTATGGTTCGCTGCTGGTGCAGGGGAAGCAGAACGAGAAGGCTGCCGATGAATTTGCACAGGCGGTGCGGCTGTCTCCGCAATTCGGGCAGGCCAAACTGCATCTGGGAGTAGTGCGCTGGCAGCAGCAGCAATTCGATGCAGCGCAGAAATTGCTGGAGAGCGCGGCGCAGCTTTTGCCGGACTCTCCGCAGGCTCACTTTTATCTGGCACGGGTGCTTGCGCAGCGTGGAGCACGCGAGCAGGCGGTGCGCGAGTTTCAAGCGGCGGTGAAGCTGAATCCCGACTGGGCCGAAGCGCAGACGCAGCTTGGTTCCATGCTGCAGCGCCAGAACGATGTGGAGGGCGCGCTGCGCGCATTCCGTCGAACGGTGGAACTGCAGCCCGACGATCCGGACGCGCACAACAATCTTGGACTGGCGATGGTGCAGGGTGGGCAGGCCGCGCAATCGGTGGCGGAGTTTCAGGCCGCGTTGCGGCTCCGCCCGGACGACCCCGGTTACCGCGCGAACCTGGGCACGGCCTACCTTCAACAAGCTGACTTCGAATCGGCGATCGCGCAATTTCAGACGGCGCTCAAGACCAGTCCCGACGACGCTACCCTTCACTACAACCTGGGCCTCGCGCTCAAATTGAAGGATCAACTGCAGGAAGCGCTGGCGGAACTGCGCAAGGCCGAGGAACTGGATCCCTCGCAGCCCGACGTTCACTACACGCTGGGCGTTACGTTGTGGCAGCAGGGCGCGTTCGATGAGTCGGTGAAGGAATTACGCGCGGCGATCTCGGCGCGCAGTGATTACGCGGAGGCTTATTACACGCTGGGAACCGTGCTGAAGCAGCAGGGAAAACTGCCTGACGCGGCTGACGCATTGCGGGAGGCGATCCGGCTGCAACCTGATTTCGCCGGGGCGCACACCACGCTGGCCTCGGTGTTGCGTGCGCAGGGAGACAACGAAGGTGCGGCAGCGGAAGCCCGCGCCGGTGCCCAGATCGGACGACAGACAACCGGGCTGCAGGCGGCCACGCTCGCCACCAGTTCCGGACGCCGGTTGCTGGATGCGGGCGACGTGGACGGGGCGATCGTGCAGTTTCGGTCTGCGATCAACTCCAGCCCGAACTATGCGCAGGCACATTTTCAGCTGGCGATTGCGCTTAAGAGAAAAGGCGACAAGGACGAATCAGCCAAGGAATTCCGCAGGGCGGCGGAACTCGATCCGCAACTGTCCCCGCCGGCTTCCTAGATTACTTCTCGTCGCCGCGGCGCAAGGCCACGATATCGGACTCCACCGGAACGCCACGCGCGACTTTCACTCGTAACACGACTTCGAAGGGCTGCAGATCGGAGTTCGCTCCGCCACCCAGGCGCGCCAACAACTGATTTAGCGAGTCTTCATGACAAACGTATTCCACGGCCGCTTGCGTGCCGATGGTCGATGCGCCGGCCAGGATCAGAACGGAGTTCGCGGGGTCGAAGCCCTTCATCAGAGAAATGACGGCGTAGTCTTCGCTGAGCGGCGCGGTCGAAGGACTTCCAATAAAGTAAGGAGGCTCGCCCGCGCGCGCGTGCAGATTGACAACCGCCAAGTCGCCCTTGCGCGAACCTGAAGTCAGGCGCTGAAACGCGAACTGTTGGCTCATGGGAATGTCGCGAAGAGTGAGATTCTCAGCGGGTGAGCCCACGAAGATCAGGTCGTTGTTCTTGGCGTCGTCGAGCGAGAACAGGCTGCCGCGTTTGACCCGCACTTCCTGTCCGAAAAGATGAAAGACACGATCGAGTTCGTGTACGGCGAGCACTTCGCCGACGCCGGTGTAGTGATCAAGGACCAGCGCACGAGAATCCTCTGCGGGACTGCGGTAGCGCATCCCGGTTTCGGGCCGGCCAACGAAAGCCGCGTTGCTGAAGACCACCCAAGGCTCTGAGGGGCCGGCGACGAATTGCTTCCAGAATGTCTGATAAGCGACCGGGACGGGCCGAACTTTCGAGGAAACCGCATCGGTGCGGAGGTGGTTCTGCCACTTGACCACCAGGGCCGCAACCGCGGCGGCGAGCAAAATCGATAAGGCGATGACACCGGCTGCCCAGTTCAGCAGCATTCGACGTCGCTTGCGCCCGGGATCGGGTTGTTGTACGGCAACTGCGGTTGCAGTCGCGGCAACCGAGCGGGCGTGGAATGTGAGGGTGTAACTGCCCTTGGGCAATTCAACAACGATGGGGTCGCGTTCGCCTTCGGAAGAATAATACTCGGCGAGCTTCAGTCGAAGCCGACCGGCTTGCACTCGGATCGCGGAGTCTACGTGCGGATCAAAGTCGGGTGGGCGACCAAAAACCTCCGTAGCAATTTGATACTCCTTGATTGGCAATCCAGGATTTTGGAGACTGTGTTCGGCGAGGTAACGAAGTAATCGGCAGAGCGATTCTGATCCGTGAAGAACGCGACTGCCCGCCAATCGGCCAATTGCGGCCGTGTATTGTGCGCGCTCCACGCCCGATACTGTCACGCCCATGTAACAAGCGTAACAATGCAGCCCATCCATCTGCAACCGTGGCCACTTTGGAGCTGTAACCGTATCAGACTTGTCGAAACTTTAATTCGAGTGCAATTGAGTTCAGTATCACCGGCTCCAAAATTCTCCAGTGGAATGTTTGTGTGTGGGGGCATTCCGGAGATCAACTTCAACCTCGTAAGTCTTGCGAACGCTTTCTTGTGGGGGAAGCGATCGCCAACCAAGAGTTACGGGCTTTCAGGAAATGGAATAAGTATTCTGCTTTCCATAGCTCGGCGAAGCTGCGGTTCCCAAATGTCATAGATAAATTGACGTTGGGTCAAAACTCACCAATCCCCGTGAACCGCTGAAAAATCGATCTACGGTGATGCGGATCAAAGCGGTGTGAAAGCGTGAATAGTATTTTTCTACTAGCGAGAATGGCAACACCGGGGTATTTTAGATTTCCGCCACAAATTTTCTCTCTCAAGCAAAGTAAGCCCAAATCGGGGGTTGCGTTCAACGGTTGTCTACGCGGAGGAGTTCGATGAAGACGAAGTTCTGGATGGGAATGGCAGTGATGCTGGTGAGCTTGAGCATGCTGATGCCGACCGCTGTATTTGCGCAAGCGGTTTACGGAAGCATCCTGGGAACAGTGACAGACCCGCAAGGTGCGGCGGTGGCCGGAGCCAAGGTCACGGTCATCGATCAACGCAAAGGGACCCAAGATACGACAACCACCAACGCGGATGGAAACTATTCGGTGACGCACCTGGTGCCGGACCTGTACACGGTTCGTGTCGAGAACGCAGGATTCAAGATCAGCGAGCAGAAAGACGTGATCGTGCAAGCTGACGCCGGTGCGCGCGTGGATTTGCAATTTCAAGTCGGCGGCACGAGTGAAACCGTCGAAGTGACGGCCGAAGCGCCGCAGCTGAAGACCGATCGCGCGGACGTCTCCTATTCGTTCAATGAAAAATATGTAGAAGATGTCCCCATTCTGAATCGCAACTTCACGCAGCTGCAGTTGCTCGCTCCGGGCTCTCAGAAAATTGTCGGGTGGAGCCACGCCGCCACCGAGAATCCGCAGGGCGGCCAGCAGATTTTTACGCAGGGCCAACACTTCAGCGGGACGGGCTTCGAACTTGACGGAACTGATAACCAAGACCCGATTCTGGGCATCATCGTCGTCAATCCGAACCTCGACGCTATTACCGAAGCGAAGGTTTCGCTGCAGAACTACGACGCAGAGTTTGGAAAGGCTGTGGCGAGCGTCGTGACCGCGCAGACCAAGTCGGGCAGCAACGACATCCACGGCAGTGCCTTCTACTACCGGAGGACGGACGCGCTGTATGCGCGCGACCCGTTCGCGCAGAGCAAGCCGGATTCACTAACTGGCAAATTCATCCCGAGTTCGCGTTGGCAGCAATTCGGTGGAACTGTAGGCGGACCAGTAATCAAAGATAAGCTGTTTTTCTTTGGGGACTACCAGGGGACGCGGCAGAGCAACGGCGTAAGCGGGTTGTTCACCGTGCCTACGGACAGAGTCCGATCGTCCTGCATAGCGGCCACAAACGGTACGAGTGCGACGCCAGGATTCTGTGATCTGAGCCAATATCTGGGTGTGGCGCCCGGCGGTGGACAAGTTTACGATCCAACCACCGGCAACCTACTCAACGGAAACGATCGCGTGGCATTTGCGGGAAACCTGATTCCAATCGACAGAGTCTCACAAGCGGCGCAAAACGTTCTGGCGAAATTGCCACCTGCGCAAACGGGCGATGTACAGAATAACTTCGTTGGCTCTGGCTCGGGACCTTTCACACAAAACAGCTTCGATACGCGCATCGACTACACTGCCAGCCAGAGCTTGAACGTTTTCGGACGATTCAGCCTTTCGTACTACAGCCTGTCGGGAAAAGGCTTGTTAGGTGCAATGGGAGGCCCGGGTAACGGCCTGCTTGGGCTATCTGGAAGTTCGATCACGCACAATTACAGCCTAGCGACGGGTTTTAACAAAACAATAAGCACCTCATGGCTCACAGATTTTCGTTTTGGATACTTTAAATACAATCCGGTGACGGCAAAGCCGGTCGGCGGTACTCCAATGACGGACTTGGGGATTAACGGCGGAGCCAATGACCTTGCTAGGGATCCTCGCACAGCCGGGCTCGGATCGTTCCAGCTTGGAAAGGATCCGATCAGCGGCTATAACGGTTCAGCGAACAATGGCGGTGCCGGTCTCATGATCTCGAGCTTCGGCGACGGTCTGGGCGTTGCACGATGCAACTGCCCTCTAACCGAGAGCGAGCAGCAGTTCCAGTTCGTCAACAACTGGACCAACGTTCGTGGAAATCACCAAATCAAGTTTGGCGCAGATATTCGTTACGCAATGAACCTGCGCGTTCCCAGCGACAACAATCGTACGGGCGAGTACAACTTTAGCCCGGAAGGAACTTCGTGGGCTAACGCACCCACCGGGACTTCTCCGGGAGGGTTGGACCTTGGGACGTTCTTGCTCGGAGACGTGACCTCTTTCGCGCGTTATGTCACAAACCCCGGCCTTCCCAGTGCAGGCAGCGCTGCCGAGCGCCAAAAACGCTGGTTCTTCTACGGGCAGGATACCTGGCGTGCAACGACCAAATTGACGATTAACTACGGTTTGCGTTGGGAGATCTACTTCCCAGAATCTGTGAATGCGAAGGGAAATGGCGGGTTTGCGAACATCGAAGACAACGGTGGCAAGGGTGGTATCCGCGTAGCTGGCTTCGGCAAATACAACTTGAGCGGCAGCGTCGACAACTATTACAAGGCATTTGCTCCGAGGTTGGGTATCGCCTATCAATTGACACCGAAGACAGTGCTGCGTGCCGGGTACGGACGCAGCTACGACATCGGGGTTTTCGGGTCGAATTTCGGACACACCGTCACACAAAACTTGCCCGTGTTGTTGAAGCAGAATTTCAACAACAGCAACGTGACTGCGGGAGCTTCGGGCGACCTGACACAGTTATTTGTCCTAGATCAAGGCCCCAGTTCGATTCCCCAGATCGATCCTGCGACCGCCTTCCCGGCAGTTCCGGCAGATGGATTCATTCCGCTCGACCCCAGTCTTTCGGGCACACACTTCCGTCCGGTCCGGCAGGTATTGCCGGCGGTCGACGCATACAACGTCACCGTGCAGCGTCAGTTAACCAACACCATGTCTATGGAAGCGTCTTACGTCGGAAGCAAAGGAACGCACGGTTTCGCTGGCAATGGGCCAAACTACGATATAAATCCACCATCGGTGGTAGGGTTCGCTGCGGGTGTGCCGCAAAGCCAGCGGCGTCCGCTCTGTTTCCCGGACCAGTCGGGTAACTGCACTAGAATCGGATTTGGTCTTGGCAATTACTATGGGAACGACGCCGCTAGTACCTACAACGCGTTTCAGGTGAAGGTGGACAAGCGGTTCTCCCAGGGTTTTCAGTTCCTTGCGCACTACACCTTTGCACACGCCAGCAACTATAACGACGCCTACTACGCGATCAGTCACGACATCGCCTGGGGACCAGTCGATTTCAACCGTAATAACGTTTTCGTGTTCAACACAGTTTACGAACTGCCTTTCGGCAAAGGAAAGAAGTACGCGGGAAACGTCAGCAGGGCGATGGACTATGCCGTCGGCGGTTGGCAGATCAGCAATACTACCAACTGGAGCAGCGGCTTGCCGTGGACACCCAGCTTCAACGAGTGCGGTTCGGAGCAAGATGTGAATATTTGCCGTCCGAACAAAGGATCCGGCCGGCTGAAGACCTCAGTGGGCTCGTTGGATCCGGTTCACCACAGCCGAACCTATTTCATTCCGGTGCCGAATATTGTCACGGACCCGGGTATCTTCACTGATCCGGGCGTCGGCAATCTGGGCAATGTCGGACGGAACTCTTACCATGGCCCCGGGGGCTTCTACTCCGACTTGTCGGTGTCCAAGGCATTCGTGATCACCGAAAGAGTAAGGGCAAGGTTCATCACCGACTTCTTCAACGTGTTCAATCACCCGGTGTACGCTTTCAGCGCTAATAACGGGGCGAACACCTGCGTCGATTGTCAGAACCTGACCCCCGATAGCAACAACGGTAAAATCACCGGCCTGGAGGGCGGTACGAACATGCGGCAGATTCAGTTCGCGCTGCGGTTCGACTTCTAGAGAAAACCTGCAAGCGCTGTAATCGAGGGAGTCCCATCGGACTCCCTCTTTTTCTTGTTCGCGGATCAACCCGACGTGAGGATTTTGACGTCCCGCCGTGACGGGCGAAGCAGGCACCGGTGTGTTCTAATTTCCGTTTAAGAGGTCCGCCGAAGATTGTGAATATCGCTGCTTTTTTCCTTGGTTTGTTTCTCACGATCCCGCTATCAGCCCAGCAGGGTTCGACCCCTTCCCAGGATGCCTCGCCGTTGCCTTCTGCGCCCTCTCAGGCCGCGGATTCCGTGTTTGCTGGTGCTAGGAAGCTTGTGCAGCAGGGGAAGAGTTCTGAGGCCATTGCTGAGCTTCAGCGTCTTGGAGCTGAGACTCCGAATCTGCGGGGGCTGGCCCATGAGCTGGGCATTACGTACTACAAGTCCGGCGACTACCTGAAGGCCATCGACTCGCTAAAGAAAGCAACAGAGGAAGATCCGGGCGATAAGGAAGCTGTTCAATTGCTCGGGCTGTCCAACTATCTAGCCGGGCGGCCAGCGGACGCGATTCCGTTGCTGGAGAGAGTGCAGGGGTGGTATCCGCGGGCGAATGTGGATGCGTCGTACATTCTGGGCGTTTGCTACATCCAGACCAAGGACTATGCGAAGGCGCGAGTGGCGTTTGCGCGCATGTTCGACGTGCCCGCCGACTCGGCGGCGGCTTACCTGTTCACGGCGCGGATGCTGCTGCGGCAGGAGTTCGATCCGATTGCCGAGGAGTACGCCCACAAGGCGATCGAGCTCGATCCGAAGTTGCCTCTGGCCCATTTTTTTCTGGGGGAGTTGCACCTGTATAAGTCAAAGATCCCGGAGGCGATTGCCGATTTTGAGGCGGAGTTGAAATTGAATCCGGGTCACGCGAATACGTACTACAAACTGGCGGACGCTTTTTCGCGAGTGCAGAAGTTTGATGACGCGGAGCGGTTGCTGCAGCGCTCGATCTGGCTCGATTCGACATCGACCGGCGCCTATATTCTGCTGGGAAAGGTGCTTGAGAAGAAGGGCGAGGCCGAGTTGGCGGCGCGGGCGTTGCAGCATGCATTGAGCGTCGATCCGAATAATTCGGTGGCGCATCATTTGTTGGGGCAGGCGTATCAGGATATGGGGAAGACCGCGGACGCGGAGCGGGAGCGCAGGCTGGCGCAGGAGCTGCAAGACGCGCCGGGGAAGCCGGAGTGAAAACCGGGAAGGACACCGGCTTTAGCCGTGCCATAAAGACCCGCCGCCTATTCGCGCTTCAGCGCCTCAGGTGAGCTTTTCAGAGAATGAGTAGACTCACTCAGCGGCTAAAGCCGCACATCAAAAACAGATCTCACGGCCCGACTGAAGTCGGGCCCTTCCCACGTGCATGCCTATCCGGTCACAACTTGGCCTTTATCATTTTGCGGCGGTCGCTTGCTCATTCGCCAGGCGTGTCACCATGTCCCTCGGCAATTTGTGCAGCAGGACCAGGAAAGTGCCGTTTGTCCAGCCGAAGCCGACTACGTTGATCTGGTAACCCGTGGCGACCTTGGCTTCTGAGGAGCGTGTGATCACGTTGTATTTCTCGCGGATGGTGCCGTCGTGGCGGAAGTTTTCTCCAATGTTCGATAGAAACTCGTACGATGTGCGGTCGGCATCGTCGTTGAAGCCGTACTTCCGCAAGCCCTCGATCGCGATCAGTTGCGTGG
>Ga0209811_10000185_pt1 | contig 29156 bp, 25 predicted proteins | sample Coa_R1_6_FD_187161 | JGI IMG/M metagenome (GOLD analysis project Ga0209811, IMG submission 187161) | Surface soil microbial communities from Centralia Pennsylvania, which are recovering from an underground coalmine fire. - Coalmine... | ecosystem: Environmental > Terrestrial > Soil >... | reverse complement strand
GCGATGGCACCGGTGTTCTTCGTGGGCTCGACCTACGGTTCGTTCCTGCGCCCGATGGTGCTGTCCTACGGCCTGGCACTCGCCGCATCGTTCCTGGTCGGGATGACGCTCACGCCCGCCCTCGCCGTACTGCTGCTCTCCGGCGAGAAGGGCAAGCAGGACGGCTCGTCTTGGGTCGAGCGCATGCGCGACGGCTACGAGTCGGTCGTGAGCGGCATCGCGCGCCGCGGTCCGCTCGCCCATGCCGTGGCCCTGCTGCTCGTCGTGGTCGCGCTGGCGACCCTGCCGATGCTCAAGCTCACGCTGCTGCCGGCGTTCAAGGAGCGCGACATCCTGATCGAGCTGACGACCATGCCTGGGACCTCGCAGCCGGAGATGAGCCGGCTCTCGGGCCGGATCGCGAACGAGCTGCGGACCATCCAGGGAGTCCGGAGCGTCGCCGCCCACATCGGCCGCGCGATACGCGGCGACCAGGTGGTGAACGTGAACTCCGCCCAGCTCTGGGTCGACATGGACCCGACCGCCAACTACGCGGCGACCACGGCTTCGATCCAGAAGGTCGTGGACGACTGCCCGGGCGTGCGCAACGACGTCAAGACCTACCTGCGGGAAAAGGGCGGCGACGTGGTGGAGGAACCGGAGGACAACGTCGTGGTCCGCGTCTATGGCGACGAGGACGACGTGCTCCGCGCCCAGGCCGCGCGCATCCAGGATGCGATCAAGGGCGTGGCGGGCGTCGTCAACACCCGCGCCGAGTTCCCCATCCGCCAGGCCACGCTCGAGACCGAGGTCGACATCGCAGCCGCCCAGCGCTACGGCTTGAAGCCGGGTGACGTGCGCCGCGCCGAGTCGACGCTGATCTCCGGGATCCACGTCGGCAGCCTGTTCGAGGAGCAGAAGGTGTTCTCGGTCGTGGTCTGGAGCACGCCCGAGACGCGGCACAGCCTCAGCAGCGTCACCGATCTCATCATCGACACGCCGGGTGGCGGTCACGTGCGCCTCGGGGACGTGGCGAAGATGCGCATGCGGCCGGCCGCCAGCATCATCCGGCACGAGGGCGTGAAGCGCTTCGTCGACGTGGTCACGAACGTGCACGGCCGCGACCTGAATCGCGTCGCCTCGGACGTCGAAGCGCGCCTCGGACAGATGTCCTTCCCGCTCGAGTACCACGCCCGCGTGCTCGGGGACTACGACGATCGGCGCCAGACGCGCGACCGCCTGGCGACGCTGTGGATCGCGGCCGCGATCGGCGCGCTGTTCCTGTTCCAGGCGGCATTCGGGAGCTGGCGCCTCGCCGCGCTCGCGATGGTGTCGCTGCCCGCAGCGGCCGCCGGCGGCGTGGCGGCTGCAGCGGCCACGGGCATCACCACTTCGCTCGGCCTGTTCGCCGGACTGCTGGCGCTGCTCGGCGTGGCGACGATCCAGGTCGTGCTGTCGATCCGCGGTTACCAGCGCCTGGAGCGCGAGGGCCGCAGGCTGGACGTCGGCCTCGCCGCCCACGGAGCGGCGGAGCGGCTGCTGCCGTTCCTCGCCAGCGCCGGCGCGACCGCTGCGGCGATGGTGCCGGCGCTGCTGCTCGGGAGCGAGCCGGGCATGGAGATCCTCCACCCCATGGCCGTCGTCGTCGTCGCCGGCCTGGTGTCCACGACGGTGGTTCAACTGTACCTGCTGCCCGCGATGTACCTGAAGCTGGGCGTCAGCGCGGTGCGCGCGTCCGATCCGCTGGCGAGCGAGATCGGTGAGCCCGCACTCGCGACGTCCGCGGCACGCGCGGGCATCTCGGATTGACGCGCAACAACTCGACCCAGTGAAACCCACACGAGGCAAGACGATGAGACTCGAGCAACGTTGGCTGGCAGGAGCACTGCTCTGCGCGAGCGTCCTGATCGCGGGATGCAAGACACAGGGCGCGGGTCCCGAGGAGGCTTCCGCCGAAGAGGCGACTCCCGCGACGGTGGTGCACAGCGAAGGTTCACAGCCCTCCCGCGTCACCCTGACCGAGGAGGCGATGAAGAAGATCGACGTGCAGACGACGGCGGTGCTGGAGCAGTCGGTGAACGGCGCCACGCGACGGGTGATCCCGTACGGCGCGGTGCTGTACGACACCGAGGGCGACACCTGGACCTATGTCAGCACCGAGCCACGGGTATTCGTTCGCTACCACATCTCGATCGAGAGCATCGCGGAGGGCAAGGCCGTGCTGTCGGAGGGCCCGCCCGCGGGTACCGCCGTGGTCACGGTCGGCGGCGCCGAGCTGTACGGCGCCGAGAGCGAGTTCGAAGAGGAATGACGCGATGATTCGCTGGATCGTCGGAACGAGCCTGCGCTTCCGGTTCCTCGTCCTGCTGGCGTCGGTCGCCCTGCTGTGGGGGGGCATGACCCGGCTGCCGAAGATGCCGATGGACGCGTTCCCGGAGTTCGCTCCGCCGCGCGTCGAGATCCAGACGCCCTGTCTGGGCCTGTCCGCGGACGAGGTGGAGTCCTATGTCAGCGTGCCGATGGAGCACTCGCTCAACGGCATCGCGGGTCTGGACATCCTGCGCTCCAAGTCGGTGCCCGACCTGTCGTCGATCGAGATGTACTTCAAGCCCGGTACGGACGAGCTGGCCGCGCGGCAGCTGGTGCAGGAGCGCGTCGCCACCATCATCCCCACGCTGCCGACCTGGGCGGCGCCGCCGGTGATGATGCCGCCGGTGTCCACGACCGGCCGGTTCATGAAGATCGGCGTGTCCTCGGATTCCATCCCGCTCACCGACCTGTCGATGATCGCGTACTGGACGATCCGCGCCAAGCTGCTGCTCGTGCCCGGCGTCGCGAACGTCGCCATCTGGGGCGAGCGGATCAAGATGCCCGAGGTGCAGGTCGACCCGAAGCGCATGCGCGAGCACAACGTGTCGCTCGACGAGGCCATGGGCGTCACGGCGGATGCCCTGGACGTGGGCCTGCTGCAGTTCTCGAACGGTTCGGTGATCGGCACCGGCGGCTCCATCGACACCCCGAACCAGCGCTTCACCGTGCGCGCCTCGTCGTCGATCCTCGGCGCCAAGGAACTGGGCCAGATGCCCATCCGCACCAAGAAGAAGGCCGACGGCACGCCGCTGGTCCTGAACGACGTCGCGAACGTCGTCGACGACACCTGGCCGTTGTTCGGGGACGCCATCATCGACGACGGGCAGGGGCTCATGCTGGTGGTGATGAAGTACCCCTGGGCGAACACGCTCGAGGCCACGCGCGGCGTCGAGGAGGCACTGAAGGAGCTCAGGCCCGGGCTCCACGGCGTGAAGATGGACGCGACGATCTTCCGCCCGGCGGACTTCATCAACGAGGCGCTCCGGAACCTGTCGCGGGCGCTCCTGCTCGGCTGCCTGCTGGTGATGATCGTGCTCGCCGCGTTCCTGTTCGAGTGGCGGACGGCGCTCATCAGCCTGGTGGCGATCCCGCTCTCGCTCATGGCCGGCGTCGTCGTGCTGCAGATGCGGGGCGCGACCGTCAACACCATGATCCTCGCCGGGTTCGTCATCGCCATCGGCGTCGTCGTCGATGACGCGATCATCGACGTCGAGAACATCGTGCGACGGTTGAGGCAGTACCGCCGCGAGGGCATGGCCGGCAAGTCGGTCGGCCGGGTCATTCTCGAGGCCTCGCTCGAGGTGCGGCAGGCCATCATCCACGCGACGCTGATCGACGCCGTGGTGCTGATCCCGGTCCTGTTCATGGGCGGGGTGTCCTCGGCGTTCTTCCGGCCGCTCGCGATCTCGTACGGTCTGGCGGTGCTCGCGTCGATGGTGGTCGCGCTCACGGTCACGCCGGTGATGTGCCTGATGCTGCTGAGGAAGGTGAAGGTCGAACTCCGCCCGCAGCCCCTGGTCCAGTGGCTGCACAAGCTCTACGAGCCGATCCTCGCCGGGATCATCCGCCGGCCGCGGCCGGTCTTCCTCGCCACCGGACTCACGGTGCTCGTGGGCCTCTTCATCCTGCCGTTCCTCGGCGAGTCGCTGTTCCCCGAGTTCAAGGAGCGGGACTTCCTCATCCACTTCATCACCAAGCCCGGCGGCTCCGTCCAGGAAGAGGACCGCATGGCGATCCGGCTCAGCAAGGAGCTGCGCGAGATCCCGGGCGTGCGCAACTTCGGGTCCCACATCGGCCAGGCGCTGCTCGCGGAGGAGATCGCGAGCGTCAACTTCGGCGAGTGCTGGATCAGCATCGATCCCAAGGCGAACTACAACGAGACGCACACCGCGGTCGAGGTCGTGGTGGATGGCTACCCGGGCATGTTCCACAACGTCGAGACCTACCTGAACGAGCGCATCGACGAGGTGCTCGCGGGGACCACCGACGCCTTCGTGGTGCGCATCTTCGGCCAGGACCTGCACGGCCTTCACGCGCTCGCCGACTCGGTCCAGCACACGCTCAAGGACATCGACGGCATCAAGGGCCTGCACATCCAGCTCCAGTCGGAGGTGCCGCAGATCCAGGTCGAGGTCGACTTGGCGGCGGCGAAGAAGTACGGCATCAAGCCCGGCGACGTGCGGCGCGCATCGGCGACGATGTTCGCCGGCGAAGAGGTCGGCGACCTGTTCCGGCACGGCAAGTGTTACGACGTGTTCGTGTGGAGTACGCCCGAGGCCCGGAACAACGTCAGCAGCGTGAGCGAGCTGCTCTTGGATACGCCCGACGGCGGCCATGTGCGGCTGGGCGACGTGGCCAAGGTGTCGGTCAGGCCGGCGCAGAGCGTGATCTACCGCGAGGGCGATTCGCGGCGCATCGACGTCAGCGCCGACGTCGAGGACCGTGACCTCGGCTCGGTGATGAGGGACGTGGACCGGCAGCTGAAGCTGGTCAAGTTCCCGGTCGGCTATCACTCGGTCGTGCTCGGCGAGTACGCGGAGCGCCAGGCCGCTTCGAACCGCCTGCTGCTGTTCGGGATCGGGGCCGCGATCGGCGTCCTGCTCATCCTCATCGCCTCGTTCGGAAACGTCCGGCTGGGGATGCTCGGCTTCCTGACGCTGCCGTCGGCGCTCGTCGGCGGACTGCTGGCGGCGTACTTCAATGGCGCCGTGATCTCGCTCGGGTCCCTGGTCGGCTTCCTCACCGTGTTCGGGATCGCCGCGCGCAACATGATCATGCTCATCAGCCACTACCAGCACCTCGAACGCCACGAGGACACGGTGTTCGGTCCGGAGCTGGTGCTGCGCGGAGCGATGGAGCGGCTGTCCCCGATCCTGATGACCGCACTGGCCACCGGGCTGGCCTTGATCCCGCTCGTGGTCGCCGGCGATGTCCCCGGGCACGAGATCGAGTACCCGATGGCGGTGGTGATCCTCGGCGGGCTCATCGGCTCGACGGTGTTCAACCTGTTCGTGGTGCCGTCGCTCTACCTGCGCTTCGGCGCACGCCGCAGCGCACAACCCGCATTGGAAGCAGTCTGATCACGCCCAGGACGCGCTCATCTACGTAGAACCACGACAACTTTGGCGAAGGAGGGGCGGGCGATGCTGGGCCGCAGAATGATGTGGGTGACGATCGCAGCGGGCGTGCTGGGCGCGTTGAACGCCCCGGTCGCAGTGGCGGACGCGCCGGAGGAAGAGGCTCCCGAGAGCGCCGTCGGCTCTCCCCCGATGGAGATGGACGATCCCGGTACGCCCGGGCCGCGCGGTCTCGAGGTGAACTTCGTGGGCACGCACGAGAGGCTCGGAGCCGAACGGCGGATGGAGATCCTCCTCGATGCGAACTACGGCATCGGCGATCGAATCCAGCTCAAGTACGAACGCCCCTACATCGCCCTGGAAGAGGAAGACCTGCCGCACCAGAAGGGACTCGGCGCCACCGAGTTCGGGATCAAGTGGCGCATGGTGGACCACGGCGGATGGGGCGCGGCGATCTATCCGAACTACCAGCTGGATGATGGCTTCGACATGACCGACTTCGACGGTGAGCCGGTGCTGTCGGAGGGCAGCTCGGTCTACCTGCCGCTGCTCCTCTCCAAGGAGGTCGGCCACGTCTACACGTTGGCGGCCAACTACGGGTACCGGAAGAACCTCGACCACCGGGGCGATGACATGAACTTCGCCTTCGGTGTCGGGCGTGCGGTCCCGGGAGACGGACGCGTGATGGTCGAGGTGTTCTCCGAGCGGGACCCCGCGCTGCAGAATCGCCAGACCGACGTTCGCGTGGGCTACGTCTTCAATCTGATGCCGAAGTCGTGGGTGCCGCACGGGATGGAGTTTCCCGCCTATGTCTCGTTCGGGCACGCCGTGGGTGTGACGGAGCCGAACGAGCTCGTCAACTCCTTCGTGTTCGGTGTGAGCATCATCAAGATCCCTTCGGGAGAGTGATCCCGCGCTGATCGACTCTGAGGCGTCACGACATGAGCAAGACTCTTCGCCGTCTCTCCGCGCTGAGCGCACTGGTTGCCATTGCCGCCTGCGCGCAGTCCTCCACCCGGGGTGGGCCCGCGCCCTGGGCCACCGATTTCCCCGTCGATCCCGCGGACCTGACGTCGGTGGGGAGGAACCCCTATTTCATCCTCGAGCCGGGCTATTACATCGTGCTCAAGGACCACGACAAGAACCAGGTGACGATCAGCGTGCTGGACGAGACGCGGGTCGTCGCCGGTGTCGAGACGCGGGTCATCGAGGAGCGCGAGCTCGCCAGGGGCAAGCTGGTCGAGGTGTCGAGGAACTTCTTCGCCATCCACAAGGTCAGCCACGACGCGCTCTACTTCGGCGAAGAGGTGGACATGTACAAGGACGGCAAGATCGTGAACCACGAGGGCACGTGGCTCGCCGGCGTCGACGGGGCGAGGGCCGGCCTGATGATGCCCGGCGCCGCGCGGGTCGGATACCGGCACCTGCAGGAGCAGGCGCCCGGCGTCGCCATGGACCGCGCCGAGATCCAGAGCGTGTCGGAGACGCTCAAGACCCCGGCCGGGAAGCTCGCGAACGTGCTCAAGGTGGAGGAGACGACCACGCTGGCGAGCAACGAGCTCGAGTACAAGTACTACGCTCCCGGGATCGGCATCGTGAAGGAAGAGCAGATGCTGCTCGTCGAGCACGGCAACCGGAAGACGGGCAAGCACAAGACCGGCAAGTGAGCGCCGCCGCGGGCGGGTCCTCCCTACCGTCCGGCTGGCCGAGCGGGTGAAGCGATCGCGCTCGAGATCGGTGAGCCGCGCGGCATGACCTTGAGGCCGAGCGGCACGGGTCGCCAGTTGCGCCACCGCGTCATCGAGCCGTCCGCTGCGCGCGCCGCCAGCTGCCCGGACATGCCGCCGTCCAGGAGCACGGCGCGCCGGCAGCCGCGCGCACGCATCCACGCCGCCATCTCGCCCGCGGTCGGCCCCCACGGGAGCTGTTCCCCCGCGGGCCCGAGCCCGGTGAATCGCGTCAGCGCCACGAGCACGCCGCCGTCCTCGAGGACGCCAAGGGCGAGGCGCGAATCGCGGTGCTCGAGGTCGACGCCGCGGCCCGGGGCCTGGAGCGCGCCCGGCAGCGCTCCGCGCGCGACGAGGATCGCCGGGTAGCTCTGGAAGCCGAGCACGGCGCGCTCGCGGAGTGCGGCGAGCTCCTCGGGCTCGAGCAGCCCCGCCCGTCCCGAGTCGTCGACGGCGAACGCCATCGCCAGCGCGCCGCGGCCGGGCGGCTGCTCCTCGTGGCCATCGCGCACCAGCCAGCCCCACGGCATCGGCCCCGTGAACTGGCCGGCGTTGAAGCCGGCGAGCGCTCCGGCCGGCAGGCTGTCCACGGTCCAGGCGCCGCGCGTGGACTGATCGCGCAGCGCGCTCGCGAGCTCGAAGCGCACCTGCCGGGGATCGAGCCGGAGTGCGACCACGCGCACGGAGGCGAGCGGGCCTTTCCCCGCCATCGGCACCTCGGCGCGCCACACGCCGCCCGCCACCGCCTGCCACACCAGGCCCGCGGCGGCGGCGAGCGGCAGGACGCCGAACGTCAGAGCGTCGCCTCGATCAGCGGCATCAGCGACTCGCACTTCTCCAGCAGCGCGTTCGCCTCGCTCGCGGTGTAGACGTAGTAGATCCCGGCGCCACTGCCCGGGATGCGCAGGCCCTCGTCCTTGATCTTCGCCAGCTTCGGCGCCGCATCGGGCTGCTTCTTCAGTGCCTCGATGTACTTGCAGAACTCGGTGATCCACTCCTTCCAGCCAGCGTACTGGTAGTCGTCGGTCGTGAACTGGTCCGAGGCCTTCCCGATCGCGGTGCGGATCTCCTGGTTCGCCCAGCCCTGGTTGTACTGGTTGGGGTCGGGCCCGCAGTGCTGCTCGATCGCCTTCTCCATCTCCTTGCCGACCGTTTCCGCGAGTCTTTGCACGTCCGCCTGCGACTTCACGTTCTGCATCGCATCCAGGTACTTCTTCGATACCTTCTGGCCGTCGGGGCTCAGCATCCAGTCGCTCTTGCACTTCTCGTAGACCTCGCCCGGCTTCACCGTGGCCATGAACTTGGTGACGCGATCGCGCTCGGCGATCTCCAGCTTCAGCGACGCCTCGAACTTGGCGAGGCTCTCGGGCGTCACCTTGGGCTCGATGCGCGACTCGACGGGCCCGCTCCCGGCGCTGGTCGCCGGCTTCTTGTCGTGCTGGATCGCCTTGTTGGCTTCCTTCTTCAGGGCGTCGCCCCAGCCCGCGTACGCGAGCCGGACGGGGAGCGCGAGCGCGCACGCCAGCAGCAGCAGCGGGAATCGGGATCGTGTCGGCCTCATGATCGGGATCCTTTCGTCGTCGTCTGGCTAGAGCTTCGCGAACTCCACCCGGCGGTTCATCGCCCGTCCCTCGGGCTTGTCGTTGCTGGCGACCGATTGTGTGTCGCCGCGGCCCTCGGGCGCCAGTCGGTCGGGTTGGATCGAGAACTGCTCGCTGAGGACGCGCGCCACGGACGCGGCGCGGCGCTTCGAGAGGTCCAGGTTGCCCGCGGCCGCGCCCACGTCGTCGGTATGTCCCACGACCGAGAGCTTCGCCGTCGGATGCGCCTGCATCCACGCCGCGACCTGGCGCAGGATCGGCGCCGAGTCGGCGAGCACCACGTCGGAGCCGGTGGCGAAGTGGATGCCGTAGGTGACGAGCTTGCCGGTGGCGAGCAGGTCCTGTGCCGGCTTGCAGCCCTCGGCGTAGCGCACGTTCGTGATCATCGGCTGCGTGCTCGCCCACAGCCGGATGTCGAGGGCCATGACGGGGCCCGTCTGCGACGTGATCTCCGGCGCGTTCACCATGCGCTCGCGGTCCATATAGACCTTGAGCCCCTTCGCTCGCGCCATGAGCATGACGTGGTGCCGCCCCGCGGGGCCCGTCGCGCCCGCGAGCGGGGTGGTCGAGTAGAACTCGCCGTTCCGAAACGACAGGCTCGTGTTCGAGGGCCAGTTCGCCTCCCACACGGTGCTCCCGTCTCTCGACATGCCCTTCACGCTCAGCGCGCCCTCCATGGGCTCCGTACCGTAGAAGTCGAACTCGAGCGTCCAGTACTCGGGCAGCTCAGGAGCCTCCGGCAGGCGCAGGCGCACGGTGCCGTCGGGGCTCATGCACCGGAGCCAGCGCTCGCCGCCCGACTCCGCGACCTCGAAGTTGCCGATGATGGCCTTCCAGCGCACCGGGAACTCGCCGAGGTCGTCCTGGGTGAAGTCGTCCGCAACGATCACCTGGTCGCCGGGCACGTAGTCGAACTTGGTGGAGACGGCAGCGACCTTGGTGTCGGCGCCGGTGGGCGCGGCCGCGGGGGCGGTTCCGGTCCTGGCCGGCTGCGTGCTCGTGGCCGCCGCGGTCGAGTCCTTCTTCGCTCCCGGCTCCTCGGCGACCTGGACCGCCTTGTCCACGGCGTCCGCGGCCTTCTTGTCCGTCTTGTCCTTCAACTTCTTGAGCGCATCGCCGAAGCCCGCCTGGCTCGGCGAGGCGAGCGCGAGCGCGAGCGCGCCGAGGATGCAGGTGACGAGCAGCGCTGCCCGCGCGGCGCGGCGGCTTCGCATGGTTCCTCCCTCCGGGGCTCGTGGCCCCAAGCGTGGCGACGGGCGCTCCCCATGGCGCGCCGGGACCCCGCGGTGGGGCCTCCCTCGAGGGAAAGCGCGAATCGCGGCCGGTTCGGCTCAGCCGTCCGGGGCTCAGCGCTCCCGCTTCGCCAGCGCCTCGACCAGGGCCAGCAGCAGCGCCGGCCTCGTGCACCGGCGCACCAGGGCGCTGCGCACGCTCCGGAGCATCTCCACCGCGTCGCGGCGGGCGCGCGATTCGCCCACGGCCGCGGGGTAGGTCGCCTTGCCGCGCGCGGCGTCGGTGCCCGGGCGCTTCCCCAGGGTTCGCAGCGAGCGGGCGCTGGCGTTGAGGAGGTCGTCCTGGATCTGGAACGCGAGGCCGGCCATGCGCCCGGCCTGCTCGAGGGCGTCCACCGTGCGGGCGTCGGCGTCGCCCGCGATCGCACCCAGGGCGATCGCAGCTCCGAAGAGCGCGCCCGTCTTCCGCTCGTGGATGTCGCGCACGAGCCGCGCGGATGGCTTCTTGCCCTCGGCGGCGACGTCGAGCGCCTGGCCGCCCACGAGCTGCATCGGACCGGCCGCGTGCGCGAGGCGGCGCACCGCCTCGACCACGCGCGGCGCGGGCACGCCTTCGGCCGTGAGCCGCGACAGCTCCTCGAACGCGAACGCCAGCAGCGCATCGCCGACGAGCACGCCCAAGGCGTCGCCGAACTTCTTGTGCGTGGTGAGCCGGCCGCGGCGGTAGTCGTCGTCGTCCATTGCCGGCAGGTCGTCGTGGACGAGCGAGAACGCGTGCACGCACTCGACCGCGACGGCCGCGGGCAGGGCGCGGCCCCACAGGCCTCCCACCGCGTCGCACGCGGCGAGCACGAGCAGGGGCCGCACGCGCTTGCCGGGCGAGAGCGCGGCGTAGCGGAGCGCCTGCCCCACGCGCGCGGGGCCGTCGGCGCGCTCGCGCAGGGCGCGCGCGAGGCGCTGCTCGAACGCGCTCGCCAGCGGCTCGAAGCCGGGGACGAACGTGCCGGAGCCGTTCCTTCCCGGAGACGCGCTCCGGCGCGCGGACTTTCGTGCGGCGGACGCTGCGCGTCCGCCAGCCGGGCGACGGGCGGCCATCAGAACGGCAGCTCGCCCTCGTTGGAGCCCTGGGACCCGCGCTCGCCGGACCGTCCCATGTCCTCGGTCGTGGGCTCGCCCGCCTTCTCCACCAGCCGCTCGATGCGCTTCTCGGCGTGGTTCAGCACGTCGGTGAGCTGGCGCTGGAGCTTCATGCCCTCCTCGTAGCGGGCGATCGAGTCTTCCAGCGACAGCTCTCCGGACTCGAGCTCGGCCACGATCTTCTCCAGCCGCTCCATGCCCTCTTCGAAGTCGGGCTTGTCGCCGTCACTCCCGCCGGCGTCGGCCTTCGCGCGCGGCATCGCTGCCTCCCTTGCGGATGGTGGTCACGGTCGCGTCGGCCTCGCCGCGCGCGAACTCCAATGTCACGCCGTCGCCCACGGCGAGTGCTTCGGCACTGCGGACGAACGTGCCGTCGGGTCCCTTCACCAGCGCGTAGCCGCGCTTGAGAACTTCCTTCGGTGACAGTCCCAGCAGGCGCTGGTCGAGCGAGATCACCTGCCGCCGACGGTCGAGGACGCGCGCCACGACCAGGTCGGTGAGCCGTTTCGGGGCTGGCTCGAGCGACGCACGTGCTTCGGCGATCCGCCTGGGGAGCGCTTCGCGCAGTCCGTAGGCGCCGAGCAGCCGCGACAGTCGGTCGCGCGCGGCGTCGAGCCGTCCGCGGAGCCGGGTCTCCAGCCGCTCGCGCAGCTCGTCCATGCGCTGCTGCCAGTACTCGAACAGGTCGTGGATGCGGCGGAAGCCGTGGCGCTTGAGCAGTGCCTCGAGCCCGTGCCGCTGGCGCTCGAGCCGCGCGCGCACGCGCACGTCCACGCGCCGCATCGCCTCCGCCACCTGGCGGCGCACCGCGGCGACGTCGCGCACCGCGATCTCCGCGGCATGGCTGGGCGTGGCCGCGCGCACGTCGGCGGCGAGGTCGGCGAGCGTGGTGTCCACCTCGTGGCCCACGGCGGAGATGATCGGCGTGCGCGCGGCGGCGATGGCGCGCACCACCGGCTCCTCGTTGAACGCCCACAGGTCCTCGATCGAGCCGCCGCCGCGGCCGACGATGAGCAGGTCGGCGCCGCCCCAGCGGTCGAAGCGCCGGATGGCGGCGGCGATCTCGGTCGCCGCGCCCTCGCCCTGCACCTTGACCGGTGCCAAGACGACGCGGATGCCGGGCCAGCGCGCGCGCAGCACCTTGACGATGTCGCGCACCGCGGCGCCCACGGGCGAGGTGATGACGCCCACGGTGCGCGGGTAGCGCGGCAGCGGCTTCTTGCGTGCGGGGTCGAACAGTCCCTCCGCCGCGAGCCGCCGCTTCAGCTCCTCCAACTGCGCCAGCAGCGCGCCGATGCCGGCGACGCGCATCTGCTTGATCACGAGCTGGTAGTTGCCGCGCGGCTCGTAGACGCTGATCTCGCCGTACGCCTCGACCTCGAGGCCGTCCCTGGGCGTGAACGACAGGCGCATCGCGTTCATCTTGAACATCGCGCAGTCGAGCTGGGCGCTCGCATCCTTCAACTTGAAGTAGAGGTGCCCGCTCGTGTGCGGCCTGAAGCCGGAGATCTCCCCTTTCACCCACTGGCCCGGGAACGCGCCGAAGAGCAGCTCCTTGATGGCGCGCGTCAGCTCGCCGACGGTGAGGATGCGATCTTCGGGCGCGGGCAGCGAGGCCATCACACCTTCACGGTCGCGCTCTGGCGCTCGGCGGCGATCACGGTGGAGAGCACGACGATGGCCACGGTCATGGGACCGACACCGCCGGGCACGGGCGTGATCGAGCCCGCGACGTGGCGCACACTCTCGAACTCCACGTCGCCGGTGAGCCGGCTCTTGCCGTTCGCGGACGTCTCACGATGGATGCCGACGTCCACGACCACGGCGCCCGGCTTCACCCAGTCGGCCGTGACCATGTGGCGCTTGCCGACCGCGGCCACGAGCAGGTCGGCTTCGCGGCTGATCGCCTGCAGCAGCGCTCCGCTCGCGGAATGCCCGATCGTCACCGTCATGTCCTGGGGCTTCGACGACAGCAGCGTCGCCATCGGCCGGCCGACGATCGCGCTCCGGCCGAGCACCACGGCGTGGCGGCCCTTCAAGGGGATCTCGTAGTGCTGGAGCAGGCGCAGCACGCCGAACGGCGTCGCCGGGATGAAGCCCGGGAGCCCGAGCGCGAGCCGGCCGGCATTCTCGGGATGGAAGCCGTCGACGTCCTTGTGCGGGGGAACCGCGTCCAGCACCGCGGTGCCATCGGCCGGCGCCGCCAGCGGCAGCTGGACGAGGATGCCGTGCACCGAAGCGTCCGCGCCGAGCTGGCGCACGCGGCGCACGACCTCGTCGGTCGAAGTCCCCGCGGCGAACTGCACGCGCTCGACGGCGATGCCGGCCTCGGCACAGGCCTCGTGCTTCTTCTTCAGGTAGACCTGCGATGCGGGATCGTCGCCGACCGAGACCAGCGCCAGCTTCGGCTGGACCCCGGCATCGATGAGCGCCTGCGCGCGCAGCTTCGCCTCGATGCGCACGGCGGAGGCCGGCTCCTCGCCGGTCAGGAGCCGCGCGCCGCCGGTGGGCGTTGCGCCCTTGGCCGCCCGCGCGTACGGGATCTGCAGACGCTGGATGCGCGTCGCACGCCCGGTGGCTTCGTCCACGCTCACCACCACCGCGTTCAGGCGCAGGTCGCCGCCGGCGGGCTGGAGCCGCTCGGGGAGCAGCGTGAGGAAGCGCCGGAGCGCCGCGGTGCGGTCCATGCCGATGACGCTGTCGAACCCCCCTGTCATCCCGGCATCGGAAAGAAAAGCGGTGCCGAGCGGCAGCACGCGATCGTCCGCGGTCTGGACGTGCGTGTGCGTGCCCACGACCGCCGAGGCGCGCCCGTCCAGGTGCCAGCCGAGCGCCACCTTCTCCGCGGTGGTCTCGGCGTGGAAGTCCACGAACACGACCTTGCACTGGCCCTTGAGCGCCGCGAGCGCCGCGTCCGCGGTGCGGAACGGGCACTCCGCCTCCTTCATGAATACGCGGCCGAGGAGGTTCACGACGCCGACCGGCGTGCCGTTCGTGGCCCTGAACACGCGCCAGCCCTCGCCGGGGGTGCCGGCCGGGAGGTTCGCCGGGCGCACGAGCCGCGGTTCCTCGGCGAGGTAGTCCATCGCATCCTTCTTGTCCCAGAGATGGTTGCCGCCGGTCAAGACGTCACAGCCGGCGTCGAACAGCTCCCTGGCGACTTCACGCGTGACGCCGAAGCCGGCGGCCGAGTTCTCGCAGTTGCAGATGACGAGGTGCACGTCGTGCCGGCGGCGCAGTTCGGGCAGGAGCCCGCGCAGCACCTCGCGTCCCGGCGAGCCGATCACGTCGGCCACGAACAGCAGGTTCGTCACGGGTGTCGTGTCCTTCCTACTTGGCGTAGTCCACCGCACGCGTCTCCCGGATCACGGTGACGCGGATCTGGCCCGGGTACTGGAGCTCCTTCTCGATCCGGCGCGCGATGTCGCTCGCCAGTCCCTCGGCGCGCGCGTCGTCGATGCGATGGTGCTCGACCATGATCCGCACCTCGCGGCCGGCCTGGATGGCGTAGCTCTTCTCCACACCCTGGAACGAGTTGGCGATCCTCTCCAGCGACTCGAGCCGCTTGATGTACGCCTCGATGCTCTCGCGCCGCGCGCCGGGCCGCGCGCCGCTGATGGCATCGGCGGCGCTCACCAGCACCGGCCACAGGCTGCCGCCGGCGTAGTCGTCGTGATGGTAGCCGATGGCCTCGAGCACGGGCTGGGGCTCGCCGTGGCGCGCCGCCACCTCCATGCCGAGGGCGGGGTGCGTGCCCTCGTGGTCGTGGTCGATGGCCTTGCCGATGTCGTGCAGCAGGCCGCAGCGCTTGGCGAGGCCCTGGTCCATGCCGATCTCGACCGCCATCATGCCGCAGAGGTGCGCCACCTCGACCGAGTGGCTGAGGATGTTCTGCCCGTAGCTGGTGCGGTAGCGGAGCCGGCCCATGAGCTTCTGCAGCTCGGGGTGGACACCGTGCGCGCCGACCTCGAGGCAGGCGCCCTCGCCCAGCTCGAGGATCTTCTTCTCCACCTCCTCGCGCACCTTCCCCACCACCTCTTCGATGCGCGCGGGATGGATGCGGCCGTCGGCGACGAGCCGCTCGAGCGACAGCCGCGCGATCTCGCGGCGCACGGGATCGAACGCGGACAGGATCACCGCCTCGGGCGTGTCGTCGATGATCACGTCGACGCCGGTGATGACCTCGAACGAGCGGATGTTCCGGCCCTCGCGGCCGATGATGCGTCCCTTCATGTCGTCGCTCGGGAGCTGGACCACGGAGACACTGGTCTCGCTCGCGTGGTCGCCGGCGTAGCGCTGGATGGCGAGCGCGATGACCTTGCGTGCCTCACGCTCGGCGTTCCGCTGCGCCGCCTCGCGGATCTCGGCGGTGCGGCGCGCGGCCTCGGCGCGGGCCTCGTGCTCGATCGACTGCACGAGCTGCTCGCGAGCCTGCTCCGGCGAGAGCCCGGCGATGCGGGCGAGGCGCGACGCCTCCTCCTTCAGCAGCACGTCCAGCTCGCTGCCGCGCGCCTGCACCGCCTGCTCGCGACCGGAGAGGTCGGTCTCCGTGCGCTTGAGATCCCGGTCCTTCTTGTCGATCAGCTCGACGCGGCGGCTGAACGCCGCCTCCTTCTGCTGGAACGCGCGCTCGGTCTCGAGCTGGGCGTTGCGCGCCTGGAGCATCTCGCGCTCCACCTCCTGCTTCATCTTGAGCGCTTCCTCGCGCCCGGCCAGCACCGCGTCGCGCTTCGCCGCCTCGGCGTCGCGCCGCGCGTCGCTCAAGACCTGCTGTGCGCGCTGCTCGGCGCTGCGCAGCCGGGCGCGCCCGAGCTGGGAGCGCACGAACCAGCCCAGCGCGAACGCCACGGCGATGCCGCCCGCGAGCGTGGCGATCAGTGTCCCGACGGCCATCGTCGGCCCCCTTCACGTCCCCCGCCACGGGGACCGAGAGCAGGGCGAAGGCGCGCTCCCGGCACGACGGCGGCCGGACCCACGTGGAGTGGGCGGCCCGTCGCGGGGAGAGCGCGATCGGCGGAGTTGTCCTTGGAGCGCCGCGCGGGGCGGATCGGACCTGGGTGGGTGCTAACGGACCTCGTCCAGGATTTCGTCCAGGCGCCGCATCAGGAGCGCCGCCTTGTCCTGGTTGTCACTGCCGGTCCGCTGCTTGTTCGCTCGCTCTTTGAACAGCTCATCGGCGATGTTCAGCGACGCCAGGATCGCCACCTTCGAGACCGAGGCCACCGGCAGCATCTTCGTCACCTCGCGCATCTTTCCGTCCACGTACTCGGCCAACTCGATGGCGTACTTCGGGTCGGCCTCGGTGCGGAGCGGAAGCTGCTGGCCGAGGATCTGTACCTGCACGACGTTCTTGCCGTCGCGCAGCGTGCCGCTGGCGGAGTCCGAAGAGTGATCCATCGTCGCTGTCCTCCCGCCGCTTCTTCCTGCGTTGTGGATTGTTGGAATCAGGCTCCCGCCACCGCCGGCCGCGTCGCGACCGTGGAAAACGGAAGGTGTTGCGACTACTCGAGGCGCTCGAGCTTCGACGAGATGGCCTCGATGCGGGTGGTGACCTCGCGGCGCTCGGCGAGCCAATCGCGCTGCTCCTTGCGGAGCGCGGCGATCTCGGTCATGAGGGCGCCGGGGTCCTGGCCCTGGAGGCGGCCTTCGGTGTCGGCGAGCCGCTGCTGCAAGGCGGTGCGCTCCTCTTCGAGGCGCGTGGCCTTGGTGCGTAGCTCGGAGATGAGACGGGCGGCGCGCTCCACGCGCTCCGCAAGACGATCGAGATCCGTGCCGGTGATGACCGCGGTTTCGTTCATGCTCGTTCCCTCAGTTGACCGCCGCATCCTTGGACGACCGCGGTCACCATGCGCGACTGGACCTCATGGACCTCGGCCTCCGTGAGCGTGCGCTCGGCGTGCTGGAACTGCAGCGCGTACGCCAGGCTGCGCATGCCGGCCGGGGTGCCGGGGCCTTCGTAGACGTCGAACAACTCGATCGAGTGCAGCAGGTCCGAAGCGGCGCCACGGAGCTGCTGTTCGACCGCGGCGTGCGACGTTCCCCGCGGTACGAAGAACGCGAGGTCGCGACGCACGGGCGGGAAGCGGCCGGGCACGCGGGCACGGATCACCGCGGAGGCTCCCTCGGCCAGGGGCTCGAGCAACGCCACGAACAGGTGGACGGTGGCCTCGATCTCCCAGGACCCGAGCAGGCCCTGCGCGAGTCTCCCGGCCCATCCAATGCGTGAAGCCCCGACCGCAACTTCCGCACTGGCACCGGATTTCCAGCCGTCGGCAGCATAGGGCCGCCAACTGGTGGCGTCAACGCGCATCTCGGCGAGCCAGGCCTCCCAGAGGCCCTTGGCGTCGGCGAAATCCATCTCCCCGCGCGGGTCATAGGCGCCCTTCGGCGCCGTGGGCACGGGATCGTGCGTGTGCCGGAGCCTGGGCCCCACGAGGACGGCCGCAACCATCAAGCGCTCCAGCGGAAGTGGCCCATCAGAAGCGACAAAGCCCGCGCCCACCTCGAACAACCGCACGCTGGTCGCACCCTGGCGCAGGTTCAACGCCACCGCGCGCAGCAGGCCCGGCACCGGGTTGGGCCGGAGCCACTCGCTCTCGCGCGACATGGGATTCGCGAGCTTCACGAGCCGCTTCGGCTCGTCTCCCACGAGCCTCGCCGCGGCGATGGCTTCGGATTCCGAGACCAGCGACGTGCACCAGGCCTCGTTCAAGCCCAGCGCCAGCATGCTCTCGCGCGCGCGGCGCACGACGCGCTCCCGCGCCGAGCGCGTGGCGTGGGCGCCCGCGGTCTGGAGCGGCGCTTCGGGGATCCGGTCGTAGCCGTTCGCGCGCGCCACCTCTTCAACGAGGTCGTCCTCGATCGTGCAGTCGGGCCGCCAGGCGGGGATGGCGACGTTCAGCGTGTCGCCGCGGTGCACACCGAACTCGAGCGTTTCCAGCAGCTCCGCGCATCGGCCACCGCCGATCGGGAGCCCGATCAGCCGCTCGCAGCGCGACGGCCGGAGCGCGATCGAGCGCGGCTGCGGCTCCACGAACTTCCGCCGCCACGTCGTCAGCTTGGCGCCCGGGCAGAGCTCGACGAGCAGGGTGAGGAAGCGCGCCGCCGCCGCCATGCTGAGTCCGAAGTCGACGCCGCGCTCGTAGCGCTTGCTCGCCTCGGTCGAGAGCTCGAGCGCGCGCGCGCCGCGGCGCACGCGCTGCGGCTGGAACACGGCGCACTCGAGCAGGATCGTGGTGGTGGCTTCGGTGACCTCGCTGTCGGCGCCGCCCATGATGCCGGCGAGCGCCACGGGGCGCTGCTTGTCGGCGATCACCAGCACTTCCGGGTCCAGCTTTCGCGGTTTGCCGTCGAGCGTGGTGAGCGTCTCCCCCGCCTTCGCCCGGCGCACGCGGATCGCACCGCCGTGGAGCATGTTCGCGTCGAACGCGTGCAACGGCTGCGCCATTTCAAAGAGCACCAGGTTCGTGAGATCGACGAGGTTGTTGATCGAGCGCTGGCCCATGGCCTCGAGCTTCCTCACGAGCCAGGGGGGCGACGGCGCGACGCGCACACCTTCCACGAGCTGCGCGAAGTAGCTCGGACACTCGGCCGCGTCCTCGACGTCGAGGTCGAACGTGACCCGCGCCGGGTTGCTTGCGGGCTGCGCCGAGAGCCGTGCGCGCGCCTTGTCGGACCAGCGGCCGCCGAGCGCCGCCTTCACCTCGCGCGCGAGGCCGACCACGCCCATACCGTCCGGGCGGTTGAACGGGATCTCCACCTCGAGCACGGCGTCGGGCTCGGGGAGATAGGCATCGAACGGCTTCCCGACCTCGAACTCCACGCCCTTCATGAACGTGCGCAGGTCGAGGATGCCATCGTGGTCCTCGGTCAACTGCAGCTCGCGGCCGGAGCAGAGCATGCCCTGGCTCTCCTCGCCGCGGATCTTCGCCGCCTTGATGACGAGGCCGTTGGGCATCGTCGTGCCCACGGTGGCGAGCGGAACGATCATGCCCGCGGCCACGTTCGGCGCGCCGCACACGATCTTGAGCTCGCCCGAGCCGCCGTCCACGCGGCAGAGCTTCAGCTTGTCCGCGTTCGGGTGCTTCTCCGCTTCGAGCACGCGCGCGATCACCACGCCCGGGTAGCGGCGGCCGTGCGTCTCCACCGCCTCGACGTAGAACCCGCGCGTGGTGAGTGCTTCCGCCACCTGCTCGGGCGTGGCGTCCAGCTCCACCCAGTCCTTGAGCCAGCTCATGGGGAGCTTCATCTAGAACTGCTCCAGGAAGCGCAGGTCGTTCTGCAGGAACTCGCGGATCTCGTGGATGCCGTGCCGACCCATGGCGATGCGCTCGAGGCCCATGCCGAACGCGAACCCGGTCACCTCTTCCGGGTTGTAGCCCACGGCCTTGAACACGTTCGGGTGCACCATGCCGGCGCCCAGCACCTCCACCCACTTCGTGCCCTTGCATACCGGGCAGCGCCTGTCCTCGAACCGACCGCTGCCCGAGCAGGTCGCGCATTGCACGTCCATCTGCACGCCCGGCTCCACGAACGGGAAGTAGATGGGGATGATGCGCGTGGGCACGTCGCGGCGATAGATCGCGCGCGCGAACGTGTTGAGCGTCGCCTTCAGGTCCGCCATGGACACGTTCTTCGCCACGAACAGGCCGTCCATCTGGTGGAACTGGTCCATGTGGCTCGCATCCACGGCCTCGGCGCGGTAGACGCGCCCCGGGAACACGAGCCGGAGCGGCGGCTGGCGCTCCTCCATGGCGCGCACCCAGCCCGGCGACGTGTGCGTGCGCAGCAGCACCTCCGGCGACACGAAGTAGGTGTCGTGCGCGTCGCGCGCCGGATGGTCGGGCGCGAAGTTCAGCTTGCCGAAGTTGTAGCCCTCGAGCTCCACCTCGGGGCTCGTGTACACGGAGAAGCCGAGCCCGTGGAAGAGATCGAGCAGCTCGTCGCGTACCTGGGCCAGCACGTGCGGGCGGCCGCTCCACGGCCGGCGCCCGGGCAGCGTGACGTCGATGGCGTCGCCGCCCTCGCGCGCGCGCTCGAGGGACTCGCGCTTCGCCTTCTCCGCGGCCTCGACCAGCGCCTTGCCGAGGTTGAGTGCCTTTCCGGAGACGCGCTTCTCTTCCACCGACAGCGTCGGCATCAGCGCCAGCGCCTCGGGGTAGGCGCCGCTCTCGCGGGACAATGCGGCATTGCGGATCGACTGCAGCGTCGGCAGGTCGTCCGCGCCGGCGATCGCGCCGGCATAGGAGGCCGTGGCCTGGGCGATCTGCGGCTCCGCCTGCGCCAGCGCGGACATGCGCTCGCCGTAGTCCGCCAACAACACGGACGGCTCGCCCGGCTTCCACGCCGGATCGAGCCGTTTCGTGAGGATGTCGTGGATCGCCGGCACCTTCGCTACGCCGTCGCGCCCTTCGCCACCTCCGCCAGCTTCGCGAACGCGGCCGCGTCGCGCACGGCGAGGTCGGCGAGCAGCTTGCGGTTCACGTCCACGCTCGCCTTCTTCAGGCCCGAGATGAGCGTGCTGTAGGAGAGGCCGTTCAGCCGCGCCGCGGCGTTGATGCGCACGATCCACAGCTTGCGGAAATCGCGCTTCTTCAGCCGGCGGTGCTCGTAGGCGAACTGGCCCGCGCGCTGCTGCGTCTGGAGCGCGGTCTTGTACAGCTTGCTGCGGCCACTGAAGCCGCCCTTCGCGGCCTTGAGGACCTTCTTCCTGCGAGCGCGGCCGGGGACGACGGTCTTGGAGCGGGGCATCTGCCTATCCTCCTGCCCGGGCGGACGCTGGGCCGCGACGGGACGGGTCGGTCAACGGGATCGAACGTGTCGCTCGGGCTCAGCTCCCGAGCATCTTGCGCACGCGCGCCTGGTCGGCCTGCGCGACCACGACGTTCGAGCCCTTCTTGCGCTTCGAGTTGCGGTTGTCGGAGATCATGCCGTGCCGGAGGTTCGACGAACGGCGGATCGCCTTGCCGGTGCCGGAGAGCTTGAAGCGCTTCCGGGCGGCACGGTTCGACTTCATCTTGGGCATCCGGTGTTTCCTTTCGCTCAGCTCGCGGGGGCCACGCCATCGGCCTTGTCCGCGCCCGCCTTGTGCGGCCGTGGGCTGGCCTGCGCCTTCGGTGAGAGGACGAGCGAGACGGTGCGGCCCTCCGCGCGCGGCGGCTGCTCCACCACTGCGACGTCGGAAAGGTCCTGCAGCACCTGCTCGATGATCTTGTATCCCAGTTCCTGGTGGGCCATTTCGCGGCCGCGGAACGTGACCGTGAACTTCACCTTGTCCCGCTGCTCGAGGAACGTGCGCGCGTGCTTGAGCTTGAAGTCGTAGTCGTGGTCTTCGATCTTCGGACGCATCTTGACTTCCTTGAGCTGCATCTGGTGCTGCTTCTTCTTCGCCGCCTTCGCTGCCCGGTTCGACTCGTACTTGAACTTCCCGTAGTCCATGATCTTGCAGACCGGCGGCCGCGCCGTGGGCGCGACCTCGACGAGGTCGAGGCCCTTCGACTGCGCCATCGCGATCGCCTCGCGCGTGGAGAGGATGCCGATCTGCGACCCGTCGTCTCCGATCACCCGGACCTGCGGGATGCGAATGCGTTCGTTGACGCGCGGTTCCTGCGACTTGCCCGGAATCGAAATGGCGTTCCCCTCCCCATGGCTCTCGTGCGTTGCCGCGCCCCCCGGTGCCGTCCGGAAAACGAAACGACGCCGGGCGGGGTGGCGTGAGTCGCCCCGCCCGGCGTCGGAGCCCGATCAGGGCCCGTGTTCCGGCGTGACCGCTCCCCAGGGCATCCAAAGCCCGGGGCCATCGGCCGAACCCGTTGCGTGACGCGCGAATCCGCGTCCGCCTGGGGTGAGAAGCGCGGGGCTTCTACTTGTGAACGGATCGCATCCTAGCCGAACGCCGAGGCGGGTGTCCATCAGGAGTGTTGTGGAGGCCGGGACCGACGCCTACCATGCCCCCCGGCCGCTCCCGTCACACCCATCCCCCGCGACGATCCGGCCGAACGGGAGGCGCCATCCCGGCGACCTCCCCAGGGACACCTCGCATCGGAGGGTCAGATGACGAACTGGAAGCGCGTGGCCGCGCGCTGCTCCGCCCTGGTCGCGCTCGGGATCCTGGCACTCGCGGGTCCGGCCAATGCCGGAGGTCAACCCCGCCAGCACGACGGATTCTTCATGCGCCTGTCGCTGGGCGGGGGCTCGGGTAAGGCGCACATCGAGGAGAACGGCAACACGGCCGAGTTCAAAGGTACCGCCGGCGACATGAACCTCGCCTTCGGCGGCATGGTCTCGGACAACCTCGCAGTGCACGGCACGATGTGGGGCTGGGGCGTGCAGGATCCAGACGCCAGCCTCACGATCGTCAGCGTCGGATCCGGCTCCGGGACCTTGAACGGGTTCCTGGCGATGAGCGCGATCGGGCCGGGGGTCACCTATTACCTCATGCCGGCGAATGTCTACTTCTCGGGCTCGGTCGGCGTCGGCTCGCTCAGCGGCTCCGACGAGCTCAATGGCAACTCGGACACCGGGTTCGCGCTCGACACCACGATCGGCAAGGAGTGGTGGGTGGGCAACAACTGGGGCTTGGGGCTAGCGGGCGACTTCACCTACCTGTCGGCGAAGGACAAGGATCTCGTGGGCTCGACCCAGAACTGGTCGGTGACGGGGTTCGGTCTCCGACTCTCTGCTACGTTCAACTGAGACGCGGGTGCCGGCGAGGGGGCGCGAACGGTCCCCCTCGACCGGCGTCCCGTATGCACCCCCGGAGGGGAGATGAGGGATCGCTCGACGAGCATGATGAAGTCGTTGCTCGCAGTCGTGGGCCTGCTCTGCCTGGCCGCCGCACCGGCCGTGGCGGGCTCGGCGCAGGAACACGATCAGTTCTTCATGCGCGCCGCGGTCGGCATCTGCGCGGGCAACGCCCAGCTCGAGTCGAGCGGGTTCACGGCCAAGCTGGACGATCCCGGCCTCGATGTGAATGTCGCCGCGGGCTACTGCTTGATCCCCAACCTGGCGGTGCACGCCACGCTCTGGGGCTGGGGCTTGAACGACCCCGACGTGCACCTGAGCGGACAGTTCGGCGGGACGACGGTCGCGAACAAGGGCATCCTGCAGATGATCGCGTTCGGCGGTGGGGCGACCTACTACGTCATGCCGCTCAATGCCTATCTCTCCAGCTCGATCGGCATGGGCGCGTTCAGCGGCACGGACCAGCTGGACGGGCAGTCGGAGCGCGGTTTCGCCGTGGACGTGACCGCCGGCAAGGAATGGTGGGTCACGGACGACTGGGGCGCGGGCGCGGCACTCTCCTATTCGCATTTTTCCGCGGACGACAAGGACCTTGGTCCCGCTACCTTGCCGAGAGGATCGTGGACCGGCACGTCGTGGGCGCTGCGGTTCACCGCGACGTTCAACTGAGTATTGATGACCCGAAGGCTGGCCCGAGCGTGACGTCGCGTTGACACTTCCGGTCGCGCTCCCTAGCGTCCCCCGCCGTTCGTCCGGCCATGGGGGCCACGAACCAACCGGGGGTTCCCGAATGAATCGGATGATCACCGCTGCTGTGTTGCTCGCCGTCACCGCCTCGGCGGCCGGAGCGGCCGAGTATTCGAAGGAGAGCTTCCTCAGCATCCAGGCCACGAGCGCCACGGCCAACCTCGCCTCTGCGTTCGGCGCCTTCGGGCCGACGTCGGTCGTCGTCGGCCCCGCTGCCGCCGCGTACCCCAATCCGGAATGGGGCTTCAAGGCCGAGTACCAGCGGATGATGGGCCCCGAGTACGCGTTCAACATCTCGTACGGCATGGGCTTCTACGGCGAGGAAGACAAGCCCAACAGCAACGCCGCCGCGGGCACGGGCTCGTTCAAGTACACGCAGAACTCGTGGAACGTCCGCATCGGCGGCGACCGCCTGCTGGAGGTCGGTGAGCGCACCTACATCTACTTCGGTCCCGGCATCGAATACTGGTCGGGCAAGGCGAAGTTCGAGGATGCGACGCCCCCGGCGCTGAGCTACGAGACCGAGAACACCTCGCGCATCAGCCTCGGCGCGCGTCTCGGCGGCCACATGATGGTCGGTCCCACCTGGGGCGTGTCCGCCCAGGTCGGCACGAAGATCGGTTATGCCTCGTACGAGGAGGCCGGCGGAAAGACCACCTGGTGGCCGAGCAGCATGGAGGGCTCCGTGGGCCTGGTGTTCAAGCTCGGCAAGTAGCCATGCCCGCGGCGTCGAGCCGCGTGCCGGATGTCGAAGGGCCCGGGGCCCTCGCTCGCGCGGGGGCCCCGCAGTTTTTCGAGGCTGCGCTCCCCCCGCCTCGTGGCTTACGATGCCGATATCCGCCCGGGCGGCCGTTCGACCGGGGACAGGTCCCTCCCGCATCGCGCCCCGCGGGGCGGCCCGGGAGAGCGTTCGCATGAAGCAGCCCATCGTTCGCCGCCTCGCCGCGCTGGCGTCGCTAGCCGCGTGCCTCGTCTGGCTGCGTCCCGCCCGAGCGGCGGTCCCCGAACCGCAGGCCGAGGCCGCTGAGCCCGCGGTAGCGGACACAAGCCGCTTCCTGCCGCGCTGGCTGCATCTGCACGCCGCCGCCGGCCTCGGATGGCTCGCGTCACCGGAGTGGATGCGTAAGTTCTACCAGGCCGGGCAGGGCTACGAGCTGGGCTTCGAGGTGCGCCCCGGCAACACGTTCCGCCTACGACTCAACGGCGAATACCAGGGACTGCCCGTGGTGACCGACGCCAAGTACACATACGTCTACATGACGCCCGGCGGCATACCGATTCGCGACACGCTGGTCGTGGAGGAGCGCGGCAACGGCTGGATCGGATCCGCACGGCTCGAGGCTAACTGGTCGCTCGCACCGCAGCTCTGGGTGCTCGCCGGACTCGGCCGGGGCTACCTCGAGACCGGGCTCCAGAGCCAGCACCCGAGCGGCGTGTACTCCTCGTCGTTCATCATCGACTTCCCCGGCTCCTCGGGCTGGACGTGGGACGCAACCGTCGGGACGAGCTACGAGTTCGCGTTGTTCGGGCCGAGGCTCTCGGCCGAGGTGCGCACGAACTACCTCATGCGCAACCGGGATCGCATGCAGACGTGGTCGATCCGCCTGGGCTGGGGCGGGAACTAGCGGCTGCGCTCGCGGACGCGCGACCGCCGCGTCGCGAGGGCGGTAGCGCCTACCTGGTCTTCTCGCGGATCTCGCGGCCGATGCGGTCGAGGAACGAGGCGAGCGGCATGGCGCCCAGGTCGCCCTCGCCCTTCCGGCGCACGCTCACGGTGCCGGCCTCGGCGTCGCGTGGGCCGACGACGAGCATGTAGGGGATCTTCTGCAGCTCGGCGTCGCGGATCTTGGCCCCGAGCTTCTCGTCGCGCACGTCGACCTCGGCGCGGATGCCGGCGGCCTTGAGCGAGGCGAGCGTGGTGTTGGCGTAATCGAACGCTTTGGCGTGCACGGGCACGACCATCGCCTGGGTCGGCGCCACCCACACCGGGAACTCGCCGCCGGTGTGCTCGATGAAGATGCCGACGAAGCGCTCGAGCGAGCCGTAGAGCGCGCGGTGGAGCATGATGACCTCGTGCTCCTGGCCGTCCGGCCCGGTGTAGTACACGCCGAAGCGCTTGGGCAGGTTCAGGTCGACCTGGATCGTCGGGCACTGCCACTCACGGCCGAGCGCGTCCTTCAACTTCACGTCGATCTTGGGCGCGTAGAACGCGCCGCCACCTTCGTCGATCTGGTAAGGCAGGCCCTTCGCCTCGAGCGCCGCGCGCAGCGCGTTCGTGGCGAACTCCCACTCGGCGTCCGAGCCCAGGTACTTGTCCTTCGGCTTGGTCGCGAGGTAGCAGTCGTACGTGTACCCGAACGTGCTCAGGAGATGGTGCATGAGATCCAGCACACCTTGGACTTCGCTTTGCAGCTGGTCAGGAGTGCAAAAAATATGCGAGTCGTCCTGGGTGAAGCCGCGCACGCGCTCCATGCCGTGCAGCACGCCCGAGCGCTCATAGCGGTACACGGTCCCGAGCTCGGCGAAGCGGATCGGCAGCTCGCGGTAGCTGTGCTTGCGCGAGTTGTAGATCATGATGTGCCCGGGGCAGTTCATGGGCTTGGCGCGGTACGCCTGCTCGTCGATGATCATCGGCGCGTACATGATGTCGCCGTAGTTCTCGAGGTGCCCCGAGATCTGGTAGAGCTTCTCGCTCGCGATGTGCGGCGTGTACACGAACTGGTAGCCGCGCTTCCAGTGCTCCTCCCTCCAGAACTGCTCGAGCACGTGGCGCACGATTCCCAGCTTCGGGTGCCAGAGGACGAGCCCGGGCCCGACCTCCTCCTGGATCGAGAACAGGTCCAGCTCACGCCCCAGCCGCCGGTGGTCGCGCTTGAGCGACTCCTCGATGCGCTTGAGGTGCTCTTCCAGCTCCGCCGGCGTGGCGAACGCGGTGCCGTAGATGCGCTGCAGCATCTCGTTCCGCTCGCTCCCCAGCCAGTAGGCGCCGGCCACGTGCGTGAGCTTGAACGCCTTGAGCTCACCCGTGGACTTGAGATGGGGGCCACGACAGAGATCGAGGAAGGGCCCGTTCTTGTAGGTGGTGACCCTCGCGCCTTCCGGGATCTGGGAAAGAAAATGCAGCTTGTACTTCTCCCCCAGCTTCTCCCAGTGCCGGCGCGCCTCGTCGCGGGTCATCTCCCCCGCTTCGAACGGCTGGTTCGCGGCCACGATCTCGCGCATCTTCGCCTCGATGCGCTCGAGGTCCTCGGGCGTGAACGGGGTCGGGCGCGCGAAGTCGTAGTAGAAGCCGCCCTCGATCGGCGGGCCACCCGCCACCCTGGTTTCCGGGAACAGCTCGGTCACGGCGGTCGCGAGCACGTGCGCCGCCGAATGCCGCAGCCGGTAGAGCGCCTCGCCGCCCGGATAGGCGGAAAGATCGGGTCCTGCCGTGATGTTCGCGGTACCTGACATGCCAGTGCCTTCGCGACGAGAACGGGGCGGCGCCGGTGCACCCTGCGCGCGCCCCTGGGGCCTCTACTCGAGAGATCTGGTGGGCGATACTGGACTTGAACCAGTGACCCCTTGCTTGTCGAGCAAGTGCTCTACCAGCTGAGCTAATCGCCCGGAATCTTGGAGCGGAAGAACATACGCCGGGTTTGCGGCGAGGGCAACGCGCGCGGGGTGGCAGCGCCGCTCAGGGCTTCTTGCGGCCGCTCTTCCCCACCAGCGTCCAGAAGCGGCGCTCGTCGAGGAGCGTGATGCGGTGGCCCTTCTCGGCGAGGCGCTTGATCTCCATGAGCTTGAGCCCCGCGTCGCGGCCCGCGGCCTGGAGCGTGTTCGGCCGCCCGCGCACGAGCACGGTGGTCTTGAGCGAGGGCCCACCGTGGACCGAGGCACCGGCCCGGCGCGCCGCGCGTGCGGCGTCCGCGCGTGGGCGGCTCAGGATGCCGGTGAACGCCAGATGCACGCCCTTCAACGACCGCAGTGCTCCCGAACGCAGTTCACGCGGCGGGTTGCGGAGCGCGTGGATCAGCTCGTCGGCGCTCTCGTAGCGCTTGCGGCGTTCGCCGATGCAACGGTGGACGATCTCCTTCAGGTGATCCGTGCACGGCAACCCACGGATCTCCGCCGTGCGCACGCGGACGCTGGCGTCGCCCTTGACCAGCATGCCGATCAGCTGGCCCATCTGGTAGACGTCGTCTCGCGCCTGCCACTTGGGCACGGCGCCGACGAGGATGTCGGTCGGCGCGGTCATCCGGTTCATGGTCCGCGCCACCACGCCGCCGCGATCACTCTGGTGGCGGGCGATGCCGAAGTCGCCGAGCTTCAAGCACGGCCCCTCGCACACGAACACGTTCATGGGCGTAAGGTCACGGTGCAGGAGGTGGCCGCGGTGGAGCTTCCCCAGCACCTCGAGGATGCCGGCGATCTCGCGGCGCACGGTGCGCTCCGGCCAGCCCTTGCGCGTGCGGTGCAGGTAGGCGCGCAGGTCGCCGTGGCGCGCGAACTCGAGCGCCAGGCAGTAAAGGATGCGGCCATCGTCGCGCGTCAGCGGGAAGACGTCGAAGATGCGGATTGCCCGCGGGTGCCCGGCCAGGAGCTGCCCGAAGTACGCCTCGCGCAGCCAGCCGTCGATGCGCGGGCTCGCCTTCAAGCACAGGGTCGCGTCCACCTTGGAGGAGTTGCCGAGGCGCTGGGCGAGGAACACCTGGCCGAAGCCGCCCTCGCCGAGCAGGCGGTCGATCACGAACCGGAGCCGGCTCTCGGGGCTGGCGACCACCTCGCCGCGCGCGAGGTACGCGTGCGCGGGATGCAGGCGCTCGCGGGTGGCGATGGTCCGCGTGGTGGCGGTCGAGACGTGCTTCACCGGGCGTCCTCCCCTGACGCCCCTATCATGCACGAACGGCCGCGCCGGTGTGGGCGCGGCCGTTCGCGGTCTCGATTTGCCGGTACAGAGTCTACCGGTAGAGCTTCTTGATCTCGCTCCAGGTCGACTTCTTCGCCGCCACCGGGCCCGTCAGGTACTGGATGTCGTTCCACGTCGCGTTCATGCCGTGCGGCTGGCCGATGATCTGCACGAACATCTTGACGTGGCCGCCCGCGTACCAGGGGTTGAGAGCGCCCCACTGGCCGTGCGGCGGGTCCTCGGCCGGGTTGCCCTGGTCGAACGCGATCAGGCCGCTCGTGTAGTTCGTGCTCGCGTAGCGCACGTTGTACACGATCGCCGCCGGCGACACCGACGACAGCCCGTTCGGCAGGTAGGAGATCCCGAGCTGGATCGGCGTGTTGTTCACATAGTGCAGGCCGAACGAGCCGGTGAACGAGAAGAACGGCATGCGGCCGCCGAAGCAGGCGATCTCGCCGTCCGTGGTGCGCACGTTGAACAGACCATCGGCGTCCGGCGACCACCACGGCGACATGTTCAGGCCGCCCTCGCCGGTGCCGTCGAGCGTCATCGTGCACGAGTACTCGAACGTGTCCCCGTTGATGAACTGCTCGGCGTTCGTGCCGTCGGTGGAGAACCGCCACGTGTGCAGGTTCGCGAAGCCGGCGCAGAACGGC
>Ga0209811_10000184_pt1 | contig 29269 bp, 24 predicted proteins | sample Coa_R1_6_FD_187161 | JGI IMG/M metagenome (GOLD analysis project Ga0209811, IMG submission 187161) | Surface soil microbial communities from Centralia Pennsylvania, which are recovering from an underground coalmine fire. - Coalmine... | ecosystem: Environmental > Terrestrial > Soil >... | reverse complement strand
AGTCCGCCGGTCATGACGTGCCCGTAGTCGTGGGCGCCGCTGGAGTTGTGGTAGCCCGCCAGCAACAATGTAGCCAAAGGCTTCTATGCATACTGTTTCAGATCGCAGGACTGGATCCCCAAGTCTTGCGCTGCTTTTGAGCCTCGCGTTCGCGGGACTCGTGCCGTTGCTCTGGCTATTGCGATGACCCCCTTAAGGGAGAGGCGCTTCTACTTCCTCCAGCACCCACTTGTCGGGTGCCTCCAGATGGCAGTCGTACCCATAGAACCGGCCGTGAAACACGTGCTGAAAAAGACAAGCTCTCTGTCCGCGCATGACCGGATTGCCTTCGACTTCCTGAAAGTCTCCGTCCGGGGTAGCAGCCGCGAACACCTTGACCTGCCATTCCCCCTCAGGGTCCGTGGTGTAACGGTGCGGATAGATTTCCGTCGCCAGAAAATATGCCCCCGTCTTCTTACCTGAACCGTCCTTGGCATTCTTGAGGTAAAGCAGGGTCGGCGCCGCCACCGTGTCAGTGGTCGTCATCAAAACTTTTTCAGGCGCAGCGTCGAGTTCCTGTACCGACTTCGCATTCTTGCTGATGATCTCGAAGTGATCGTGATCGTTGCCGCGATAGAACGTCAGGTAAAAACGACCGGAGGGCGGGTCTCGAAATAAATTCGGGTTCTGATTACGCTGGTTGGGAACACCCTGCACGAGGATCTTTTCTTCCTTCAAATGAATGCCGTCCTCGGAAGATGCAAGCACGATGTGACTGCTGGGCGTGTCGTATTCGCGGGTCACTGCGAAATAGAGCGTGCTCGGGTGTTTCGGATCTGCCTTGGATAGCACCGAAGGCCAACGCGCATTTGTCCACAGTGGGTTGCCTTCGTACTTTGTCCAATTCACAAGATCATTGCTGCGAGCCAAGCCGACGCCGCGTCCTTCGTTGAGCCCATACCAGCCCCAGTAGCGGAATCCTCCGCGCTTCATCTCCAGCACGCTCATCGTGTGCGGGAACTCATTGCCTTCCCAGGCCTGCGCGTCGGCCAATACGTGACGCGGCGTGGTCAGCTTGAGATATGGCACTTTCGCCGTCGGATTCAGCGCTGGCGAGCTTTGAGCGAAGGCAGATACAGAGGCGCTTATGATTGCCAGCAAACTGAATATCCGTGAATAATCGCGAATCAGCATCTTCTTTGTCCCCCACCATTCTTAGGTAACGGCTTCGGAGGCAATCTTTTTCAAGCTAACCGTCGCGTTGGTAATGAGCGGTTTTGCCCAGAAGCCCACCGTCAAAACACATCCAAATGTGAAATACAGGAAACACAACCCCGCTCGCAGGCCGAAGTGATCGCCGATACGCCCGATAATCACGGGCGCGACCGCGCCCCCCATGATCCCCGTGCTGAGAATTCCTGCGAATGGACCGTGATGCTCTGAAACGGAATTCAACGCGAGCGAAACCAGCACCGGCCACATGATGGAAGCAAACAGGCCAACGGCAGGAAATGCATACAGAGCGACTTGCGCCGAGCCAAACAAAGCCGCGCTTAGACAGAGCAGAGCAAGGACCGAAAATGCGATTAACACTCTGCGGCTGTCGAAAATCTTTAGCAGGCCCATGCCGATGAAACATCCCGCCGTCAACAATCCCCAAAACCACGACACAGCCGCGGCGCCTGTCGTATGCGGATCATAGCCGTGATATTTCGCCAGAAACTCCGAAATCCAGTTCGCCGTTCCCTGCTCCGATCCAACATAAGCAAACACGCTGAGAAAGAAGAACCACACAATCGGCTTGCGCAGGAGCTCACGGTACATCTGCCAGGAGCCCGCGCTTTCATCCTCTTTGCGCTGAACCTTGGGAAATCGTGTGAAAACCAGGAGCACAACCATGAGCAATGTTGCTACTGCGAAGATCCAGTACATCGATGCCCATGGAAGATCACGGGGCGTAAGCTGACTAAACAAACGCAATGGAAAGCTCTGTGCTTTTGCGGGGTCTCCGAGGTTGCTCACCAGGTAGGAATAAATTCGGGGGCTTATGAATGAAGCCAGTCCGAAGATCAACTGTGCAAACGCTGAATTGAAAGCGAAGTGCTCTTCTCCGCCCGACACGCGCAGCAACGGGTTGACTGCAACCTGCAAAGTAGCCATCCCAGCGCCCATTACGAAGAGTGAGCCCAGCGCCACGGAGTAAGACGGGAAGAGCGCGAAACTGAGCGATCCAAGAGTGGCGGCCACGAAGGCGGTGATCATCACTGGCTTTTCTGAGTACTTCTCCACCCAGAATCCTGCCGGAATCGACATCACGCCATACGCAATAAAGAAGAAGAAGCCCAGGAACGCAGCGGCCGCGAGGCTGACATGAAAATCACGAATGATGTCGGGAATAATCGGGCCAAGGATGTTCGTGACCAGAGACATCACGAAGAACACCAGGAAAACCAACCCGACCATGAAGCGGCTGCGCGTCATATGTTTGTTGTCGATCCGTTACTCCGTAGTTGTCACTTTCGTGGCCAGTTCGAACTTCCCAGGCTCGCGTCCCGCCAGCACCGCCAGGGCCAGCGTGATCATTTGCACTGGCAAGATTTCGAGAATGTTGCGGACGCTTTCCCCATAGTCGGGAAGTCGAAAGCACTCCATCGTTCCGTCTACGCCGACCAGTTCGGCCTTCCCACCTTGTGCCTTCATGTCAGCAAAGAGTCTGCGATTCAGATCGCGAGTCTTGGCATCACCAGAGAAGACAGCGACAAACGTTTCTTCACTAAGCATCTCAAAGGGACCATGGCGGAACGCTGCGCTGCTCATGCCCTCCGCATGAAACAAGTCCGCTTCTTTCACGATTAACGCGCCTGTACCGACTGCTGCCAGGGATGCTCCTCTGCCGACAAAAAAAAGATGGCAAATGTTGTTGAGCTTCGCGGCCAGGCTCTCCACATACCCCTTCCAGTCAGCCAGGTAGGAGGCCGCCGCAGGTGAGGCATCTTTGAGTTCGCGACGGGTAAGCTTGGCATCCCGCTCGCACAACACGTCTCCCAGCCACTTCAACGCCATGAGCGCCGTGACGTATGTTTTGCACGAAACCGAAAACTCATTCCCCGCCTGGGTTAGCAACGCTGCGCTCGCATGTTTGGCCAGAACGCTGTCGGGTGTATTCGTCACCGCGATCACGGCGGAACGCTTGCGATTCACTGTGGTCAAACGGACCATCTCCGCGCTTTGGCCAGATTGAGACACGGCAACGATCAGCGTTTCGGGATCAAAAAAGCGCTTTTTGTAGTGGACCAGTTCCGACGTCTCCACCATGATGGCCGTATACCCGTGGCTGATGAGTTGCAAGTTGAGTGGGTGCAGAGCGTGAAACGACGATCCCATGCCGGTCAGCACGATGCGTTGAAACTTGCCCTTGCCCAGCCGTCCGGCCAGACTCTCAAGTTCCTTTGAACGCCCCAAATTCGCCAGAGTATCTTCCAGCGCTTGGGGCTGATCCAAAATGTCCCGGAGGTATGCGCCTTCGATTACTTTGAAATCAGTCGTCACTTCTGGCCTCCCGAAGCAAAGCGGTGATGCCAGACTCTGGCGGCGCCAATCAGATTGGCATCGTCACCCAAAGAGGCCAGAGCCAGTTCCGTTTTCTCGAAGGGGACATACCTGCAACTTTCGCGAATCACCTTGCGAATACCACCCATAAAGAGGTGAGCGCTTTTCATGACACTGCCACCCATCACAATCGCGCCCGGCGTGAATAAAACGATGAGATTGGCCAATCCGAGGCCTAAGTAGTAAGCTTCGCGTTCCACGGCGCGCTGGGCCAACGCATCTCCTGCCTGCGCAAGCTCGCAAATTTTCTTTGCAGAGAGCTCTTCACGATGAGCGTAGTCCGCTGGTGCCGTGGCCTTCACCCACTCCGCCATTGCCGGCCCAGCCGCGAGTGATTCCCAACAGCCGTGAAATCCGCACAGACACGGGGGACCGGAAGCATCAATCACGTGATGCCCCAACTCGGGGTGCGCATGATCGACGCCGCGATAGAGTTTTCGATCAAGAATGATGCCGCCGCCGATTCCTGTCCCGACCGTGACGTAAATCAGACGGCTCTTGTCTTTACCCGCACCCCATCCGGCCTCCCCAAGGGCAGCGGCATCCGCGTCATTCTCCATGGCCACCCTGACTCGGAATAATCGACCAAGGTCCGCAACGACGTTGCAGCCCTGCCAGCCTGGAAGAAAGTTCACGTCCCCAATTTCTCCGGTAAACGGATCCACAGGGCCCGTGCTGCCAATCCCGATTCCGCGAATCTCCACTCCGCTCTCCTGCAAAACCTGCCGCAGCGAATCGGCCGTGCGATCCAACGCACGAGCGTAGCCGAGTGCCGCGCAGGTTGGGGTCTCGCGGCGGGCAAGCACATGACCATCATCGTTCACGATGCCGACCGCGATCTTCGTCCCCCCGATGTCAACCGCTCCGATCATCATCCGCTCCAAGGCAACTCAGAATCTCGCAACCGGCTACTCACTCCACTCCACCACAGCGCCCTCGTACGGCTTGATTTCCATCTTCCAGACTTTATCGCCCAATTGAAGGGGCGACGCGCCATCGGGCGTGATCAAGCGCAGCGAGTGAATTGGAAGCCGCGTTCGAACGGAAACCAAACTTGCCTCGTGTCCATGGTTTACCAGTACCGCATAGCCACGACGAGTTCCCTGCAGTGCGGAAACTTCTACGGAAGGCTGGTCGGCGCGGAAAAGCGGTTCCAACCCCACCCATGTGCGGAACGAATCATAGATGCGATGCGTGAACTCGGCTTTTTCAAAGACCGAGGGAACCGCAGTCAGGTAAGATTCGAGCGGGTACGCGGACAGCAGCGTCTTGCCCTTGCCGACGGAATTTGTCACCAGCGCCGGATGACCGTCTTGATCGACAGCGATCACCTTACCGCCCTTGATTTCCAAGATCGAGCCCCAATACTTCTGAGTACCGGCCGGCAATGTGTAATGGAACGTATCGCCTTCTTTGAGCGTCCCGAAATGCGCGACGACTTTCAGCGTAACCTCGGGTGTGGTGATGGAGTCCACCATCCGCGCGCCAAAGAGACCTTCCATGTTGGGAATACCCGCGTCTGCTGAGATCGACGCGTACAGAAACCCTCCGTCTTCTACGTACTTTTTAGCTTTCTCATAGAAGTCGGTGTGCACATGAACTAGAAAGGGATCGCTCGTGCTGGTCAGCGGGTAAGGCAGCAACACCATTGGCCGCTTTGCCCAGTCGCCATACTCCCGTGGGAAATCTGCTTTGAGTCCTGCGCGATGCGCGAGGATGAATGCACTCAGTACCGAGCCCATGAGTCGTCGACTGTCTCCATTGCTGTCAGTTGCGGGCTGCCCGGGCACAGCGTCGCGATCTTCGGTCGAGATGTACGGAATCACTTCCGGACCTGTGAGGCCGAAGCGAGAGAAATCTCCGTGAGGCTTAGCCCACTCGTCTGGAATCACAATGGCAGCATCAGCCGGCGCAGGTTTCACACTCGCCAGATCGAGTTTCCCGACTACCTGCTCTACCCTCTTAAATTCGCGGGCGAGCGGCTTATCCTGCCGGTCCCACGTGACCATGCCCCAACCAGTTTCCTGAGGCGTTCGAAGATAAGGCACTTTGCGAAACTGCTCGGGAGCCGTATCGCTGTAACACCAAAGATCGACTCCGATCGCGCCCGCTCCAATTCCCGAATAAATCATGGCGCGGTCGTAAGCTGCCACGATCTCTGGACCGTACTGAGCTGTCGAACCGCCCATCTCGTGGATCATCACCGGACGGCCTGCGCCTCCCGAGATACCAATTTCGAAGGCAGCTCCATAGGTTCCGCGCTCGGAAAGCATCGGGTCGGGATAGAGGTCCTGGTTGTAGATCGTGAACGGATGAATGCTGAAGAAGTCGACTTCGCGGGCAATGTTGTCGGCTCGGAACGGTCCGTGCGACAGTTCCTGCCCGCTAGTCCCGATGACAATGGGATGAAGATGATCCTGGCGCCGGATGCCGCCCGCGATCAATCGAGTCCAATTGATGGCCATCGCATCCGTGGTCTGGCTTCCTACAATCCACAGGGGCGGTTCGTCGTTCAGATCCCACCCGAGGATCGCGCTCTCGTTCGCATAACGCCTTCCAAATTCCTCGGCCAGGTTGGTCTCCAGCCGCAGCATCTCCGCATCTGCATGCGGATGCCGCCCATGCCGCCACGGCACATCCCAGTAGGCCTCGCCCACTTCTCCTCCGATAAATAAAGAGGGATGAAGGTATATCCGATATTTGTGTGCCAGCGAGACCAGGTAATCGAGTTGCTGAAACGCTTGCGGATTGTAGTCGCCCGGCCGGGGCTCGAACCACGCCCACAGCATGTCGAAGCGCACGATGCTGTAACCAAGCTGCGCCATCTTCGCGAAGTCCGCGTCGATATCTTTCGGATCCCATTGCACCGGCCACTGCATGGCCGCCTTTGCGGGCACCCAGTGCGCGCCCATCGGAATAAAGCGATGACCATCGTGTGTGAAGTACGTTCCGTCCAGATGCACTGGCGGCAGGATGGTCGATGCCAGCGACTTGTTTTGTTCCGCAGACTTGGCCTGTCCACTCGCCTGACCGACGACCGCACCGACGCACACCACGCATGCCAGCGTCGCAAAGAGACCTCGCCAACCGCCCCTAAGCCATCTTGTTGTCATACTCTCCGTTCCCGTTGTCACGTGGTCGCAACTTCAGTTCGCATTGAAACTCACGTTCTAAAAGAGGTCGCCTCGGCGAGATCGTGCGTATTCTGTGGTTCCAGGTATTCGTTCTCCTCGGTTTGACCGATGGTGTGCTGCCAAGTGTAGGCATTCAGCATGCTCCATCCGGAGGAGAAGCGCTTTTCCAACTTCACTTGCAAGCCGTGGCTGATGGAACCGTACCGATGAGTCTCGGTACGAATGCCCGCGACGTTCGGCACCGTGCTGAAATAAGGACGGCCGAAATTTGCGGTCGCATCCGAGAAGTTGGTGTCCAGTGGCAACACAGGCTGATTAAGATTGCTCAGAAATGCCAACTTCACGCCGCGGGTGCCGACATACGCCACTTGCAAGGCCATGTCTTTGACCAGCGAACGTTCAATATTGAGGTTCCATTCCTCGATGTATGGCGTCGGAGTATTGAAGAACTCCGCGCTCGTGCGCCCACTCGGATCCTGCACAGTGGGATAGCTAGGAGTCGGAAAGACTCCGGTCGACAACCTGGATCCCGGAGTGCTCGCCGGATTGTTGATGCTCTGGCTGAAGAACAGGCCGGTCGGATTGTATGCAAGTTCAGTGTCATTCTGATCGGCCTGCATATCGTAGAAGATCCCGAAACCGCCTCGTACCACTGTCCTGTTGTTGTTCCACGGCGTATACCCGAAACCTACGCGGGGAGCAAAATTGTTCAGGTCCTTTTTCACATTGCCAGACCGAAACTACCTACGACGAACAGGACATCCCGATCGAATACAGCGTCTCGCTCTTGCGTGGCGATCGCTACACGGCGTCCGTTATATCCGTGCGAAAAAGATGAGGACATCGCTCGAGCAGATGCACTGGCCCGATGGTTGCAGTCACGCGCATGTTCAAACGGTCTCATTCGCTCCTGCGGTGATCTGGTTGCGAACATCCCATAGCTCTTTGTAGAAAAGATGTTCCATCCGCTGATGAAGGACTTCGACCGGCGTTCCCATGGTACCGACCACCCCACCGCCAATAATGCGCTGGGCCAGTTTGAGATGATGGAAGCGGAACAGGTGCATGCGCTCATCGAAATCAAGCATGCGTTCGGCCACATCATGAAGGCCAAAGAACTCATCGTGACGGCGATAAAGTTCGATCACTGATAAGTTGGCCTGCTTCAGTTGATGATCAAAGGCTTGGCCGAGCCGGGGTCCAATATGCAACAGCGCGAGAAATCCGGGAGAATCCAGGCCACTGCCATGACCCAATCCTCCGCGAATAATGTGGTAGTCGTACGGTGTGATGGTTTCCAGCACATGCAGCATGGAGACGGGATACTCCAACTCCATGTGGGCGCGCCGCATCAGCCGAGCGGCATTCGGAAAGTCACCCCGCTCTACGCACTCAAGCGCCCTTTCGATTTCAAACGCAGCACCCTTCATCAATAGCTCGGAAGCCTGGTGGACGACCTGAAAGGTCATCTCGTCCGGATGACTGAGTTCTGCCGTAATCTTCTGCAGTGCCAGCAGCTCGTCGGTGCGCAGGTAGCGTTCGTAATCGGAGCCGCCCTGGCCGGGTAGGATGGGTTTCCGTAGTTCTTCTGCTTTATCCATGCAGTGTGCGAGGTCCTTTGGCGTCATGTGCGTGCTCAGAAATCGTATCACTCAAGCGACTTGTGAGACGTCATTCCTCAAGGCGGCTGATAGACAACTTGAATGGCTGAGCAATAAACTTCTTGGGGGCGCCGCCGTCTGCGAATCCACCCTTTCCTATGAGACTCGTTACTTTCGAAAATTCTGTTCGACAATCGCGTATTGGCGCCCTGACAGGCGGCGATCGAATCGTTGACCTCAATTCTGCCTACGCTCTCTACCTGCGAGACGTTCTGCAGGAGGGCGCCTATGCGCGACTGGCGGATGCACTGGTACCCACCAATATGCGTGCACTGTTCGAGGGCGGCGACACCAGCCTCGAAGCGGCTCGGACCGCAGTCAAACACACCCAGAGCCAGGATGCCGATGCGGCAGGCGTGCACGGCGAACCTCTCTCTTATGCGGTCGCAAATATCAGTTTGAAGGCGCCGATCCTACCAAAGAAGTTCTTTCATACAGCAGGGAATTTTCGGGAGCACCACGAGGAGGCAACCAAGGCTGGGTTCTCGCATCCGGTGATGCCATGGATCGTCTTCTTCCAGAATGTGGACGCCATTATCGGCCACGACGAGCCCGTTATTTATCCCGAGCACCTTACGCAAGAACTGGACTACGAACTGGAATTGGCGGTGGTGCTGAAAAAAGGTGGCAAGCACTTCACTCCTGAACAAGCTGGCAGCCACATCGGCGGATATGTCATTTTTAACGACATCACCGCACGCGACATCCAGCGGCGGGAAATGAAGTCTGGCGTTTTCAGCTTCTGCAAGGGCATCGACACGTTTTGCCCCCTGGGGCCTTGGATCGTAACGGCCGACGAAATTCCGGACCCTCACAACTTGGCGATGGAACTGCGCGTTAACGGTGAATCCCGTCAGCGCTCGCATTCCGGGAAAATGTCGGTCAAGATCCCTGAAATTTTGTCCCACTATTCGCCGATGGGTTACAGCGCTGGGGATGTCGTCTCAACCGGCACGGTGTCAGGTGTGGCCGCATTCAGTGGTGACCCCAAGGCTTGGTATTTGAAGCCCGGGGACGTGATGGAGTGTGAGATTGAGAAGATCGGTATTTTGCGCAATCGAGTAATTTCCTGGCGGGAAGCTTACGGTCAAAAGCCGGCGGCAATGGCAACACAGGAAGCCCTGAGGTAGCAATTTCAAGATGACCGCGACAAACAAGGATCAAGTCTGGGTCAGCGAGCTCAATACACGCCCGGAAATTCGATCCGCATTTCCGAAGACTCCCGTTCGCCTTTACGACACGACGTTGCGAGACGGCGAGCAGACCGTCGGCGTGGTTTTATCGCCTCAACAGAAGCTGGAAATCGCCCGTCACCTGGACCTTCTGGGCGTGAGCCGCATCGAGGCCGGTTTCCCACGTGTTTCCGCGGAGGATGGCGAAGCCATTCAACTCATGCAAGCGGCGGGGTTGAAAGCCGAGCTTTGGGGATTCTCGCGCGCGGTGAAGGCCGATGTCGAAGAGCTCATCCGGCTGGGTTTGCGCGCTTCCGTGATTGAGGCTCCCACCAGCGACATCAAGCTGAAAGCATACGGAATCACACGCGAAGAGGTACTCCGTCGTGTCTCCGAAGCCGTGACGTTCGCGAAGCAGAATACGATTACCGTCGCTTTTTTTGCCGTGGATGGCACACGAACAGACCTTGAGTTCTTGCAGAAGGTCTACACAACGGCACTCGAAGCAGGCGCGGCTGAAATCGTAGTGGTTGATACCATCGGCGCTTGTGGACCCGAAGCGGTTGAGTTCCTGGTTCGCCAGACTCGCGAATGGGTTGGCCCGCACGTCCCTGTCCACTTCCACGGACATAACGATTTTGGAATGGCCACGGCGTGCGCAGTGGCTGCCGTACGGGGTGGCGCATCCTGGATTCAAGGCACGATCAACGGAATGGGAGAGCGTGCCGGCAATGCGGACATCTGTGAGATCGCACTGGCGCTGCGCTGCCTCTACGACGTTCCCGTCGTGCTGGACCTGACCAAGGTCCGCGAAGTCTCGGAAGTGGTGCGGAAGGCCGGAGGATACACTCTGGAAGCGTGGAAGCCTCTAGTGGGCGAGAATCTTTTTATGCGCGAGAGCGGTGCAGTCGCGAGCCAGTTCCACGTTCCTGAGGCGATCGAGCCTTATTCATCGGAACTCGTAAATGCCCAGCGGCATATCGTACTCGGCAAAAAGAGCGGCCTCGACAGCATTGATCTCAAGGCGAAAGAGCTAGGTATTACGTTTCCCCAGGACCAGCGCGGTCCGATTCTCGCTGCGGTTAAGAAACGAGCCATCGCGAAGAGGGGGCTGCTGTCTGACGAGGAGTTCCGCCAGATCGTCGACGAGTTCGCCGGGGCCTTGAAGCACTGACTACTGCCTGAAGTGCGGCAGCACCGCCTCACCAAACAACTTCGCCTGGCCGGTGCGGTCGTCTCCCCAAATTTCCAGCATGATGTGGGTGCAACCTGCCGCACGGTATTCCTCGAGGCGCTCAATGCATTCGTCTGGAGTGCCCGTGATTGCACATACCTTGTGCAGGATCTGATCGGTGACAGCGCTAGCGGCGGCTTTCCTGCCACCTTTCTCCATTGCATCCGCAACCGGTTGAAGTTCCTCGAACGTTAAGCCCGCACACTGCAACAACGCATCCGCAGAGCCCTTGATGTTCTGTACTTTGTTCGCCAGGTACATGGCTGCCTGTTCGCGTGCGCCTTCCTTGCCTTTTTTCGAATCTCGACCGATGCTGCCCACGATCACCGACCCTACAATCAGCTTCGCGGGATCCTTCCCCGCCTTGCTCGCCCCTTCCTCCATGTTCTTGCGCGAATGCCGCACGAAGGCTGGCGTAGTGATGCTTGCCGTCAAAAGGCCGTCGCCGATGGACCCTGACATTTTCTGCAGCACGGGCCCTGTCGCCGCTACATAGATGGGCGGAATTCCACGTGGTGTGTGCGCGTCATCCTTTAATGGCGGCACGCTCGCCTGAAACACCTTCCCCTGATATTGAAATGCGTCACCCTGGAGCACTCCCTTCACGATTTCGATACTTTCGTGCATGACCGTGGCCGGACCAACTTTCTCCCCTTCGCCTTCGCCGATCTCCTTCATAAAGATCTTTGAGGCTCCCAAGCCCAACATGAAGCGGTCGCCGGCCAGATCTTGCATGACGCGCGCTTCCATGGCAATCTGCACCGGATGTCGCGTGTAGGGGGAGATGATGCCCCAGCCAAGTTGAATCCGTCTCGTCGCGGAGGCGATCACCGAGAGCACAGCAGTGGACGACCTCGCCTCGAACCCGTGTTTGCGCCACCAGGGATAAGCCTCGGCAATCCAGAACGCATCGAAACCCGCCTGCTCACAGGCCGCTGCCATGGCCACTGTTTCGCGCACAGGTTCCATACTGAGTTGCAGAACACCGATGTTGAAGGGAATAGTCATAGTGATCCGATTGACTCTTCTGTTTGCTTACGAATACACGCAGCTCAGTCTGGGTTGGTCCAGGAGTGTTCGAGCCCTTTGATCAGTTCCCACAGGGCACGATTGAGAGGGGTCGGCACACCTGCCTGTTCGCCCCACTTCACAATCGCGCCGTTCATGAAATCGACTTCGGTCTGACGCTTTGCAAGAACATCCTGGAGCATGCTGGCACGGTGTTTCCCGGGTGCGTTCGCACCCTTCTGAACCATCTGGCGAGGATCTCCGTGCAACTTGATGCCGAGAGCATTGGCAACTGCTTCCGCTTCCAAGATCAGGTCTTCGAACAGCTTTTCGGTCGGAGCGAAACGGGTGGCTGCCCCATGATGCAGAAGCGTCAGCGCGCCCACGGGATTGGTCGATGCGTTAAAGATCAGCTTGGTCCATTGCGCTCCACGAGCATCTTGCAACGCAACCGTATTCATTCCCGAGCGTGTCATCAGGCCCGCCAATTCCTCCACGCACGGCATGGGCGTCTGCGTCGGCTCGAATGGTCCGATCCAAGTGTCGCCCTTGATGTCGTAACCGATGTGCCCGGGGGCGATCGGATGGCCCGCAGGAAAAGTTGTCCCTCGAATGACGTACTTCACATGCTCGGCAAGGATCTCCTCGTTCCCCACTCCGTTCTGGACCGAGCAGACCGCCGAACCCTCACCAAACGCGCGAGCCGCCTGCGCAATCGCGTGTTTCGTGTGAATCGCCTTGGTGGCAACAATGCCGTAGTCGCATGGCGGGAGTTCGTTCGGATCGCTGGTCGCGTGAACCGTTGCTGTGAATTCTTCTGCACCCGAGAGTCGGAGCCCGTTCTTGCGAATCGCCTCCGTATGCTCTTTCCATACGTCGTATGCCCACACCTCGATCTCCCCGGCTTTGGCCAGGTGGGCCGCAAACAAGCTGCCGACTGCTCCGCAACCAACAATGCAAATCTTCATACTAAGGGGCTTCCGCGATTCCTGCCTCGCATGTTCAACGGCTTGCGGTTTCTGGTGTCTCCTGGCCGGCAAAAAACTTCCACGGAACCTGGGCAAGGCACTCCCCCTCGGTCTTGCCAATGCGATACGTGTCTTGCGTGTAAAGGCAGACCTTGCCATCGCGATCGACCACCTGAGGGTGGAGGGAGAAAATCATGTTTTCTTCCAGAGGCACCTCGCTCTTGGCGCCAATCGCCGGATATTCGAGCATGGTCGTCCCAATGGAGTGCCCGGAGAGGTGTCCCAGCGTGAAACCGTGCTTCGAGAATGTCTCGGCCACCACTCGATGAACGTTGCTCGCGAGTTCGCCGGTGCGCATCAGTTTGCGTGCTGCTTCCAGAGCTGCGGGATACGCATCCGCCATCTTTTGAGTAGTCGCGCTCGGCCTGCCTCTAAGCAAAGGGCGCGAGAATTCGACCCAGTATCCTCCGGCACCCGTCACCTCTAGCGAGTACAACAGAAGATCGTTAGCTTCGACGATTCGCTTTCCAGGAACTTTAAAGAACGCCTCTGCCTCGCCATGAGCACCCGAGAGAAGAATATTCATCATGCGGGGTCCGGCCCCGCGCGCAAAAAAGCGTTCCACCGCAGGCGCCATGATCTCCGCCTCGGTCTTACCAGGCGCATATGCTTTAACCAGCGCCCAGAATCCATCGAGGATAATATCCATGGCATCGCGCACCTCGGCCAGTTCCTCTTCGCTCTTTACCGCGCGCGCTGAATCGAACTGCGTGTCGAAGGGAATGAGTTCCAGCGAGCCGTTCGAAAGTTCCCGGTAGTCCCGAACTGCCATCACAAAATTCATGCCGTACACGCCAAGCTTCTTCCACTTCCGCTCAAGAACAACGTCACGGATCCACTGGCCGGGCACTTCGGGCCAAACATGATCTTTTACCCAGGGCTTGCCCTTATCGCCGATCCAACGCGCTTCGCGAGGGAACACAAGCGTGGGCTCGCCCTCGAGCGGAAACAGAACATATACATAGCGGTGAACGATCTCGAACCCCGACATGTAAAACACCGCGCCCTCAAACCCGGCGTATTGATTGCCGCAGACCAGCAGGGCGTCCAGTCCTGCCTTCTCCATGTGCGCGCGGACATTCTTGTACCGCCGTTCAATTTCTTTCTGACTTGGCACGTCTTACCTCGGGGCAAATTGGCCCGCTATGATGCGACTCCACAAAGGTCCGCAGCCGTTAGTGCGTAGATCTTCGTTATATCGACCAGCGTCTGAATCTTGACCTTCTCCCCTTCTTTGTCTCGCGGGCCACTGGAAGGTCCATAGTTCACGGTATCTACACCGTAGCGGCTGAGAACGCTCGCATCCGAGCACCAGGTGACGACTTCCCTCTCTGGAGGCTTGCCCATGATGCGCTCATGATTGGCGTCGATGGCCCGAATCATTTCGTGGCTCTCGTCGATCCGCGCGCCTGGCACAGAGACGTAGGTTTCAAACTCCAGACCAAAGTCGGGATGTTGTTTTTGAAGCTCCAGAAACAGTTGCTGGATCTCGCGGCGTGCTTCATTTATCGGAATGGTGGGCGGAACACGGACATCTAGGAAGAGATCGGTCTTCTCAGGCGTCCGGCTGGCCCGCCATGCATGTCCACCGCGAATTCCGCCGAGATTGACGATCGCCTTCTTACCGCCATGTGCCGCTTTCGCTTCCCAGTTCGTGATCCATTTCAGGATGGGATCCATCAGCGAATGCATCCGGCGTATCGAGTTCATCTCCTCTCGGCCTTCACAGAATGCTGTGTGCACATAAATCCCGGTGCAGGAGATGCGCACCCACATAGAGCCGAAGTGCTCGAGCACAACGTGCATGTCCGTGGGCTCACCTAGAATGCACATGTCCGGAAGAATTCCGTGATTCACCAGGTAGTGTGTTCCGAAACCATACCCTCGGTATTCCTTGCCCTTGAACTCGCCCCACTGTGTTTTTTCGATTTCACCCGCAACCGCTGCGATGATGACGTCACCTTTCAGCCGGATGCCGGCGCGCTGCAATGCCTTCACGGCATGCGTGTAACAGACGAGTGCGCCCTTCATGTTGTAGATCCCGAGGCCGTACAAGAATCCGTTCTTAATCACAGCGTTCGGCTTGTAGCCCAAGCCAGTGAGGAAGTCCTCGCGCCCGGTGTTGGACGTATCCATGTGCCCGTTAAACATCAGGTTCTTGCCACCACCAGTGCCGGTCCAGCGGCCCACCACGTTCGCACGCCCTTCTTCAACCTCCTGCCATGTAACGTGAAGGCCAAGCTCCTGTAGCGCATTCTGCATGTACTGAGCCATCTGCAGTTCTTCGCCGGTAGGGCTCGGAATATTGATCACGTCGCGCGCCATTGCGACGATCTCATCTTCCTTTACCTGGGCCACGATCTTCTCCGCCGCCTGTGGGTTGAGGTTCGTCTTGCGGGCTGTGGTCGGTTTCGACAATGTGTTGCCTATTCCTTGTTAATGTCGATAAGCCAGACGAAAGTCGTCTGGATCGGTACAAAGCTTCTCGTTGCCATTCTCTGTGATCAGGAAATTGTCCTCCAGTCGGAGGCCGCCGCCGCCGGGCCAGTACACTCCCGGTTCAATCGCCAACACCATTCCCTTTCTGATCGTGCCGGTCCCCGCCTGATGCGCAAACGGAGGTTCGTGCGCCCTGGCACCGACGCCGTGACAGATCGCATGGGACGGCTGCCCTGGATATCCGCCTTCCGTGATTCGTGCGCGAACCAGACGATCCAACTCAGGGAAACTCGCTCCATGACGTGCGAACGTTATCGCTTCGTTGAACACGCTCAGTAAGAGGTCCAGAAGTTTCTGATACGGCGTGGTCAGAGTTCCCGGACACGCATTCTTGGTGAGGTCGGTCCAGTAGCCATCCGCACACACCCAGATTTCGAAGAGTGTGGGTTCGTTCTCCTGGATGGGCCGGTCACCGGTCGCCGTGAAAGTGGCGATTCCCTTCCCCGACCAGACGAGAGTGAATGCCCGAGCCATCTCCACCTTGCCTTTGTATCCAACGCCGAGACCATGCACGAAGCCCTCGTACATGCCCCCAACCTCGCTTTCCTTCATCCCCGGCTTCATGTGTTCGCGGGTGTAGTCCATGGCCACCGCGGCCAGTTCGTTTGCCAGGCGCATGCGCTCGACTTCCTGCGCCGTCTTGATGGCACGGGCTTCACTCAACAGAGGCGTTGCGTCCACGACTTGACCGGAGACCTTGCGAAAAGCGTCGAAAAAGAACTGCGTCGGAGTGGTGGGCTCTGCCACCATGCGATCGGCGCTCTGGGTTCCCATGTTGAGTTCAACCGCAACCTTCTCTGTGAGACCGCGCTGCTTTAATGTCTCCAAAGCCAGATCGAGGGAGCGGAACGGAGCAGGTCTCGGGTCGCGCTCGTCGTATCCTTTGAAAAGCTTGAGATCCTCCGTCCACGAATTACGCTGAGCGTCCGCCAGCTGGGGCTCGAGAACGATCAGGGTAGGCTCGCCCTCTTGCGGGAAAACCACGGCGTCATATCCCTTCATGCACCAATAGTTGGTGAGATACAAGACATTGTCAGGCGCGCGGACGACGAGTGCGCTGACGTCCTGATCCTTCATCAGGTCGCGCACCCGGTTCAGCTTCGCCTCATCCTTGGGCCAAGCCACGTTTGTTTCCCTCAAGCCGGCGTCTGTCTCGAATCAATGCGTACCCGCTCCCTCATGTGCAGCCACGGGCCGATTCTCATCCTTGAAAGTCCAGCCCGCCTCCTTGGCTTTGATGAGACGGTAGATGGCTGTGTGCAAGGGGGCCGGAATGTGTGCACGTTCCGCTTCACGCGCAATGGCTCCACTCAGAAAATCCACTTCGGTCGGCGACTGCTGTCGTACATCCGAAAGCATCGACGGCGGATGATTCGTTATTGCACCAATCTTGTTCATCGCCCACGGGTCCTCGTGGAGCACGATCCCGGCAGCAGCAGCCACGCTCTTCCCTTCTTCAATCAATGCATGCAGCATGTGCCCTAGATCGGAGAACTCGGCCTCCGCCGCAAAGTGGGGGGAGTGCGGAAGCCCCGTTAGGGCCGAAACTCCGTTCACCGAACCGTTGAAAATTAACTTTGACCACTGTGCCGGACGAGCATCCTGCAGCGCCTCCGCCTTTAGCCCGCTCTGCACGAGCAGGTCCGCAGCCTCCTGCACTACTGCAAATGGCGTGTTGCGAGGCTCAAATGGACCAAGCCAGGTCGCAGTGTTGAGCTCGTACTGGACATGCGTATCGCTGTGCCGCGTTCCGCTCATGAATGTTGTCCCGCGGATGACCTGCCCACGGGTATACTCCGCGATGATTTCCTCGCTGCCCAAGCCATTCTGGGCTGAAATCAAAGCCCCGCGATTAAACCGGTCGCCGGCCGCCGCAATAGATTCCTTCACCTGCGTCGCCTTGGTCGCCACGATTCCGAAATCGAACTCTGGCAATCCTCGAGGATTGTCGGTCGCCCGTAGCGTCACCGAGAAATTATGTGTTCCAGACACTGTCAGTCCGTCGCGGTTCAGAGCCTCGGCTTGTTCCTTACGGCGCACGAGAACCCAAACCTCCGCCACACGCGCCAGATGCGCAGCGTACAGACTGCCGATCGCGCCGCACCCGATGATGCAGACTCGCTTCATGCGCTCACTTACGGTCGTCGCTCTACCTTTACCACATCAGCCATTCGGCCAATTTCCCCCTTGAGGGCGCGAAACAAGGTGTCTGCATTGTTGAATGAGTCGTCGATAAAGACTCCCTTGTCGAACAATGCATCCTGCAATGCCGCAGAGATCGTGTGGATCGGAGCCGCGCCACCTTCTCCCATGCCCTTCGCCCCGCTGTAGCTGTGGGGTGAGGGCGTCTGGATGTGGCCATATTTCACGAGCGGCATGTTCATTGCGGTGATCGGGATGTAGTCGCTGAAGGTGCTGGTCAACATGTTCCCCACGGCGTCGTACATGCAGTTCTCGAGGAGCGCCGCCCCGATCCCGTGGGCAGTGGCTCCGTATACCTGACCTTCCACGATCGCCGGGTTGATTACGGTGCCGCAATCGTCCACTGCTACATAGTCAAGAATCCTGGGAATGAGAGTATCTCGATCGATCTCGACCATGGCGATGTGCAACTGCGACGCATAGGTCATGGTGAGGTTGCCGTATTTCCTCTTTGTGTCGGGAACCTTGAACGGCGCCCGCCAGATATAGCGGCAATTCAGCGTCACCTCATAAAGCTCGGCCGGCAGCACGGCGCTATTCACGTTGACGATGTTCGCAAGACCCCAATAGTTGATCGACTTCCCGTTCGTCTTCGAGCGAAGCTCCGGTCCTTGTTCGCCCACGCCAAATTCGATCTCCTCAGCCTTGCTCTCGAGCACGAAAGCGCCCAGGCGTATCATTTCAGCCTTCAGCTTTTGCGCGGCGCCATGAACAGCAGAAAGGCCCGAGACCGCAAACTGGCTGGCGTAGGTACCGGAGAATCCAGTGTGCACGTTCCGTTCGGTGTCAAAACCGGTACGCACTGTGATGAGATCGGGACTGATGTTAAGCACATCGGCGACCACCTGGGCCGCTGTCGTTTCATGACCCTGACCTTGAGGACACGATCCGACTGCCACCACGACCTCGCCATAGATATCGAGTTTGCAGTTCGCGCCCTGCGAGTTGCCTGAGAAAGGCGCTCCAGGGTTCACGATCTGGGATTGGCCGAAATTGTTGGTCCCGGAATCGAGGGTCGTACCAATTCCGATTCCAACCATGCGACCTTCTTTACGCGCCTCCGCTTGCTTCTTCTTCCAGCTATCCCAACCGATCAGATTCTTGGCGACCTCAAGCATCTTCGGATAGTTGCCCGAATCGTAGATACAACCGTTGGGCGTGGTGTATGGGAATTCTTCGGGACGGATGTAGTTTCGCAAGCGCATCTCGTCGGCTGGAATTCCCAGTTCGTGGGCACAGATATCGACCACTCGCTCAAGAAACCAGAGGTGCTGCATGCGCGAGTATCCGCGATTCGGACCGACCGGGCACTTATTGGTTACAGCCTGGCTGAAATCGATACGCGCATTCTTGAATCGATAGACTCCCGGAAACACCTGGGACCAGATCACGCAGCCCAGAGGCTCGTAGCGCGGATAAGCGCCGCAATCATCGATGTGCCGCGAGGTAATCGCGGTGATCACCCCATTCTTGTCCAGGGCCACGCGGGTGTCACGGAAAGTGCGCTCGTTCCCATGCGCGCTCGAAGTCATGTGCTCCGACCGTGTCTCGACCCATTTGACTGGACGGCCCCCCGCTTTCTTCGAAGCGAGCGCACAAACAGCCATTTGGGGATAGCTCGTGATCTTGATGCCGAAGCTGCCCCCGATATCGAAGGTTTGCACACGAATGCGGTCGATGTGAACACCGAGGTGCGCCGCCAGAAACTGGATCGCAAAGGACGGAAAGGAGTTATTGCACCAGTAGTAGATGCGTTCGTCTTTCGGATCCCACTGGCCGATCACTACGTTGTTTTCCAGGGGGGTACTCGAAAATCGGTGGAAGTGCATGCGATCGATTTCGACCACGGATGCAGCTTCTCGAAACGCTTTTTCGACGTCCCCGTACTCGAAGACACCGTTCCAGACTTTGTTCGTGCCGGCATCTTCATGCAGGATGCTGGCGTCAGTGAGCGATTGCTCAGCGTCAACCACCGGATCGAGGGCTTCGTACTCCACTTGTACGGCTTCCGCGCCGTCATCGGCCACTGCGGGAGAGACGGCCACAATCGCGACTATCGGCTCGCCCTGATATCGCACTTTCGACACGGCCAGCGGATAATCGCGAATTTTGCCGCCCGCGTCGGGCGCGATCTCAATGAAGGGCTGAGTCACGGCGGCGATTTCAGATCCGGAGAGCGTGCAGATAACGCCAGCAATTTTTTCTGCTTCCGATGTATCGATGCTGACAATCTTCGCGTGCGCGTACGGCGATCGAACGAAGCGCAGGTAGAGCATCTCGCGCAATTTGATGTCGTCGGCAAACTTACCGAGGCCGCGAAGCAAGCGCTCCTCTTCTTTGCGCGGCACCGCCTTGCCTACCCAGTTGTTACCGTTCCCGCTCACGGCGTACCTCCACTCGCCCCATTCAGCGCCGCCTGCAATCCGTCGATCAACTTCTGAACCTGCTTCTTTCCCAATGGCTCCAGCAATCCGCCGGCAACCGAGGTTAGTCGCCCAAACACCTGGGCCTCCCCTTCCCACGCAACTCTCGTTCCTACTCCCGCGGCCGCCAGATTAAAGGCGGCAACCATGCTCACATTGCCCCCGGCCACGCTGCCTTGTCCTTTGTATTGCGCCCGAGAGGGACGCTGCGAATCCGACAGGTGCATCTTCACGTCCGCAATACCCTTGATATAGGAAATCCCGACGTTCACTTTGACGTTGAAGTGCTCGGCATCTTCCACCGTCAATCCTCTAAACTCGGGCAGCAGAGGACCAAATTTATTCGGATCAGTGAGAAAGTCATACACGTCTTCTGGAGTACGGCGCACATCGAACGCCCCCGCAAACTTGATGGCCACAGCTACGCTCCCTTCACATTCTGCGCAGCCAGGCGAATGGCCTTGAAGATGTTTTGATACCCGGTGCAGCGGCAGGTGTTCCCCGCGATTGCTTTGCGGATCTGCGTGTCATTCGGCTCGCGATTTTCACTGACTAATTGAAATGTCGACAGCATCAACCCGGGCGTGCAATAGCCACACTGCAGGCCGTACGATTCCCCAAAGGCTTTCTGGATCGGATGGAGCGTTCCATCCTTTTCAAGTCCTTCGACCGTCAGAATCTCGGCTCCATCCGCCTGCACAGCAAACATCGTGCACGACTTCACGGTGACGCGGTTCATCAACACCGTGCAGGCGCCGCAATAGGTCGTGTCACAACCAACGTGCGTCCCTGTGAGATTGAATTCCTCCCGCAACAACTCCACCAGCAGCATGCGCGGTTCCACGCTGGCGGAGTGGGGCTTGCCATTCACCTTCAGCTCAATGCCGACCTTTTCTATGACCTCAGGCATAAATATGACTGACCTCAACCTGCTCGCCGCGAGCGCGCCGCGCCGCGACTTCAATTGCGCGCTTTACCAGCGTTCCAGCTAAAGTTCGTTTGTATTCCGCCGAGCCCCGCATATCAGGCTGCGGATCCACCGCTGCGCGTACTGCCTCCATGGCAGCCGTGACCGCCTTGTCGTCGATCTTGCTCCCGCGCAAAGCTCCCTCGGCCGCAGTCGCCTTCACGGGAACTAATCCGACACACCCTAGAACGATTGCGGCGTCCTTGCAGATGTCGCCCTCCAACAACAAGTGGACGGCAGCGCTGGCCGTGGGATAGACAGGTGCGGAGCGCTTGAATGCCAAGTAAGCTCCACCACTGTCCTTCTCCGGCCTTTTCACGACGACCTCGGTCACAAGTTCATCGTGTTCCAGCAGCGTGGTGTAGGCATCGCTGATGAAGCCGGCGAGCGGAAGCGTACGCTCACCACGCGGGCTCAGGCATCGGACCTCTGTTTTCTGCGTAAGAAGGACGGCGGCCCAATCCCCGCTGGGATCTGCTTCCGCAAGGGAGCCGCCGATGGTGCCGCGATTGCGGATCTGTGTGTCCGCGATCCCCGCGGCGCAGTCATGAAGAATCGGGACTCGCGCAGCTGCGCCCGATTTCTCAATCTCGGCATGTCGAGTGAGGGCCCCAAAACGCACCGATCCCCCCTCCTCTTTGATATAGGAGGCGCCGGGGATGAAGTTCAAATCAACCAGGTGACTTGGATTCGCGAAGCGCAGCTTCATGAGCGGAATCAGGCTCTGCCCACCAGCCAGAAGCTTGGCGTCGTCCCCTAACTGGGAGAGCATGGTCGCCGCCTCTTTCAAAGAAGCTGCGCGATGATAATGAAAAGCTCGTGGATACATTCCTTGTCCAGTGTTCTAGAAAAATTCCTCAGACCTGCTCAACGCGCGCGAATCCCCATGCTACCGCGACTAGCGCCACCGTGACGATTGCCGAGCCGAAGATTGCCAACCACGAGGCGTACACGGCCCCATGGCTTATGGTTTGGAGGATCACTCCCATCGGGAAAACGAACGACCCCGTCACCAACGCTGCTGCGAGCCATGTTTTCAGGCGGCCGCTGAGCGCTACGCCATCGAAAGCCGCCCCGAGCACGAGCAGCAACATGCCCAGCCCAATCCAATGCGAGTGTACGTCCACCTGCCGGACATAGTCGTATTTGGTCGAGGCATACGCATCAATGGCACTGTTGGCTGCGACCGTGTCTCGTTGCGACGCGCTCGCAAATGCCTGTGCGAGCGATGCTCCCATCCGATCCAAAGTCTGGTGCTCCACAAAGACTGCATAGTGCAGGCCATAGAGCATTCCGAGCGCCGCCAGGCATAGGCCGCCCACCAGAAGGACTTTGCGTGCAGAACTCATCGCACGGCTCCTTCGGACGCATCGAGATTTCCACTATAGCGAAGAATGCCGACCAGCATCCCGACCAAAGCGATAATCACCAAGAAGCCTCCGACATCGGCAATTCCACCCGCCACCAGCCCGAGGTTGAGCTCAAGCAGCACGAACAGGGGTAGCAAGAGCGACCCGACAAGCAAAAGCAAGACCCAGCGGCGCTTCCAGCGTTCACTCAGAAAAACATAGGGCTGCACAAACGACAGCAACATCGCCAGAAGACCGAACTCGATGACGTGTGAGTGTGCTGCGATCTTTACCGCCTTTTCGGCAGCCAATGAGCCGTAGCTTGCCACTTGCACAACGGTACCGGCCCCGCCATTGTTTGCCGCGTCCAGCATATTCTTAAAAATCTGTGCCTCACGGGCTTCGTGGCGATATAGATCCACGCCCGCATACCACCCGCCATGCAGAAAACCCAAGAGGATCAGGATCGTTCCCCCACTCATCAAGGTGCGGCGCTCCCATGTGCGGCTGGCGGGAAAGTCCGGTTCTTCCGCGGGACCACGACGCGTCAACCACTTCCAGAACCCGTAAGCTTCCGCGATGATAACCACGATCAATGCGGCTCCCGCAGAGTCCGCCAGCACACTCGCCCAACCGATCGCGGCGAACGGACTGTACGCAAGGCCCACATAATGAATCAGGAAAATTCCAATCGGCAGGAGCAGTCCACCTGCGAGGAATACGCTTGCCAATATTTTCTTGTGCTTCTGGGAAAGCGCCACATACGACTGGATCAGAGCTAATAGCAGAGCCAGATATCCGGCATCAGTCATGTGAACGTGTGCATCGACCTTGGTGCCGTGATCTTCCAGCAACCCACCGATCCGCTCGAAGGCCTGCTTTACGGCGAGCGTGTTCTCCCCGCTCGCCGCCTCCGAGGCCGCCAATAGAGCCTGCCCGGTCTGTCCGCCGTTCTGGTGAAGGACAAACACAGCAAAAATGTCCCCAAACAACATGCCAACGGCGATCAGGGCAATCCCCCCAAACACCAGAAGGCGACGCGCGCTCATCGGCGCAAAAGTTTCGGTGATCTGGCGCGAAACTACTTGGGTAGACATCACTAGGCTTCTATTAGCAGTTCTACTAATAGGTCAAATGCTGCGCTCAATCAGCCGCCACTTCTGCGGAGGACGTTCGAAAAGCCGGCATCACGCGCTGTGCGAAGATCTGTTGCGTCTTAATGCTCTTCCAATTTTCGAGTCCGCCAAAATTAGAAACAATCGCCAGTTCGCCGATGCCGCCCTTTCCTTGCAGGTTTTCGATTTGCCGGACGACCTTCTCCGGCGTTCCGATGAAAGCAATTTCCTGCTCTACGATTTCGTCGTACGTCAGCCGGGTTAGAGACTCCAGCGCGCCGCTTGCGTAGAAGCCATAACCTTTTGCCCGCAGTTCTTGCTTTTTCTGCTCGTCCTGCAACGACTCCACAGGCGAAGCATTAAAGGCCAGGAAATTCAGCAGAGCCTGCTCGACCTCGCGCCGAATCACCGACTCATCGTCATCGAGATAGACTGGTCGGATGTAAACGATATCGGGGCCGTGTCCATTTTCTGCGCAGGCTTTCTTGTAGATGTTCAGCGGGGCTTCAAGAACCTTCCAGGGAAGCAGAGGCGGCACGAAGATACCCCAGCCCTTTTCCCCGGCCCTCTGGTACGTGATGTCGCTCGTGCCCCCCGTGTAGAACTTCGGATGTGGCTTCTGGAGTGGCCTAGGCACAACGCGAATATCTTTCACCTTGTAGTACTCGCCGTCGTACGAGAATTGGTCCTCTGAAAAAGCCAATTCAAGAATCTCGACCGCTTCGTCGTAACGCGGCCTGCTCTGCTCCAGTGGCAAGGCCGAAGGGCCAAAAAGCCAGGCATGGCCTCGCCCTAAACCGCACTCCAGGCGTCCGTTAGTAAGGATGTCGGCTTCGGCGATCATTCCCGCCAACCGCATTGGATTTTCTAACGGAAGCGTGTGGAGCGCGGTTCGAAACCGGATTCGTCGCGTTCGTTGCGCAGCCGCCGCGAACATCGCCAAAGGATTCGCAGAAATGGAAAACTTCTGAAAGAAATGGTGATCAATCACAGAGTACACGTCGAAGCCCATGTCGTCGGCGTGTTCGATCTGCCGCATGATCTCCCAGATCATGTCGTAGTGCGACTTACCGGGCGGAGTCTGGATTTCGCAGTAGATTCCGAAGCGCATCGAAATTATTCCACTTTGTTCGGAGTGCCAGTACCTATTCGTTTCCTTCCTACCAAGTCAGCTTCAGTGCCAGCTGAATCTGCCGCGGGTTAAAAATGGATCGCGGAGTTCCATAAGATGGATTTGGCGATCCCTCCTTGAAGAGAGGTCCAGCAGGACAGTAGGCGGGACCACCAGCCGGACAGAAATCGGACGCTCCGTAGGCCGTGTTGTAGTAATTCACGTTCAGGGTATTGAGCAGGTTGAAGCCTTCCGCCATCGCTTGCAGGTTGATTCCCTCGTGCAAGGCAAACGTTCGCGAAAGCCGCAGATCGACGCTCTGGAAGCTGTCTCCCCGGAAAGTGTCGCGTCCCTCAATGCCTACGCGATCATTGTTCCCGAAGATATCGCCATTCGAATCGAAGCCAGCAAATTTGGTGAAGTAGTGAGGTGTCTGCAGGCTGACGATCATTCCCAGCTGCCAGTTGTCTACCAGAGCATTCATGTGAGCGGGCCCAGCTAAGGTTGCATTACCCACGAACCGACTAGCGACGTGGTCCGCTGAGAGAGCCCGTTCTTTGTCGAAGCAGCAAGTGTCCTGCGGGATGAGCACAAAACTCGGATTGGGTCCGTTGTCGATTCCTTTGGACCACGTATAACTCACACCCCAGCCCACGTGCTTGGTCATGCGCTTGTTGAAGGTGACCAGCAACCCATCCCACTGCGAATCCCACTTGGAGTCCGCCTCGAAATCCACGGCGAATCCAAGGAAGCCGGAGGGCACCGCGCAGCCCGTGAAGATTGCACAGCGCACTCCCGGTGCGATCACGGGTGGTGTGCACGGGAAATTTGCGCAGTACATGTTCTTCATCCCGGTACCTCCACGGGAATCATGGAAGGGGAGTTGACCCGAGGCATCAGGCTGATTGACGTTGTAAAAACTCCCCAAATGGATCCCACGTACATGGAGACCGGTGATGTCCAGCACCGCGTCCTTAAACGGCTGGAACTCGATACCCAGGCTGGCTTGCGCTCCATATGCCGGCTTGTGATCCTTGGCGAAGCGTACGATGACCGCGTCCAATGCAGGTAGAGGATAGGCGGCCGTGGTCAATCCCGGCCCGACCATGCCCGCAAACGCTCCGGCCATGGTGAATGGATCGGAACCAAACGCCGAGAGCCGCGTCTTGGCATTCAGGTCATCCTGCTTATCTTCCCGACCCGGAAATTTCCCGATGGTCCCGCCGCACGATGGGATCTGGCACATCAGCAGCGGCGATGGGATCGTCCCATGAAACAGACCCGCACCACCGCGAACTACGACGGAATGGCTACCCGGAATCGCGTACGAGAAGCCCGCACGCGGATCGAAGTTCTTCATGGGGTTTTTCAGCGCGGCGCTGGGCCATGTCTCGCCCTGCCAGCGCAGTCCGTAGTTCAGCGTCAGATTGCTGGTTGCGCGCCACTTGTCCTGAACGAAGAGGCCTTCGTAGGTGTGGTCCAGCGTGCCCTTAGCCTGGTTGCGGACCGCTTGAGATACCGCCGTTCCCTGATATACCGACGTGTTATACGAAGTTTCATTAAAGCCCGATGCCGCGTCGAACCGCTCAAAGAAGATCACGAACGGGTGCGGTGCCCCCACAAAGTCAGTTCCCTTAAAAGCATCCAGGCTGCCGAAATCCGCCTCAAACGGGTAGAACAACGGGAACGACTCCGTCGTGTTCACATGGTTGAAGTCCCCGCCAAAGGTAAACGTGTGCTGGCCGAAGGTTTTCGTCACGCTATCCACGATCTCGAATCGACCTTCCGTATATAGGTCAGGATTCCCGCGGTTCACACCCATCGTGAATACGTTGGAAACCTCCAGATGCGGTTGCGTGCTCACTGTGGGGAAGTCGAAGTTCCGGTGCGCATACTGGACGCGCAGGTCATTCACCAGGGACGACGAAAAAATCGACGTCAGGCTCCCAACCAAAGACTGATCACGGAAGGTATTGTTCTTGAAACCGGATGGCAGGTCGAATCCATCGTTCAGCGGAGAGAGGTTGGTTCCCCGCTGGTCATTAAAGAAGTACCGTGCGGAAAGGACTTCCCGATCGCTGAAGGTGTGGTCGACGCGGAATAACATGTTGTCGTAGTTGATCGTTCGGTTCACCTGCAGATTTTCAGCGGGCAGACCAAAGAAGTTTACTTTTGTATTGTTGATGTCGGTCAGGTTGGTCAGCACCGCCGAGTTATAGAACGGCGACTCGACATGACGCTGGCCCTCGTAGTTGCCAAAAAAGAAAGTCCTATCCTTCTGGATCGGACCACCTACCGTGCCGCCGAACTGGTTTTGGCGCAGCTTGTTGAACCCGGCCGCGAGTGCGTTCTTCGCATCCATCGCGTCGTTGCGGAAATATTCGTATGCCGATCCGTGCAGTCGATTGGATCCGCTCCTGGTAATGATGTTGACGATCCCGCCCACCGCCCGCCCGAATTGCGCACTGTAATCGCTGTTGATGACCCGGAATTCCTGTACCGCCTCCTGCGAAGGTGTGGTTTTCTGAATCCCGGAGGCCGTCGACATGTTGTCCGCGCCATCGATCGCCACGAAGTTGTAGTGAATGTTCTGCCCGGCAAAAGAGAGTTTGGTAACCGGCTCGATGATCACGTCCGTGCTGCCCGATGTCGTGTCGCCAATGGTCACACCCGGAGCCAACAGTGCGAAGTCGATAAATTGCCGGCCATTGACTGGCAAGTTCTCAATCTTCTGCTCGTCAATTACGGAACTAACGGTCGTTCGCGTCGGCTCCGCCAGTTCTCCCACATCCTGCACTTCTACTTGCGCGATCACCTGCCCTGGGGCCAGCGAGAAATCCAGGCTGCCGGCTGCACCGATGTCGAGGTGAATCTTCTTTGCCGATTTACCAAAGCCCGTCTTCTCCGCCGTGACCGTGTAATCGCCAGGTGGCAACAGCGGAATCTGGTATTCGCCCACGGCGTCTGCCGTCGTACTGCGGCTCAGCCCCGTGGCCGCATTCACCGCCGTTACGGTTGCCTGCGAAATAGCTGCGCCGCTCGAGTCATTCACCCGCCCCTGCACGTTTACCGACACGACTTGCGCCGTAACCGAAACCGAAGCCGCCATCAGCAAAACCGCCGACAGGGTTGTCAACACGCGTGCACGAAGCTTGCTCCTCAGAGGACTGCAATTCGACTTCATCGTCGTCTCCTTGATCACGGACTCGGGCAGGTTTCAACCGGTTTTTGACCGCGACTCCCGCGATTCTGCTGTTTTCGCAGCGCGGTGATTGTCCATCACTCTCGACAGCCTTGACTCAGAATCATCCAGGTGTTGCAACAGAATTCTGGCGCATTCCTTAAGCTTTCCGATCTTGAGCAACTCGTACAGCTTGCGGTGAACTGGAATGAGAATCCCGGGATGGTCATGCCGCTGGTCAACCAACACCATCCCCATCCGCAACTCTGCGATTGTCTTCTGATAGAAAGATTCCAGCCGCCTGTTCCCGAGAAAACGGATTAGGAGGCTGTGAAAGTGCAAATCGTGGGTCACTGCGCTGACCCAGTCGCGCGCTCGAACCGCCTTTTCATATTGTTCAAGGGCAGTCAGCAAATCGTGGAGACGTTCCGGCGCGGGCGTCTTTGCTGCATGAATGGCGGAGATCTCTAGCACCCGGCGCACGTGATAAATCTCCTGCACATCCTGAAATGACAACTGTGCGACTGCAATGCCCCGGTGGATGCTGCGCTTCAGCAAGCCCTCCAGAGACAAAATTCGCATAGCTTCGCGCATCGTATTGCGCGACACTCCCAGCGACTCGGCAAGCGGAATCTCCTGCAAGGACGTGCCGGGACGCAGTTCACCATTCAGGACTCTTTGCCTGAGAATGCCGGCCACCTGGTCGGCAACGCTGGTCCGGTGAATTTGTGAGCGCTCCATCGAATGTTGGAGGAGAATTTGGGGCGCCATCTTGCCGCGAAATGTTCAATCTGTCAAGTGTTGAACAATTCAACAAAACATTTATGTCTTCATCTTTTTGTCACTTCCGCGACTCAACTTCGTCTACCAAAGAAGAGACCAGGCAAGGACAGCGATTCATGATTCAATTCACAAAAGAAACGTGTGGAGATTTGGACGCGGCGCTGCGCCGGGAATGGCTTGAGACGAACGGACTCGGCGGCTTTGCTTCATCGACAATTGTCGGGCTGAATACGCGTCGCTACCACGGTCTGCTGGTCGCCGCCACGAAGCCGCCGGTGGGACGAGTTGTGCTGCTTTCCAAACTGGAAGAGACACTCTTCATCGGAAGCCAACCCTTTGATCTCTCCGCCAACCGTTATCCTGGCGTCGTTTACCCCCAAGGGTTTCGGTATCTCAAGCAATTCCGCCTTGATCCGTTCCCTGTTTTCGCCTACAAAATCGAAGGAATTGAGATTGAGAAGACTGTCTTTATGATCCACGGCGAGAACAGCACGGTGGTGCAGTATGAACTGACAAGGAACAATCATCCCGAGTTACTCAAGAATCTGCGCCTTGAGGTCAGGCCGCTGATCGCTTTCCGCGACTATCACAGTACGACTCACGAGAATGGCGCGATCAATACTGCTGTGGAGCAGCGTCCCGGATTGGCGACCATCACTCCCTATCAGGGATTACCCTCACTGCATTTAGCTCACAACGCGGCTCAGATCCAGAAAACTGGCGATTGGTATCGGAACTTTGAGTATGACGCGGAGCACGAGCGGGGTCTCGACTACACCGAGGATCTCTTCAACCCGTTTGTGTTGCGATTCGA
>Ga0209811_10000183_pt1 | contig 29293 bp, 22 predicted proteins | sample Coa_R1_6_FD_187161 | JGI IMG/M metagenome (GOLD analysis project Ga0209811, IMG submission 187161) | Surface soil microbial communities from Centralia Pennsylvania, which are recovering from an underground coalmine fire. - Coalmine... | ecosystem: Environmental > Terrestrial > Soil >... | reverse complement strand
CAACGGAAATGGTGGCGGCATGAACGTCCCTGCCGATATACTTCTCTTGATTCATAGAGGCGCTCCTTTTCGGCAAGGGTGGTGTTCACACGACTCACACCTTACTGTAAAAGTGGGCGCCTTTTGATATTGCGTGTCATGGCGATATTTCGCCAATTGACGCTTTCAGCACCTTAAGTTGCGGGACGGGAGAATCCAGCGGAAATGCTCCAATCAAAATCCCCGTTTCGTCCCCGTCTACCTGGGCAGTCTAAGCGCAATCATTTAAAGTGGCTCTTCATGAGACAAATATTCGCCATAGCCGTCGTGACTTTTTCGGTGGCCGCCCTCGCCTCAGGGCAAGAGCATGGCGCGATCAGAGATCCAAAAAGGTTGGTTGAGCAGGCCATCAGGAAACTGGACAACGAACGCATACAAGCACAGATCCACGCGGATGCGGCGGCGTTAGAACGGATCTACGCTGATGATTTCATCGGTGTCGGGCCGAGTGGGACAGTGCGAAATAAGCCGCAGGTGATTTCAGATTTCACGTCAGGTAATTTGAAATTTCAGTCCATAACCACCGATGACGTTCAAGTGCGAGTTTATGGAAATGCGGCGGTAGAGACTGGCCGCTCAACAATGAATGGGCAAGATAAAGGCAACGCAGTTCCCCACGACACTCGCTTTACCAGAGTGTGGGTAAAGCAGCAAGGGCGCTGGCGATTGGTCGCCAACCATTATTCGTCCAGTATGTCGCATCCATAGGGGCTGATTGGCGCGCCTTGAGAGATCCACACTCCCGAACTTCTGGCGATTGTCCCTTTGGAACCATTCACGTAATGGGGATTGATGGAATAACTGTTGAAATCAGATGAGATGAGAAGGCCGGTCTCCGAGACCGGGACGCACTCGCCCCGGATCAGCCGGGTGCCAACGAGGCATGAAAATCGCTACGTCACCGATCTGTTCGGCAAGACGGTGTGGGAAGCGCGTGCGCGGTCGAGCGGGGTGGTCCTCTATGTCTGCGCCGTACCTTCGATGAAGAAGGGTGAGACGGTAGCCAACATCGGCGTGGTCGCCGACAAGGCGCTATAGCGGGCGGCTACCGATTCAATCATGCGGGCCACGCTTATCACCCACATGGGTCCCAGGGAACAAGACGCAGGGCAAGGTAGACGAAAACGTGTGAGAAGACCGCGACTTATGAACATGGGCGGCCGTAAACAACCGCGTGCTGTGTGAACACAAGACGGAATCGAGCAAAATACGTGAAGCCGGCCAGGGGGTTTTAACTTCCGGTTAGCCGACCACTCGTCCGGAGATCACGATCCCTCCGTTTTACGCTACCTTCCGGAGATCTTTGTCCGCAATGTCGAGAACCAAGCCATTCGGGTCCGCGGCGCCGAATCGGGCCTCAAGCCGCAAGCTCACACCTTGTGGGGCTGGTTTACTTTTTCGGCGCGTACCCCTGCCATAAATACTCCAATGCCAGGGGCAGGGTCTGTGCCTTCACGGCGGGGTCGCAGTGACCAGCGTTTTTCGCAAAGACAAACTGGTAAGGATACCCCTTGTCGGCTAGAGCCTTGGCCATGCGCTCATTGGCGAGGACCCAGTCGTGATAGTTGTCGCGGGTGATAAGAAGATCTCGATCGCCGACGTCCATCCAGATACGCAGCGGCTTCTTCGGGCTGTTGGGAATGAGGGTTTCATGGAACTCCCATGCGCCGTGCGGGGTGTCAGGGTTGTACGGCCACTGCTGGTACACGAAGGTGCCCGAGTAGCTCAGAACACGGTGGTAGAGATCGGTGTGATACCAAGCCATCGCCATCGCGGCGGCTCCGCCTGAGCTGCAACCCGTGGTCGCTCGCCCGTCGGGATCCTTGGTGAGCCTTACGTTATATTTCTTCTCCACCATAGGCAGCACTTCTTTCTCCACGAACTCCGCATAGAGCCCGGACATCGTGTCGTATTCCAGTCCCCGCTCGCTGCCCTGGGCGTCGCCGCTACCGTTGCCGATGGAGATCGCAATCATCACCGGCACGCGATGCCCGGCGATCAGATTGTCGAGTGCGGCGAACAAACTCGGGTCAGGTCCATCCGCCCCAACGATGAACGGTGCCACCGTGCCGGGGACGTATTGTTTGGGAACGTACACCCCTATCCGTCGTGTGTAAGGAGCAGGATAGCTGTTCACGATCACCTTGTTCGGGTCCGCTGGGTCCGGCACGGCGAAGGTGTTGGGCTCGCGCGCGATGCCGGTATAGATCTTGCTGTCTTTGGATTCCATCGTGAATGCAAAGACGTCACCCTTAGGCACTCTTTCGTTCGCAGCCATTTCCGGCGCGGCATTGTGGGTGGGGCCAATGATGAAATTCCCATCTTCCTTTGGCGAAGGGATGGTTCCATCCGGTAGTTCCTTCGCTTTTACGTAGCCGGGCGTGCTGGGTTCACGAGTTGGCGCCGCCGGGCGTGCGGCGCCCGGAGTCGGAGTTTGGGTAATGGCCGGATCAGAGCCAGACGTCACGCTGATTAAGAACGCAAAGCTTAGAACAAGTCGTGACACTGGGGACTCCCGGTTATCGCAATGTCAATTTACGCAGCAACTAAGACACGTCCGTGCCCCGGTCGGCGCCGGAAGCGATATTGCACGCGGCTAACTGCGCAGGTTACCAATCGTACTCGTTCAGGAAGAGGATTGCTTCCGGATGACGAGCAATCCTCAGCTTATCGGATCAGGAAGTGTTGCCGACAAACCGCAAGGTGCTTCACACGGAAGAGATGCGCCTCTTCTCGACGTCGAACGTTCTTGTACTATCTATGATTCATGCGGGCGCCGATTTACCAAATTGACGCATTCACAAGCCGCCGGTTTACTGGAAATCCCGCAGCGGTGATGCCGATGAGCCGTTTTCCTTCGGACGCGACGATGCTGGCTATTGCTGCCGAAAACAATCTCTCTGAGACTGCTTTTCTCGTGCCTGAGGGCCGCGACTACCGCCTTCGCTGGTTTACGCCGCGAATCGAGGTACCCCTGTGCGGCCACGCAACCCTAGCCAGCGCTGCGGTGGTCATGGAGCGGTTGGAGGTTGGACGCGACCGAGTCGTTTTCCATTCGGCAAGTGGAGCACTGACCGTGAGTCGTTCGTGTGCGGGTTACGTTATGGACCTCCCTACGCGCCCGTCCCAGGAGATCACCGCCCCCAGCGGTTTGGCGGAAGCTCTTGGTGCCGTTCCTCTGGAGGTGTGGGGCAACTCGTTTAACTACATGGCAGTTCTGGAGAATGAACACGCCGTGCGCAAACTTGTTCCCGAGATGCCCGCCGTTGCTCGCATGGGTAGACCTGGAGTTATCGTGACCGCAGCGGGCGACGGCACATACGACTTCATCAGCCGCTACTTTGCTCCAGCTAAGGGCATTCCGGAAGACCCCGTGACCGGTGCCGCGCACTGCATGCTCGCGCCATATTGGGCTAAGCGGCTAGGCAAAACCGAATTCCGGGCCTTCCAAGCATCCCGGCGCGGCGGTGAGATGATTTGCCGGCTGGCCGGTGATCGTACTGAACTGGAAGGAAGCTGTGTCTTCTACCTGGAAGGCGAGGTGGAATGCGAGGGAGAATGAGGGGCAATTGAGAAACCAGGAGTAACCCCTTCCGGATTGCCGACAATCCAGGAATCGGTCTATCAGAAGACCACAACGGCGTTAATCAGGAGTAACCGTTTGCGCTGTACGAGCCAACCTCGATTCAGATCAGGATCTCCGAGCAGTTCCTCGCGAAGGATCCCCAAAAGCTTTCGAACCATCGAACAACTTCTGACGGAGGCGTTGAGGGCAAGGCAAGGCTGGCGAACAAGATAGCGCCTCGAGGAAGCTGTTCTGCAATTCTTGGCTTACTGCATCGCTCGACGACGATAGCGTTCGGCGAGTTCGGCCCACGAGATGCCGGTGCTTGGCAGCGCCGCTCGCTCGTCGCCGGGGCGACCCCCAATCGTCTGTACCTTCTGGAAACCAGCATGCTGCCAGTCGATACGCTGGTTGACGAATGCGGTGAGGCGCGTATCGGATGACAACGGGTGCATGAAGATGATCGGATCCTTTACCCGGGGACCGAGGCGCTCGAGCGCGTCGCGCGTGGGTACCTCGCTGCCATCGAAGTCCAGCTCCTCGAGCACTGGTGTTTCGCCGAGGCGATGCGCGTGCACGCGCACCACGCGCAACAGCGCCACGCGCCGTGGAAGTACGAGGGCGAGAACGTCTCCCGCGGCGAGGCCGCAGAGCGCTCGCTTCCGTGGAGACAGGCGTCTCCGGGCGGGCTGCGGACCGGTCAGCTGCGCGCGAGCTTTCTCGAGCACCGCGCGGCGCTTCGGCAGTAGCTTCGGATTCTCTCGTTCCCACACCACCAGGTCGGCACCGGCGTCGATGATGGCGAGCGCGCGATCGCGAACGTCAGGTACCAGTCGACCTAGCTTCGACTGCGTCACAGCGAAGGCGATCAGCGCGATGCTCTCGGATTCCTCCAAATACGGCTCGAACTTTTCGAGAGTCAGCCGCGTCGCGGTGCCATCCTCGGCACCATCTTCCAGGAACTGACGATACTGATCACGTATGTCGCACGCCACGTCGTCTGAGAAGAGGCCGGTTCCCCACACTCCCAAGAGTTATCCTTTTCGGCTTCGCTGTGCGTTCCTAACCGTGGACTAGTTTACGCTAGCGAATCGCTGAACGTGGCTTGCACGCGCGACTTCCGATTATCGAACTGGCATGGAGCAGGAATGCCTTTGATGATCGGAGAAGCGCTCCAAAAAAGAGGCGAGGATTACTCGTAGTATGTTGCGAGAGTTTACCTATCCCCGACGTCTCGGCTCGCAACGTTCGGACGGTGTGCCACCAGGTCGAGAAAATCTCTCGCGTCGTGCCGACGAGGTGGCAGGGCACTCGCTTGGTAAGCGCACCGCGCCGGAGTTTTGTTAGAGGCTCTTGTATTGCTCCCGGATGACGAGCAACTCAGACGTAACCAGATTAGGTAAGGGTTTCCGATGACTGGGAAATGACCCGGCCACATGTTGGACAGGACAACATCCGCTGGAATCGCTGAAGACCGGACTGCTCTTATTTCACGAACAACATCCCATGCGGCACCGCGGATCGGAAAACATAGGCATAAAGCAGTACTATTACTCCGACGATGGCACAAAGCGCCACCGAATGCCACGCCACAAATCGGAAAATGATTCCTTCATTGCCCACCTGCTCAGTGGCAGCCGTGGCAATCGTTATGGACTGCGCGTCAACCATCTTCCCCATCACCCCTCCGGCGCTGTTGGCCGCGCACATCAGAATCGGGTCAATGCCGAGTTGTTGAGAAGTAATTCTCTGCAGACTGCCAAAGAGCGCGTTAGCGGAAGTGTCGCTGCCGGTAAGCGCTACCCCCAACCAACCAAGGAACGTGCCGAAGAACGGATACAGCCATCCCGTGCGCGTGAATGCCAACCCCAACACTGCGTCCAGACCCGAGTAGCGTGTCACGTAGCCCAGCCCCAGCATAAAAGAGATTGCAATCATAGCCAGACGCATTCGCACCAGCGTTTTCCAAAAGATCCTCATCAATTGCGGTGGACTTAGGCCGAGGAATAGCCCAGAGACGATCGCAGCGAAGAAACAGCCGGTTCCTGTGGCTGAGAGCCAGTTGAAATCGAATCGAGCAGCCTCGGGAGTTGGCTTCGCGACGATCGGAACGGCGCGAGAAATGGCATTGTGCAAATAAGGCACATCCCATCCCGGCGGACCGGGACGGACTTTACCATCCGAAAGGACGATCTGAAAAGCCGGCGTGGTGGCTTGGTTCATGGCCAGTTTTACCCGAGGCAAGCCCCAGAGAAGCACAAACAGTGTCAGGACTGCGAAAGGCATCCAGGCTTTTAGGATCTGTCGAGCGGTGTAGGTGTGCATTTTGACGAAACCATCGAACTTCCCAGGCCCCCATTCGCCGCCAACCTGGTCGGTGATCTCTGCCACTGGTAGAGATAGCGCGGCCGCCGTCTCGTCATAATCGAAGCGCCATATCTTCTTTGGCTTCCAGAATCGCAGGAAAACCAGTACGGCGATAATCGACACCACACCTCCCATAATGTCAACCAGATTGCTGTCCACGTAATTCGACCAGAAAAACTGCGTAAGGGCGAATGACGTGCCGACAACCAGGATAGCGGGGAATACTTCGAGGGTCTCCCTCCAGCCGACCATGGTTCTCACCAACCAAAAGGGCACAATGATGGCCGTGAACGGCAGAATGCGGCCAATCATGGCGTTGAGATCGGATTCAGGCAGAGCAGTTACCGCCGCCAGCGTGTGCACTGGTGTACCGATGGCCCCCCAGGCGACCGGAGCGGTGTTCGCGATCAGATTCAAAGCAGCGGCATGGAAGGGCCTGAATCCGAGCCCGATCATGAAAGCGCTCGCGATTGCAACCGGCGCGCCGAAGCCCGCGGCTCCCTCAATGAATGCGCCAAAACAAAATGCAACCAGCAAGACCTGCAACCGGCGGTCGGGAGTGATTCCGGCGATCGACTCTTTCATGACTTCGAATTGCCCAGTCTCGACGGAAATGTCGTAGAGGTATACCGCAGCCAAAACGATCCAGGCTATTTTCAATACCCCAAACGCCACGCCGTATCCAAAACTGATGGCCGCCAATGCGGCAGGCATTTTGAAGAAGAAGATCGCCACAGCTACGGCGGTTGATGCACCGGCGATCGCGCACCAGTGCGGCTTCACTTTCAGACCAGCCAACAGGCCGAAAAGGACAACGATGGGCAAGGCCGCGACCAGCGTGGACAGCCACCAACGCCCGAGGGGGTCGTAGATCTGGGTCCAATGGATGACAACCTCCCTGCGAACGGAATCTACCTCGTACCGCAAATCAGCTCATCATCTCCAATTCCAACATCCGAAGCCCTGGAACAGGCCGAATATCGTACCACTGGGCGAAACCATGGAGGGATGGGAGGTTCGACGCGCCGTGACCTGATTGTGCTTGACGATCGTTTCTGAGTGACGGCAACTCTTCAATAATCCTGTAAGGTAAGGTTGGTCGACGATTCGGGAGTTGATCGCGATAGGCGCGTTTATCGTTCCTGATTTGCCAGCAGCCGACTTGTCGCTTGCAGGGTTCTTCTCACTTAACTTCGAGTGGCCCGTAAATCAACCGGCCCTGGGCACGCTAGGACTGTCCTGCAGGCACAAAGATTAGACCTAGCTCCTTTGCCGCGGGTATCTCACCGAAAATGCGAGCGATAGGCAACCGGGCTCGTCTTAAGACGGCACCGGAAATGGTGCCGTAGTGTCGGCGCCGAACCGAAGCCTGTCTCATACGCTATCTCGTCGACGCTCCGAGCGGTTTTCTCCAACATCTGTTTTGCACGAGCGATCCGCAACCCGATGAGCCATTCGATGGGCGAAGTCGCGACTTCCTCCGCAAATCGACGCGACAAGGTTCTCTTGCTCATCCCCGCCTGCTTCGCGAGGCGTTTCACCGAGAGTTTTTCAGCAAGATGATTGTGGGTCCATTCAAGCAGTTTGGCCAACCATGGGCGATCTTCTTTGGGTACAGCCCGGTCGACAAATTGCGCCTGGCCACCATCACGGTGCGGGTACACAACCAGCCGACGTGCAACCTGGCTCGCCACGCTTTCGCCGAAGTCCTTGCGTACGATGTGCAGGCATAGGTCGATGCCAGCAGCGCTTCCCGCCGAGGTGAGCAGGTCGCCTTCGTCAACGTACAGCACGTCAGGCTCTACCTTAATGCGGGGATACATCTGTGCCAATTGCGCCGCGTAGCGCCAATGCGTCGTCGCACGCCGTCCGTCCAAAAGCCCGGTAGCGGCAAGCACGAACGCCCCAGAACAGATCGAGACCAACCTTGCGCCTCCTCGATGCGCCCTCCGTAAGATTCGCAAAAGTCGCTCTGGCGGTCGTTCTTCTGTTCGCCAACCCGGAATCACAATCGTCCCAGCGCGCGAGAGTGCGTCGATTCCATGACGGCATGTAATCGTCAAACCGCCGGTTGTGGCGAGCGGGCCTGTCTCCAGGGCGCATACCTTGAATCGATACCATTCGGAAAACTCCGGTCGCGGTAACCCGAATAGCTCGACCACAATTCCTAGCTCGAACGTTGCCGTACCGGCATAAGCGAGAACTGCCACATCTCGGTGGAACAATTTGACTTGCGATGCCCTTGTGCGTGCGGTTTGCCCGGCTGCAGTCATGGCACGATTTTAACGCATATTGTCAGTACTGCCGCTTGTCCGTTGCCCCGAATACTGACACATTCATACCAGGAGGGGCTCATTTTATGCCCGCACTTCAAAAGGAAGTTTCCAACGTCTCTAGTTTCGTCGCCGCATCTCCCGCCGATGCCGTTGCACACTTCTCACGACTGCTGTCATTGGAGACCGACTGCTGGGACGTGCACGAAGCGATGGATGGTGAGAAAGCAGATTTTGTTTTGCTGGACGTTCGCGACCCGCAGTCGTATGCCGCTGGACATATTACAGGCGCCGTGAATCTCCCGCATGGTCGTATTACCGAGCGGAATCTCGCTCCTTATTCCGAAGACACGCTCTTCGTTGTGTATTGCAATGGCTCACATTGTAACGGGGCCGACCGGGCGGCTCTCAATCTTGCGAAACTTGGTCGCCGGGTTAAGAAAATGATCGGAGGCATCGAGGGTTGGAAAGACGAGGGCTTTAAGCTCACAAAAAGCGGCACTGCTGAAAATGGTCACGATGGAAAATGACGATTCGTCCGCTTCGCTGTGAGTACGTCTTTGTAGATTCGAGAAGCTGAAAAGGAAGGAGCTGATTATGACGCCGGCGCAAGCGGGACCAGAGGTAGCGGCCCCATCGACCTACCGCGAAAAGCTCTTCAACCTGCTGGCTGGCCGGGATCCGATCGAGGTGTTAGGGCAGACGGCATCCACCCTGGCCGATATTGTGGCCAGACATCCGGCGGAAGTCCTGCGCGGGCGGGCGATACAAGGGAAATGGACTCCGAACGAAATCATCGGCCATCTCACTGATAGCGAATGGGTTTATGGAAATCGCCTCAGGTTGATCCTTTGCGAGGACGAGCCGGCGATTCTGGGCTACAGGCAGGATGCTTGGGTAACCTCCCTGCGCCACAATGAACGCGAGCCGTCCGAGCTTGTTGAAATATTTCGGACGCTGCGTGCGCTCAATTTGTCTGTGTGGAGACGAGTGTCACCAGAAGACTTGCAACGCAGCGGGCAGCACAATGAGCGTGGCGCGGAGTCCTTGGCCGCGATGCTACAACTGCTGGCCGGTCACGACCTTTCTCACCTGCATCAGATCAGTCGTTATATTCGAGCCCTTGAATCGCGGGGCTAGTGCTATCGCGACTGCATACCGTCGAGTCGCCCACTTGGAGTGCACGGGGACGTGTAGTCGCCTATGCTTTTGAGTTTCCAGACATTTTGAGCACGTTGGAGTTCGCCTTGCATTCGCCCGAGAGGACAAGCCTCGCCGCTCTCTTCTGCCCAATCCCGTCCAGCCTTAAAATGTGTCGAGGGAGATTCGCAGCCGTTCTTCTCGTGTGTGAATTTACATGTTGCCCCGTACTAACTAGCGTCTCCATCATCGCGGAGACTCGACCAACTCCATTCTAAAAGCACCGTATGGTCCCGTCTTGTGCAGCATAGGATGTAATGGCACAGGGGCTCGCACTGTCTGCTTATTTTTCCGCCACTTAGCCCAGCGATCACCATGATGATTGGAATTGCGTTCTTCTCGATTCTCGAAAGTGATGTGGCAGTCATTAAAGATTCCTTAAGGTCAGCCGAATGCTTGTGTTCGGTTAGTCGGCCGTCGGTTGGGAACATACCCGTGATCGATTGATCGGCGGCCGTCAATTCCAGGAAAGTCTGCGATTTTCAAAATCAAATGCAACTCTCCAAAGTTGAAGGCCCCTGACCCCCAAGACGCCGTCAAAATCGTCTCCCTGATCTTTTCGGTCATCCACCAGAAATACCGTTTGCGTGCCCACGGTTTCTTTCCCTAGATAAAGTGCTGGAATCCGAACCTTCGTGCGCTGAAATGTTCCACCTGCATCGGCGACTGTTTCTGTCCCCAACGGCTGCAAACCGACAGGCTCCGACACTCGACTTCGGAACAAGGTCAGATCCGGCCCGGCCGAATCCACCACCATGCGCAGGCGCCGACCTTGAAATCCCATTCGAACGGTGACTACCGGAGTGTCAGTGTCGAATGGGACGGAGTAAGTCAGGCTCTCGGGAGAACCAAAGAGGATTTCCTTCGTCTTATAGTTGATTGTGAAGCTGCTTTTCCTCAGCACGTCCAATCCGACAATCGCGTGCACCTTGAAGCCGAGGGCTTTCTGCAAGAACGAGAGGTCTTCGGAGAGGACAGGAATTGACTCCACCCGAACCGGGCCAAGGCTCAGGGAAGGGATGACCACCTGTCTTGCCTGAACACTCTTGTTCCACAGGTTCACTCTTTCGGGTTGTTCCGACAGCTTCAGGTCGAGGGCGATCTTCTGATCGACGACGCTGGGGCAGGCACCCGTGTCTACCAGGAAATTCAGCTTGCGGATGTTGCCGATTGCTCCTTCCGCAACGACCAGGTAGCCACCGTAGAGGCGAAGGGGCAGTTTCACCGAAATGTGTGAAGCTCGTTCGGCCTCGGGCTTCGCACCATGGTTAGAAGGACTGGGCGTTCGCGCCCAGCCAATGTCGACAAGCGACGTCGTGGCGACGAACAGCAGGCAACTACAAAGCACTAAGCATTTCATTGGCATTCACCCCGAGCGTTTTCGCGGTGACGCCAACGTGGATTAGGCGGACAGATAGCTCAATGAACCGGGCCTACATTGCTTATCTATTTGTCCGCTACCGCCAAGTCATTGCTAATAAGCGGATTGACCTGCGTATGTACACAACTCCGGGTTGGAGAAGACGCCTAACAGTGCTAGAGTTCGAGCCAACGGTTTGGGGTGGCACATGCACAATGGCCAGCGTTCGGCGCAGATTGTTCGTTTCGGACTGTTTGAAGCGGACTTGGAGACAGGGGAACTGCGCAAGAATGGGGCAAAGGTACCTTTACAGGGCCAGCCGTTTCAGGTCTGTGCCATCCTGCTCTCGCACGCGGGTGAACTCGTCAGCCGGGAAGAACTACGCCAGCAAGTCTGGCCCGAAGACACGTTCGTCGACTTTGACCACGCGCTGAATACAGCCATCACCAAGATTCGACTCGCGTTAGGGGATCAAGCCGACAATCCGCGTTTTGTCGAGACCCTCCCTCGTCGTGGATATCGCTTCATCGCTCCGGTCGACAAGCCAAGCTTACAGATAGTCCAACCAGCTACTGCTAAGGGTCACGACCCGAAACTCACCGCGATTTCACTGTGGATGAGTGCGTCCCTGTTGCTGGTTTTGCTCTCGGCAATTGGAATTTGGCGATTTGCACGCACTCGGGCAGAAGCTGCCCTGCCCCCGCTTGAAGTAGTGCCCATGGCCGCAATGCCCGGTTTTGAGAGTGACCCTGCGTTCTCGCCCGACGGTAACCAGGTCGCCTTTGCGTTCGGGGCAAAAGGAGATAGGTGCGGGATCTACACCGTCATGGTCGACGGCGATAAGCCACTGCGTCTCACTAACGGTCCTGGCGATGCTTTTCCAACCTGGTCGCCCGATGGGCGTCGGGTGGCCTTTTACCGCTTCTCCGAGCATGGGAACGCCATTTACACGGTTCCTGCCCTCGGCGGCATGGAGCAAAGGCTGCACACAGGATTCTCCGGACCTTGGGCGTTTGGTCTGGATTGGTCGCCCGATGGCAAGGTTCTGGCTCTTTCGGAGAGCCAGGAGGATAAGAACCGCGCTTGGATTACATTGCTTTCCCTCGCCGACTCGGCGATCCATCCGCTCACTTCGCCGTCCAACCAAGAGTATGACTCTGCTCCCGCTTTCTCGCCTGACGGCTCGAAAGTGGTATTTATTCGTGGGATCGTGGCGGGAGTGGTGTCTGATCTATATGTGGTATCGGCCACAGGTGGCACACCTAAGCAACTGACCTTCGACAAAACCTGGATATTCGGGTCGCCCACTTGGACTCCGGACGGTCGCGAGATCGTGTTCTCTTCCGCGCGCGGGGGGCTGGGCGCTCTATGGCGCGTCTCCGCTTCTGGAGGAGCACCGCGCCCGGTGGAGGGTGTGGGTGTAATCGCCTGGGCTCCTTCTCTTGCTCCAAAAGGCAATCGGCTGGTGTACCAGCACATGGCTTTCAAGGACAGTGTCTTCCGGTTGAACCTGACGGACAATAACCATCCTCAGGGAGCGCCCACAATCCTCAGATCCGAAAAGGGCATAAACTGGCGGCCGCAGTTTTCTCCGGACGGAAAGAGATTTGCATTCGAATCGAATGGTTTGGGCTATCCGGAAATTTGGGCGTGCGATAGCGACGGATCGCATTGCGCGCCGTTAACCGCATTGCGGGGTACAGCCGGAGCTCCACGTTGGTCACCAGATGGCCGCTATATTGCCTTCGAGTTTCGCCCCAAAGAGCACAGCGAAATCTATCTCCTCGAGGTCGGGGGTGGCCCACCCCGGTTGCTACCAACTCTGCCGGGATCTGACAATGGGGGACCCAATTGGTCGCGTGATGGAAAGTGGATTTACTTCTATTCCGACCGGGGAGGCGAACCCTTTCAATTGTGGAAGGTGCCAATCAACGGAGGCCCCCCTGTCCAGATCACGAAGAATGGCGGCGTGTTTGCCGCCGAATCCTCAGATGGCCGTTCTCTCTATTACGCGAAGCTCCAGGTCCCCGGCATATACAAAATGCCGCTGCAGGGCGGCGAAGAAGAACGTGTCCTGGATCGAGCCGGCGGCGGCGACTGGGCTAGCTGGGCACTCGCCCGCAACGGTATTTATTTTCGTGATGCAAAGGAATCGAAGGACCACGACTATATCGGATTGCTGAATTTCTTTGACTTCGCAAGCAAGAAGATCACTACGGTTTCAACTTTGGACCAGCCGGGCGGAGTGGGCATAGGGTTGTCAGCCGACGGCAGGTCCATTCTCTACGATGGTAAAGGTGAGGCGGAATCCAGCATCATGCTGGTAAAAAACTTTCGTTAGTGCTCGCTTCCCTAACGACGGCGTATGGCAAGGAAGTCTGGAGGTTAGTGATGCCGGAACGCCGTTCGACGCGGACAGCCTGTTCTCTTCTATTAATGGTCGCGTGCCTCGGACTGTTCCCGACCGCGCGGAGCCAGGAAGTTACTGCCGCCCTTACCGGCAGCGTTATAGATCCGACGGGCGCAAGCATTGTCGGCGCAACCGTCACGGCGAAAGATACAGAACGGCAGACTGCCGACACTGTTCATAGCAACGCTGCGGGCGTCTTTCACATTCCGCGCCTTCCCGTAGGAACTTATGAACTCAAAGTCAGCGCACCAGGATTTCAAACCACGATCTTCCATGGGATTACGCTGGTCCTCAATCAGACAGCTCGCATTGATTTTCAACTGCAGTTGGGACAGGCTACCGAGACCGTCGCCGTCACCTCGTCTCCTCCCTTGCTGCACACTGACACAACGCAGCTCAGCACGGTTCTCGACTCGAACACCAACGTTGGTCTCCCCCTGCGCTCGCGCAACTACATCCAGTTAGCCCTGCTCGCACCCGGCAGCGTGCATCCCGATCCTCAAACGCTGACCAACGGAGATGGCCCGTCGGGCGGCGGCCGACCGTACATCAACGGAAATCGCGAGCAAGCTAATAATTTCCTGCTCGACGGCATGGACAACAACCAGGTGTCGGACAACCTCGTTGCCTTCACTCCGAGCGTGGATGCGATTCAGGAATTCAGCGTGATCACGCAGAATGCTTCCGCCGAGTTCGGGAACTTCCAGGGCGGCATTATCAGTGCATCCATCAAGTCCGGCACCAACCATTACCACGGCAACATCTTTGAATTCTTTCGCAACGATGTTCTCAATGCCAACAACTGGGCAAACAATTTTCAGCGGCTCCCGAAGCCCCTGCTTCGCTGGAACATGTTCGGCGCCACCTTCGGCGGTCCCATCCTGAAGAATAAATTGTTCGTTTTCGTCGATTATCAGGGACAGCGTTTCGATCACCCGTCCTCGAGCAGTTCGATCACGCTTTTCACCGCAGCGGAAAGGCAGGGAGACTTTTCTCAACTGCTGACCGAGCAAGGCATTCAGCTGTACAACCCGTTCCAGATTGATGCGAATGGAGAGCGGACAAAGTTTCAGAACAATTTGGTTCCCCTGAGCATGCTCGATCCAGTGGCGGCAAATCTATTTGACTCGGGCCTTTACCCCCAACCGCAGAATAGCAAGTTGTTAAACAACTTCGTCAACACCACTCGAAGTCACAACAACGTAGATCAGGGAGATGTGAGGCTCGACTATAAGATCTCGTCGAAAGATCGGCTCTACTTCCGGATATCGGAGGGCTCTCAAGATAGCCCAGTCATTAATTCCTTTCGACTATTGTTCGATACCTTCGACCAGGCTCGCTTGGAAAACGGCGCGATCAACTGGACACACAACTTCAGTCCGAACGTACTGAACGAGGCGAGCGTGGGTGCGAACTATGTCCGTATCGCTCGGGGCGGGGGAGACAACGGTTTCGGCAACCTGGGCGAGAAACTTGGTATCGCCAACGCGAACGATCATGGTCCCGGACTTCTGACCCTTTTCATGGGCGGCGTGAACCCCATCGGCAGCAAGAATATTGGCGCTGCAGAGCTGTTTGCCGACACCGTGTTTCAGTACAAAGACGATGTTGTCGTCACTCACCGGCGGCACTTGTTCAAGGTTGGTTCCCAGTTTTGGCGACAGCGCGTCAATACCTACGAAGCAGGCACCAACGGTCGAACCGGTTTCATGGCTTTCAGCGGACGCTTTACCGCCGGTCCGGAGCAACTGACCGTGCCGGGCGGCGGAACCGGCGCGGGAGAAGCAGATTTCTTCCTGGGATTACCTGAATCCTTTGGGCGGGGAGTTAACGGTACCGGGCCTTGGGGCCAGCGCGCCAATGTGTTCAGCGTTTATTTCCAGGACGACTGGCGTGCGACTGACACTCTCACGCTGAATCTTGGATTACGTTATGAAAATCATAGCCCCTGGGTAGAGGTGCAGAACCGTCAGATTAACTTTGCACCGATCACCGGGAAAATTCAGACGGCCGGTCAGCCCTGCATCTACAGCAATTGCCGTGCGCTCTACAATTCCTACAATGGCGGCCTGAATTTTCAGCCCCGCATCGGGTTAGCCTGGACTCCCGCATTCCTCGACAGAAGAACCGTGCTACGAGCGGCCTATGGAATCTCCTCCTACCTGGAGGGTACGGGCAACAATCTCCGGCTTCCGATGAACCCCCCAACCAGTGCTGAATTTGAGACGGACTACACCAACAGCAACCTGCCGGCTACGAGCACCGGTCAAGGGCTGCTGCCACCCACCACCGATCCATTCCAGAATTCGATCATTCGCTTGTGGGATGCAAACATACGACCCGCTATTACGCAGCAATGGGATCTTACGATTGAGCACCAGTTTACCGATTCGACCACGCTTCAGGTGGGTTATGTCGGCCAGCACGGAACCCACTTGATGGTCGCCTTGCCCTACTTCCAGAAACAGCTGCATGCGGACGGGTCGATTACGTCGAGCCCATACCTGTCCGGAAACCCTACTCTTCAGTCCGAGGTATCGCAGATCTCTGGCACGGCGTCCATCGGCAACATGCGCTACGACGCACTCCAGGCAACCTTGCAGAAACGCTTCAGCGGCGGCTTGCAGGGACAGATCGCCTACACCTACTCGAAGTGCATGACCGATTCCGTCGGCTATTTCGGCGCAGTCGGCCAGGCGGCGCCGACCTCGGCATATTGGCAGAACCTTTACGACCGGCGCTCCGAGTGGGGGCCCTGCTATTACGACGTCGCGCATGTGCTCAGCAGTTACCTGATCTACGAACTTCCCGTCGGCCGCAACAAGCGATGGGGTAGAAACTTAAATCCATTCATCAATGCGGCGATCGGTGATTGGCAACTGGGCGGTATCGTCCAGTTCCATGGCGGATTTCCACTCACGATTTATGCCGACGACGCTTCCGGCACCAATTCTCGCGGGTCGCGAGGTAACTGCGTCGCGCCGCCTCACGTGTTTGGGCGAAAACCTAGCCCGCTCGGCGGATTTCAATGGTTCGATTCCGCATCGTATGCACCGCCCGCTCAGGGCACTTTCGGAACCTGTGGTGTGGGCACAGTACGCGGCCCCGGTCTGCGCACCTCCGATTTAAGTATTCAGAAGGAATTCCCGTTGGGCGAATCGAAGAGGCTGGAATTTCGGGCGGAATTCTTCAACGTTACCAACACGCCAATTTTGAATTCCCCCGTCATCGGCCTGGGCCCCTATCTCGGACTGATCTACAGCTCGCAAGGTGAGCGCAACATACAGTTCGCGCTGAAGTTCTATTTTTGACCCACCATTGAACAGACCTCAGGATTCAATCAGTTGCGTGATCTCTCTAATTCGGGTTGCCAGCAGCGGCCAATGAGGTCTGCCCGGCTGAATGTCTTCTAACCTGCCCCAAATCAGTTATCCTCAGCCGTTGTTTTGCAACCACTGGCGTGAAGCTCAGCGCACTTTGATGTAGAACTAATAACCATCTGACGGATCGTAATTGGAGGAGGGCACCACCTTGGCAACGGATAGAGAATCGCAAGAAATCTCGCGTCGGAGTTTTCTAAAGCGCACGGCCATTGGCGGCGCAGGACTCGTAGTTGCGGCCGACATTCTGGATCCAGATCTCCTCGCAGCTGGAAAACCGAAAAGTGCGACCTCGACGATGATTGGCGTCCCATTCGATGCGAGAGCACAAGTGCGGATGGGAATCATCGGCGTCGGCGGGCGCGGTACCAGCTTGCTGAAGGATTTGCTGGCCGTCGAAAATGTGGAGATCAAGGCGATCTGCGACCTGGTGCCGGAAAAAGTAGCGCGAGCGCAAAAGGCCGTCACGGGCGCAGGCCAACCGGAGCCAGTGGGGTTCAGCAAGGGCGAGTGGGACTTCAAGAATTTGACCCAGCTCGAACTCGACATCGTCTACATAGCTACTCCTTGGAACTGGCATGTTCCAATGGCACTCAACGCCATGAAAAATGGCAAACATGCCGCAGTCGAAGTGCCGGCCTGTACGACTTTGCAGGAGTGCTGGGACCTAGTCGACACTTCCGAAGCGACTCGCAAGCATTGCGTCATTCTGGAGAACTGCTGCTATGGATCCAACGAGATGATGGTCCTGGGCATGGTGCGTGACGGAATACTCGGCGACATCACGCATGGCGAGGCGGCCTATCTCCACGACCTGCGCGGCATATTGACGTCGAGTGAAGGGGAAGGATTGTGGCGCCGCTTTCCGCACATGAAACGCAATGGCAACCTGTATCCGACCCACGGACTGGGCCCAGTGGCTCACTACATGGACATCCACCGGGGCGACCGGTTCGACTACATGGTTTCGGTGAGTTCGGCCGAAGCCGCGCTGAGCGCTTATGTGAAAGCGAACTTCGCGGATGGGGACCCGAAGCGGGCGGAAAAGTACATCTGCGGCGACATGAACACCAGTATCATAAAAACCCAAAAGGGTCGCACCATTCTTCTCCAGCATGACATTGTCAATCCCCGACCTTACAGCCGTCTCAACTCGATCTCGGGCACAAAGGGTGCTTTCGCCGATTACCCGCCGCGTATCTTCGTCGACGGCTCAAAGCAGGAGGATTGGCAGACCATCGATGCGTTTCGCGAAAAGTACGAACATCCGCTCTGGAAGACAACCGGAGAAATGGCCCGCAAAACGGGTGGCCACGGCGGGATGGACTACGTCATGAATTATCGCCTTATGGATTGCCTGAAAAGGGGTCTCGTGCCCGATATCAACGTCTACGATGCCGCCGCATGGAGTGCGCCTACTCCATTGAGTGAGGCATCTGTGGCACAGAATGGTGCTCCGCAGAAATTCCCCGACTTCACGCGTGGCAAGTGGAGCATCCACACGGATTCTCCGGGCTTTGCAATTCAGACTTAAGTGCCATCGCGAAAACAGGCAAGGAAGAGAATGCCTTTGCCCCATCGTCAGTTGGTCAGAGGAGCCCTTGATGATCGAAAGCGTGCAGATCGCGAATCCCGTAGCAGTAGCGCCTGGAGTAGCGCCTGAACGCAAATCTGAAGGCACCACTCGGCTGATCTCGTTGGATGCCTTCCGCGGACTGGTGATGGTCCTCATGCTCGCAGAAGTCATGCGTTTGCCTGAGGTGGCGCAAGCTTTTCCGCAGAGCACGCTATGGCGCTTGATCGCATTCAACACTCAGCACGTGGAATGGCAAGGATGCTCGCTGCATGATCTGATCCAGCCCGCCTTTTCGTTTTTGGTCGGCGTGGCGCTTCCGTTTTCGATCGCGCGCCGAAAGATAAAGGGACAGACCTTCGGGCCCATGCTTGGGCATGCAGTCCGACGCGCACTTCTCCTGGTTTTCCTCGGAATCTTCCTGCGGTCGCTGCGGTCGCCTCAAACCTACTTCACATTTGAAGACACGCTCACGCAGATCGGATTGGGTTACGTATTCCTGTTTCTGTTGGCTTTCACGCGCCCGCGAACCCAGGTGGTGGCGCTGGTGCTGATCCTGATCTGTTTTTGGGCGGCGTTTGCCCTCTATCCAGCGCCCGGCCCCCAGTTTGACTATGCCAGGGTAGGGGTTCCACAAAATTGGTCTCACAATTACAGTGGATTCCTCTCTCACTGGAATAAGAATTCCAATCTTGCCTGGGCGTTTGATGTTTGGTTCCTGAACCTCTTTCCGCGAGAGCACCCCTTTGTCTTCAACGAGGGGGGCTGGTCCACACTGAGTTTTATTCCGACACTCGCGACCATGATTCTCGGGCTTCTGACCGGAGAATGGCTGAAGGGTAACGGGTCGAAGCCAGAGAAATTACGTGGGCTTTTAGTTGCGGGAACGAGCTTGCTTTTGCTCGGGCTGGTTTTTCAATGGGCCGGCATTTGCCCGATCGTCAAGAGGGTCTGGACATCGTCGTACACCCTTTATAGCGGGGGTTGGGTAATTTTGATCCTGGCCGGCTTTTACGCGCTGATCGAATGGAAAGGATGGCGTCGATGGGCGTTCCCGCTGGTGGTAGTGGGAATGAACTCGATTGCCGTTTATGTGATGAGTTGGACCATGTCGAGGTTCTTCGGGAGCGCCTTAGATCGCCACCTTGGAAGGGTGCTAGCCGCAATGGCCGGACCGACGATTCAGCCCGTGCTCCATGGTTTTGCAGTGATGCTGATCTTTTGGTTCATCCTATTTTGGATGTACCGTCGGAGCATTTTTCTAAAGATCTGAGGCAGTGGCCCACCGTAGGAATCAGAAGTGGAACTGGAAGTTGAGCAGCCACACTTCAACAGTTAATGAAAGCAGTGTGACGGCAGGGTTAATTTCAGTCTGGTGGTGTTCCTAGCTCACAGGCGGTTCGATGGCAGGAATTGCTTCGGATGCGGCGAATGAAGAGTTATCTTTCGGACCGACCATAGACCAACGATGCTTCAGGACGAAGACTCCATTCCACGGCGACTTGCCCGTACCGTAGTAATCGGATGGGATGACTTCGAAGCGTGCTGCATTATCGATCTTATCGACTTCAGCCTGCCCGATATCCATCCACACACGCAAAACATATTCTCCGGGAACTAACGTCAGGCTGGGAATTTCGCACTCGATGACCTGAGGTCCCGTGACCTGGTCGTGACCACGGATAGGCTCAAACGCGGTATGCGCCGTAAAGACTCGCTGGCCAAGGAGGTTGTCGAATCCCAAGCCAATGTCGAAGCTGGAGGTTGGGACCGGGAGGACAAAGTGCACGCGAATCGTGAGCGGCGCCCCGATACGTACCCCAGCTTTCAATGACTTGCCGTCTTCCAGGCAAAACTCCAACTGCCGCAGCAATGGCCGACGCTGCGCCCACCGGCCTGGTGCTTGACTAAGATCAACAGAGTTGCCGGACGTTCCTGTGTCACCATCTCCCATCGCTGTATGCATGTAATAGTGAACGGCCTCTTTGGCAGTCCCGGAAAACGCCAATTGGCCCTGAGTGAGCACGATTCCGCGCTTGCACAGATGCTCAATCGCCGAAATATTGTGTGAAACAAAAAGGATAGTCCGTCCGCTGCGGCTGACGTCGTTCATCTTGCCCAGGCATTTCTTTTGGAAGGCCATGTCGCCCACGGCCAATACTTCGTCCACGACTAGAATTTCGGGATTTAAATGGGCGGCCACTGAGAAGGCTAACCGGATATACATCCCGCTCGAGTAGCGCTTCACGGGAGTATCCAGGAATCGTTCTATCTCTGAGAAGGCGACGATCTCATCGAACTTTGAGAGTATTTCCGCACGAGTCATGCCCAGGATCGCGCCATTCAGAAAGATGTTTTCCCGTCCCGTGAGCTCGGGATGAAATCCAGTGCCAACTTCGAGCAGGCTCGCCAAGCGGCCGCGCACCCTGATATACCCGTCGGTAGGATCGGTGATGCGAGAGATAATTTTTAAAAGCGTACTTTTACCGGCGCCATTGCGCCCGATAATGCCAACTACCTCGCCTTCCGAAATATCAAAATTTATGTCGCGCAACGCCCAGAAAGACTGATCGCCGCGGGAATTCTCCCTGTTGGAAAAGGCGCGCAGCGGGCGTTTCAGCGTCTTGACAAGAAATTCCCGAAAGGTCTCGTTCCGAGCCTTCATACCTCCGATTCGATATTGCTTCGACAAATTGCGGACTTCAATTACGTTTGACATTTAAATTACATCCGCGAACAGGCGCTCGATGCGCCGGAACAACATCAGGCCAACCACAAAGCAAATCAGGCAAACCAAGAGCGACGTGAGAACTAGGGGCCAGTAGACGGGACTGCCAAGCAGGCAATAGCGAAATCCCAATACCATGCCCGCCATCGGGTTCAGCCCAAACAGTGCTTGCCAGCGCGAAGGGATGTAGCGCACCGGATAAATGACGGGTGTAACGAATAGGCCCATCTGGATGAGGAATGGCACTACATACTTGATGTCACGGAACAGAACGTTTAACGCGGAGAACGCAAAACCGATGCCTGAGGCAGCCATGAGGGTGCCGATAACAAATATGGGGAGCAGCAGAACCTTCGCGGACAACGGCCAGCGGTAGTAGATCATCATGCCGCCGAGAACTCCCAGGCTCAAGGCTAGATCCAACAGAAACGCACCTACGGTGCCTAAGGGGATGAAAATGCGCGGGAAATACACGCGTGAAACCAATTGCTGGCTCGCGATCAAACTGTTGCTCGAGTTGGAGACGGAGTTGGAGAAGAAGGTCCAGGGCGCCAAACCTGCGAATGCAAACAGGGAGTAGGGAGGCCCGTCGCTGTGGACACCAGCCCAACGATTAAAGACCAGCACAAAAATGAGCGTGCCCAGTAATGGCTGAAGGACGCTCCAAAGTCCTCCCAAAAGAGTTTGACGGTACCGGATCTTGATGTCCCGCCAAACCAGAAATGCGAGAAGCTCCCGGTATTGGAAGGCCTCTCGGAAGTCAATGGGCTGCCATCCTTTACGCGGTTTTATTACTAATTCTGTCGTCGCCATAGTAGGTAAGGCCGGACCATGAAAACTGCACACGGTGATCAAAACGAGGGTGTAAACAAATGGGGGGAACCCTCTATTGTAATATTGTATCGTACGTGGAATCGTCCAAAGGCATGGCAAACCAGTTACTTCGGAGAGTTTCCCTCTGGAAAATAGTGCATTGGACGGACTTCTCCACTGACGATAACCTCCGGTTCACAGGAGGAATCGTGCGCAACGGTTGATTCGGCAAAACGACCCAGTCAACCAAAGCGATTAGGGCTGCGGGGGGAAGGACGGTCATCCGCGCCAGCGCTCGCGGTACCGGAGCTGGAGGTAGTTCGCCAGGCAAGGTGCGGAGCTTCTACAAGGCGAAGCGGGGAGCAGATCACGAAGTATCACTGCACGGAAGCGATCCAATCATTCCGAAGGGCGAGGTTAGTTTAGTCCGCTATGCAGCTGGACGTTATTGTGCCCACATACAATCGGCACTCTTTGCTGGAGCGCGCTCTTGAGAGTCTTCTCGTGGCTGATGTGCCCGCAGGCCTTGAGGTGAAGGTCACGGCCGTCGACAACAATTCCAGAGACAACACACGATCGGTGGTGGATTCATTTAAGGCCCGATTTGCGGGGCGATTGAATTACTTGTTCGAACCGAATCCGGGAAAATCGCACGCTCTCAACACCGGTATTGCCGCTACTTCCGGCGAATTGGTTGGAATGATCGATGACGATGAGGAAATTGACCGTTCCTGGTTTGTGCGGATTCATGAAATCTTCGCAGATGACGAATTGGATTTCATCGGAGGCCCGTATGTGCCGCGCTGGGGCGCGCCGCCGCCCTCATGGCTCCCCAGCCGATATTCGGGCGTGATCGGGGCGTTCAATTTAGGCCCAGAACGGCGCCCATACGGCACGGACACCACCCTGCCTGGCGGGAATGCAGTAATGCGGCGGTCAACCTTGCAGAAGTTGATGCCGTACTCCACGGTTTTGGGACCCCACGGAGATACCTACCTGGCCGACGAGGACAGTGATATGTATTTGCGGCTGATCGAATCAGGCGCCAAGGGGTTGTATTTGCCTGATCTAGTCATCTATCACTATATCCATCCCCAAAGGCTCACCAAACATTATTACCGGCACTGGTGCCTTCGCCGGGGGATCTCATCGGGGATTCTCGACCGGGAGCACCGTAAGCCGGTACCTTATTTTTTGGGGATACCACGGTACCTCTTTGGCGAGGCTGCTCGCGCTACGTTGCAGTTTCTTAGGCCGCCCGCGAAGGCCCACCCGGACCCTTCCGAGAAGTTCGCCAGCGAATTATGCTTTTGGGCGCTAGCCGGATTCTTCTACGGCAAACATTTCTATCGAGCCACTAAGGATTCGAAACGATAGCTCGCCGACTTTATCGGCAATCACGAGGTTATTCCTGTGCCGACTTTGGCGAATTCTTACAGTGAAGGTATTCGCGCCAACGGCTGCCGGCGAAACCCGCGAAGAACCTCATTCGAACTTCGTATCCGAAGGCCTGATCCCGCTGGCCGAGAAGTTGTCTGATCGTCCATCGAACCGCATCGCTCGCGGCTCGGCGATAGAGATGAGCGGGGACGCCCAGAATCTTGCCCAGTTTGGAGCGTTCCAGCAGTTCCGAGCGCAGTATGGCGTGAAAGCGCCCATGTCCGGTATGCCATTCGCGATGGTAAGTTTTCCGCAGGCGGTCGGCCTGGACGTCGGCGGTGACTGTCAGATCGGGCAGGTATATTCCTTTGCGGCCAGCGTGCCAGAGGCGCAACAGCAGTTCGTGATCCTCCAATGAGCCCACGCCGTTCTTGACGCGCTGAAAGTCGGCACGGAACAGGCCCACCTGGTCGAAGGCGCTTTTTCGAAAAGCACAGTTGGCTCCGATCAGGGAAATCGGACGGTCCGCGTCCACAAAGAACGGCTGATCTCCATAATCCAGCAGCGCGAGAGGAGTCCAGTGCGCCCGAGTCAGCCATGCAGGCGGTATCTCATCCCAGTGCGGTAAGACCTTGCCGCCCAGAAAATCCACACTGGGCTCCGCAGCGAAGCCAGCTTTGATTCGCGATACCCAGTTATTGGCGACACGCACGTCGTCATCCGTGAAGGCAATAATCTTCGCTCGTGCGCTGGCAATTCCCGCATTGCGCGCATACGATAGCCCCTGTTTCGATTCGAAAACATAGCGCAATCTTCCAGGAGTGGCATTTATCATGCGTTGCGTGACGGCGCGCGTCTCGTCGGTTGAATTGTTGTCCACCACGAGAATCTCGTAGGAGACGTCAGCAGTGTCCTGATTTTGCAGTGACTCCAATGCCCGCGCCAAAAGAGTGCATCGATTGTAGGTGCTGATAACTACTGATACATCAACCGACGCTGCAGGTTCGTGTGTCGCGGTTCGTGGCTGAATGGGCGCCGTGATTCCTTCGCCTCGTATTGAAGATGTCATTAATAGTCTCTTGGTCTGAAGACGCGAACAACCTAACCGGCTCTCGAGCTCCTGCCCAGAGACATTTGTGCACTTGCGATCGAAACATTCGCCGTCAGGCTATGATTTTTTTGGCGGTCAAGGTCAGTGGTCACAGACTCCCTCGGTGTCCTCTGGCAACTTTAGAATGATCATCCTGCAAAAGCTAGCCTTTGTCAGGGTTGGGTTTGCAGGAAAAAACGATCAAGGATGGTAACTTTTGAGTCGCACCTGCGAGGCTTCGATCTCCAGGCGTCGCGGACAACCACTTGCGTTTCTCACAGTTGGCTGTGATAGACTTCCCGGCCATCTGTAAATTTCTTGTTTTTGCTCGGGCCGGGATCTCAAAGAAATCGGCCGCCCAGGAAAGTTAGTCGCTGGGCCTCGCTGTGCGAACGACTATCTGGCCGATCTTTCGTTCGCACCTGCTTCTTCGTCGCAAGTAACGGTCGGGGTCTGTTGTGACCGGTATCGACCGTTTCCTACATCCTGATGGCGATCGGCTTCGTGTTGAACCAGAGTTCGCTGAAGGCCTGTTCGTATCGCCGGACTAGGATGAGCCACGTTGATTGAGGGACGAGCGCATGTACCTTCGTGATCTCGACCAACGACGGGGAGTAGTCGGAAACTATTGCGTTACAAACCTTAAACCACAAAAAGTGCACACATTGACGCCTTCGTGGGGATCACGTTGGAAAGTCAAGCCAATCTCTGTTGGAGGCCCGAAAAGATGGTACTTTCCCCCAAATTCATGTCGTACGCGTTCGCAATCTTGCTGAGTTTTGCATGGGTCGCGAACGCCCACGCGAACAGCAATGACGTCGTTTTGTATGCCTCAAAAGCGCCAGTTCGGGCAGGAACTTGGGCGGTCAAGGCAGATGCCACCGCGGCTGGAGGGTTTCTCATCGGGACCCCAGATCTCGGCGCTCCGAAGGTTTTGGCGCCACGCGCCCAACCGGCGAACTACTTTGAAATCAAGTTCCCGGCCTATGCCGGCCTGCCCTACCACTTGTGGATTCGATCGAAGTCGCTCAATAACGCCACCAGCAATGATTCCGTTTATGTGCAGTTTTCCGATAGCGTGACCGCGGCGGGTACGGCGACCGCTCGCATCGGAACCACCTCAGCGGAGACGGTAGTCCTGCAAGCGTGCAATGGGGCTGCGGAGTCGGCATGGGGCTGGTCTGACAACGGATGGTGCGGCGCGGGCACCCCCTTGTACTTTCAAACCACCGGCACCCATACGCTTCGAGTTCAGGTGCGGGAAGATGGCCTTTCGATCGACCAGATTGTGCTTTCTCCCCAAACCTTTCTTACGACCGCTCCCGGCAAAGCGGTGAAGGATGCGACCGTGCTGGCTGCCAATCTGCCGGTACTCACGTCGGCAACAGTCAGCATTCAGGCGAGTTCCGCAAGCGGAGCGGCGCCTCTGGCAGTAGCCTTTACTCCGAAGGTCACGTTATCCAACGGTTCCGTTACCTCATACGCGTGGAATTTCGGCGACGGGCAGAGTTCATCGGCGCAGTTACCTTCTCACGTATATCAAACCTCGGGTAATTACACCGCCAAACTCACAATCACCGATAGCGCGGGAACGTTGGCCAGTGCGGCGACCGTTGTCAGTGTGACGGGAACTGCCACCAGCACCAAATTGCGCGTGGTACAAGCCAATATTTCTTACGGCGGGCATGGCACGGATAACGTTCTGAATCTGGACCGAGTCGCGACTTGGCTCGTGAAGATGAATCCCGACGTCGCTTCTCTTACGGAGGTCATTGGTGGCTGGAACGACCCGGCGCTGATTACGGCGCTGATGAAGCAGAAGACCGGTCTTACGTGGTACAGCGCCTACGCCCCGAAGTACGCTGGTTGTCCAGAAGGAGTGATGGTGCTGTCGAAGTGGCCTATCGTTAGTTCGGCGCAGTATTTCATGAGCTACCAGATGCCGATCGTCGAGGCGACCGTGAAAGTCAACGGTAAGCCGATCAGCTTCTTTGCTACACATTTTCAATGGCCAGCAGGCGCCAGCGGAGAACGCCAAGTTCAAGCGCATCAACTGATTACGTTTGCCTCGAAATTTGCGGAGCCAAGGATTGTCGCTGGTGATTTCAATGCACAGGTTGGCACTCCGGAAATCGACATCCTGCTCCAGCAGTATTTCGGCGGGTGGGACAAAGCGGTTAGCGAAGGCACTGCGTCGGCGTATGCAGACAACCCTGTCAGCCTGGATACCCGGACGCGACGAAGCCGGATCGACCACGTTTTGTACTCCAAGGGCGCCACTGGGGTTTCAGTGACCGGAGGAGGCATCCCGGATCAGAGGGCTGCAGGGACTGCGGGACTCGTGACCGTCAAACTTGGCACGGCCGATGACAAAGGCGTCAGGCCGTCAGACCACAATTTTGCATGGGTGTCGTTCAACGTAAATTAGCAAGCCTTCACGACGACGAAAGCAGTGAGCAGCCGGACTCGTTCTCGAGCTGCTCACTGCTTTTGTCTTTGCTAGTGCTGCATACCCCACCGACTAAAGCGTTCTGCTTTAGGCTGCGATCGAACCCGACGTCACAACCGACAAGCCTAGTCATGGAGATAAGCACGCCTGCGATCGTGTCCTCACGCTTCGAGCGCAGCTTTCCCTTCTTTTGCGGGCTTGTGCGGCGAATCCGCAAGTTCCTGCAAGCTGATGACAACGATGAAATCTGAGAGCACAAAGCCCCCGGCGGAGCCAGGGGCTTGTGTTGTCAGTCTTGCTACTGCGATTCACTATCACTGATAGGTGTACGTTCCAGCGGAACTACTCTGGCCGTCGGGGTTGGTAACAATTACGTTCACTGGCCCCGGCTGGGTGCCCGATGGAACCGTGGCGTAGATATAGCTGCCCGTCGCGGTTTGAACCGTCGCCAGCGAGCTCCCCACAAAGACTTTGGCCCCGAAGACGAAGCCCGAGCCATTGATGGTAATGCTAGTCCCACCAGCAACGCCTCCCGTATTTGGACTGATGCTGCTGATACTCGGCGGTGGCGCCGCGCTATAGCTGAAGGCGCCCGTCAGAGTGCTCGTTTGGCCGTCCATGTTTTTAACCACCACGTCGGTAGCACCCAGCGCGTGCGCCGGGGTAACCGCGGTGATCGTGTTGCTATCCAGAACGATGATCGTGTTGCAGAGAACGCCACCGACGGTGACTACTGCGCCGCTGTAGAAGCCTTCTCCCTTGACCATGAATGGGGTGCCACCATTGATCGAACCGCTGGTGGGCGTGATGGATTCAGCGCTGGGCGGTTCCGGAGCGTCGGCAAAGGTGAAGACACCCTTGAGGGTGGCACTCAGTCCCGTCTTGGGATTAGTAACGACCACATCAGCGACGCCATTGCCAGCTGGAGTCGTTGCTTTGATCGAAACCGAATTGCTGCTGGTGACAGTTGCAGGGTTACCCCCGATGGTGACGGTCATGCCCGCAACGAGATTGCTTCCCGTGATAACCACTGCATCGCCGCCACTCACCGAACCATGATTGGGGTGAATAACGTTCAACCTTGGAGCTGTCGATGGTGGAGTGGGTGGGGTGTACACATAAGCGGACGGGAGTGTTCCGGCATCACCCGCTTTGTTAGTCACCGTAACACCGACAGTGCCAGCCACATGTGGAGGCGCCACTGCCGTTATGGTGGTGGAGTTGACGATCTTGATTCCGCTAGCAGTCGACTGACCGAAGGTGACGTTGGCACCGGCCAAGAAATTCGTGCCGGTGATGGTCACCGCGGTTGCGCCAGAACTAGGACCCGTTGCAGGAGAGATACCTGTTACGCTTGCGCCGCCGCTAGTCGGAGCAGTACCGCCAGTAGTAAACGTCCATACCGGGCCGATGACAGTCAGATTCGCCATCGTTTTGGTGGCAATCTTCCAGTAGTACACTGTCCCCGGCGTGAGTCCGGAAACTTTGTATGTTTCGTAAGTGGGCGGGCCATTGGGATCTTCGGGCGCGCCGGTGTCGACGTTTTGCGCTACCAAGGGAGGATTTTTGGCTGTGCCAAAGTAGATGTCGTATAGCTGACCCCACGGACCTCCCTGCCACGATAAGGTCACACTGGTTGGCACTCCAGTGGCGCCGGTCGCCGGCGCGTTGATTTTTGGTGCACCTGGCCCGATGGGGACGAAAGCTTTATATTCCGTGTTTGAATCCCACCGACGCTCGAACTGATTCTGAAACCACTGGAAAAACAGCGGCTTCTTGGTGAAATAATTATGTTCCTGCTGATAGTTGAACGATGGCCAAGTCCAGTTCGATGATCCCCAGATCGTCATGTTCTGACCATAGAGAATCAATGACTTTTCGTGATTCTGGCCGGTGTGCGCCGTAGTCAGCAGAGGGATACCTGCCATAAACATTCGATCGATGTTGAATGAATCCCATACACGCGCCACATTGCGATATTCCGAAGAGTCCACAATCATGCGGATGGGAATTCCGCGATTGAAAGCTTTGATCGCTGCATCCGCAATCTGCTGGTTGGTGATGCGGAACATATCGATATCGAGCTTGACCTTTTCCGCGGCCATGGCAGACATGGTTCGGCTGCCATAATCCATGTTCGGAAGGGATGATGGCAGGAAGTCCAACTCTGGATTAATGGGATATGTAGGATAGAGCCGCTGGAGTGGCCCATGGATGTTTGCGTAATCCGCATAATTGGTGGTGTCCGTCCACCAATCGTCATATTTTGTGCGGAAGCTGTTCACCACAGAGGGATCGTCCGAGTAGTAGATCGCTTCGTCGGTGTAGTTCACGTAGGGCGTGTAGGGACGCATCTCGGACGGGGTAAAGTTTGCGCCGCTGAATTCGACCGTTCCCTGACCAGAGAACAGCATCATCTTCCAGTGAAGAATTCCGTCGGCCGTGCGGTTTCGCATGGGAAAACCCGCAGAGGCCATTTGCAGAAGTATCTGCGTATTCGGAGGGTGCGCATCTTCGGCCCGCGGGTCCATAAGAACGCGGACGGGAACGCCCGACTGAAATTTCTTGATGAGTGCACTGGAAAGGGTGGCGTCGTCCATGAACCAGAAAGCGGCGTCTATTCCTACAGTCTCGTTCTGAATCAATTTCAGAAGCTGGGATCGGCA